>WNGD01000070.1_pt1 | contig 85434 bp, 79 predicted proteins | sample 5400671 | NCBI WGS metagenome assembly WNGD01 (sample SAMN13153369, study PRJNA577476) | soil metagenome | isolation source: 40 cm soil or saprolite under grassland replicate 2 | place: USA:California | collected 2016-06-15
CGGTAGGCACGGATCAGCATCAAGGCGCGGATCGAATCGCGCGTCGTCTGCTGAACCTCGGCGGCGGAGAAATCAACGCCGGCCGCCTGCGCTCGCGCCTTGACCTTCTCACCGAGTGAGCGCTCAAGCTCGCCCCAATCGCCGGTCAGCGCCGACACGAGTTCGCTGCGCGCCGGCTGCGGCCAGTGAGGCGGCTGCCATGACGGCCCGTGGACGCTCGTCATCACATCGGCGGGCGTATCTTTCAGACTCTCGAAGAACGCCCGCCATTCGGCGTCGACCGCGGTGGGATCGGTCTCATACCGGGCATAGAGGTTCTCGATATAGTCGGCATTGCCGCCGTAGAGGAAAGACGTGCGGGCGAAGGCAGCATTCGCGTCCTGACGAGACATGCTCAGGTCCTGTGGCTTGGAGGCTCGCAAAGGGCGGCCCGTGGGGACCGATCTGGTTGCGAACCTACATTATTTATGCCGCAGCCGCGTCGTAGCAATTGGGAACGGATGAACTAAGGTTCATATGTTCTTCGCAAGTCAAAAATGCGAAATCCCCGCTGCCCTCTAATGGAAAAGGGCCGCTTGCGGCTGCAAGCGGCCCTTGGATCAGAGCGGTTGCGACGGAATTAGTAGCCGTAGCCGCCGGCGCCCCATTTGTAGTTCAGACCGACTCGAACGATGTTGTCCGTCGTCCGGCGAGTCTCGGTCGCGACCACGCCCAGGGCCGGGGTGGCAAAGGTCATCTGGGTCTTGCCTAGGTCCATGTACAGGTATTCGAGCTTGGCGCTCCAGCCGCCGCCGAAGGCTCCTTCGATGCCGGCGCCGGCGGTCCATCCGGCCTTCACGTCTTGGAAGGTCGCCGTAGCGGCCCCGACACCGGCGATGTTGATCGTGGCGCTGTCCTTGACCTGGCCGTAAGCGGCACCGGCCGTGCCGTACAGCAGGGTGTTCGGCGTCGCCAGGAAACCTAGGCGAGGCCGCGCCGTGCCGAACCACTCGAGCTTGTGGTCGGTTGTCACCGTCACCGGCGGCAAGGTGCCGAGGGTGGAGCTGCGGCTCTGGCCGGACGCCTGAATGTCGGTTTCGAGGCCGAGCACCCAGGCCCCGAACTGATAATTATAGCCGAACTGGGCGCCTCCGATGGCGCCATTAAGGTCCGTGGAGCGCGAGAACGTGCCGACGCCGGTCAGGGTCGCGTCGAACTTCGACTGGCCCCAGCTGTAGCCGACGTTGGCGCCCCAATACAGGCCCGTCCAGGTGTAGAGGGGAGCGGGCGCAGGCGCAGGCGTGTAAGCCGGAGCTGGCCGCGCGTACATGTCCGCAGCCCCCGCAGAAGCCCCCGCGAGCACAACAAAAGCGGTCGTAGCAAGGAAAAGCTTTTTCATCGTGGATCCCCTATCCGATGGTTTGCATCAACTTCCGCGAGCCGCTGCTCTCACTCTTCCCCGGCAGCAACTCGAAGCTCGGACGTTGGCGTTAGGATGACGACGCCCCTGTCCGCATCTGGTGGTGAGACTAGACCGATTGCGCGAAATAAGCTGTGACCTATTCGCCACAGCCGCGGGTAAAAGCGACGTGCGGAGGCACCCCGGTAGGTCGTCAGAGGCATTTTTGATGGTGATAACGCGCTATGTCCGCGGAGCGACATACGATTTTACGCGCGCATTATGTCGGCCAAGGTGTTGCCCAAACGCGCCGGCGATGGCGCGACCTTAATGCCGGCGGCTTCCATGGCCGCAATCTTGCTTTCTGCATCGCCCCTGCCGCCGGAGATGATGGCGCCGGCATGGCCCATGCGGCGGCCCGGCGGCGCGGTGCGACCGGCAATGAACCCTACCGTGGGCTTTTTACGGCCACGTTTGGCTTCGTCGGCAAGAAATTGCGCGGCGTCCTCCTCGGCCGAGCCGCCGATCTCGCCGATCATCACAATCGCCTCGGTCGCCTGATCGGCCAAGAACATCGCCAGCACGTCGATGAATTCGGTGCCCTTGACGGGGTCGCCGCCGATGCCGACGGCGGTGGTCTGGCCAAGCCCTTCGCGCGTGGTCTGATAGACCGCCTCATAAGTGAGCGTGCCCGAGCGCGACACAATACCGACGTTGCCAGGACTGAAAATGTTGCCTGGCATGATTCCGATCTTGCATTCGCCGGCGGTCATCACGCCGGGACAGTTCGGCCCGATCAGCCGCGATTTCCCTCCCGATAGCGCACGCTTGACCTTCACCATGTCGAGCACAGGAATGCCTTCGGTGATGCACACGATGAGAGGGAGTTCTGCCGTGATCGATTCGCAAATCGCGTCCGCCGCCCCGGCCGGAGGAACGTAAATGACGCTCGCGTCGCAACCCGTTCGTTCCTTTGCTTCCGCCACCGTATTGAACACAGGCAGACCGAGATGCGTCGTGCCACCTTTGCCTGGCGACGTGCCGCCAACCATCTTGGTGCCGTAGGCGATCGCCTGCTCGGAGTGGAACGTGCCGTTCTTGCCCGTGAATCCTTGGCAAATCACTTTTGTCTTCTTGTCGATGAGGATGGACATTGGGATCTTGTCTCAGCGGTGCGATTGAGGAGCTGATCTGCCAGCGAACGAGAGCCCAACCGGGAAGGCGAAAACGACGCCTCCATTTACCGTCATCGTGCGCCTCCGACTGCATTGACGATCTTCTGGGCGGCGTCGTCGAGATCGTCGGCAGAGGTGACGTTGAGGTTGGATTTCGCGATGATCGCTTTGCCAAGCTCCACGTTGGTGCCCTCAAGCCGCACGACGAGTGGCACTCGCAAACCCACTTCCCTCACCGCGGCGACCACGCCTTCGGCGATGACGTCGCATTTCATGATACCGCCGAAAATATTGACCAGGATGCCCTGCACCTTGGGATCGGCTGTGATGATCTTGAAGGCGGCCGCAACTTTCTCTTTGCTGGCGCCGCCGCCTACGTCGAGAAAATTCGCCGGAGCCTTGCCATAGAGCTTGATGATGTCCATCGTCGCCATGGCGAGACCTGCGCCATTCACCATGCAGCCGATCGTGCCGTCGAGCGCGATGTAATTGAGATCGTATTTCGAAGCTTCAATTTCCTTTTCGTCCTCCTCGGTGAGATCGCGCAGCGCCACGATCTCGGGATGACGATAAAGGGCGTTATCGTCGAAACTGATCTTGGCATCCAGGCAAACAAGTTCCTTCCCTTTGGTGATGACGAGTGGGTTGATCTCGAGCAGGCTCATGTCTTTGGCAATGAAGGCGGCATAGAGCTGCGCTGCGAGTCTTTCGGCCCCCTTGGCGAGATCGTCCTGCAATCCAAGCGCCTGCGCTACGCGCCGCCCGTGATGCGGCATGATTCCAGTTGCGGGATCCACCGTGAACGTTACGATCTGTTGGGGACTCTTGCGTGCGACCTCCTCGATGTCCATGCCACCGGCGGTCGAGACCACGAAAGCAATGCGCGAGCTCTCGCGATCGACCAGTGCCGACAGATAGAACTCGCGCTCGATCGCTGAACCCTCTTCGATATAGAGACGATGAACCTGCTTGCCATGCGGACCGGTTTGGTGCGTGACGAGCACTGCCCCGAGCAGGCGCTCGGCCTCCTTGCGCACGTCCTCTTTCGATTTGACCAGCTTGACGCCGCCGGCCTTTCCGCGCCCGCCGGCGTGAATCTGCGCCTTGACCACGAGCACCGGCGCGTCGATATCGTGCGCGGCCTTGATGGCTTCTTCGACTGAGAAGGCCGGTTGCCCGCGCGGTACCGGGACGCCGAATTCGCGCAGCATCGCTTTGGCTTGGTATTCGTGGATGTTCATGCGGACCTGTTGCGAGCTCCGCAGACGACATTACGCCGCAAGCTCGGCGTGCTGGGCTGCGCCAACAGCATGAGCACCTTCACTTCGCCAGATTTGGCGCGATCTTCTTGCAAGCCTCGACCAGGGTCGCAACGGCCTCGGCGGATTGTTCGAACATGGCACGTTCGGCGCCGTTCAATTGAATCTCGACGACGCGGTCGACGCCCTTCGCGCCGATCACCGCGGGCACGCCGACATACAGATTCTTAATTCCATATTCGCCGTTCAAATAAGCCGCACAGGGGAGCACGCGCTTCTTGTCCCTGAGGAAGCTCTCCGCCATGGCGATGGCGGAGGCAGCCGGCGCGTAATAGGCGGAGCCGCTTTTGAGCAGGTTGACAATTTCGGCACCGCCGTCACGCGTGCGTTGAACGATCTCGTCGAGCCGCGCTTGCGTAGTCCACTTCATCTTGACGAGATCGGGCAGCGGAATGCCGGCAACCGTGGAATAGCGAATCAGCGGCACCATACTGTCGCCATGACCGCCGAGCACAAACGCGGTCACATCCTCGACCGAGACGTTTAACTCATCGGCGAGAAAAAATCGAAAGCGTGCGCTATCGAGCACGCCGGCCATGCCGACCACCATATGCGTAGGCAAACCGCAGGCTTTTTGTAGCGCCCACACCATGGCGTCGAGCGGATTCGTGATGCAGATCACGAAGGCACCAGGCGCATATTTCCTGATGCCGGCGCCGACCTGCTCCATCACCTTGAGGTTGATGCCGAGAAGATCGTCGCGACTCATCCCCGGCTTGCGCGGCACGCCTGCGGTGACGATACAGACGCCAGCGCCATCGATGGCGTCATAGGAATTGGTGCCAGCGAAATGTGCGTCGAAGTCCTCGACCGGCGAGGACTGTATGAGATCGAGGGCCTTCCCCTGGGGAATACCTTCGGCGATGTCAAATAGCACCACGTCGCCGAGCTCTTTGAGCCCAATGAGATGGGCGAGGGTGCCGCCGATCTGGCCGGCACCGATCAATGCGATCTTGGGACGTGCCATACTGGGGAAGAACCTCGGATCGAGGGCAGTGGAAGCGCCGAAATCGGTCATAGACCGTTTCCGGCCTGCCATTCAAGTCGCTCGCCAGACTGCGCAGACGGCGACGGGAGTGAAGCGAAATGGCATCACGTCTCCACGAGCCCTTCCGTCGAACCCGATGCAACTGCATGGCCACGCCCGTGCGGCAAAGCGAGATAAGTCTCCGAGCGCATCTCTATCAGCCGGGAGGCGGTGCGCTTGAATTCGCTCGCTTCAAAGCCTTCGTCGGCACAATAAAGGGCACCCGGTTCAGCTTCTGCCGAAGCGACGAGCTTCACCGCGTTGTCGTAAAACGTATCGATCAGGATGATGAAACGCTTGGCCTCGTTACGCCGGTCGTAATCCATGACCGCGACACGATCGAGCACAACCGTATGGTAGTAGCGCGCGATCTTGAGATAGTCGGCGGCAGCAAATGGTTGCTGACACAGATCCGCAAACGAGAACCGCGCCACTCCCATGCTCGCACACGGCACGCGGATGGGGTGCCCCTTCACCACCAAGTCCTGCGGTTCTCCAGGGTGGCCCGCGGTCAAACGCCGCCACGCTTTGTCGAGAGCGGCTTGCGCTGAGCGATCGGCGGGAACGTACCAAACCGGCACGCCAGCCAGCTTTTCCAACCGGAAATCAGTGCGGGCATTGAGGGGTCTGATTTCCAAGTGCTGTTCGATGAGCGCAATGAACGGCAAGAACAGGGCGCGGTTGAGGCCGTCCTTGTACAGTTCGCTTGGCGGCACGTTCGAAGTTGCAACCACGACCACGTCGAGCGCGATCAGCTGTTTGAACAATCGGCCGAGGATCATTGCATCGGCAATATCGGTGACGTGGAATTCATCGAAGCAAAGAAGCCGTGTCTCCTGCGCAATGGCGGCGGCGACGAGCCCGATAGGATCCTCCCCACTGATTTCACCCAGCTTGGCTTTTTGCCGCAGCGCGTGGGCGCGCTCGTGCACCTCGCCCATGAATTCGTGGAAATGGACGCGACGCTTGCGCACCACGCGTGATGCTGCGAAGAACATATCCATCAGCATGGTCTTACCGCGACCAACATCACCGAAGATGTAGAGGCCTTTGATCGGCTCAGCCTCGCGCGATCCAAACAGCCAGCCCAGCGAGGACGACTTGCGCGCGAGCCGCCGCGCGGCAAGTTCGTTTTCGAGCCGCACGAGGCGATTTACGATCGCCTGCTGCGCGTTGTCGCGCTCGATCTTTCCAGCGGCGACCTGCGCCGCATACTGCGCCGAGATGGAAGCGGACATAGGGGCTAATGAACCAGCGTTGAGGGGCTGCGACGAATAACGAGCTTGCAGCGCCAGCCGCAAGCCGTTTCGAGAGGTCGCGCCGTTGCCGAGTGGCGACTGCGCGACGTTCCCAGCGCACCCGTCGAGCTCAAAGCTTGTCCAAAGATGGGTTCGCAAACCCGAAGGCGTGCACGCACTGCCGAAGAGCAGACTTGTCGCACCGAAATGGTTTGGGCTTACCAGGCCTACAGGAGCAGGCGAGGGGTCCATGCTGCATCGCGGTGCCACAGTGCGGGCCAAGGGCGGCGGCTTCGGGACGTCCGCATGACTGCCATGCTCATTTGCCGCGGGGAATCACTAACTTAATCGTGATCAGCTGCCGCTCCCATCATCATTGTTCCGTCCATACTGCGTTGCAATATTCCCCCTCCATGATTCGCAACCACCAACGGAATGGCCCATGCACGATCCGCTACCCAGTGGCGGTCTGATCCGAAAGCTGTGGATCGGGGAGGCTACTCTCTATCGTGACCACTTATTGCGGCTTGATCCCGCCAGCCGCCGCAATCGCTTTGCCGGCGCGGTCCCGGACCAATTCGTGCGCGACTACGCCGAGCTTTCATTCGGAATTGACGCGCTGATTCATGGTTTCTTCGTTGACGCTATTCTGCGCGGCGCTGCGGAACTGCGTCCGATCGGAGGACCCCTGACGCGAGAGGCCGAGGCGGCATTCTCGATCGAGAAGTCGTGGCAGAGCCACGGCGTGGGCTCCGTGCTACTCGAGCGCACGCTGCTGGCGGCGCGCAATCGCGGTCTCAAGTTTCTGCATATGGCCTGTCTCGCCGACAACAAGCGCATGCAGCAGCTCGCCCGCAAATTTGATGCCGAGCTCAGCTTCGATTTTTCCAGCGTCGTTGGCGAGGTTGCAGCGCCGCGCCCGACTCCGCTCTCTGTAATGCGCGAGATCCTCGCCGACGGTCACGGCTTTGCGACCGCTATGTTCGACGTACACTCACGACTGCTCAAACCAGTGTGATTCGGAAACCCGCACGCAAAGACGAGGCGTCAGGCCGCCAACGGATAGGCGGCTTCAACCACGTAGGGGCCGCCACCGACCGACGCACGCGACGAGAACAACACAAACCGCGAGACTTTGAACGGCGAGGAGCGGAACGGGGCACGCACCGCCAGATAGTCCGCAACCTGCCGGCTCGAGGATTCGCGCAGGCGCGCGAGCGACACATGCGGTGTATATTTGCGGCCCTCCGGCTCGAGCCCCACGCGCTGCATCAGCCGCTCGTGCTCTGCCTGCAGCTCCATCAGAGCCTGAGCCGGGCCGAGCGTTGCGATGATCTGGCGCGGCTTGCGCCCACCAAACGACTTAAGATCCTCAATGCGCAATTCGAATGACTCGCGACGCACCCGCCCCAACATGGATGCGATCTCGTGCGCGATGACATCATCGACATCGCCGATGAAACGCAAGGTTACATGATAGTTTTCGGGATCGATCCAGCGTGCGCCCGGCAAGCCGCCACGCAGCATGGACAGCGATTGGCGCACGTCGGGGGGAATTTCGAGACCTGTGAAGAGGCGCGGCATCGGGACGACTGCAGTGCTGGCTGTGCATATAGGCCAAGTTGCAAGGATTCGCACGCCCAACGTGAAGCTCACATCGTGCGTCTGCTGCGCGCTTGCCGGACCAACTCTTCCACCTTGGGCAGAATGCGCGCAACGATCGCATCGACCCCTGCGCCGCTCGGATGAAGTCCGTCACCCTGATTGAGCGCGTTCTCGCCGGCAATGCCGTCGAGGAAAAAAGGATAGAGCAGGAGGTCGTAGCGCGTGGCCAGCTCGGGATAAATGGCATCGAAATCGCGCCTATAGCTAGCGTCGAAATTGGCCGCCGCCCGCATCCCGGCGAGCAGCACGGTGACACGCCGCTGCGTAAGACGGCGCACGATCTCTTCGAGGGCTTGTCGCGTGACCTGAGGATCCATGCCGCGCAGCATGTCATTGGCGCCGAGTTCGAGGATAACGGCGTCCGTCCCATCCGGGACCGACCAGTCGAGGCGGGCAAGTCCCCCAGAGGCCGTATCGCCGGACACGCCCGCGTTCGTGACCTCGACGGCGAGGCCTTTGGCCTTGAGCGCCCGTTCAAGCTTAGCAGGGAAAGCTGCATCAGCCGGCAGACCAAAGCCCGCGGTGAGCGAATCGCCCAATGCCACGATCCGCACCGGCCGATCAGCGGCTGCGGCGACTGGCGCGCTCAGCGCCAGCGCTGTCGCCAACAGCGCAACCACCTGGACCCGCGCCGCGCAACTCGCATATGACCGGAGCAGGACCGGCCAGCGTACAACCAAAGCCACCAACGAGCACCGCAACATGCAGGACACCTCCGCATCAGAGCACGAACAGCCGGCGGTCGCGCTCAGCGGGATCAATCTGTCGCTCGGGCGAGGCGCCGCTCGTGTTCATATCCTCAAAGACCTCAATCTGCACATACGACGCGGCGAGGCCGTTGGCTTGGTCGGCCCTTCAGGTTCGGGCAAGTCGACCTTGCTGATGGTCGCGGCCGGGTTGGAGCGCGCCGATACCGGCTCAGTCGTGGTCGCGGGCAAAGCGCTCGACCCGCTAGGCGAAGACGCGCTAGCGCGCTTCCGTGGACGCAATATCGGCATTGTTTTTCAGTCCTTTCATCTCATTGCCACCATGACGGCGCTGGAAAACGTCGCCGTGCCGCTGGAACTTGCCGGACACGACGATGCTCACGACCGTGCGGCACACGAGCTTGCCGCGGTGGGCTTGAGCGAGCGGCGAGGGCACTATCCGGTCGAGCTTTCCGGCGGCGAGCAGCAGCGTGTCGCCCTTGCCCGCGCGCTTGCACCAAACCCGGCCATTCTTCTCGCCGACGAGCCGACAGGCAATCTCGACGAGACCACCGGGGCGGAGATCATCGACTTGCTTTTTGCCGGCCACGAGCAACGCGGAACCACGCTCGTGCTCGTCACGCACGATCCGGCGCTTGCTGTGCGTTGCGACCGCATCGTGCGACTGCGCTCAGGCAGCATCGAAATTGTCCCACATCGCGCGTCGGCGAAGGCGCAGTCGTGACTCGCAGTGGCTCGCTTTTCATTACGGGAATGAGAGAAACGGACCGAACATGCGGTGAGAAGCCCCAAGCATGAAAGCCCGCTCGTCATTTCCTCAGCGGCACGGCGGCCGTCTACTGCCGCTGCGCTTCGCTGCGCGCGAATTGCGCGGCGGTTTGCGCGGATTCTACGTATTCATCGCATGTACTGCCCTGGGCGTTATGGCCATCGCCGGCGTGAGTTCACTCGCGGCCGGGCTAGCTGAGGGGCTCGCACGCGAAGGCCGCGTCATCCTCGGCGGCGACCTCGCGTTCACTCTCAGTATGCGCTCAGCGAACGCCGAGGAGCGCGCATTTCTTGATCGCCAAGGGGCGGTATCGCTCGCCGCCACCATGCGCGCCATGGCGCGCGCGCAGGACGGGCGCACAACCCTGGTCGAGGTGAAGGCGGTCGATGGCAATTACCCGCTCTACGGTAGCGTCGCGGCCGATCCGCAACCGCCGCTCGAGCAGACGCTGGCATATCGGAATGGAGCCTTCGGTGCCGCCGCCGACTCCGGTCTGCTCGCGCGGCTCTCTCTCGGGCCGGATGCCCGCATCACACTTGGCTCCGCAATCATCCAAATTCGGGCCATTCTGACATCCGAGCCTGACAAGCTTTCCGGCGGTATTGGCTTTGGCCCGCGGTTGCTCGTGAGCGAACAAGCACTGCAAGCGAGTGGCCTATTACAGCCCGGAAGCGTCGTACGCTGGCACTATCGCTTGCGCCTTCCTGAAAATAACAGAACCGATGCGGCGGTGCGCACGGTGGCGGCCACAGCGCAAAGCGAGTTGCCCAAGGCTGGATGGGAATTACGATCGCGGGCTAATGCCTCGCCGTCGCTCGAACAGAATGTCGAGCGCTTTACGCAATACCTCGTGTTGGTCGGCTTGACCGCTCTCCTGGTCGGTGGCGTCGGCGTTGCGAACGCGGTCAAGAGCCACGTCGGTGGCCGGCGCGAGACCATCGCCGTGCTCAAGGCGATGGGCGCTTCTGGCAGGCGCGTTTTCGCAATCTATCTCACCCAGGTGCTTGTGCTCGCCGGCCTCGGCGCGCTGCCGGGCCTACTCATCGGCGCGGCTTTGCCATTTCTTGTGGCGTGGACTCTCGGCGCGGCATTGCCGTTGCCACTCGCGCCGACGCTGCATGCGGGCGACCTTGCGCTCGCCCTTATTTATGGACTGCTCATCGCCGCCGCTTTCGCCGTCTGGCCGCTCGGGCGTGCCCATGACGTGCCGGTTTCGGCACTTTTCCGTGACGAGGTCGCAAGCGATCGTCGCTGGCCTCGCCGCCCCTATGTCGTAGCAACGATACTTCTTGGATGCACGCTCGCAATCCTGGCCATCGAGTTCGGCCATGACCGACGCATTAGCGTGGTCTTCGTGGTTGCGGCAGCGGGCGCTTTCGTGCTGCTTCGCTCGGTGGCGGCGCTGATCACGCTGATAGCACGTCACCTGCCACGGCCGCGCTCCCCGGTCCTTCGCCTCGCCATCGCCAACATCCACCGCCCAGGCGCGCTCACGGCGAGCGTCGTCATTTCCTTCGGCTTGTGCCTTGCCGTCGTCGTCACGGTCATTGCGATCGAGGGCAATTTGCGACGACAATTCCTGGCGGCGTTGCCGGACAGGGCCCCATCGTTCTATTTCGTGGATATTCCTCCCGCCGCCGGCGAGACATTCGATGCCTTCATCCGCACGCGTGCGCCGCGAGCCGTGCTTGAGCGGGTGCCGATGCTGCGTGGTCGCATCGTGGCGGTGAACGGTGTAGGTGTTGAAAACCTGAAGGTCTCTGCCGATGCCGGCTGGGTACTGCGGGGCGACCGCGGCATCACCTATGGAAACGAGCTCCCACCGGGCTCGCGCCTCATTCAAGGGCAATGGTGGCAGCCGAACTACCAGGGCCCGCCGTTGGTCTCATTAGAGAACCGCATCGCCGAAGGACTTGGCCTCAAAATTGGCGACAACATCACAGTCAACGTCCTCGGCCGCAATCTCACCACGACGATCGCCAACCTGCGCGCCGTCGATTGGCAGAGTCTCGGCATCAATTTCGTCATGGTATTCTCGCCCGCTACCTTCCGGGATGCGCCTCACGGGCATATCGCCACCCTGGTCTATCCCGGTGGCAGCACGAACGACGAGGAGACGGCTCTCCTTAACGGGCTGGCGGAGGGCTTCCCGGCAGTCGTCACCATACGTGTGCGCGAGGCGATCGATGCGGTCGGCCACATCGTTTCGAATCTGGCGCTGGGCATCAGGGGCGCGAGTGCGCTCACTCTATTGGCGGCCGTGCTGGTGCTGGGTGGTGCGCTCGCGGCAGGCCACCACCAGCGCGTGCGTGACGCGGTCATCCTCAAGACCATCGGCGCAACGCGGCTGCGCCTTCTGTCTGCCTACGCGCTCGAATACCTCGTTCTCGGCGTGGGAACCGCCGTGTTCGGTGTGGCGGCGGGCTCGGCCGCCGCCGCGCTTGTCATTGTCAGGCTGATGAAGCTTTCATTCATTTGGTTGCCCGGCCCACTGATTGCCGCGGCCAGCGGCGCGGTTGTCGCAATGGTCGCACTGGGTCTGATCGGCACGTTCACCGCTCTCCGCCAAAAGCCGGCCGGTGTGCTACGAAATCTCTAGCCAACGCTTCAAAGGGCTCCCAACAGCCTAAGCCGCGCGTCCTGCCCGGCTTTCGCCCAAAGGGCCTCTTGGCCCATCGGGCGACAACTTGCCGCGTCCGGGCGGCTCCTTTGCGGTGCGCGGCGTATTGCCATAATGTAATTTGGTCGGCCTTTTGAAGGTCAGCGTCAACAAATCGCTGTTGCGGCATCTGGCGTCGGAACCAATCCCGCACTAGATTCCGCGCATCGGGCGCCAGCCGCTGTGTCGGTAGGGCGCCCCACCATCCGGCCTCGGGTCGGAACTAGAGAGAGGTACCTTCCATGTCGGATTTCGACCGGAACTACGCGGCTGCTAGACGCGGCGTCGGTGCGGACCGGGCGGTTGCGATCGATCAAGGCCTGCGCGCCTACATGATCCGCGTCTACAACTACATGGCTATCGCCGTCGCGCTCACCGGCATCGCCTCCTGGCTCACATTCCAGGCGGCGGTCGTGACCAACGCAACTGGCACCATCGTCGGATTGACGTCATTCGGCCAGATGATCTTCAGCGGACCAGCGGTACTGGTTCTATTTTTGGGAACGCTGGGCTTGGTCTTTCTCATCAGCTGGCGCATCGACCGGCTGGAGCCCTCGACCGCATTCGCGCTGTTCATGGTTTATGCGGCGCTGCTCGGATTAATGTTGTCGTCGGTGTTCCTGGCCTACACCCTCACCTCGATCACGCGCGTGTTCTTCATCTCGGCGGCGGCTTTCGGCGCGTTGAGCCTTTACGGCTACACGACTCAGCGTGATCTCTCGCCGGTGGGCTCCTTCCTGCTCATGGGGCTGATAGGGCTGATTATCGCCATGCTGGTCAACCTGTTCCTCAAGAGCAGCGGCCTCGACTTCGTCATCTCCGCGATTGGGGTGCTGATCTTCGCCGGCCTGACCGCCTGGGATACCCAGCGGATCAAGGAGATGTACGATCCGATGGAGGACGGCACTATCGTCGGCCGCAAGGCGGTGATGGGCGCGCTCTCGCTCTATCTCGACTTCATCAACCTGTTCTTGTTCATGTTGCGCTTCCTCGGCGATCGTCGCTGAGCGAACGCAATAAACGACTGAGTTAAGCGGCGCCCCGGCGATAAGCCGGGGCGCCGTCGCGTTTGGAGTGAGAGCCGACCAGCACGCGAGCAGGTGCGCTATCATTCCGGGCATCCGTCGTTCGTCGTCTGATTCATGATCCCCATCCCGATCCGCCCCGCCGAGCCGCCCGATCTCGCAGCAATTACCCTCATCTACGAGCACGCCGTGCGGCACGGCACTGCATCGTTCGAGATCGAGCCGCCCAGCGAGCGCGAAATGGCGCAACGCTACGAGGCGCTTCGGGTCGGCGCCTATCCTTATCTGGTGGCGGAGCTTGATCGCGAGATCGTCGGCTACGCCTATGCCGCCCCCTATCGGGCACGGCCGGCCTATCGGTGGAGTGTGGAGGATTCGATCTATATCGCCCCGGCAATGCAGCGCCGGGGGATCGGCCGCGCGCTGCTCGAACGGCTGATCGCCGAAGCCGAAGCCGGCGGATTCCGGCAAATGATCGCGGTGATCGGGGATTCGGCTAACGTCGGCTCGATCGAACTGCACCGCGCCGCCGGCTTCCGCATGGTCGGCACGTTCGACAATGTGGGCTTCAAGTTCGGCCGCTGGCTCGATAGCGTCTTGATGCAGCGACCGCTTGGGATCGGCGCGACGGCGATCCCGTGATTGCGCCGCGGTCAGCTGGTCACGACGCTGAGCGACTGATCGATTGCGCGCAGCACCGGGTCGAGCTCATGGCCGCGGCGTACGATCAAGCCGGTGGCCGAGATCACGCTATAGGCGCCCTGCCGGCGCGCGAGCTTTGGGCTTTTCTCAATGCGGTAGACCGGAATCTCGGCGGCACGGCGGAACACGGAAAACACCGCGCGGTCCCTCAGAAAATCAATGGCATAGTCACGCCATTCGCCGGCGGCGACCTTGCGACCATAGAGGCCGAAAATACGATTGAGCTCGCGCCGGTCGAAAGTCACTCGGCTTAGGGGAGCGAGGGACACAGCAGCGGGAGCCTCGCCCCCATGCAACTCGCTCGGCTCAGTATCGCCGCGGCTCATTCGGCGCCTCCCTTCGACGGATCAATGCCGCAATGATTGCGCCGGATGCAAGCATCGGCAAGTGCAATGACTGTCGCAGCACGGTGTCGCGTGACTGCGACATAGTCACCCGCGATCCTCACGAATTGGTTAATGAAATCATAATATTGCCCAATCCAGTCAGGCACGCGCCAAGCCGAAATGCCAAGCAGGAGATTGTTGCCTTACGCCCGATCTTTCCGTTGAGCCCGGATTTGCCACCGCCCAGCACCTCGGAGTCCAAGGTGGACCGGCCCCGCTCGGTCAGTCACGCCGCAAGCGGAAGATTCCATGGAGCGAGCCGAAGCTGCGCTCGTGGGCTATCGACTTGCGTTCACTGGATCGCCGCCAGCGCCGCCCCGAGGATCGCCTTCGGCTTTTCGGTCGTGCCGCTTTGCACTAGGACTGCCGCTTCATCGATGTTCGCGCCCTTGAGCGTCTGCACCGGGATGGTCCACGAATGGGCGTTGCCATTCCAATCGCCGAGCTTCATCCAGCGGCGTACGACATTGTGGTAGGTGATCGTGCGGCCTTTGTTCTCGCCGCGCCCAATGGCGATGGTGGCGGCCCTGGCCAGTCCAACCAGCCAGACTTCGGCGCTCGTGCGAGCATCCGCAACCTCTGGCACCATAACGTTGAGCCGGGCATCCGAGAGCGTCAGCGTCGGCAGCAATGACATCGCGCCGTTCTTCCGGCTGTTCGCGATAGCAGCCTCGATCGCAGCCTTATCGCTACCGACCGCGTGCAGGATTCCGTTCACCACGACTTGAGGCGTGTAGACTTGGCCGTCGCCGCGCGCATGTGCGTAGGCTTTCTGTCGGGCGGTGTGGCGCGGATCGGCGAGCGTGTCCTTCCAGCCGAGATAATCCCAGTAATCGACCGGCACGCTGACGGGAACGAGAGAGGGATCGGCCGTCAGCTGGCCGAGCAGTTGGTCGGCCGGTGGGCAGGACGAGCAGCCTTGACTCGTAAACAACTCAATCACGGCACGCGACTGAGCGTGAGCGGCGGAATGCGGCGGCGCTAAAGAACAAATGACGATCGCCGCGTAGGCGAGGGAACAACGTAGCATCGCAATCCTTCCCCGCCGCCCCAGGCGAGGTTCCGTTTTGCCCCTCTGCCGCTGTGTCATAAGCACGCGCGCGATCACCCGCCACTCAATTCGAGGTGAGCCGGCAGCATCTAGGCCACCGCCAGATGCCGAAGCACATAGTGCAATATGCCGCCGTGCTTGAAATAATCGAGTTCATCCAGCGTATCGATCCGGCAAATAAGCGGCACACGTTTGAGCCCGCCATCAGCGGCGACGATCTCGGCGATCATGCGTTGGCGCGGCTTGATCTCGCCATGCAGTCCCCGAATTGTGACCTGCTCATTGCCCCTCAGACCGAGCGTCTGCCATGATGTGCCTTCTTCAAAGCAGAGCGGAAGCACGCCCATCCCGATCAGGTTGGATCGATGGATGCGTTCGAAGGATTGAGTAATGACCGCGCGCACGCCGAGCAAACTGGGTCCCTTGGCAGCCCAGTCGCGTGAAGATCCGCTGCCGTATTCTTTCCCGGCGAAAACGACGAGCGGAACCTTATCGCTCTTGTAGCGCATGGCAGCATCGTAGATCGACATGCGCTGGCGTGACGGGTAGTGGACGGTCATCCCGCCTTCCACTCCCGGCACCATCTGGTTTTTGAGACGAATATTGGCGAAAGTGCCGCGCATCATCACCTCGTGATTGCCGCGGCGGGTGCCGTACTGGTTGAAATCAGCCGGCTTGACCTTGTGCTCGATAAGGTACTTGCCCGCCGGGGAATCAATCTTGATTGAGCCAGCCGGCGAGATGTGGTCGGTGGTGATGGAATCGAGCAGCAGGCACAACACGCGCGCATCGACGATATCGGTCAGCGGCGCCGGTTGCCGCCCCATGCCGACGAAGTAGGGCGGGTTCTGCACGTACGTCGACCTTTTATCCCAGCTGTAAGTCAGCCCTCCTTTCACGCTTATGGCGCGCCAGTTCGAGTCTCCTTTGAAAACGTCGGCGTATTTCTTGGCGAACATCTGCTTGCTCAACGTCTTTCGTATGACGCCGTTGATCTCGCGGCTCGAGGGCCAGATATCCTTGAGGAAAACCTTCTTGCCCTTCTTGTCGAGGCCGAGCGGCTGCTTCACGAGGTCGGAATACATGGAGCCCGCCAGCGCATAAGCGACGACGAGCGGGGGCGAGGCTAGATAGTTCGCTCGGACATCGGCATTGACCCGGCCCTCAAAGTTGCGATTGCCGGAGAGCACGGCAGCGGCGACTAGGTCCTTCTCGTTGATCGTCTTGGAAATCTCGGGCGCGAGCGGACCGGAATTGCCGATGCAGGTGGTGCAACCGAAGCCGACGAGATTGTAGCCGAGCTTGTCGAGGTCCTTCTGCAGCCCTGATTTATCGAGATAATCGGCGACGACTTGCGAGCCTGGCGCTAGCGAAGTCTTCACCCATGGTTTGACGGTCAATCCTTTGGTCACCGCTTTGCGCGCCAGCAGGCCGGCTCCGACCATCACGTTCGGATTCGACGTATTGGTACACGATGTAATCGCGGCAATGACCACGTCGCCGTGACCGAGATCGTGCTGACGGCCCGCAACTGGAACCCGCTTCGCCGGACCTGCCTTTGCGAAGCTCTTGTCGAGGGATGTAGCGAGAGAGGGATGAACATCGAAGACGTCTTTGCCTCCGTCGCCGCCTTTGTTGAACTCTTTGTCCATGGCCAGCGCGAACCCAGCCTTGACGTCCTTGAGCGCGACACGGTCCTGCGGGCGCTTCGGTCCAGCCAGGGAAGGCTCGACTTGCGATAATTCCAGCTTGAGCACGTCGGTGAAGATGGGATCCGGCGTGGATTTGGTGCGGTACATGCCCTGTGCCTTGGTGTAGGCAGCCACTAACGCGAGGTGCGCGGGCGGGCGGGCGGTATCAGCGAGATATCTCAGCGTATCGTCATCGACTGGAAAGAAGCCGCAGGTGGCGCCATATTCCGGCGACATGTTGCCGATGGTGGCACGATCAGCGATCGAAAGGTTGGCAAGTCCTGGCCCGAAAAATTCTACAAATTTGCCGACAACGCCGCGCTTGCGCAACATCTGCGTGACGGTAAGCACGAGATCGGTCGCAGTGACGCCCTCCTTGAGCTTGCCGGTGAGCCTCACGCCGATGACTTCCGGCAACAGCATGGAATAGGCTTGGCCAAGCATGGCAGCCTCGGCCTCGATGCCGCCCACGCCCCAGCCGAGCACGGCGAGACCATTGACCATCGTGGTGTGGGAATCGGTGCCCACCAGCGTATCGGGATAGGCGACATCCATCACCATCGACTTTCCGTCGATTTTGACCTTGTCTTTCTTGCTCCATACCGTCTGCGACAAATATTCGAGATTGACTTGGTGGCAAATGCCGGTGCCCGGCGGCACGACGCGAAAGTTGTCGAACGACTTCTGCGACCATTTCAGGAATTCATAGCGCTCCCGGTTCTGCCGGTATTCCTCTTCGACATTTTTCTTGACTGCATTGCTGGTGCCGAAGACCGTTACCGATACAGAGTGATCGCAAACGAGATCGACCGGAACGAGCGGATTGATTTTTTGCGGATCGCCGCCGAGCATCTTCATGGCATCACGCATGGCGGCGAGGTCGACGACCGCCGGGACGCCAGTGAAGTCCTGCATCAACACGCGCGCGGGTCGAAAGGCGATCTCGCGTTCTGACGTCTTGGTTTTGAGCCATTGCGCGACCGCCTGAATATCTTCCTTCGTAATCGAGCGGCCGTCCTCGTTGCGCAGCAGATTCTCCAACAGCACCTTCATTGAGAACGGCAACCGCGAGATGCTCTTGAGGCCATTCTTCTCAGCGCTCGGCAGGCTGTAATAGGCGTAGGTCTTGCTGCCCACCTTGAGGGGTTTGCAGCAGCGAAAACTGTCGAGTGACGTCATTGTGGTCGGGTCCCATCCAACCGGGAGAGAAGCGGCTCGACGGTAGCGAACTACCGAAAGCGCCTCCCGTCACCGGTCGCGAGTCCAGCGCGGGTTGATAGGGGGCGCGGGACGATGGCTTATAGGGTCTTTTTTTGCGCCGTTCCAGAAAATCGACGCTCGCCAACGACATGCACATGGAATCACGGTTTTTTCTGATTGCCGTGCCAGCAAAGGACGCGCCGGACCGAGTCAGCGGAGCCGGGGCAGGGCTACGGGGTCGTGAAGGCAAGCGGGGGGCTGCCCCATGATGGAGCTGGTGGGGTCGGATCTCACCTGCGTCAGAGGCGGCCGGCAGGTCTTCAGGGGCGTTGGCTTCACGGTTTGCGCGGGCGAAGCACTGCTGGTGACCGGACCTAACGGCTCTGGCAAATCGTCCCTGCTGCGCCTGGTGGCGGGTTTACTGCGGCCACAGCAGGGCCGGCTAAAACTCGAGGGCGGCGATCTGGAGCTAACCATCGCCGAGCAAGCTCACTATCTCGGCCACCAAGACGCCCTGAAGCCGTCCCTATCGCTGCGGGAGAATCTCGGCTTCTGGACAGCTCTTCTCGGTGGAGACGCGGCGAAGAGCGGTCACGCCCTTGCCGCCGTTGGCCTCGATGGCCTCGCTCACTTGCCGGCGGTCTATCTTTCGGCTGGACAACGGCGCCGTCTCGCGATTGCCCGTCTGATCGCGGTCGAGCGGCCGATCTGGCTGCTCGATGAGCCGACTTCTGTGCTCGATGTGGCGGCGCAAGCAATGCTGGCCGATCTCATCCGGGGCCATGTCGGCGGCCGCGGACTCGTTGTCGTGGCCAGTCACGGTCCGATCGCGTTGAACGGGGCCAAGCAATTGCGCCTGGGCCACCAGGCGGATCAAGGGACGTCGCCATGACCGCGCTCGCCGCGCTTCTCACGCGCGACCTACGGCTCGCCGTGCGCGTGGGAGGTGGCGCATTGATCGGCATTCTGTTCTTCACCCTGCTGGTCACGGTGGTGCCCTTCGCCGTTGGTCCCGACCTTCCCCTGCTCGGCCGCCTGGGGCCGGGCATGCTGTGGCTCGGGGCACTGCTCGCCAGCCTGCTCGCTCTCGACCGGCTCCTCGCAATGGATCACGAGGATGGCACACTCGACCTGATCTTCACGGCGCGGGTGCCGCTCGAGCTCGCGGTTGCGACCAAGGCGTTGGCACACTGGCTCACCACGGGCCTGCCGCTGGTCGTTGCCGCGCCACTGCTCGGTCTTCTGCTCAATCTCGATCCGAAGGCAACGGGGGCAGTTGCTGTTACCTTGCTGGCAGGCACGCCCGCGCTGACTTTCATCGGCCTTATCGGGGCGGCTCTCACCGTCGCTTTGCGACGCGGTGGACTCCTGCTTGCGATCCTGGTCCTGCCATTGACGGTTCCCGTACTGATCTTCGGCGTCGCAGCCTCGAACGCGGCGATCGTAGGGCCGGTCCCGTTCGGCACCCCGTTCACTGTTCTGTGCGCGCTGACGCTGATGAGTGTCGTGATCGGGCCCCTTGCCGCTGCTATCGCGCTGCGGCAAGGGCTGGAATGAGCGCGGCGTTGCGCGTGATGGCAGACGACAGAGCGAACCTCACATTGCAGCCGGCGCAGCCCCCAACTAAGTACGGGCACAGAGAGACGCGATGAGCGTGATCGAGCTTGCCAACCCATCCCGCTTCCTGGCTCTCAGCGGTCGCGCCCTGCCATGGCTTGCCGCTGCGACAGTGCTCGCATTCGTTGTCGGCATCATCCAGATCTCGTTCGCACCCGACGACTACCAGCAGGGCGCGACCGTCAAGATCATGTTCATCCATGTACCCGCCGCGTGGCTCAGTATTTTTGGCTGGTTGTTAATGAGCACGGCAGCGCTGGGCACGCTGGTCTGGCGTCACCCCCTCGCGGACGTGGCGGCCAAGGCTGCGGCGCCGATCGGGTCGGCGTTTACGCTGATGTGCCTCGTCACCGGGTCGCTGTGGGGCCGGCCCATGTGGGGTACGTACTGGGTGTGGGACGCGCGGCTGACCTCGGTGCTGGTCTTGTTCCTGATGTATCTCGGCGTGCTTGCGCTGTGGCGCACGATTGAGGACCCAACGCAGGCTGCGCGGGCGGCAGCGGTACTGACGCTCGTTGGCGCGATCAACGTTCCCATTATCAAATTCTCGGTGGATTGGTGGAACACGTTGCACCAGCCGGCCTCCGTGCTGCGCCTCGGCGGATCGACGATCCATCCTGCGATTCTCGTGCCGCTCATCGTCATGGCCATCGCATTCACGCTCTTATTCCTGACCCTGCACCTGGCCGCCATGCGCAACGAGATCATGCGGCGGCGCGTGCGCAGCATGATGATGCTGCAGGCGGCCGCCTCGTCGGAATCCTGATGATGCACCTTGGTCCGCATGCCGCGTTCATCGTGACCGCCTATGCCGCTGCGATCGCAATCGTCGCTGGATTGGTGGCATGGATTGTGCTCGACCAGCGGCACTTGGCACGCATGCTGGAAGAATTTGAAGCGCGGGGAATCACCCGGCGCTCGGGACGCACCGATGGGCAGAAGTGGTGAATTGATGAAAAGGGGAGTGGTGGAGAAGGATGTGCATGCCCGGCTAGGGCGGATGCTCGTGCTCATTCCGTTGCTCGCATTCCTCGGGCTCGGTGCACTATTCGTATTGCGGCTCGGCGTCGGCGACCCCTCGCGCATCCCCTCGGCCCTGATCGGCCATGCTGCCCCACGCACCGATCTGCCGCCCCTTCCTGGCCTCGAGCGCGACGGCAAGCTGGTGCCTGGTCTCGACACTGCGGAGTTCGCGGGCCAAGTAACGGTGCTCAATGTTTGGGCCTCATGGTGCGTTCCGTGTCGCGATGAGGCCCCGTTGCTCATGATGCTCGCAGCGGATCGGCGCCTGCGCGTGGTGGGGATGAATTACAAGGACCAAGCCGAAAACGCGCGCCGCTTCCTCGGCAGGTACGGCAATCCGTTTGCCGCCAACGGGATCGATGCCAACGGCCGCGCGGCCATCGAATGGGGCGTATACGGGGTGCCCGAGACTTTCGTCATCGGTCGCGACGTTCGTATCGCATACAAGCTGATCGGGCCGGTTACGTCCGATAATCTGCAAACGGAGTTGAAGCCCGCTGTCGAGAGGGCGCTCGCCAATCCGTGATTATCGCTCTTGCGCCTTCTCTGGCGCGGCGTATCTCGTCAATAGCGGATATTGAAATGCGGCGAATACGAACGTCAGGGGCACGACGCCAAACACCTTGAAGGCGACCCAGACATCGGTTGACTGCGAGCGCCAGACGATTTCATTGAGAATGGCAAGCGCGAAAAAGAACAGCGCCCACCGCAGAGTCAGCTTGCGCCAACCTTCTTCGGTGAGATCAAAGACGGAATCGAAGACCATCCCGAGCAGCGGCTTGCCGGCGGCGAGGCCCCCGAGCAGCACGGCGCCGAACGAGACGTAGATGATGGTGGGCTTGAGCTTGATGAAGTGCTCGTCATGCAAGAGGAGCGTGAGCGAGCCGAACACCAGCACGATAATCGCGGTGACAAGCGGCATGATGGGTAAGCGTCGGGTCAGCGCGTACGATGCCGCGAGCGCGACCACCACGGCAACCATGAAGACTGCCGTCGCGACAAAAATGCCGGCGGGCTCGTCCAACACGCTGTCCCCCCGCAGTATTGGCGAGACAAGAGGTAAGAATAGCGCGGGGCGCGAATTGGCGAGGAAGAACAGCAGCAACGGCCCGAGATCGAGCACGAGCTTGAGGAGAGGGTTGAGCTGCGGCTTGCTTGCTTGCACGGCGCTGATGTAGCGCGGCTGCAGCACGATTGCCATCGCGTTCCGTGCAATCGTCGAATGATGACTTCGAGAGATGACTTCTAATCCATTCCCGCAAGCGCGCGAGCGAAGTCCTTGGCTGAGAACGGCGCGAGGTCGCCGATACCCTCTCCCACGCCGATGAAGTGGACTGGGAGGCCATATTTGGCGGCGATGGCGACCAAGATGCCGCCGCGCGCGGTACCGTCGAGCTTGGTCATGACGAGCCCGGTGACGCCGGCAATATCGCGAAAAACCTCGACCTGAGACAGCGCGTTCTGGCCGATCGTAGCATCAAGCACCAACAGAACGGCATGCGGCGCGCTGGCGTCGACTTTTTTCATCACGCGCACGATCTTCTGAAGCTCATCCAGCAGCACCGCCTTGTTCTGCAGGCGGCCCGCCGTGTCGACGAGCAACACGTCAACCTCCTCGCCACGCGCTTCCGTAAGCGCGTCGAAGGCGACCCCGGCGGCATCGGCGCCGGGGGCTCGCGCGATGACCGAAGCGCCACTGCGCCCACCCCAGATGTTGAGTTGGTCAATGGCGGCGGCGCGGAACGTATCGCCTGCGGCAAGCATTACGGAGCGACCCTCCGCCCGCAGCTTGGCTGCGATCTTGCCAATGGTCGTGGTCTTGCCCGAACCGTTGACGCCGATGACGAGTGCGACGAAGGGCTTTGCTTCCTTGATCGCGAGCGGTTTGGCCACCGGCGTGAGGACCTTTTCCACTTCAGCGGCGACGACCGCCTTCACCTCATCGGTCGTGATCGATTTGTCATAGCGTCCTTCGCCGACCGCCACGGCGATCCTTGCCGCCGTTTCAACGCCGAGATCGACGCGAATGAGCAGATCCTCGATTTCATCGAGCATCGTCTGGTCGAGCCTGCGCTTGGCCACGAGATCGCTGACAGTGCCGCCGATCGAGGAGGACGTGCGCTTGAGACCTCCGCTGAGCCGCTGCCACCAGCTTTGCTTCTCGCTCGTTTGATCGTTCATATTGTTCTGGTTCGCTCGGGATCACGGGCGTGATAGCGGTTTCGCCCAAGCTTGGTAAGTGACATGACCGCCGAAGAGATAATGGCTCGGCTCATCTATCGCGATGGCCTCATGCTGGTGATCGACAAGCCCGCGGGTTTGCCGGTGCATAAGGGACCGAAGGGCGGCGAGAGCCTCGAGGACTATTTCGGCGCACTGCGTTTCGGGCTGCCGCGGCCGCCAGCACTCGCGCATCGACTCGATCGCGATACGTCCGGCTGTCTTGTGCTTGGCCGCCACCGCAAGGCGCTGGCCGCGCTCGGCCGGCTGTTCAAGAACGGGCAGGTCGGTAAAAGATACTGGGCGGTGGTCGCCGGCGGGCCGACACAGGAGGAGGGCCGCATCGAACTTCCCCTCGGCCGCAAGGACGCGGCGCGCGGCTGGTGGATGAAGCACGATCCCTCGGGGCAGCCGGCCGTCACCACATGGAAGGTGATGGGACGGACGCCCAGCTATCCGGCATCGGGCGAGGCCCAGATCATTGGCATCACATGGCTTGCGCTCGAGCCTCTCACGGGCCGCACGCATCAGCTGCGCGTACATTGCGCCGCCATGGGATGGCCGATCATTGGTGACAGCGTCTACGGAAGCTCGCCGCGGAACGCGGCTCCCGGCCTGCACCTGCACTCACGGCAAATCGTTGTGCCGCTCTACACCAATCGCCCGCCGATCCGCATCACCGCGCCCGTGCCGTCACACATGCAGGATTTATTGCAGAGATGTGGATGGTCTGCCGATGCCCTTGCCGAATGACCAGGCCGAAATCACCGATGTCTCAGTAGAGCGTCGCCTTCAAACGCTCCGGCGCATCCCGGTCGTGAGCCTCGCCGCCGATCCGTCCGCCGGTCAAGTCGGCTAGAATCGTGCCATTGCTGGGCAGGCTCTTGCGATCGATGTGGCGCGAGGCATCCCACAGTTTCGAGCGCACGATTGCCTTCGAGCACTGATAGAACACACGCTCGACGGACACGATGAGCACGGCACGGGGGCTCTTGCCGTCAACGCTGAAGCTCTGCGCGAGCGCCGGATCAGTCGAGATTGCGGCGCGGCCATTGACGCGAATGGTCTCGCCGCAGCCTGGAATGAGGAACAGGAGCGCCACGCGCGGGTCGGAAAGGATATTGCGCCAGCTGTCGATGCGATTGTTGCCGCGCCGGTCGGGAACAAGCAGCGTTTTCTCGTCGTGGACACGCACGAAACCGGGGGCATCACCGCGCGGGGAGCAATCAAGGCCCTCAGGCCCTGCGGTGGCTAACGCGAAGAACGGCGCCGCCTCGATAAACGCGCGGTAATGGCTGGTGACGCGGTCAGTCTCTTTGGCGATCGATGGCCCGAAAGGCTCTCCATAGATGTGCTCGAGCGCCTCAATACTGGTAACGATGTGATCGCGAGATTCCGACATTTCAGACTCCGAATGAATCCTCGAACTATAGCAGGTGACCAACCAATAGTCTCGCGTGCGCCTATGCCGCGAGGAGTTGGCCGCCGTCATGGCCTATGACAGTGACATCGAGGATGGTCCCCGGCTCTATCGGCGAGGAAAGGCGTGCGCGGGTGAAATGCTCGGTGCGGCCAAGTTCACCGGATTCGATCAGCACCTGCCGCCTTGCGCCAACTTGCGCCTCAAGGTGACGGTGCAGCGCCGCTTCGCCTTTTTCGCGCAGTCGGCGAGCACGTTCCTTGATGATATTCCGGTTGATTTGCGGCATACGCGCAGCGGGGGTGCCGGGCCGGGGCGAGAACGGAAACACGTGCAAATGCGTGAGCCCGCACGCATCGACTAGATCGAGCGAGCGGGCAAACATATCCTCCGTCTCGGTTGGGAACCCGGCGATGATATCGCCGCCGAAGACGACGTCTGGGCGCACGCGCCGCACCCCTTCGCAAAACGCAATCGCGTCCGCGCGCAGATGGCGCCGCTTCATACGCTTGAGGATGAGATCATCGCCCGCCTGCAGCGAGAGATGCAGATGCGGCATCAGCCGGGCGTCATTGGCAAACGCATCGAGAAGATCGGGGTCGACTTCGACTGCATCAATCGACGAGAGGCGCAGCCGTGCGAGTTCCGGCACGTGTTTCAAAATCTGCTTCACCAGCGTCCCAAGCTTGGGCGAGCCCGCAAGATTGGTGCCATAGCTCGTGAGGTCGACGCCGGTGAGAACGACTTCGCGATATCCACGCGCGCAGATCCTGCGCACCTGAGCGACCACCTCGCCCATGGGTACCGAGCGCGAATTGCCGCGGCCGTACGGAATGATGCAGAAGGTACAGCGATGGTCACACCCGTTCTGCACCTGCACGAAGGCGCGCGCGCGTCCATCGAGACCATCGATGAGATGTGCAGCCGTCTGCGTCACTGCCATAATATCGTTGACCACGACCTTTTCTTCGGTGGCGAGACCAAAGGATGATCCCGCCAAAAGATCGCGATGGTTGCGCCAAGTCCGCGCGCTGAGCTTGTCCTCGTTGCCCAACACCAATGCGACCTCCGCCATGTTGGCGAAGGTGCTCGGCTGGGTTTGCGCCGCGCAGCCGGTGACCACGATGCTCGCCGCGGGATGTTCCCGCTTGAGCCTGCGGATCGCCTGGCGTGACTGCCGCACCGCCTCGGCCGTCACCGCACATGTGTTGACAATGACGGCATCAACGACGCCGGCTGCCTGCGCCTGACGACGGATCACCTCTCCCTCGCAAGCATTAAGGCGACAGCCGAAGCTCACAACATTGACGCTCATGGGTTCACGCTCGCGACGAACAGCGCCGGGTCGAATTTGCCTTCGTACTCATAAGCCACCGGGCCAGTCATCAGCACATGGTCGTCGCTCGCGCGCCATTGGATACGCAGCTCGCCGCCAGGCAGCGCCACCGTGACGGCGCGCTCGACAAGACCGAGGCGCGCCGCTGCCACCGCACAGGCGCACGCAGCCGAGCCGCACGCCTTAGTGAGCCCGGCGCCACGCTCCCATGTGCGTACGATGAGATGCTCACGGGAAGCCACGTGCGCTAGCGAAATGTTGGCCCGCTCCGGAAAGATCGGGTGATTCTCCAGTAGCGGTCCGATCTTGCCAAGGCCGTAGGCGGCTACGTCGGCCACCCAGAAGATCGCGTGGGGATTACCCATGCTGACGACGGAAGGTGAATGCAGGATCGGCTTGTCGACCGGACCGATCCGCAGCTCGATAGCGCGGGTGTCCTCGACTTCCTGGGCAAGCGGGATCTCGTTCCACGCAAAGCGCGGCTTGCCCATATCCACGGTCGAGATCAGCGGCCGGTCACCCTTCCAGCAGGTCAGCAACCCGGCCCCCGTTTCCAGTATCAAAGCGCTCTTTCCGGTTTCCTTGAACAGTAGCTCGGCAACACAACGCATGCCGTTGCCGCACGCGCCGCTTTCTGAGCCGTCGTTGTTGTAGATGCGAACATACGCATCGGTTCCGGGTGTGCGCGGCGCATGGAGGGCCATCAGTTGATCATATGGCGCACCCGTGGACTGTGCTGCCGCGCGCGCCTCGGATGCACCGATAGTTCCTGTCTGCGCTCGCATGTCGACCACGACGATCTCGTTACCGAGGCCGTTCATTTTGATGAAAGGGTGGTGGGCCAGGACGCTCATGTCAGGCTCGTGCTTCGCCCCTTATATGGAAAGCGCATGTTGGCGCGCAAATTGAAAGGATTTGTCCAAGGCTCGGCGAATGACCTATCCGCCGTCCAGCGCCCATTTCCTTGACAGTTTCGGGGCTGCCCGCCATAAGCACGCCGCTTAGCCCCGCCCCACTTGCGTTTTTAAACGCTGATCTCCGCCAAGGGGAAGTGGACGCGGATCGTGCGGGTTCCGCATCCCCGTAAGCGCGGGTAAGATCGCAAAGTCACACACGACGGGAAAGCGGGTCCATCGACCTGAGCGCCGGATCGAACCGAGGACAAAACCATGTTCGCAGTCATAAGAACCGGCGGAAAACAATACCGCGTAGCTGCCGAGGACGTCGTCAGGGTAGACAAAATCAAGGCTAATCCCGGTGAAATCGTCCAGTTCGGCGAGGTGTTGGTGGTCGGCGGCGATAACATCACGCTCGGGCAACCGACGATTGCCGGCGCTTCGGTCGCTGCCGAAGTACTGGAGCAAGGACGCGGGCCGACGATCATCGTCTTCAAGAAACGGCGCCGCAAGAATTCACGCAGGAAGCGCGGCCATCGGCAGGAATTCACGCTTGTTCGCGTAACCGAAATCCTCACCGACGGCGCAAAGCCGACCAAACTTCCCCAACGCGAGGCCAAGCCGGTCGCCGCCGCTCCCGCAGCGGCCACCGTCGAGGGAGCGCAGACGACGGAGGGCAAGGCGCCCACGCGAAAGGCAATGGCGAAAGGGCCAACCAAGGACAAGACCGCGAAGAAGCGCTCCAAGTCAAAGACGCCCGCCAAGGGAAAACCGAGTGGAAAAGGCAAGAGCAAGGGATGATTTCGTCACAAAGTTGCACTAGATAACGACCAAGCGTTAAGGACCCTGAAGCCATGGCACACAAAAAAGCAGGCGGATCATCCCGTAACGGCCGCGACTCGCATAGTCAGCGGCTGGGGCTGAAGACTTTCGGCGGCGAGCAAGTGCTGGCCGGCAACATCATTGCGCGCCAACGCGGGACCAAATGGCATCCTGGCGCCAATGTCGGACTTGCCAAGGATCACAGTCTGTTCGCGCTGATCAATGGTCGCGTCGAATTCCGTACCAAAGCGAAAGGCAGAGTCTTCGTATCGGTTCTGCCGTTAGCGCAGGCACCGACCGAATAGGCGGTAGACTTCATCGAGGTCTGCCGGATGCGATAAAACCGGCGGACCTACGGGTACCAAGAGGGGAGCCGGCATCCGGCTCCCCTCTTGGTTTCTGAGGAGCCCGTGTGATGACATTGCCCAACCAGATTGCGCCGCATGCCATCCAGGAGAGATGTATTCGGCTCATCCAAACGGAGCGGTTAGTGTTGCGGGCGCCGCGCGCGCAGGATGCAAAAACCATCGCCGCGCTCGTCAACGATCGGCGCATTGCGGAAAACACACTGCGCATTCCTCATCCGTATGGGATCGCCGATGCGCAACGCTTTATCACCGGTGTCAACGCAAGCTCCGGCGAGACCGTATTTCTCATCGTCAGACGTGATGACACGGTGCTCGGCGCCTGCGGAGTTGCCGAGCGTCCCGGAGACTCGCCCGAGCTCGGGTATTGGCTCGCCTTTGCATTCTGGGGCAATGGCTACGCCACCGAAGCGGCGCGTGCCGTAATTGATTACGCCTTCGACGATCTCGGCTACGAGATGCTGCACGCCGGCGCGCGCGCGAGCAATCCGGCATCGCGCCGCGTGTTGGAGAAATGCGGGTTCGAGTGGACAGGAGTCGAGCTCTATCGCATCCGCTCGCTCGCCTCGTCCGCACCATTCGATCGATTTCGGCTCGACCGCAGGCGCTGGATGAGAGCGCGACAGCAGCGTGGGGCAAAGCCAGGAGCCGTCTAAAGCTTGGAACCTAATGACACATCATTTGAACGGCGACTGGCGAGCGGCCATTGACAGCCGACCTTGCGGTGACCAGGATTATTATGTGCACAGGTCACTGTCGGGGTGACGATAACCGAGGAGGTGCAATGCCCCCGGGTTATTTTAGCCGCGATGATCGCCGTGGCAGCGTTCGGGCCGAGGCGTAGCGGCGGACTTGGCGAACGGTAGCGTCGGGAGCGGCCTCTTGGGCCGCATCAGTGAGGCATGGCCCGCCCTGGCCCCTCCCGACGGATACTTCCCCATCATCTGATCCGGAACTCGGAGGTTGATTTCCTGTCGCGTGAGCAGCGCCGCGCGCAGAGGTCTCGTATTTTGCGCCCGCGATCGCGTATCGTGGGGCATGAAGTTCCTCGATGAGGCCAAGGTTTATGTCCGCTCGGGCGACGGCGGGAACGGTTGTGTGTCGTTCCGGCGGGAGAAATTCATCGAGTTCGGCGGACCGAACGGAGGCGATGGCGGTAAAGGAGGCGACGTGATCGTAGAGGCCGTCGAGGGCCTCAATACGCTTATAGACTACCGCTACCAGCAGCACTTCAAAGCCAAGAACGGTCGCGCTGGCATGGGCAAGGATCGCCACGGCGCGAGCGGCGAGGACATCGTGCTTAAGGTGCCGGCCGGAACGCAGGTCTACACGGAAGACGGCGAGACATTGCTGGCGGACCTCAGCGCTGTGGGTCAACGGGTGGTGATCGCGCGCGGCGGTAATGGCGGTTTTGGCAATGCCCATTTTAAGAGCTCGACCAACCGTGCGCCGCGCCATGCCAATCCCGGCCAACCTGGTGAGGAGCTCACAATCAGGCTGCGCCTGAAGCTAATTGCCGACGCCGGCATTATCGGCCTGCCCAACGCTGGAAAATCCACGTTCCTCGCGACAGTTAGCGCGGCCAAGCCGAAGATTGCCGATTATCCCTTCACTACCTTGCATCCCCAACTCGGCGTGGTCGAGATCGACGGCCGCGAATTCGTGCTCGCAGACATTCCCGGACTGATCGAGGGCGCGCATGAGGGTAGCGGGCTTGGTGACCGTTTTCTCGGTCACGTTGAGCGCTGCCGCGCGCTCCTGCACCTTGTCGACGGCACGATCGAGCACGCCGGACGAGCCTATAATACGGTGCGTGCGGAACTCGAAGCCTACGGCCAGGGACTCGGGGACAAGCCGGAGGTCGTGGCATTGAGCAAGGCCGATGCCCTGACGCCGGAGCAGCTGAAGCAGCAGAGCGCACGGCTTAACCGCGCGGCCGAGACCCCGCCGCTTGTCGTTTCAGCCGTGACCGGCGCCGGCTTGTCGAATGTCTTGCGCGCCTTATTGAGCCTCATCGAACAGGACCAAAAGCGACCGGCGGTCGCCGCAAAGGCGTGGCATCCGCGCGGGTGAACCGAATGACCCAATTACGCGCGCGTCTAGCATCGTCGACCAGTCAGATCCGGTCGATCTTGAGCATCTCCATCAACCTGCGTGCATCGGCCGGGGCGGCGCTCTTCTGGTCATTGTCGAAATAAACGAAGACGGTCCGCCGCTGCCGGCGCCATTCAGCAATGTCGCGCGCCCAGGCCCGCAGCGTCCGATCCGAATAATGACCTTTGTAGCGTCCGCCAGGCCCGTGCCCGCGTACGTAGACATGGCGCGCAGTTACTTGCCAGGGCGAGGGCGCATCGTGATGGTCGGATAGACATAGCGACACATCATGCTGGTGCAGGAGACTGAAAATTTCATCGTCGTACCAACTCTTATGACGAAATTCGAATGCGAACCGATAGCCGCGCGGAAGCATGTCCAGGAATGACGCCAGCCGCTCGCGATTTTTCGAAAATTGCGGCGGAAGCTGGAACAGGACCGCGCCGATCTTCGGCGACAGCGCCTTGAGCCGAGTCTCCATCAACTCGATCGAGTTCGCGCATGCCTCGCCCAGCCGCTTCCAATGCGTGATGAACTTAGACGCCTTCCACGCGAACAGAAAATCGCGGGGGGTCTGATCACGCCAGGTCCGCACCGCATCCAATGAAGGCGTGCGGTAGAACGACCCGTTGATCTCGGTGGTTGGAAATTGACTTCCGTACCAGGCGAGCCAGTCGCGTTTCCGCAGGTTCTCGAGATAGAACCGGCCGCGCCAACCGTCATAGGTCCAGCCTGACGTGCCGATGAAAGCCTTACTCATGCACTTACGCCTTGGCGTGAACCCGAAGACGCATGCTAAACAACGCATCAGCGCGGCAATGGTTGTCGCCTGCCACCGGCCAGACGAAATTTGTCGCCATGTCCCGCAAAGCGCCGTCCCTCGCCGACTTCCGCCGGTTAGTGGTGAAGGTCGGCTCTTCGCTGCTGGTCGACAGCGAGGGTGGGGGATTGCATAAGACCTGGCTTTCGTCGCTTGCCGATGATCTTGCCAGCCTGCATCGAAATCAGCGCGACGTGCTGGTCGTCTCATCGGGAGCCATCGCGCTCGGCCGCGCCGTGCTCAAGCTGACAGCAGGACCGCTCAAGCTCGAGGATAGCCAGGCGGCCGCTGCTGTCGGGCAGATCGCGCTGGCACGTACTTGGTCGGAGGTGCTCGGACGACACGACATTGCGGCGGGGCAGGTCTTGGTCACGCTGCAGGATACAGAGGAGCGACGCCGCTATCTCAATGCTCGCTCGACGATCGAGAAGTTGCTCGAGTGGCGAGCCGTTCCAGTGATCAACGAGAACGATACGGTAGCGACTAACGAGATTCGGTACGGAGATAACGACCGGTTGGCCGCCCGGGTGGCTACGATGGCGAGTGCCGACCTCCTGGTGCTGCTCTCGGACGTGGATGGTCTTTATGACGCCCCGCCCGCCGGCAATACCAAAGCCAAGCTGGTACCACTGGTGGAGTGCATCACACCTGATATCGAAGCAATGGCAGGCGCCGCCGGCTCCGAACTCTCGCGCGGCGGCATGCAGACCAAAATCGAAGCCGCCAAGATCGCGACGCACGGCGGCACACACATGGTGATTGCATCCGGCCATGTCGCGCATCCGCTCAAGGCGATTGCCGAGGGGGCGCGCTGCACTTGGTTTATGACGCCGGCCAATCCGATCACTGCGCGCAAGAAATGGATTGCAGGCTCGCTCGAGCCCAAAGGCGTCCTCACAATCGATGCCGGCGCGGTGGCGGCCTTGCGCAGCGGCAAGAGCCTGCTCCCGGCCGGCGTCATCCAAGTCGACGGAAGTTTCGCGCGGGGCGACGCGGTCGTCATCCGCGGGCCAGACGGCGCTGAGGTCGGCCGCGGGCTTGTCGCGTACGACGCGGACGACGCGGTCAAGATTAAAGGCCGCCCGTCCGGCGACATTCTTTCAATTCTCGGATTTGGCGGCCGCAGCGAGATGGTGCATCGCGATGATCTGGTCGTGGGGCGTCCTTAATCGATCACACGTCGTCAGTCGCGACGGCAACGCGGGACAGAACGCGCGGTTTGTCTGGAGGACAGAGGCCGCCGCCGCGTATTCGCCTGTTTCTTGCCGCCCCTCCCAGAAAGGAAGACCCCGGCCAAAAGGGCCAGGGTCTAATCGCCGGATGGGTGAGGGGTTGGGGGCTGGGGGGCACTCCACCCGGCGCTGTCGGTTCAACGCCCAGGTCTCGCCCGGGTTTCCTGTGCGCAAAATTATTTTCGGCCCCTAGCGCGCCGTGCGCCTCGGCTGCGCTGCGAGCGTGTCCGATGCGCGACGTCGGCTGGGAGTTTGACTTGCCTGCCGTCGGGAAACTCGAGATATCGCAAATGGATGCGAAGGGCTCCTTGGGCGCCGCCATGGCCCTCGACTACATATCGTGTGCCGACCGGGAACCGGTTCGGGAGCCCCTCTGCGAAGGAACCCATAATTTCCTCCTGGCGATGAAGCGTGTCCGCTGGGAACTTGCCGGCACCAAATGCCGGATCACCGCGACAGTTCCGAGACATTCGAGCACCCACTGCTGATTTCTGTGAATCGCTGTGGATAAGGCGCGCGATGTGCTGATTGGGCCGCGGCTTAACGGCTCGGCAAGCCGCACTTGGTGAGGCCCTCCCCCCGCTCCAGCCCCAGGACCGGGGCCGGGGCCTTGCTCCTTCACAGATCGAAGCCGTTGTCCTGCGCCAAGGCCTTGAGCGACGTCTCTGGCCGGGCTCCAAGATGCTGTATCACTTCGGCCGCAACTACCGCGCCCAGCCGCGCCGCGGTGCGATAGTCGGCGCCGCGCGAGAGGCCAGTCAGGAAGCCTGCCGCGAACAGGTCGCCGGCGCCAGTGGCATCCACCAGGCGCTCTACGGGGCTCGCCGGAATCGCCTGCGTTTGCTCGCGCGTGACGACCAAGCAGCCTTTTTCACTGCGAGTGACGACGGCCAGTCGCGCGTCGCTGCGCAACGCATTCAGCGCCGTGTCGAAATCGGCCGTCTCGTACAGGCTGTGCAGCTCGCGCTCATTGGCGAAGACGAGGTCCACCGTGCCGGCCCGAATGAGCTCGAGAAATTCCAAGCGATAGCGATCGACGCAGAACGCATCCGACAATGTGAGGGCGACATCGCGCTCCGCCGCGTGCGCGATCTTCGCAGCCTTGAGGAAAGCTTCCTTGGCGCGAGGCGGATCCCAGAGGTAGCCTTCAAGATAAATGATTTGAGCGGCAGTAATGGCATCCGCGTCGATGTCGTTGGGATGCAAATCCTGAGCGGCGCCGAGATAGGTGTTCATCGTGCGCTCGCCGTCGGGCGTCACCAGCACGTAACAACATGCCGTGGATGGGCCGGCCGATGCGGGCGGCGTCGCAAAGGCGACACCCGCCGCGCGGATATCATGGGCAAAGACGCGCCCAAGCTCATCATCCTTGACCTTTCCAATGAAGGCCGCGCGCGCCCCCAAGCTCGCGACCCCGACGATCGTATTGGCCGCGGAGCCACCGGAAACCTCCACGGCCGGGCCCATGGCGTCGTAAAGCTTCGCGGCCCGCGCCTCATCGATCAGCTGCATGGTGCCTTTGCGCATTTTTTGCTGCGCAAGGAAGGCGTCGTCGGTCCGCGCGATCACATCAACGATCGCATTACCGATACCGAGAACATCAAATCGCGCCGAGGCCATCCGAAAGCTCTCCCATGCAAAAGCGCGCGCAATATAGCGGTCGAACGGCTCGAGGCAATCGCGCTTCGCAGGACGCGCAGCCATCCCCCGTGTGAATGCAGCCACGGTAGCGGCCCCGAGCTGCACTTGCACCTGCGCCGTCCATCGTGCCATCTGGCAACGCGATCGGCGAGGTTTCCGCATGCCTTTCAAGGAACGAGTGTTTTCCGGCGTACAGCCGACCGGCAATCTTCATCTCGGTAATTATCTCGGCGCGATCGCAAAGTTTGTCGCGTTGCAGGACAAGTATGAGTGCCTCTACTGCGTCGTCGACTTGCACGCGATCACACAACCGCTCGCGGTCTGGGGCGGCGCCGAGCAACTGCCGAAGAACACGCGCGAGGTGACCGCCGCTTTTATCGCCTGCGGCATCGATCCGACCAAACACATCGTCTTCAATCAGAGCCAGGTCGCGGAGCACGCCGAGCTTGCCTGGATCTTCAACTGCGTGGCCCGCTTGGGCTGGCTCAACCGTATGACTCAATTCAAGGAGAAGGCGGGAAAAGACCGCGAGAATGCCTCTGTCGGGCTCTACGCTTATCCGACACTCATGGCCGCCGACATTCTCATCTACCGGGCAACCCACGTGCCAGTAGGAGAGGACCAGAAACAACACCTAGAGCTCTCGCGCGATATCGCGCAGAAATTCAACAATGATTTCGCAAAATCCATCCATGCACACGGTTATGGGGAGGCGTTCTTTCCCCAGCCCGAGCCGCTGATTCAAGGGCCTGCGACGCGGGTGATGTCGCTGCGTGACGGTTTGAAGAAAATGTCGAAGTCGGATCCCTCGGACCAGTCGCGCATCAACTTGACAGACGATGCCGATGCGATCGCGCACAAGATCCGCCGGGCCAAAACCGATCCACATCCCCTGCCGCACGACGAGAAGGCACTCGAGCAACGCCCCGAGGCCGACAACCTTGTGGGAATCCATGCGGCGCTTTCGGGAAAGACCAAGGCGGATATTCTCAACGAATTCGGCGGCGCGCAATTCTCGACGTTCAAGGCCGCGCTGGTCGACCTTGCAGTCGCTAAGCTCGGCCCGATCAATGCCGAGATGAAGCGGCTCATGGCGGATCCCATTTATATCGATTCGGTTCTTGCGGATGGCGCTGCCCGCGCGCGTAGTCTGGCCACGGAGACCATGAAAGCGGTCAAGGACATCGTCGGCTTCGTGCGCCGCTGATCACCAAGCATCATCCGCGTCTGGAAGTGTTTGCCCGGAGTGGACTTGTGCTGTCCCTGAAGACCATGGCAGGATTTTCGACTTAACGTCGCCGGTGGCCGCGCGGCGTTTGTGGGCGCAAAGAGCCGGCGCGCCGAGAAACCGCCTCACAAAACGACATCCGATGACGGCCGGGGGAGCCGATGAGCAAGAAGCGCCGCAGCTACGAGGCAGGTCACTCGCCGAAGTTCATGGTCGTCATCGACGATTCTCCAGAATGCGACAGGGCGCTCTATTTCGCGAGCCGGCGTGCACTGCGCATCGGCGCAACCGTGCTCATGCTGCGCGTGATCGAGACCCGCGACCATAACCAGCAATGGCTCGGCGTCGCTGACATCATGCGTGCGGAGGCGCACGAGGAGGCGAATGCCGTGCTCGACCGTCACGCCGCGCGCTCGTCCAGCATCACCGGCGTGATGCCGCAGCGGGTGATCCGGGAAGGCGACAAAGCGCAGGAAGTGCTTAATCTCATCGAAGACGACGAAGACATCGCCATCCTGGTACTCGCCGCCGCAACCGGCAAAGAGGGGCCAGGCCCGCTGGTCTCTAGCGTCGGCAAGAACGCGGGCGAGTTCCCCATTCCGGTCGCCATCGTCCCCGGCCATCTCAGCGACGAAGAGCTCGACGCCATGTCGTAACGCGCGCGGAATTTCGGCCCGCCATCCTGTGCCGCCGAGCAAAGCGATATCGAGGCACAGGCCACTCATCTCTCGTTGTCCGCGCGACGATTTGGGACGGGTTGAACTTCCGCCGGGACGGGCCACCTATTAGAATGACGCTGGGACGCCTTCATCCTGCGATTGGAAGGAGCAGGCCATGTTCATTCAGACGGAGCCGACCCCAAATCCGGCAACACTCAAGTTCCTGCCCGGACGGGCCGTGCTGACGAGCGGGACGCTCGACATGCGCGACAAGCAGTCGGCCGCCCAATCCCCCCTGGCTGAACGTCTGTTCGAGATCACGGGAGTATCCGGCGTGTTTTTCGGTTCCGATTTCATCGCGGTCACGAAGAGCGCCGGCGAATGGCAGCAGCTCAAGCCCGCGATTCTCGGCGCCATAATGGAGCATTGCATGTCTGGTGCTCCGATCGTAAGCGGCGTCGAGGCCACCGCATCGGCAGATGGCGATGAGTTTTTCGAAGCGAAGGATTCCGAAACCGTTGCTGCGATCAAAGAATTGATCGAGGCGCGGGTCCGCCCAGCCGTCGCCAATGACGGCGGTGATATTACCTTCCGCGGGTTCAAGGACGGCATCGTATATCTCGACATGAAGGGCGCCTGTTCCGGCTGTCCATCGTCGACCGCGACGCTGCGTCACGGCATTGAAAACCTGCTGCGCCATTACTTGCCGGACGTGGTCGAAGTCCGGCCAATGGCATGACCTGGATCCGAATCGACCGGCGAAGCAATAACAGCAGCAAAACGTACCGTCGGCGTTTCACCCGCCTTGTCCACGGATGACGGCGGCGAAGGTGAGCCATGCGCGTCCTTGCCATCGACACCGCGCTGGAGGCCTGCTCGGCCGCCGTGTTCGATACCAGCAGCGGGGTTCTCGCCAGTGAGACCCGCGGCATGGCGCGCGGCCACGCCGAGCACCTAATGCCGCTCATCGCACGCGTGATGAACGAGGGCGGGTTCGAGTTCGCCGACCTCGACCGCATCGCGGTCACCACGGGGCCCGGCAGTTTCACCGGGCTCCGCGTTGGAATATCGGCGGCACGTGGCATCGCATTAGTGGCGGGAAAACCCGCGATCGGACTTTCCACGCTTGCCGGATTCGCAGCGCCCCTGATCGCCGCCGATGACGGCACTCAGGTCGTTGCAACGATCGACGCGCGCCACGAGCATATCTATCTGCAGGTGTTCGGGGTCAATGGGCGCACCCTGGTGCCTCCTCGGATGGCAACAGTACGTGATGCCACACGCGCGGCGATGACGGCACCTGCACGCATCATCGGTTCTGGTGCCAAGAAGGTGGCGGCGGCCTGGCCGAAAGGGGCCGACCCCCCACTGTCGATCGAGCAGCGCGGCGCGCCCGATATCGACTGGATCGCGCGGCTCGGCGCCGCTGCACCGGAAGCTCACGGCGCGCCGAAACCGCTCTACCTGCGCGAACCTGACGCGCGGCCACAAGACGGCGCGCGTCTACCTCGCCGATGAAGGGCATCATCGGTCGCCTATTCAGCCGGCAAACGAGGCTATCGCAAGCCGGCCCAGCCGACGCTTGCGCGTTGGCGGCGCTGCATGCAGCCTCGTTTCATCACGGATGGAGCGAGGACGAATTCGAGCGCTTGCTGTCGGATCGAAATGTGCTGGCGCACCGCGCCACAGCGGGAGAGCGTCTCGCCGGATTCATCCTGTCACGGCTCGTTGTGGACGAGGCAGAGATTTTGTCGATTGCTGTCGCCTCGATGGGACGAGGACGCGGGTTGGGGCGGCAACTGCTCGAGACTCACCTGCGCCGACTCGCCGCGCTCGGCGCGCGCTGCGTTTTTCTCGAGGTCGACGCGGGCAACGTCTCGGCGCTTCGACTTTATCGCCGTGCCGGTTTTCGGGAAATTGGGCGGCGAAACTCGTACTATGAGCTGGGCCAAGCCTCCGTGGCGCTTGTTCTTCGCCGCGATCTGCTGTGATTGGTAACACGCGCTGAAACAGTCAGCCTGCCCAGGGGCAATGGCCTATTCGGGATGCAATGGCTTTCAGCAGCCTACCGTGATATTGCGGTGGCACGGAGAAGCGTCGTGAACGCGCCGAAGCCCAGAGATGTCGAAGCTCTATGCAGCGCCAAGGGCATGCGCATGACCGAACAGCGCCGCGTGATCGCGCGCGTGCTGGCAGCGGCGGATGACCACCCGGACGTGGAAGAGCTCTACCGGCGCTGCTCAGCGGTTGACGATCGCATCTCGATCTCGACGGTTTATCGGACGGTGAAGCTGTTTGAGGACGCCGGCATCATCGAACGGCATGAGTTCCGCAACGGCCGCGCGCGCTATGAGCAGATGCCCGACAGCCATCACGACCACCTCATCAATCTGCGCACGGGCGAAGTGATCGAATTTCAATCCGAAGATATCGAACGCCTCCAGGCCGACATCGCCCGGCGCCTCGGTTATCGGTTGGTCGACCATCGTCTGGAGCTCTACGCAGTGCCGCTCGAGGACAAGCCGAAACGCTGAGTCTCGCGACTGAGGACGAAAGCTTGCCGCGAACGATGCTGCCTGCCCTTTTGCTTGGTCTCGTCCTGGCTGCGGCGTCATCTGCGGCCGAGGGCCAAACAACGCGATACCCGGATCGGCCCATCAAAATTGTGGTCGGCTTTGCCGCTGGCGGTGGGACCGATGTCGCCGCGAGAATTCTGGCACAGAAGCTGAGTGAAACGCTCGGTCAATCGGTTCTGGTTGAGAACCGCCCCGGCGCAAGTGGGATGATCGCCACGGAAATGGTGGCGAAATCGGCCGCCGACGGTTACACGCTGATGATGGGCAGCCAGACCACTCTCGCGGTCGCACCAGCGCTCTATCGCAAGTTCTCAATCGATGCCGCAAGAGACTTCGCCGGAGTTTCTGCGGCTGGCGTGTCGCCGCTGGTGCTGGTCGTTCATCCGTCGGTGCCGGCCCCGTCGGTACAGGATCTGATCGCGTTGGCGAAAGCCAGACCGGGCACGATCAATTTCGGATCGGGGGGGCTCGGGACTACGCCGCACATGGCAGGTGAGCTTTTTTCGATTTTAGCTGGGATCAAGATGGTGCACGTCGCGTATCGCGGGGAGGCACCGGCAATCAATGATCTCCTCGGCGGTCAGCTGCACTTGATGTTCGCGAACCTCTCCGCCGTCATCGGTAATGTGAAGGCAGGCTCGCTGCGTGCACTCGCCGTCACCAGCGCACAACGCGCCGCCACCGCACTCGAAATTCCCACCGTCGCGGAGGCGGCGCTGCCCGGCTTCGACGCGGCAACTTGGTTCGCACTGGTAGCGCCGGCGGCAACTCCACGGGAAATCGTGCGGCGGTTGAACACGGAGGTGGCACAGCTCGTCGGCCAGCCGGATACTCGGCAACGATTCGCCGATCTCGGAATGACGATCGACATCGACACGCCCGAGGGGGTCGATCGCTATATCCAATCCGAGATCGGCAAATGGTCCAAGGTTGTCAAAGAAGCCGACATCCGTGCTCCGGACTAGCGAACAAAGCAGTCCACACCCATTTTCTTTTCGCCCCAAGGCGGGTAAAAACCCCCGCATCGGCCGATTGCGCCGCGGCTCAGGTTTACGAGGATCATCATAGCGTTAACCTGCGAAGACGCGCAGGACCACCCGACAGCATGACCCGACCGCGCAAGCTCTACGTCAAATCCTTCGGCTGCCAAATGAACGTCTACGACTCCCATCGTATGGCGGACACGCTTGCACCCGAGGGCTTTGCCGAGACTCTGAACGCTGGCGAAGCCGACCTCATCATCCTCAACACCTGCCATATTCGCGAGAAAGCAGCAGAGAAAGTGTATTCCGAACTGGGCCGCGTCGGAGCGCTCAAGGCCGCTGCAGCGCGCGCGGGACGTCGGTTGACGATTGCGGTTGCAGGCTGCGTCGCTCAGGCCGAAGGAGAGGAGATCATCCGCCGCGCACCGTCGGTCGATCTCGTCGTGGGGCCGCAAAGCTACCATCGCCTGCCCGAATTGCTCGCCCGAACCGAGCGCAAGGGCGCCGTGGTCGATACCGAATTTCCGGCCGAGGACAAATTCGACCTCCTCAAAGCACCGAGCCGCGAGGCCATACGCGCGCGCGGCGTTAGTGCGTTCGTCACCGTGCAGGAGGGCTGCGATAAATTTTGCACGTTCTGCGTCGTTCCCTACACGCGTGGCGCGGAGGTGTCGCGGCCAGTAATGAAGATAATCGCGGAGGTCGAGTTACTGGCCGAGGCCGGAGTGCGCGAAATCACGCTCATCGGCCAGAACGTCAATGCGTATCACGGCCAGGGATCCGATGGTGCCGCCTGGACACTTGGACGATTGCTGGAGCGGCTTGCCGACGTCCCGGGTATCGCGCGGCTTCGCTACACAACCAGCCATCCCTGCGATATGGACGCGAGTCTGATCGCGGCGCATCGTGACCTGCCCAGCTTAATGCCCTATCTGCACCTGCCCGTGCAGTCGGGTTCCGACCGTGTCCTCAAGCGCATGAACCGCCGCCATACCCGTGCCGCCTATGTTAAAATGGTTGCGCGCCTGCGCGCCGCGCAGCCACGAATGGCGTTCTCGTCCGACTTCATCGTGGGCTTCCCTGGCGAGAGTGAGGAGGACTTTCGCGCGACGCTGTCGCTGGTGGATGAAGTCGGTTACGCCAGCGCCTTCTCCTTCAAATACTCGCCGCGTCCGGGAACGCCGGCCGCGGACCTGCCGAGTCAGATCCCCGACGCGGTGAAATCCGAGCGGCTCCACCGCCTCCAGGCGGTAATCGACCGACAGCAAGCCGCGTTCAATGGGCAATGTCATGGCCGCACTTTCGAGGTCCTGTTCGAAAAGGCGGGACGTTACCCTGGCCAGATCGTCGGGCGCTCGCCATATCTGCAGCCGGTTCAGGTAATGGCGCCACGGACGATGATCGGCGAAATTAGGGCGGTAAGGATCACCGAAGTCGGACCCAACAGCCTGTTCGGCGACTTTGCGGGCACCGGCTTGGGCGCCGGACCGATGCTGGAGGCCTGAAACGTTGCGCTCCTCTCGATCGGACAGTGGATCGTTCGCCGGCGACAATACTGCGACGCAGGTCGTGCTGGCGTTCGAGGATAACCGCCTCGCATCCTTGTTGTTCGGCCAATACGGACAGAACCTGGCGCTGATCGAGCGCAGGCTCGGCGTGGTTGCCGAGCAGCGCGGGAATCACGTCACGCTGGCAGGCTCGCGTGACGGCGTGGAGCGGTCGCGGCGGGTACTCGAAGGTCTATACGAGCAACTCAGGCGCGGCGACGAGCTGGTGTCCGGCGACGTCGAAGGCGCGATCCGTTTGGCAATCGCACAAGGTTCGCTATTCGACTACGACGCCGCTACGGCGCGGCCAACCTTCGAGGAGATCAATCTGCGCAAGCGCGCCGTGCGCGCGCGCACCGCGGCGCAGGACGCCTATATCCGCGCCTTGCGGCGCCACGCATTGGTTTTCGGGACCGGGCCGGCAGGCACAGGTAAGACCTGGCTAGCGGTCGCATATGCGGTGCAGTTGTTCGAGCGCAAGGAAGTGGACCGCATCATTCTCTCCCGTCCGGCGGTCGAGGCGGGGGAGCGCCTCGGATTCCTTCCCGGCGATATGCGTGAGAAAGTCGATCCATATCTGCGCCCGATCTATGACGCACTGTATGATCTCATGGATGCGCGGATCGTCGAGCGCGCGCTGCAGACCGGCGAGATCGAAATCGCTCCGCTCGCTTTCATGCGCGGGCGCACGCTCTCGAACGCGGTCATCATCCTCGATGAGGCGCAGAATACGACGGCGATGCAGATGAAAATGTTCCTGACGCGATTGGGTGAGAATAGCCGTATGATCGTGACCGGTGATCCGAGCCAGGTGGATTTGCCGCCCGGGCAGACCTCAGGCCTCGCCGAAGCAACGCGGCTGCTGAGGAACGTCGAGGGAATTGGCCATGTCGTCTATACCGCCGAAGATGTCATTCGGCATGAGCTTGTGGCACGGATTGTCGACGCTTACGACAAAGCGGCGCTCAAAGCTGCCCGGGGACGCGAGATCAAGGAATGAGCTCTCTGAATTGCGTCGGGCTCCGCGCGAGCGGGGACTGAGATCGCGTTTATGAAACGCAACCGAGGTGCGCCCGCGACGGCGCGGCCACGAGCGGGCGTGGCCGCGATCGACATCGTGGTCGCATCCAGGCTCTGGACTGAGCAACGCGGCGTGAAGGCGCTACTTCGCCGCGCGATTCGCGAGGCAGCGTCAGCCACGTCAACGCTCATGGGCGAGATTGCTATCGTGCTCACCGACGACTCGGCCATCAGGGCGCTCAACCGCCACTGGCGCGGCAAGGACGCGGCGACCAATGTGCTGTCTTTTCCCGCCGGCGAGCCACGGACCACTCGTGGAATACCCCGGCTGCTCGGTGATATCGTGATCGCCTATGAAACGACGGAACGTGAAGCGCGCGCCGAGCATAAGCCCTTTATGGACCATCTTATGCACTTGGCGGTGCATGGATTTCTCCACCTCGCGGGCTACGATCACGCCGCGCATGATCAAGCGGCTGCAATGGAAAGGCTCGAGGCCGCGATCCTTGCCCGCCTCGGTGTACCCGACCCCTACCTCGCGCGCGGCGCCGCCTAGCCTCCATGCCTGATCCGGAACCACCCAGTTCGAGCGAACCGAGCGCGACGCGCAATCTGCCCGTGCCCATACCACGCCGCAGCGAAGGCGCGCCGGCGCACGCCGAGAATTGGTTCACGCGGGCGCTGCGGACAATCTTCCGCTGGAAATCAAGCACGTTCCGCGCCGACCTCAGCGATGTGCTCGAGAACGGGGCCGGCGAGACCGGTTTCTCGCCGACCGAAAGCGCCATGCTCAAGAACATTCTCGGGCTGCGCGAGCGCCGCGTGTTGGACGTAATGGTGCCGCGCGCCGATATCATCGGCGTGCAGCGGGATATCGCCCTCGGCGAACTGATGAAAGTATTCGAAAGTGCCGGTCATTCGCGCCTGGTGGTTTATGACGAAACCCTCGACGACGCTGTCGGCATGGTCCATATCCGCGATCTCGTCGCCTTTATGACCGTGCGCGCCAGTGTCAGTGGAAACAGCAACCGGCGCCGCAAAAAACCGCTTCCCGCCGGCCTCGATCTCAAGACTGTGAACCTGTCGATGCCGCTTTCGGCGACCAAAATCGTGCGCGAGATCTTGTATGCGCCGCCCTCGATGTCGGTTCTCGATCTGCTAGCAAAGATGCAGACGACCCGCATCCACCTCGCGCTTGTTGTCGATGAATATGGCGGGGCCGATGGCGTGGTATCAATCGAAGATATTGTCGAGCAGATCGTTGGCGAGATCGCGGACGAGCACGACCAAGATACGCCGCCAGGTGTCGTGCACCAATCCGACGGCTCGTTCCTTGCGGACGCTCGCGCTAGCCTCGAGGACGTAACCTCGATCGTTGGTGGCGAATTCGATGTGGGCGACGTCGCCCAGGAGGTGGACACCCTTGCCGGATACGTGGCGGCCCGCATCGGTCGCGTGCCCGTACGCGGCGAACTCGTGCCGGGACCCGGCCCTTTCGAGCTCGAAATCCTCGATGCGGATCCTCGCCGCGTGAAGAAACTCAGGATTTACCGCGGCCTGGACAAGCAGAACGGCAGCCGACACGTCACACGGCGGCAAGTCGGGCCCACGCCGGCGCCGTCGAGTAAGTCCCCCTCCGCTTTGCCGATGAGCGGCGAGGAGGCCAACCGTTCCTCTGATACAGGGCCGTCCAAATCCGCCCGACAGCCGTGACGCTCAGGCGCCTCGCGCAGACCATCGTACTGGCAAGGGGACGGTGGCGTTGCGTCATTGCGTTTCTCGCAGGGGCGTCCTCGACGCTCGCGCTTCCGCCGACTGATATTTGGCCGGTGCCCTTCGTTACCTTTCCTATCCTGGTCTGGCTCGTCGATGGTACAGCCGGCAGCCGCCTGGGCGGGGTGCTGGCGGCTGCCACCATAGGCTGGTGGTTCGGCTTCGGCTATTTCCTCGCTGGCCTCTATTGGATTGGTTATGCGTTTCTCGTCGACGCCAAGACCTTCGGCTGGCTGCTGCCGTTCGCAGTTATTGCGCTACCGGCGGCAATGGCGCTTTACACGGCATTCGGCCTCGCCCTGGCGCGACTGATTTGGCCAGGGGGGGCGACCCGCGTTCTCGCCCTCGCCGCCTCGCTGACGCTCACGGAATGGCTGCGCGGTCACTTGTTCAGCGGCTTTCCCTGGAATGCCTACGGCTATGCGCTGAGCTCGCCGCTATGGCTCGCCCAGGGCGCGGCGCTGATGGGTATCTGGGGCCTGACCTTTCTCGCCGTTGCACTCTATGCCTCACCTGCCGTGCTCGCCGACCAGGATGCCGCGACTTGGCGGCGCTGGCTGGTTGTGGTGCTGAGCGGCGCCGTAACGATGACGCTTGCGGTGTATGGCGCCGTGCGGCTGGAGTGGAATCCGACGCGCTTCGTCGAGGGCGTGCGACTTCGCATTATGCAACCCAATCTGCAGCAAGATGAGAAGTTCAATTATTCGCAGAAGCAAGGAGTGATGCGACGCTATCTCGCGCTATCGGAAGGTCCAGACGGCCCGCAATCCATGGGCTTGCGCAATGTCAGCATTCTGATCTGGCCAGAATCGGCATTCCCCTTCTTTCTCGTGCGCGAGCCGGAGGCACTTGCACAAATTGGCAAGCTCCTGCCGGCGGGAACCGTGCTGATTACTGGTGCCATCCGCCCGCCCGACACACCGCCCGGCACCGCCGTCACGCGGGCGTACAACTCGATCTACGTGATCGGCCACGGCGGCTTAGTCCTTTCCGTGTATGACAAGATTCATCTCGTGCCGTTCGGCGAGTACCTGCCGCTTCAAGACTTGCTCGAGCGGCTCGGTCTCGTGCAGCTCACCAAAGTACGCGGCGGATTCATCCCCGGCGAGCGCCGGCACAACCAGCCAGCGCCTGGGGCGCCGAATTTTTTGCCGCTGATCTGTTACGAAATCATTTTCCCCGGCGACGCAGTTCCGCGCCGCGAACACGAGGGATGGCTCTATCGCCACGTCGGTCGATATCTCGACTGGCCGTCGGTAGCTGGAAACGGAGGCCGTCCGGGCTGGCTCCTTAACGTCACTAACGACGGCTGGTTCGGCGCCAGCGCGGGCCCCTACCAGCATTTTCAGCAGGCACGCGTACGCGCGATTGAGGAGGGACTTCCGCTGGTGCGGGCAGCCAATAGCGGAATTTCCGCGGTGGTCGATCCGCTCGGGCGGATCATCAACTCGCTGCCGCTTGGGAGCGAGGGCGTCTTTGATGCGCCTCTTCCGCAGCCCATCGCGCCCACACCTTACGTGCGGCTCGGCGACGGCCCTCTCGGTGCGGCAGTTGCAATAATTTTCCTTTGGGCGCTGCGCTTGCGCTGGCGCAGGCGGTCGCGCTGACGCAGACCGCCTTTCTGTTCTCCTGTAAGTTGCATGCGGCCACTCCGGCGCAACCTTTCAGGGCACAAGCCACAGTGGCAGCGATCTGCCAATTTCATCGCCAAATCAATGCGGTAACGCGAGCACCAGTGGCATATGCTTCTCAACAACTTTTTGCAGTCCTTGCCAATTTTGCTCGGAATACGATTGCCTTCGGACCGCCCTGTGGGAACATTATTCGGCACCACAGGAGATTGTTATGGCCGGCGCCAAAAAGGCCCCAAATCCCATCGACAGGCACGTGGGTAGCCGGGTGCGCATGCGCCGGATGATGCTTGCGATGAGCCAGGAGAAGCTGGGGGACGCGCTCGGTCTGACCTTCCAGCAGGTGCAGAAATACGAGAAGGGCACAAACCGTATTGGCGCGAGCCGGCTGCAGCAAATCTCGCATATCCTCCAGGTCCCCGTCGCCTTCTTCTTTGAGGGCGCGCCCAACTTGGCGGATGCGGCGGACGGGATGATAGACGCACCTTCCCCGGCCTACGTCTCGGATTTCCTCGCCACCTCTGAAGGGCTCTCCCTGACAAAGGCTTTCATGCGTATCAAGGAGCCCAAGCTCAGGCGCCGCATTGTCGATCTGGTCGAGGAGATCGCCGGGAACGGTAACTGAAGCGGGAGCACGAAGCGGCGGAGCGGGTCGAAGTCTCTTCTCTCCCCTTGTCCCACACTTCGCCCACACCTTGACCGCGCACGGGGACGCTGCAAGAAACACTCCGCGCTCAAAGCGGTGAGGGTTGCAGTCGAGCTTGCGAGGGGAGCCTTTCAGTGTCACACGCCAATTATCTTTTCACCAGTGAATCGGTATCCGAGGGCCATCCCGACAAGGTCTGCGATCAGATTTCGGATGCAATCCTCGACGCCTTCATCGAGAATGACATCAGGCTTGGCATTGCCGGCGATAGCCTTGTGAATACGCGGCTAGGCTGCGAGACGCTCTGCACTACCAACAAGATCGTCATTGCCGGCGAGGGCCGCGGACAGGCGCCGCTATTCACCAAGTATGGCAGTCACGCCGTGATCAACCGCGAGATAATCAGCGAGATCGCGCGCAATGTGGTGCGCGACATCGGCTACGACCAGAACGGATTCTCCTACCACGGCGCGGATATCGAGGTGCTGCTGCACGGCCAATCGCCGGACATCGCCAGAGGTGTCGATGCGAAAAAGAAGAAGGGCGAGGAGCAGGAGGGTGCAGGCGACCAAGGCATGATGTTCGGATTCGCCTGTACCGAGAGCGAGGTCTACGAGAAAGGCTCGTTCATGCCGGCTCCGATCTACTTCGCACACAAGATCCTGAAGGTTCTGGCGGAAAAGCGCCGTTCGAAACAGCTGTTCGATTTACAACCCGACGCCAAGAGTCAGGTGACCGTGCAATATGTGGGCGGCAAACCCGTTGGCTGCACCAAAGTGGTCGTCTCGACACAGCACAATCCCGAGACCCGTAATGGAAAGAAATATTCGCCCGGGATGGTGAAGGACTTGATCGGCGATGCCGTGGCTTCGGCGCTGCCGGATGGCTGGATGCCCAAACGAGCGAACGACTTCCTGGTCAATCCCACTGGCAATTTCGTGGTGGGCGGACCTGACGGTGACTGCGGCCTCACTGGCCGCAAGATCATCGTGGATACCTATGGCGGCTACGCGCCGCACGGGGGCGGTGCTTTCTCCGGTAAGGACCCCACCAAGGTCGACCGTTCGGCTGCTTATGCCGCGCGTTATCTCGCCAAGAACGTCGTCGCCGCCGGTGTCGCCGAGCGTTGCACCATCCAGATCGCCTATGCGATCGGAATCTCCGACCCTATGTCGCTCCTGGTCGATACCCATGGCACGGGCAAGGTGGACGAGAGGAAGCTCGAAAAAGCCCTGCCCGAAATTCTGCGGCTTACGCCGACCAACATCCGCCGCACGCTTAAGCTAAATCGCCCGATCTATCGTCGCACCGCCGCCTACGGCCACTTCGGTCGCGCGCCGGAGAAGGATGGCGGCTTTTCCTGGGAAAAGACCGATCTCGTCAAGGATATCAGGACGGCCGTCGGCTAAGGTCCTCGACGCGCAGGCATCGGCGGGTCCAATTTGGCGGGTCTTGTGACCGCCACATCCATGTCCGACCAATCGCACCCGCGGCGTGGCGCTTTCTTCGGGCGTCGCAAAGGTCACGCACTACGCCCGCGCCAGGCCCGGCTATTCCAAACCCTCTTGCCCCGGCTTGCCCTGAATTTGGCTGCGCCGACACCGGTCGACCTCGCACTCCTATTTCCCGATCCGGTCGAGAGCGTCCGCCTCGAGATCGGATTCGGCGGGGGGGAGCACATGATTGCGCAGGCCGAACAGCATCCGCGCGCCGGTTTCATCGGCGTCGAGCCGTTCGTCAATGGAATGGCCAAGGCGCTCACCGCGATTGAGCTAAAGAAACTCTCGAACATCCGCCTGCATTTTGATGACGCGACTTCTCTGCTCGATTGGTTGCCGGCCATCTCCCTCGCGCGCGTCGATCTGATCTACCCCGATCCCTGGCCGAAACGGCGGCATTGGAAGCGACGCTTCATCCAGGACGAGAGTCTTGCGGCGATCGCGCGCATCCTGCAGCCAGGTGGCGAATTGCGGTTTGCAACGGACGTTGCCGACTACGCGTCCTGGACGCTCAGGCACCTGATCCAATCGGCGGATTTTGAGTGGACGGCCGAACGCGCTGACGACTGGCGCCGCCCATGGCCAGGCTTTTCAGCGACGCGCTATGAAGCCAAAGCCAAGCGCGAAGGCCGCGCGACGTCCTATCTGATTTTCAGAAGAAAGGACCGCGAGTGACCGCTCGCAAGAAGACGTAAGCTCAACCTCGTCTGCCGTCAGTCGTCTGCCGCTTGTCAGCTGGGCGCACCTGCCAAAACCGGACTATGCGTTGCGCAGCTATCGGACAAAGCAGATCGAAATCGACGCGGGCGGTGCCGAGATCCTGGCTTGATATTTCCGTGCTGCCTGGCCGTCTTTTGATGATGGCCTCTGCCGTTGCCCAGCCCAAACCCGCCGATTTGCAGAGAATGAGTACCGGATCAGGCCGCTCGGCGCGCATGAGTCGATCCACCACTTCGATTGGTACCACGCAAAGCGATGCGAGTGCTGCGATCGTATGCTCATAGTCTATGCTCGCTGCGATACCGGCGAGGAGTCCCTCATCAAATATAACTTTGTCCTGCAGTGCCGTTATTCTGCGCTGCGCGCGCGAATAATCGGCCGGCGCTGCGCGCGCGCTTCGTGCGTTGGATTCCCGCGCCGATGTGGGGCGGATCGCGGATTGCCTGTCCGGGACACCAGATGCGAGAAGCTGCCGCTGAACCGCGTCCGTCGCAGTGAGCAGGAGTTCGTGGAACAGACGCGGCGGAATGTCACCGCGCAGTAGAGTCTTTTCAGCCAGGATACCGTCTGTTTTCGCGCGCTCGACTAGGAAGCAAAAGCCATCATCGGAGAAACGTGCGGCGCGATTGTCGGCTAAGCAGCGCAGCACCTCCTGGTTTCCGCGCTGCAGGAGCCCGTCGGTCACGCGCTCGGCAAGACCCGGCCGAGCCGAGATGGCGAGCAAATGTCCCTGGCTCTTGGTCGCAATGATATCGATGAGATCGGTCTCGGATAGGCGCGCCGCCCGTTTGAGTACGGGAGCTGCAACCGCGATCGAGTCGTCGCGCGCGAGACGGCGCACTGCTTCGACCGGCGGATTGCCGAGCGGAGCAAGCCGAGAAGACAACCGGGTACGCGCCTTGCTATCGATGCGGTCGATCAATCGGGCGAGGACGAGATCGAACACCTGGATATGATGCTCATTGAAGCTACTCGCGCCCCCGAGAAAAAACGCTGTCACGCGCTCGAGGATCTTGGCCTGTCGCTGGGGCGAGCCGCGCATGATCAGATCGTCGAGTTCCGGAAGGAGCAAGGCGTGCACGGACATCATTGCGCCCGAAGACCGGACCACTTGGAAAGAATACGTGACGGCGCGACGCGTCACTCGACCGCGAGCTTATAGGAGAGGAGTCTGAAAGAAGGGTTAGTTAATCGCGAGTGCTTGGGCCCTTGCGCAGCCGCAGTAAATCGCTATATTTCAGCCGTCCAGCTTTTGGATGTCTCATAACGGTCGGATGTGATCCGGTCGGTTTTTGAGAGTGGGTTCCCCCCGGGACCCGCTCTTTTTTGTTACCGATTCGGCCCTTGGCCTCCGATCGAGATGAGCGCGCGTTCTACCTTAACTTGTGCGGCGAAAGGGAATGGCACCAGCGGTCGATAATCTCGGGACAAATTGCGAGCCGCGCCTCATCGCGGAGCAGGGCATTGCCGCGCGTGTGGCCGCCATCAGCGAGCCCGTCCTGGACGGCATCGGGTACCGGCTGGTCCGGGTGAAGATTTTTGGGGCCGATGGTTGCACGGTCCAGATCATGGCCGAGCGTCCGGACGGCACCATGACCGTCGAGGACTGCGAGGCGGTATCGCGCGCACTCTCGCCAGTGCTCGACGTGGCCGATCCGATCGATCGCGCCTACCGGCTCGAAGTGTCCTCGCCGGGCATGGATCGCCCGCTGGTGCGACGTTCGGACTTCGTGCGCTTTGCAGGGCATTTGGTCAAACTGGAAATGATGATTGCACGTGACGGCCGACGGCGGTTCCGCGGCCTTTTGCTGGGCGTGGAAGGGGACGCCGCGCGCATTCGCCGCGACGATTCCTCACCTGGCGAAAGCGACGAGGTGCTGCTGCCGATCGATGAAATGGCAGATGCGAAGCTGGTCCTGACCGATGCCTTGATTGCCGAATCGCTCAGGCGCGGCAAGGCCGCAGAACGCGCCGCGCAACGCCAACAGGCGGAGAATGGCCAACCTGCCAACCGCGAAAATTCCGAAGCTCAACACAAACATGTCCAGTCCGCGCCGGTCGATCACCGGGGTGATGCTCAGAACGAAGGAGAATGACCGATGGCCGTAAGCGCCAACCGGCTCGAACTGTTGCAAATCGCTGACGCGGTTGCCCGCGAGAAGGCAATCGACCGCAGCATCGTCATTGCCGCCATGGAAGATGCGATCCAGAAGGCAGCGCGCTCGCGCTACGGCAGCGAGACTGAAGTACGCGCCGAGATCAATGCGAAAACCGGCGAGATGCGGCTGTCACGCCTGCTGCTTGTGGTGGATCAAGTCGAAAACGATGCGACACAGATCGCGCTTGAGGATGCAAAGAAGCGCAATCCTGCCGCCCAGGTCGGCGACTATATCGCGGAAGCCTTGCCGCCGCTCGAGTATGGTCGCATCGCCGCCCAATCAGCGAAGCAAGTGATCGTGCAAAAAGTTCGCGAAGCAGAGCGCGATCGTCAGTATCAGGAGTACAAGGATCGCATTGCCGATATCGTCAATGGCATCGTCAAGCGGGTGGAATACGGCAACGTGGTCGTCGATCTCGGCCGCGGCGAAGCGATTGTGCGCCGGGACGAACTGTTGCCGCGCGAAACCTTTCGTAACGGTGACCGGATCCGCGCTTTCATTTACGACGCACGCCGCGAGCCACGCGGGCCACAGATCTTCCTCTCACGCACGCATCCGCAGTTCATGGCCAAGCTGTTCGCGCAGGAAGTGCCGGAAATCTACGACGGGATCGTCGAGGTCAAGGCGGTCGCGCGGGATCCGGGCTCGCGCGCAAAAATAGCGGTGATCTCCCGGGATTCGTCGGTAGACCCGGTCGGCGCCTGCGTGGGCATGCGCGGTTCTCGCGTGCAAGCCGTGGTTAACGAGCTACAGGGCGAGAAGATCGACATCATCCCGTGGACCGCGGACCCCGCGAACTTCGTCGTCAACGCGCTCGCACCGGCGGAAGTAGCCAAGGTTGTGCTCGATGAAGACCGCCATCGCATGGAAGTGGTCGTGCCCGACCAGCAGCTCTCGTTAGCCATCGGCCGGCGTGGACAAAACGTCCGGCTCGCATCCCAGCTCACCGGTTGGGACATTGACATCGTCACCGAGCAGGAAGAATCGGAGCATCGGCAGGCCGAATTCGAGAAGCGTACCAAGCTGTTCATCGAGGCACTCAATGTCGACGAGGTGGTCGGACAGCTGCTCGCCTCCGAGGGATTCAACTCGGTCGAGGAGCTTGCCGTCGTCGATGAAAGGGAGCTCGCCGGGATCGAGGGTTTCGATGAAGAGACCGCGCGCGAATTGCAAGCGCGTGCCCGCGACCACCTCGGTCAACAGGAAGCCGAGCTTGACGAGAAACGCAAACAGCTGGGCGTCGAGGACGCACTCAAAGAGATCCCCGGCGTTACCACCGCCATGCTGGTCAAGTTGGGAGAAAATGACATCAAAACGGTTGAAGATCTGGCGGGTTGTGCCACCGATGACCTTTTCGGCTGGAGCGAACGCAAGGATGGCGAGACTGTCCGCTATCCTGGCGCTCTCGACGGCTTCGATCTGTCGCGCGACGACACCGAAGCGCTGATCATGCAGGCACGCGTTAAGGCCGGTTGGATCAAAGAGGAGGATCTGGCACCGCCCCCCGCCGAGGAGGACGCCGTGGCCGAGGCCACCGCGACATCGGCCTGAGGAGATCGAATGGTTGGTCAAACGCAAGAGAGCGCACTTGATCTAGGCCCGCACAAAACCGCGCCTGGCACGCAGCGGTTTTGCGCGGCGACCGGAGCGGTGCGGCCCGTCGACGAGATGATCCGTTTCGTTATGAGTCCCGATGGCGTTGCGGTGCCGGACCTCAAGCGCCGGTTGCCCGGACGCGGCATGTGGATCACGGCGACGCGCCAGGCGCTCCATGCCGCGCTGGAGCGCAATGCGTTTGCACGCGCTTTCAAGCGTGACGTTCGCGTCACTCCTGATGTCGTAGACACTACCGAGCGCCTGATCGAGCGGACCGCGCTTGAGGCGCTCGCGATCTGCCACAAGGCCGGCAAGGTCGCGATTGGCTTTTCCAATGTCGCAGCGGCGCTGGCTCGCGCGCGCGTGGTGGCGGTTTGCAACGCGGCAGAAGCCGCACCCGACGGCAGGCGAAAGCTCGCAGCCGCGCTGCACCGGCGCGCGGATGTCGCGGAGATTCGCACAGTCGATGCGTTTACCTCGGTGCAATTGGATTTGGCATTGGGGCGGTCAAATGTGGTACATGCAGCCCTGCTCGCCGGCCCTGAAAGTGAGGCGTTCTTGGCCCGTATGTCGCGCCTTGAGCGGTTCCGGACCGGTTCCATATCCAAATCGGCCAAGGTACGACGCGGATAGGTGATGAAATACGGCGCAAGCCTGGAGAATTGGGATTGGAATGGCTGAAACGACGGAAAAGACAGGCGAAAAGAAGCTGAGCGTTACTCCTAGCAAGACCTTGAGCCTCAAAGGGCGGGGCGTCGAGCAGGGCGTGGTGCGTCAGAGTTTCAGCCATGGCCGCACTAAGGCAGTGGTCGTGGAAAAGGTGAAAAGCCGCGTGCCGACGCGAGCGAAGGCAGAATCGGCCACGCCTGCCGCCACGCCCAAGCGTCCTGCCGCTGCCAAGCCCCCTGCACCGACGCCAGCGGCTGTAACCACTCAAACCGCAACGACTGCTCCTTCAAAGCCAGCCGGCGGCATGGTGCTACGCAGCCTGACTGAAGAAGAGCAGAAAGCGCGCGTCCACGCACTCAACGACGCTCGGCTGCGCGAAGCGGAAGAGCGCAAGATTGCTGAGGAGGAAGCATTTGTCCGCAGCCTGCGCGAAGCCGCAGAGCGGACTGAGCGCGAGGCTGCCGAAGCGCGCAAAGCCGACGAAGAGAGGCGCCGCAAGCACGACCTCGAAGCCAAGACCAAGGCCGAACAGGAGGCGAAGAAGCGTTTCGGCGAGAACGCCGTAGTGACGGCAAGACCCGGCGCACGGCCTGCGCTTGAACCCGACGAAGACGATGTCCCGCGCACCCGGCGCGGTCCGGGCGCGGCACGACCGACGCCGGCACCGAAGCCGGCACGCGGCGCCGGGCAAAAAAATCGCGGCCGACTCACGCTAGTCACTGCACTCAGCGCGGACGAAGAGCGCGAGCGATCTGTGGCGGCATTTCGTCGCCGCGTGCAACGGCTGAAGGGACACGCGTCCGACGAACCTAAAGAAAAACTCGTGCGCGAGGTCACGATTCCGGAAACCATCACCATCCAGGAGCTTGCCAACCGCATGGCGGAGCGGAGCGTGGATGTGATCAAGCTGCTGATGAAGCAGGGCCATATGGCGCAGATCAATGACGTGATCGACGCCGATACCGCCCAACTCTTGGCCGAGGAACTGGGTCATACGGTCAAGCGGGTGGCTGAATCCGACGTCGAAGAAGGACTATTTGACGCTGCCGATGATCCGAGCTCGCTGGTCCCGCGCCCGCCGGTGGTGACGGTCATGGGCCACGTCGATCACGGCAAGACTTCGCTGCTCGATGCGATTCGTTCGACCGATGTGGCGGCAGGCGAAGCTGGCGGCATCACCCAACACATCGGCGCCTACCAGGTGACTGCGCCTTCCGGCAACAAGATCACGTTCATCGACACGCCGGGCCACGCCGCCTTCAGCGCCATGCGTGCGCGCGGTGCCAAGGTGACGGATACCGTCGTGCTGGTGGTCGCCGCCGACGACGGCGTCATGCCGCAGACGGTCGAGGCGATAAATCACGCCAAAGCGGCGAAAGTGCCGATGATCATCGCGATCAACAAGATCGATCGGCCCGATGCGAAGCCGGAACGCGTGCGCACCGAATTGCTCCAGCACGAGGTGCAAGTCGAGTCGTTGGGGGGCCAAGTACTCGATGTCGAGGTCTCGGCGACCAAGAAGCTCAACCTCGACCGGCTGCTCGAGACCATCGCGCTCCAATCGGAAATCCTGGATCTCAAGGCCAATCCGGAGCGTCCGGCCGAGGGCACCGTCATCGAGGCAAAGCTTGACCGCGGTCGCGGGCCCGTCGCCACCGTGCTGGTGCAGCGTGGCACCCTGCACGCCGGCGACCTCGTTGTCGCCGGTGCCGAGTGGGGGCGGGTGCGCGCGCTGGTCTCAGATGCCGGAATACCGGTCGAGAATGCGGCGCCTTCCACGCCCGTCGAAGTTCTGGGCTTCAATGGCACGCCTGAGGCCGGCGATCGTTTGGCGGTCGTGCAGACGGAGGCGCGCGCGCGGGAAGTTACCGCCTATCGTGCCCGGCAACGGCGCGACAAAATGGCTGCGCGGGCGACCGGCATGCGCGGCTCACTCGAGCAGATGATGAGCCAGCTGAAATCGGCAGGGCGCAAGGACCTGGCGCTGATCGTCAAGGCCGATGTGCAGGGCTCGCTGGAGGCGGTCATCGGCACGATTGAGAAGCTTGCTACCGATGAAGTCGGGGCACGCGTGATTCATTCGGGCGTGGGCGGCATTACGGAGTCGGATGTGACCTTGGCGGAGGCATCAGGCGTGCCCATCATCGGCTTCAATGTGCGGGCGCACAAAGAGGCTCGCGAGGCGGCTGAGCGCGCAGGCATCGAACTGCGCTATTACAATGTGATCTACGATCTCGTGGATGACGTTAAGAAAGCGATGTCAGGATTACTGGCGCCGAGCATGCGCGAAACTATGCTTGGCAATGCGACCATTCTGGAAATTTTCAAGGTCTCCAAGGTCGGTAATGTTGCGGGCTGCCGCGTTACCGACGGAGTGGTCGAGCGGGGAGCCAATGTGCGTCTCATCCGCGACAGCGTCGTCGTGCACGAGGGAAAGCTTTCCCAACTCAAGCGCTTCAAGGACGATGCGCGCGAGGTAGTGGCCGGACAGGAATGCGGCATGGCCTTCGAGCATTACCAGGATATGAAGGTCGGCGACATTATCGAGTGCTACCGGGTGGAGACGGTGCAGCGCTCGTTGTAGGCTCAATCGAGTGCTACCGGGTGGAGACGGTGCAGCGCTCGTTGTAGGCTCAGCTCTTTCGCGCCCGCCTTGCATTTAGCCTAGCCTCGCTGGGCACGATTTCTTTGCAGGTTATGTTATGCACGGTCAGATCCGCGCACGGGCGACATTCAGGATGAGCATGACGCGTCGACGTCACCAGCGCGAACACGGGACGAGCCAGATGCCCTCACAGCGCCAGCTGCGGGTCGGCGAACTCGTCCGCCACGCGTTTGCCGATATGCTCACGCGCGGCGCCGTGCACGACCCGGTGATGCAGAATCATCTGATCACCGTGCCGGAAGTCCGCATGACGGCTGATCTGCGGCTCGCAACTATCTACGTCATGCCGCTCGGCGGACGCGATGCGGACGCCGTCCTCGCCGCCCTTGAGCGCAACAAACGCTTCCTCCGAGGCGAGATTGCGCGGCAGATCAACCTGAAATTTGCGCCTGAGCTCCGTTTCCGGATCGACGAGCGTTTCGATGAAGCCGAACGAATCGAGAGACTTTTGCGAACGCCTGAGGTGCAGCGCGATCTCGACAACAAGCCGGAAGACGACAGTTGACACCGCTCAATGCTCAGATGTCGGCGCCGCAGGTGCGCAAGCGCGAAAGGCGCGACGTGCACGGCTGGATCGTGCTCGACAAACCCGTCGGCATGACCTCGACCCACGCTGTGGGGGTGGTGAAACACCTGTTCCAAGCAAAGCGCGCGGGACACGCCGGCACGCTCGACCCGCTTGCCTCGGGCGTGTTGCCGATCGCGCTCGGAGAAGCGACGAAGACCGTCTCTTTCGTCATGGATGGACGCAAGACGTATCGCTTTACCGTGCGCTGGGGCGAGGAGCGCGACACCGATGACGCGGAAGGCCGCGTCACTGCAAGTCGCGCTGAGCGGCCGAGCACGGATGAACTCCGCGCGTTATTGCCGCGCTACGTCGGCGAGATCGCACAGGTGCCGCCGCGTTTTTCAGCGCTCAAAATCGCTGGCGAGCGCGCCTATGATCTCGCGCGCGAGGGCGAGGCAGTGGAAATTGCGCCGCGTTTGGTGGAGATCCATCGACTGGAGCTAATCGAGACGCCCGATGCTGACCACACCAACTTGATCGCCGAATGCGGCAAGGGGACCTATGTGCGCGCGCTTGCCCGCGACCTGGGCCGCGCTGCCGGGTGTCTCGGGCACGTGGCGGCGCTGCGCCGCACAGGGGTGGGCCCTTTCGGCGAGGACCTCGCCGTGAGCCTCGATCGATTGCAGAGTCTTTCCTCCGGCGAGGCCGTCGCGCTCGAGCGAGCAGCGCTTCTGCCGGTCGAGGCTGGCGTGGCCACGTTGCCCACGCTTCGGGTGAGCCCGGGGGATGCCGCGCGGCTGACGCGCGGCCAGGCGGTGCTGCTGCGCGGGCGTGATGCGCCGGTCCTGGCGGGCTGGGTATCAGTTTCCTGCCACGACGCTTTGATCGCACTAGCGGAAGCGGAAAAAGGCGAATTGCGCCCGCGGCGCATCTTCAATCTGCCGCGCGCCTAATGTCCGAAAAGGGCGTGAAAGAAGCTCTGCCGATGGCTGCGGCTTGTTCCCGCCGGCGACAAGGCGCCACAATTCTGCTGGCGCCAGGCCGGGTTTTGCGATATTGCCCGGCTTGCGCGGGCGTTGGCCCGCGCAAATAGTTGTGGTGACCGCGCTGGACGACATCCCGGCCCGGCCGACTGCAACCTGGACAGCAAAAGGATAACCCGATGTCGATAACGCCCGGCCGCAAGGCCGAAGTGATCAAGACCTATGCGACAAAGGCCGGCGATACCGGGTCGCCGGAGGTACAGGTGGCGATCCTTTCGGAGCGCATCAACAGCCTTACCGAGCATTTCAAGACCCACGTCAAGGACAACCATTCCCGGCGTGGGCTACTCAAGCTCGTGTCCCAGCGTCGCCAACTTCTCGACTACCTCGCCCGTGTCGACGCAGCGCGTTACAAGGCGTTGATCGAGCGGCTGGGTATTCGCCGTTGAGGTACCGTGCGCGGGCCTGTTCGCGCGTTTTGAAGCGGATACCGGGACAAATCCGGTGTTCAGCCGGCGGCGGGACTGCTGCCGGTTTCGGAAGACGGGCTAAGGCCCGTGCGTTCAATATGGAAGGCTCCGAAAGCCATGGCAGGATCGCCGGACGCTGTCTCGCTTTGCGGCATGGCCGCAGACGGCAGCCTCTTGCCGTCTTGCGCATGGCTTTCGCGCCTTCGCAGAAATCATGAAAGACGACCGCAATGTTCGATATCCATCGTGTTGAACTCGACTGGGGAGGGCGAAAGCTCGTCCTAGAAGCCGGCAAGATCGCGCGCCAAGCCGACGGCGCTGTAGTCGCCACTTATGGCGAGTCCAAGGTACTGGCGACGATTGTCGCAGCCAAGGAGCCGCGAGAAGGCATCGACTTTCTGCCGCTCACCGTGGACTACCAGGAGAAATTCTACGCCGCAGGCCGCATCCCCGGCGGCTACTTCAAGCGCGAAGGCCGCCCCACCGAGAAGGAGACGCTGGTCTCACGGCTGATTGATCGGCCGGTACGGCCACTGTTCGCCGAGGGCTGGCGGAACGAAACACAGGTGATCGTGACGACGCTGTCGCACGATCTCGAGAATGATCCCGATATCCTGGCGATGATCGCGGCCTCGGCCGCGCTGACCCTCTCGGGTGCCCCGTTCATGGGACCGATCGGCGCGGCCCGCGTCGGCTTCGTCAATGACGAATACGTGCTTAACCCCCTCCTCGACGAGATGACGGAGAGCCAGCTCGACCTCGTCGTCGCCGGCACCCAGGACGCGGTGTTAATGGTCGAGTCCGAGGCAAAGGAACTGAGCGAAGAGGTGATGCTCGGCGCCGTGATGTTCGGCCATCGTCATTTCCAGCCGGTGATCGAGGCCATTATCAAGCTTGCTGAAAAGGCCGCGAAAGAACCGCGCGAGTTGCAGGTGGCGGATACTTCCGCGCTCGAAAAGGAGATGCTCGCGCTGGTGGAGGCGGACTTGCGCGCGGCCTATGCCATCCCGAACAAGATGGAGCGCCACGAGGCCGCAGACGCTGCCAAAGCCAAGGTGGCGGCACATTTCTGCCCCGAGGGGGTGGAGACCCCGCCCTATTCCAGGCAACAGGTCGCCGACGTATTCAAAACCATCGAAGCCAAGATCGTGCGCTGGAATATCCTCGACAGCGGTCGGCGCATCGATGGCCGGGACGTGAAGTCAGTGCGTCCAATCGCCTGTGAGGTGGGAGTGCTACCCCGTGCACACGGCTCGGCGCTATTCACCCGCGGCGAGACGCAGGCCTTGGTTGTAGCAACGCTCGGCACCGGCGAGGATGAGCAGTGGATCGACGCGTTGCAGGGAACCTACAAGGAAACATTCCTTCTGCATTATAATTTCCCGCCATTTTCGGTAGGCGAGACCGGCCGGATGGGCGGGCCGCGCCGGCGCGAAATAGGTCACGGGAAGCTCGCCTGGCGAGCCATCCATCCGATCCTGCCGCCGCATCACGAATTCCCCTATACGTTGCGCGTGGTGTCGGAGATCACGGAATCGAACGGCTCTTCCTCGATGGCGACCGTGTGCGGCACCTCGCTCGCACTGATGGATGCCGGCGTCCCAGTCAAACGCCCAACTGCCGGCATCGCCATGGGCCTCATTCTCGAGGACAGCCGACACGCCGTGCTCTCTGACATTCTCGGTGACGAGGATCATCTCGGTGATATGGACTTCAAGGTGGCCGGCACCGAGCGCGGCGTGACCTCACTTCAGATGGACATCAAGATCGCCGGTATCACCGAAGAAATCATGCGGGTTGCGCTCAGCCAGGCGAGAGAGGGGCGAATGCATATCTTGGGCGAAATGGGGAAGGCCATCGTCCAGCATCGTGCCCAGCTCGGGGAGCACGCGCCGCGCATCGAAGTATTCAATATCCCCGTCGACAAGATCCGCGAGGTGATCGGTTCCGGCGGGAAGGTAATCCGCGAGATCGTCGAAAAGACCGGCGCCAAGATCGACATTTCAGACGACGGAACGGTGAAGGTGGCGTCCGCAAACGGCGACGCAATGAAGGCGGCGATCAATTGGATCAAGTCGATCGCCTCTGAGCCCGAAGTCGGTCACATCTATGATGGTACAGTGGTCAAAGTGATGGACTTTGGCGCTTTCGTAAATTTCTTCGGAGCGAAGGACGGCCTCGTGCACATCAGCCAGCTAGCGCCGCGCCGGGTGCAGAAGGTTACCGATGTGGTCAAGGAAGGCGATAAGGTGAAGGTCAAGTTGCTGGGCTTCGATGAGCGAGGCAAGGTGCGCCTTTCTATGAAAGTCGTCGACCAGATGACCGGCGAGGATCTGGAAGCGAAGCAGAAGGCCGAGGCCGAGCAGCATCGCAGCGATCAGCAGCGCGAGGCGGCCGGCGCGGAATAGTCGCGCGCACGTCGCCTCACCGCGCTAGCATCGAAGCTCGCCCTGCTGCCCGCGCTCGCGCGGCTCAATGCATCGCGGACCAGCGCCACACAATCCAAATCGCGGCGATGAGAACGAGAGCAATGAACCCGCTCGCGATTTTTAGCCTATGCACGCGGTTGAGCGGCGTCGCGAGGCGGGGGTCCGCGATCAAGCGCTCCCGTCGGCGATCGTCAGGATAGAGGGGATCATCACCCATCTTGCTATGCGCGTGCCCAGCGCACGCCGACCGAGTTCAATGGCGGCGCCCGGCAGCGGCGATTCACTGCGCCGCGTCCTTGGCAATCGCCTGCTCATTCGCCAGGGTTTCGTCCTTGAGCGAGGTTGGATGCGGCATGGCAATGACGTTGTAGCCGGAATCCACGAAGTGAACGTCACCGGTGACTCCGCTCGAGAGATCCGAAAGCAGGTAGAGCGCGGCGCCACCGATTTCTTCCAGCGACACGCCTCGGCGCAATGGCGAGTGCCGTTGTTGAAAGGCAAACATCTGCCGCGCGTCGGTAATGCCGGCGCCGGCGAGGGTGCGGATCGGCCCAGCCGAGATGGCGTTGACGCGAATCGCTGCAGGGCCGAGATCGACCGCGAGGTAGCGCACCGACGCTTCCAGCGCCGCCTTCGCAACTCCCATGACGTTATAGTTCGGCATCGCCCGCTGCCCGCCATTGTAAGTGAGCGTGAGCATCGCGCCCCCTGCCGGCATCAGTGCCGCCGCGCGCTTCGCCACCTCGGTGAAGGAGAAGCAGGAGATGATCATGGTCCGCACGAAGTTCTCGCGCGTGGTATCGGCATAGCGGCCCCTGAGTTCGCTCTTGTCGGAGAAAGCGATGGCGTGCACGACAAAATCGAGCGACCCCCATTTTTCCGCAATGGCGGCGAAGACGGCGTCGAGCGAGCCGACCTGCTCGACGTCGCAGGACAGCAGGAGCGAGGCCCCCACGGATTCCGCGAGCGGTTTGACGCGTCGGCCGAGCGCCTCGCCCTGATAGCTAAAGGCGAGTGTCGCCCCATGAGCAGCCAGCGTCCTGGCAATTCCCCACGCAATCGAGTGATCGTTGGCGACCCCCATAATCAACCCGCGCTTGCCCTGCATCAATTGAGTCATAGTGCCCGAATCTGCCGCTCTCTTTCCCGCCTCTCGCGCGGGCACGAATTGACCGTCATGCGTTGCTTACACATCGAGGCGCTTGAGCACTACCGAGGCGTTGGTGCCACCGAATCCGAACGAGTTCGACAGCACGCAGCCAAGCTTCACGTCATCACGCCGCTCGCGCACAATAGGGACTTCCGCGAAACTCGGGTCGAGATTATCGATATTGGCGCTTTCGCAGATGAAGCCGTTGTTCATCATCAGCAAGGAATAGATCGCCTCCTGCGCGCCAGCCGCCCCAAGCGAATGGCCGGTGAGTGATTTCGTTGCCGAAATCGGCGGGCAGCGCTCGCCAAAGACCTCGCGGATCGCTTCGATCTCCTTGACGTCGCCAATCGGGGTCGAGGTCGCGTGCGGATTGATGTAGTCGACCGGCGCCTTGACGTTGTCCAGCGCCATCCGCATGCAGCGCATGGCGCCCTCGCCCGAAGGCGCCACCATGTCGAAGCCATCGGAGGTGGCGCCGTAGCCGGCGACCTCACCGTAAATGCGCCCGCCGCGCGCTTTGGCGTGTTCGAGCTCCTCCAGCACCAGCACGCCCGCCCCGCCGGCGATTACGAAACCATCACGATCAACGTCGTAAGCGCGCGACGCCTTCTCCGGCGTCTGATTGAAGCTCGAGGACATGGCGCCCATGGCGTCGAACAGTACTGAAAGAGTCCAGTCGAGCTCCTCGCAACCGCCGGCAAAGATCACGTCTTGCTTGCCGGACTGGATCACTTCCGTCGCATTGCCGATGCAATGATTCGAGGTCGCACAGGCTGACGAGATCGAATAATTCACGCCCTTGATTTTGAACCAGGTAGCGAGTGTTGCCGATGCGGTGGAGGACATCGCCTTGGGCACGGCGAAGGGTCCAACCCGCTTCGCGCTCTTTGTGCGGGCGATGTCGGCGGCCTCGACGATCGCTCGCGTTGATGGCCCGCCTGATCCCATGATGATGCCGGTCCTCTCGTTCGAGATTTCCGCCGCCTCGAGACCGGCATCGCGGATCGCCTGCTCCATCGCGATGTGGTTCCAGGCTGCACCGCCGCCAAGGAAGCGCAAGGCACGACGGTCGATGGCCTCCTCCGCGTTGAGGCTGGGCGCACCGTGCACCTGACAGCGAAAACCGAGCTCGGCATATTTGCCGGCGCGGGAAATTCCCGATTTGGCCTCCCGCAAACTTGCTAGCACTTCTTGGGTGTTGTTGCCGATGGACGAGACGATGCCCATTCCGGTGACGACGACCCGCCTCATGAATGCCTCGTCAGCATCTTGATTGGCGCAAGAGCGCTGCTGGCGCCGTCAGCCCCCGCTCGGCTGCATTACTTCGTCGCGGAACAGGCCGACCTTGAGGTCCATGGCACGATAGATGATTGACCCATCTGCTGACAGCCAACCGTCGGCAATGCCAAGCACAAGCTTGCTGCGCATCACCCGTTTGATGTCGATGCCGTAGACGACGTTCTTGACGGTGGGTAGGACCTGGCCTGAAAATTTGAGCTCGCCAAGACCGAGCGCGCGCCCTCTGCCGGGTGCGCCAAGCCAGCCCAAGAAAAATCCGAGCAGTTGCCAGAGCGCATCAAGGCCCAAGCAGCCGGGCATGACCGGATCGCCTTTGAAGTGACAAGGGAAGAACCACAGGTCCGGCTTGAGATCGAGCACGGCGCGAACCAGTCCCTTGCCATACTCCCCACCGGCTTCCGCGATCTCAGAGATGCGGTCGAACATGAGCATGGGGGGCAGCGGGAGCTGGGCATTACCCGCGCCGAACAACTCTCCGCGCGCGCAAGCCAATAGGTCATCGTATCCGAAGCTGCTGCGCCGGTTCGCCATCCGCGCCCTGTCCGTGACGGCCTGGTAAATACCCAAAGCGTGGAACTCCTAACATAGGCTCCCCGGGGGGCAAAGCTTAGCCGAGAACGGCCCAATCCCGCCACATGGGAGTTCCCTCAGCATCGTTGCGAAGGAGTTGCACGGTCCGTCCTATATGTTACAAATGCAACAATCGCCCCATACGTATGAAGGTTCCGTTGTGGCCACTATTCCGTCGCGCACCGTTATCTGCGCCGAAGGGTTCGAAGGCGGCGAACGTCCGGCAGTGACGCCCCCACGTTCCGGCCTGACCGGCTGCCCTTGGCGTGATGTGAAATCCATGCTCCGCGACGTCGGCTTGCGTCCCACCCGCCAGCGCATGGCGCTCGGCTGGATGCTATTTGGCAAGGGCGACCGCCATGTCACCGCCGAAATCCTCTACGAGGAGGCGACCAAAGCCAAGGTACCGGTGTCGCTTGCCACCGTCTACAACACCTTGCACCAGTTCACCGACGTGGGCCTTTTGCGCCAAGTCGCTGTCGACGGCTCAAAAACCTATTTCGACACGAATGTATCGCAGCACCACCATTTCTTCGTCGAGGGTGAGAACGATCTGCTCGACATCCCGGATGCCGACGTCGTCGTTGGCAGGACCCCAGTCCCACCGGAGGGCTACGAAGTCGCGCGCATCGACGTCGTGGTCCGCCTGCGACGCAAGGCGCGCTGAGCAGCACTCGTTACCGTTTGGTCGGCTGCCGTTTCTCGCCTATTTACTTTCGGCTTATTCGACCTTCTCGTTTGGATAGACGCCCCAGAGCTGCTCCTGAACGATCCAGCCGTCGAAGCCCAGTCCGGCAACGCGACACCAGCTGCCCGTGCAACGCTTGACCGCTGCGAGCACACCGGGCTGCAATCGGGCGATCACAGTGGAATCACCGTCACCCTTGTCGTAAAGCGGCACGAGTTCTTTCTTGTCCTTGGCCGTGACGACTGCCGTGCGTCGTCCTGACAAAAGCGAGTGGTATACCCATCCCTCCGATCCTTCCCAATCACGAATGCGCCGCCAATTATCCGACTCCGCGGTGATTTCCACCGGCAACCCGGCGCGCGTATAGACAAACGTCACCTCATGATCGCGCGTGGGGCCGCCGCGCACATTGACGCGATCCGGCTTGAGGCTCACGAAGCGCGGCATCGGCAGGCCGCTCTTGGGGCCAATGACTTCTCCCGCGGCACAAACCGTTGTGACACGCAATCCGGCTATCAAGACCAGAGCCGCCAACCACGCCTGCCACACGATCCGCGAATTGCGCGTCCGATTCATCGTCACGCCATGGAAACAAATGAATTGCGATCGCCGCGCGCAAGCGGCGGCGATCGCTCCGGGCCTTTGTCTTCACACGTGCATCTGTTAGAGAGAGATGCCTCCGCCACGAAAGACTAGTGTCGAGCACGGCGGTTAAAGAGACCTGAACGGAGCGAACCTCTTGGCCGGCTGGAGGAAGTGACGAAGGTCGGAAATCATGGCGCAACGCAAAAAACCGCTGGTCGTCGTCACGCGCAAGCTTCCGGACAGCATCGAGACGCGCATGCGCGAACTCTTCGACACTCAGCTCAACCTCGATGACAAGCCCATGACGGCCGCACAGCTCGCCGACACCGTAAAGAGCGCCGACGTGCTGGTGCCCACGGTGACCGACCGCATCGACGCCTCGGTGCTGAGCAAGGCCGGAGACAAGCTCAAGCTGATCGCCAATTATGGCAACGGCGTTGACCATATTGACGTCGCCAGCGCCCTCAGCCGCGGCATCACCGTGACCAACACGCCGGGTGTTCTCACCGAGGATACCGCCGACATGACGATGGCGCTCATCCTCGCTGTGCCGCGCCGTCTGGCCGAGGGCGCCACCGTGCTAAGCGAGGACAGACCTTGGCCGGGCTGGTCGCCGACTTGGATGCTCGGCCACCGCATCTGGGGCAAGCGTTTGGGCATCATTGGGATGGGGCGCATCGGTCAGGCGGTGGCGCGCCGCGCCCGTGCCTTTGGACTGCAAATCCATTACCACAATCGGCGCCGCGTTCCGGCCAAGATCGAGGAGGAACTCACCGCTACTTATTGGGAAAGTCTCGATCAGATGCTCGCCCGAATGGACATCATCTCAGTCAATTGCCCGCACACGCCAGCCACGTTTCATTTGCTGTCGGCTCGGCGCCTCAAGCTGATCCGTCCGCAGGCTTATATCGTTAACACCGCGCGCGGCGAGGTGATCGACGAGAACGCGTTGGTGCGCCTAATTGCCTCGGGCGAGATCGCCGGCGCTGGGCTGGACGTCTTTGAGCACGAGCCTGCGGTCAATCCGAAGCTGGTTAAGCTCGCACGGATCGGGAAAGTCGTCCTGCTGCCGCATATGGGCTCAGCCACACTCGAAGGCCGAATCGACATGGGCGAGAAGGTAATCGTCAACATCAAGACCTTCCTGGATGGACACCGCCCCCCCGACCGCGTGCTGCCATCGATGCTGTGACAACGACCCCGCTGATCCTTGCTGCGCGACACCGCGATTCGCAGTACCGTGATGCAAACGCCATCTTAGGGAGGACCGTCGATGCGCGCCGCCTTCGTGGCCGCCGTGGCCATCGCCGCCGTAACCGCACCGGCTTTTGCCGCTGCACTTACGCCGAATGAAATCCAGGCGACCTTCTTTACCGGTCAACCGTTCACCGCCTCGGCACCAAACATCAAATACAAGATGATATTCAGCGCCGACGGCAAGATGAGCCGCGAGCCGGTCGGTGCGGGGGGTTCGAAGAGCGAAGGCACTTGGAAGCTTACGAAGGAAGGCTTCTGCAGTACCTGGAAAGGGTCCAAGGCCAATTGCTATCGCATCCTTACGGCCGGCGACAATAAGTGGTCGGTGATGAAAGGAACCACCGTGGTCGCGACCTGGACCAAGTGAGCGCGCAAGGAAGCAAGCGTGCGGGACTACGCCAGCGCCATTCGCGAGATCGGTCTGTCTCCTACTCCCCCCGCCGTTCTAACGCTCAGGCGTGCAGCGACAAATCCTTGATTGCGGGATGCTCGCCCGAGAGAGGGTTCGATGGATCCCACCCGTATTGGAGCGTTTCGAAACGCATGGCACGGGCGTCGAACAGGAGGAGCCTGCCAACGAGCCCCTCGCCGAACCCAACGATTTCCCGGATGACTTCGAGCGCCATCAACGAGCCCAGCACGCCTGTGAGCGCACCGAGAATGCCAGCCTCGGCGCAAGCGGGAACAGTGCCCGGTGGCGGCGGTTCGGGAAAGAGACAGCGGTAGGTCGGGTTGGGCGTCGCCTCCGCATTACGCTCGTAGGCGCGGATCGTCGTGAGCGTGCCGTCGAACACGCCGACGGCGTCGGTGACAAGGGGCTTTTTCGCGAAAAAACAGGTATCCGACACCAAGTAGCGCGTGGCGAAATTGTCCGAGCCATCGGCCACGATGTCATAGCCGCCGATGAGTGCAAGCGCGTTAGCCGCGACCAGCCGCGCCCCGTGCATCTCGACCTTCACATGCGGATTGAGGCGGTGGATCGCGGCCGCCGCGCTCTCCACCTTGGGCTCGCCGATTTCGGGCGTACCATGGATCACCTGCCGCTGCAGGTTTGAGAGCGCGACCGCGTCATCATCGATGATGCCGAGCGCACCGACTCCCGCGGCAGCCAGGTAGAGCAGCGCCGGCGCGCCTAATCCGCCAGCACCGATGACCAACACACGGGCGCGTTTGAGCGCAGCCTGACCCGGCCCGCCGACCTCGTGCAGCACGATGTGGCGGGCATAGCGTTCAAGTTCCTCCGCGCTGAGCATCGACGCCTCCTGGACGGTCTGCCAGCACCGTTATTCGTTCGTAAACCGTGGCGGGCGCTTCTCGATGAAAGCGGTCATGCCTTCTTTGCGGTCCTTAGTCGCGAACAGAGCATGAAATATCCGCCTCTCGAAACGCACGCCTTCGGCCAGCGAGGTCTCAAAGCTGCGGTTGACCGCCTCCTTCGCCGCGATGAGCGATGGCTCTGAAAGCGCCGCGATCGTCTCAGCGATTTTGATCGCGTCCTCCATAAGCCTTGCGGCCGGCACCACGCGTGCGACTAAGCCGGAGCGCTCAGCCTCGGCGGCATCCATCATGCGTCCAGTCAAGATCATATCCATCGCTTTCGCTTTACCGACGGCGTGGGTCAGGCGCTGCGTCCCGCCGATTCCTGGGATGATGCCGAGCTTGATCTCCGGCTGACCGAATTTGGCATTGTCAGCGGCGATGATGAAATCACACAGCATGGCAAGCTCGCACCCGCCCCCGAGGGCGAATCCCGCAACGGCCGCGATGAGCGGCTTGCGCACGCGCGTGAGCCGCTCGTAATCACCTGCATAGTCGGCGCGGGAGATGTCGATATACGACTTATCTGCCATCTCCTTGATATCGGCGCCGGCCGCAAACGCTTTGTCGGAACCGGTGAGGAGAATGCAGCCGACATTGGCATCGGCGTCGAACGCCTCGACCGCGCCGAGAAGCTCGTTCTTCAGCGTAGCATTAAGCGCATTCAGCGCCTGTGGCCGGTTAAAACGAATGATGCCGACACGGCCGCGTCGTTCGACAATTATGGTTTCGGTGCTCATGACTATCCTTGGCTTTCATGGCGCTCGCGCGCGGAAAGTGCAGGGTGCCTCGCAAGGCTCCCGTTGGCTATCGTTGACAGACAGGACAAAAAAATGTCGACCTGCCGCCTTGCACCACGCGCCTGATCGTGCCGGCGCAACCTGGCGTCGGGCAGGGCTTGCCGGCACGATCATAGACGCGGAAAGTGTGCTGAAAATCACCGAGTTCACCGTCAGTGCGGCGGTGATCGCGCAAGGAGGAGCCGCCTGCCGCGATCGCCTCGGCGAGCACTGCCTTGATCGCATCGACCAGCCGTTGTGCGCGCTCTCTCGGGGTCCCGGTTCTGCTCGCAACGGTGGAGGCCCCTCGCTTGGGTGAGAGCCGTGCGCGGTGCAGCGCCTCGCATACGTAGATGTTGCCAAGCCCCGCCACGACCCGTTGATCCGACAGCGCGGCCTTGAGCGAAGTCCTTTTGCCTTTGCACGCCCGCGCGAGCATCGCCGCGTCGAACTCGTTGCCGAGGGGCTCCGGGCCGAGCGCGCGCAACAGCGGCTCCCGGTCAAGCTCGGCGCGGCCGACGAGCTTCATCATGCCGAAGCGGCGCGGGTCATTGAAGGAAATGCGCGCGCCAGAGGACATATGGAACACGACGTGGTCGTGGACGGCGTTTTTCGCGCGCCCGTGATAATAGCGCCCCGGCGTCGCTTTGACGCGCCGTCGCGTCACCCGAAAGGAGCCCGACATCCCGAGATGCATCAGCAGCACCTCGCCTGAAGATAAATCGGCGAGCAGATATTTGGCGCGGCGGCCGAGCCCCTCGACCGTTTTGCCCTCAAGACGAGCGGCGAAATCCTTCGCCAGCGGCCAGCGTAGATCGCCGCGATGGGCGATGACCTTGGTGAAGCGCGCGCCCTCCATCACTGGCGCAAGCCCGCGGCGCACGGTCTCCACTTCGGGCAATTCGGGCATGGTTAACGAGCTCCCGCCTGAGACATAGCGTCCTCTCGCCCGCCGCGCTATGGTCTTGCCAGCAAAAGACTATCGGCCATGCCGCGCGCGCGCGACCAAACCCATTTCGGCTTCCGCGAGGTACCGCTTGAGCGCAAGCAGGCCATGGTCGACGACGTTTTTCACAGCGTCGCGGGCCGTTATGACCTGATGAACGATCTGATGTCGGGCGGGCTACATCGCGCGTGGAAGGATGCGCTCGTCACGGCCGTCAATCCGCCCCGGGCGCGTATTGCCGTCACAGGCGAGGCTAAGGCCCCCGCGCGGCCGTTTGCATTGCTCGATCTCGCGGGGGGGACCGGCGACATCTCCTTGCGGGTGCTCGAGGCGGCAAGCAGCGGCACGCGTGCGACCGTGGTTGACATCAATACAGACATGCTCACGGTCGGACGAGCGCGCGCCGCCGAGCGCGGGCTCGAAGATGCGATTGTGTTCGTCGAAGGCAACGCCGAGGCGCTGCCGTTTCCCGAGCAAAGCTACGACATGGTCACGATCGCCTTCGGTATCCGCAACGTGCCGCGCATCGAGGCCGCGCTCGCCGAGGCTTATCGCGTACTGCACATCGGCGGCCGCTTTCTCTGTCTGGAATTTTCCGCGGTGGATGTGCCGGGTCTCGATGCAATTTATGAGTTTTACTCATTTAACGTTATCCCCGTGCTCGGGCGCGTCGTCACCGGCGACGCCGCGGCGTACCGCTATCTGGTCGAATCGATTCGTCGCTTTCCGCGTCCTCATATCTTTGCCGACATGATGCGGACAGCCGGGTTCGCCCGGGTGTCTTTTCAGCGCATGAGCGGAGGCATCGTCGCGCTACATTCGGGCTGGCGCTTGTGATTGCCAGTCCGGCCCACCTCCTTCGTCTCGGCCACGCCGGCTTTGTGTTCGCGCGCGAGGGCGTATTTGCCGGAATCGATACGACGCTATTGCCGCCGCCTGCGCGCGCGGCCGTGGGCTTGGCGCGGCTGATCGAACGTCCGGCGAGCGCAGTCGCGGCGAACCGCATCGCAGCCGCGCTCACCCGGCTTGGGCCCACCTATGTCAAGTTGGGCCAGTTTCTGGCAACCCGACCGGACGTGGTCGGGGTGGCTTTGGCGCGCGAGCTCGAGACGCTGCAGGACAAGATGGCGCCATTCGCGCAAGCGCAGGCGGAACGCGCAGTCGAGACGGCATTGGGCAAGCCGCTTGCCGATCTGTTCGCCTATTTCGGCGGGCCCGTGGCGGCTGCTTCCATCGCGCAGGTGCACCGCGCCGCAGTCGCGACCGGCGGCGGCTCCCGCGCGGTGGCGGTAAAGGTGTTGCGGCCGGGCATCGAGCGACGGTTCAAGGTCGATCTCGACGCCTTCACGTTCGCCGCGCGCAATGCCGAAAAGATTTCTGCGGAAGCGAGGAGACTGCGGCTCGTCGAGGTGGTGGAGACGCTGCGCCGTTCGATGGGGATCGAGATGGATCTGCGCTTCGAAGCGGCCGCGCTCTCGGAGATGGCGGAGAACACCAGGGACGACCCTGATTTCCGCGTGCCCGCGGTTGACTGGGACCGCACCGCTCGCGACGTGCTCACGCTCGAATGGATCGAAGCGACGCCGCTCTCCGATCGCGCCACACTCGAAGCAAAGGGATTCGATCTCAGGCGCCTCGCCCGCGCGGTGATCCAAAGCTTTTTGCGGCATGCCCTGCGCGACGGCTTCTTCCATGCCGACATGCATCCCGGCAATCTTTTCGTCGACGACGCCGGCGAACTGGTCGCGGTCGACTTCGGCATCATGGGCCGGCTCGGGTCGAAGGAGCGGCGCTTCCTCGCCGAAATTTTGCTCGGCTTCATCACCCGCGACTACCAGCGCACCGCCGAGGTGCACTTCGAGGCCGGGTACGTGCCGCGGCAGCATTCGGTCGAAAGCTTTGCCCAGGCAATCCGTGCGATTGGCGAACCGATCCACAACCGCACCGCGGAAGAGATCTCGATGGCGAAGCTGTTCGCGCTGCTGTTCGAGGTCACTGGGTTGTTCGACATGCGCACCAGACCCGAGCTTCTGCTCCTGCAAAAGACCATGGTCGTGGTCGAAGGCGTCGCTCGCTCGCTTGATCCCAAGCTTGACATGTGGGCGGTGGCCGAGCCGGTGGTACGCGAATGGATTGAGCGCAATCTCGGACCGGTCGGTAGGATCGAAGACGCCGCACAAGGCGCGATCGAAGTCGGGCGCGTCCTCGGCGATATGCCACAGCTGCTCTCGCGCGGCGCTGTGCTGGCGGAACAGCTCGACGCCATCACCCGCGACGGCCTGGTGCTGGCGCCGCAGACTGTTGCGGAGATCGGCCGCGCTCAAGCACGGCGCAACCGTTGGATCGCGGCCGCGTTGTGGGTGATTGCGCTATTCTTGGCATGGCTCATTTATCTGCTCGCCTAGCTGTGATAGCATTGATTGCACTGCAATCATCCACCACGAAGGGGCGAGCGCTCGCGCTATGGCCAGCATCACCATCCGCCAACTTGACGAGGGGTTGAAGCGCCGGCTGCGGCTGCGCGCGGCGCGCAACGGCCGCTCGATGGAGGACGAGGCCCGCACCATTCTGCGCCACGCGGCTAGTCTCGATGAGCGGATAGAGCCGGGCGGCACGCCCGAGACTCGCGCGCCGCACACCGCTCGTCGGGGCAGCAGCGCGACGGCGCATGCGCTGGGGCCTGCGGCAGAGCACGCGGACACCGCACGGACAAAACGCATTCTGCTGATCATCGGCGGCGGCATCGCCGCCTATAAGGCGCTCGATCTCATCCGCCGATTGAAGGAGCGCGAGCTTGCCGTGCGCTGCATTCTCACCAAGGCGGCGCAGGAATTCATCACGCCGCTCTCGGCGGCTGCGCTCTCGGGCGAGCGCGCGTTCACAGATCTATTCGATCCGCAAACCGAGTTCGACATCGGCCATATCAGGCTCGCGCGCGAGGCCGATCTCATCGTGCTGGCGCCCGCAACCGCCGACCTCATAGCCAAACTGGCGGGCGGCCACGCCGACGACCTCGCCAGCGCCGTGCTGCTCGCGACCGACCGACCCGTCCTCGTGGCGCCCGCCATGAACCCCCGCATGTGGGAGCATAAGGCAACACGGCGCAATCTGGTGCAGCTCATCGCGGATGGCGTGGCGGTCGTAGGTCCCAACTCCGGCGAGATGGCGGAGGCGAGTGAGGCTGGCATAGGGCGCATGGCCGAGCCGCTCGAGATCGTGGCGGCGGTGCTGTCGCTGATTGGTCGTGCCGCAGGCGAGGGCGCGCTCGCCGGTAAGCGCGTAATCGTCACCTCCGGTCCAACCCATGAGCCGATCGATCCGGTGCGCTACATCGCCAACCGCTCCTCAGGCAAACAAGGCCATTCCATCGCTGCGGCAGCCGCCGCAGCGGGCGCGGAGGTAACGCTCGTCTCCGGGCCGGTCCACGTGCCGGACCCGCCCGGCGTCAAAATCATTAAGGTCGCGAGCGCGCAGGACATGCTCGCTGCAGTGATGAACGCGCTGCCCGCCGATATCGCGGTGTTCGCAGCCGCCGTGGCGGATTGGCGCCCCGCCAAGGCCCAACTAAACAAGATTAAGAAAGGCCCCGGCGGCGCTCCTAAGCTCGCACTCACCGAAAATCCCGACATCCTCGCGACAGTGGCGCACAACACGAAAAGACGACCTCACCTCGTTATTGGCTTTGCGGCCGAGACCGACCACATCATCGAGCACGCCAAAGCCAAGCTCGCACGCAAAGGGTGCGATTGGATCCTCGCCAACGACGTTTCGGCCGAGTGCGGTGTCATGGGCGGCGACCGCAACACCGTGCATCTGGTGACGGCGCAAGGGGTTGAATCCTGGCCGCCGCAATCGAAAGAGGACGTGGCGCGCGGGCTTGTGGCGCGCATTGCCGAAACGCTCGCCGGAGCCAAGCGGTGAGGAAAATCAAACTGCGGGTCATGCGGCTTGCGCACGCCGCCGACCTGCCGCTGCCGGCCTATCAGAGCGCGGGTGCCGCTGGCCTCGACCTCATGGCCGCGGTGCCCGCTGGCGCGCCCTTGGTCATCGCGCCCGGCGGCCGCACTGCTGTCCCGACCGGTCTTGCATTCGCGCTCCCTCCTGGGGTCGAGGGCCAGATCAGGCCGCGCTCCGGGCTCGCGCTGCGGTACGGCGTGACGGTGCTCAACTCACCCGGCACGCTCGATCCCGATTACCGCGGTGAACTCCATGTAATTCTTGCAAATTTCGGGGAAGCGCCATTCCCGGTCGCGCGCGGGGCGCGCATTGCGCAGTTGGTACTGTCGGCAACCGTGCAAGCGAGTATTTGTGAAGTTGCAAATCTTGATGAAACAACGCGCGGAGTTCGGGGTTTTGGTTCTACGGGCACGGGACGGGAAGAGCGGAGCGATTAATTCGCGTTTCTCGACGTGGGGAACGTCATGCCGCTTCTGCCGCGCAAAGGCGCTTTGGCCATCGCCGCTGTGATCGACATCGCGGTCAACGCGCGAGGGCGCCCGGTCGCGGCCAAGGCGCTGGCGAGCCGACATCGGCTGCCGCCACGGCACCTGGAACCCGTGCTGCAAGCGCTGGTGCGCCACGGCATCCTCAAAGGCACGCGCGGGCCGCGCGGCGGCTACGAGCTGGCGCGCGAGCAACGCCGCATCACCGCCGACGATATTGTGCGGGCAGCCGGGACAGCTGAGGAGATCAATGGAGAGCCACACGCCAACTCCGCCTTGCTCGACAAGGTGGTGATGCCCGCGCTGGGACAAGCGGAGCATGCCTTCTGCGCGGCGCTCGCGCGAATCAGTATCGAGGACCTCGCCCATTGCGCCGCCGACCTGCGAAAATCGGCCGACGAGGGGTAGGGCATCTCCAAAGCAAGTCCGCTAATCGCCAGCCGCGCGGCCGGGCATCGTTCTAAGCGAGCGCCTGAATTGGAACGCACGCAAATAGGAAAGCCCTCGGCTTGGGGGGTTCAATCCTTGCCGAGGGCCTCCACAATTCAAGAGCTTTGGGGGGCTCTTGATCGATCGTTTACCAGAACTTGTAGTTCATGCCGGCGCGGAAGATGTAGTCCTTGACCTTCATTTGGTGCGGCGCGTTCTGAAGCGCCCCGGCGGCGAAGGGCGGGCTGGTGAATGTCGTGTAAGTGCCGAAGTCGGCGTAGAGAAATTCGCTCTTGACCGACCAGCCGTAGCCCAGCGCGTATTCGATGCCGCCACCAGCGGTCCAACCACTGCGAGTTTGGCTCTCTTGGTGGCCGGTAGTCGTCGGAGTGACCGTGTTCCATTCCGAGGCGTCGATTTTTGCCCACGCGCCGCCGCCGGTTACGTAGAGCAGGGTCCTGTCCGTCCACGTTAAGCCGAGCCGGCCGCGGGCAGTCACGAACCAGCGCTCCTGGGTTTCGGAGATCCAGGTTGGGCGACCAAGCTCGAATCCCTGGCCGGACTTGTTGACCGCCGAGCCGTCGCCTTCGATGCCGAGCACCCACGCACCGAACTGCCAGTTGCAGCCGAGTTGGCCGCCGCCGATGAAGCCCGACAGGTCGAAGCTATTAGTACCGCGACCAACGACGTCACCGTCGAAGTGCTGGCTTGAGCCGTTCGAGGTCCCTGCGCTGGCGCCGACATAGCAGCCGCTCCAGTTCGTGTAAGCCGCGACGGGCGCGGGCGTGTATGCCGGTGCTGCTGGCAGCGGCCTTTCGGCAGCGACTGCCGGCATGCCTAGGCCTAATGCGACGAGCGCTACGCTTCCGAGAAATAGCTTTTTCATCTGAACCCCCCGATGTTGCAGACCAAGCATACAGTCGAGATGCCGCTTTGTCTGTGATTGGAAAGCCACAGTGCAGCGGAAACCGTCTGCTCCTGGGCCCTCGTGCGACCACGACGGCTCAGTGCGTCGTGAGCGCGTCTGGAGCCTTTTGTGCTGGACAATCAGGTCGGTTTCGGGCGTTGGTCGCGCTCAGCCCGCCAGCAGTCACCCTGCCTTGCGTCCCGCTTTCATGCTGTCCCACCACGGGCAGATGCCGGGCATGAGATTGTAATTGCCGGCGATCACCTGAACTGGCTGGCGCTGCCCGTTCTCGGCGGCTTCGATGCATAGCCGGCGTGACTGCTCCTTCTTTTCCGCCGACATCCAACGCCGCTCGTGGCCCCACAGGCTCGGACCGAACTTGCGTTCGAACGGCTTCCAGCCGGCATCGTCGATCAGCTGGCCGCCCCAACCGTACTCGACCAGAAAGCCCGAGGGATTCCAGGTGTAGAAGGAAGTCACGTAGTCGCCGGAATGACGCCCGAGTGTGACCCCGATGCGCTCGGGATCGCCAAGGGCAAGATCGTAGCCCTGACCCACATCATCGAAGCTGTAGAGTTCGACCATCATGTGATGGACCATGTTGATGCCGCTCTCAACAAAGGCGATGCTGTGATGGCGCGGATTGACGTGGAAGAAATAACCCGGGAATGGGCGCAGCCAATAGTCACTAAGCTTGAAGTCGAGGACATTGCGGTAGAACGCCATCACCTCGGCGATGCGCTCAAAATGCATCACGACGTGGCCCATTCCGAGGGGACCGGTGCGAAATCCGGAAATGTTGCGACCGGGCTTGAACGGATCGCTGGCGCTCTCCGCACCGTGGAAAATTTCGAGCCGGTTGCCGCCGGGATCGCTGAGCACGATCAGGTCGGCAACGTGCCGCTCGCCGGCGAGCGCGCGCGAGCCGCGCGCGACCTTGGTGCCAGCCGCCTCGATGCGTGCCGCGACCTGGTCGAGCGCGGCGGCGTCCGCGACCTCCCAGCCAAAGAAGGCGATACCCTGGCCGCCGTCGGCGTCGATGACGAGCCGCTGCTTGCGGTCATCCATGCGAAAGGCAAGGCCTGAGCGGCTCTTGTCGATGCGCTGCAGGCCCAGCAGCTTTTCGCCGTAGCTCGCCCAATCGTCGAGAGTCTTGGCGCGAACTCCGATATAGCCCAACGCTTCGATACCCATGATGATCCTCGCGCTTTGGCGCTCGAGCACGCAGCGGTCATCCCGAAAATAGGCGCTTACCGCTCAAACCGCCAGCCGTCGCGGCCGCCACATCCTTTGCGAGCTTGGGGCCCCGCCGTCCAACTCGCGCGCGCCTTCGTTGGATTAGCTCAACAGCCGATGTTCGGCAGAATGGCTGCACCGCGCGGGCGCACCAGGAATAACGTTTGCTTGACCCGCGCGGCTCGTCCTTTCACTACGCCGGCGCCGTTGCTCTTGCGGCAAGCTTCTTTTTCAGGCGGGGATAGGCGCGCAGCGCGTTACCCTCGAAAATCTTCTTCTTGTCCTCGGCCGAGAGTCCCGGCGCGTGGTCGACATAGCGCTTGGTGTCGTCGAAATCGTAACCGGTCTGTGGATCCTTGCCGCGCACCGCGCCGACCATCTCGGAGGCAAAGAGGATGTTCTCGATCGGCACCACCTTGGTGAGAAGGTCGATGCCAGGCTGATGATACACGCAGGTGTCGAACCAAACGTTGTTCTTCATCATCTCATCGAGCGGCGGGCGCTTGTTATTCATTGCCAAGCCCCGGTAGCGACCCCAGTGAAACGGCACTGCGCCGCCGCCGTGCGGAACGATCAGCTTCAGCGTCGGGAAATCCTTGAACAGATCTCCCATGATGAGTTGCATGAATGCAGTGGTGTCGGCATTGATGTAGTGGGCGCCGGTGCCGTGAAAGCAAGGATTGCACGAGGCGCTGACGTGCACCATCGCCGGCACGTCAAGCTCCACCACCTTTTCATAAAATTTGTACCACCACCGATCGGTCAGCGGCGGTGCGGTCCAATACCCGCCCGAAGGATCCGGATTGAGATTGCAGCCGACAAAACCGAACTCCTTCACGCAGCGCTCCAGCTCCCCGATGCAGCTGTCCGGCGAAACGCCTGGCGACTGCGGCAATTGGCACACGCCGATGAAATTGTTCGGATAGAGCGTGCAGACGCGATAGATCATCTCGTTGCACAGCTGCGACCAGGCCAGGCTCACGTTGTAATCGCCGATGTGATGGCTCATGCCCATGGCACGCGGGGAGAAGATGGTGACATCGGTGCCGCGCTCACGCTGGAGCTTGAGTTGCGCGCCTTCGAGACTCTCGCGGATTTCGTCGTCGGAAACTTTGAGCGACGCCTTGGAGGGCTGTTTTACAGGGTCTTTCACATGATCCACCTGCTCCTTGCGCCACCGCAGCAGGTCTTTCGGCTCGGTCGTGTAGTGGCCGTGGCAATCGATGATCATGGCACCGTCGCTGTTGTTAGGATTGGGGCGCAAAACTCCTGAGCCGGAGTCCCCTCCCGCGATGAATGCTACGAACCGGGCTTCACCGTTGTCAAACCAGGATTGGGCTCTGTTAGGATGCGACGCAAACGTCATCGCAGGGGAAAAGCATGGCCGATATTCCGCGTTTGAACGGTGTCATCCGCGCCCTCGAGGCTGGCAAGCCGGCATTCACGTCCTTCTGCCAAGCCGATCCGGAGACCGCGATCGCGATGTCGACGGCCAAATACGACGGCATCGTTTACGAGATGGAGCACAATCCGTGGGACATCCGGGCGCTGCGGGATAGCCTCCAATACATGCTCAACCGCGGCCAGATCGCCAAGTCCAGCTCGCCTGCGCCCTCGGTCACGCCCATGGTGCGTATCCCTCCCAACGGTGCGGAGAAAGCGCAGTTTCAGGCCAAACAGGCGCTCGACCTTGGCGTCTATGGGATCGTCTGGCCGCACATCTCATCCTTAGAGGAGGCGTATAACGCGGTCGCCGCCTGTCGTTATCCGCGCCTGAAAACCGCGCCGCTCTATGAGCCTGCTGGCATCCGCGGGGACGGACCAACCGCCGCCGTGCGCTATTGGGGCCTTTCCCAGCAGGATTATTACGCGCGCGCTGACGTGTGGCCGCTCAATCCCAAGGGCGAAGTATTCGTGATCCTGATGATGGAAGACACGCGTGGCATCGAGGCGCTACCTGTCATCCTGCAGAAGGTGCCCGGCATCGGCGCGATCCTCATCGGCGAGGGCGATCTCTCTCAAGAACTCGGCTATCCACGTCAATATGAGCATGCCGAGGTGCTCAAATGGATGGCGCGGGTGGTCGAGACGTGCAAGCGGCACAACGTCGTGGTCGGTCACCCGCACGTGGACGCCAATAATGTGGAGCGCATCCTCGGCGAGGGTTATCGCTTCTTGATGGCTGCGCCCGTGCGCAGTTATGCCGCGCTGGAGAAAGGGCTCAAGCTCGTCGGGCGGTCATAGTTTCAAAACTCGCGGACATGGCACACGAACCGCGCTCTTCCGCCGCTGCCGCATCACGTGTTCATGATCTGGCCTACTTCCGGCGCAACTCCTATTGGGGGTAAAGTGTTTTGATTCGCGCACCGCTCGGCGGAATGAGGCACTCCGCCAAGCGATGCGCGCCGGCAGTCGCCCGACGCCGGCAAATGCGGCAATGGGGCAAGCGGGAATGCCGGACGCGCTCCGGATAACCGCGGAGGGCTTTGGGGCTCATCCGCAGCACCAAGCGCATGCGCGCGCGTCCACCGCCCGCCGTCATGGCAAAGTCCGCACGACATTCCTCGCCTTCTCAACGCTTCTGCCTAGCGAAGGCGCCTGGGCCGCCGGAGGACACGAATTCCGCGGCTTCGAGGCCTACCTTTCCGCCCTTCCGCTGCTCGATCGCGACGATATCGCCGCGCTTGCGCTCACGGTCGGCATCCTCTGCTTCGCCGTCGTCAGCGCAATCCTATTCGTGCGCACCCGCCGGCATTTGGCGGAGGTCGAAGCGGTGGCACACGAGGAGGCGCTCGCCTCCAAGGCTGCGATCGATCGCGCCTATGCGCTGCTATTGTCCGAGCCGCAAGTCCTGGTCGCATGGCCGGCGGCGGCCGACGAGCCCGAAATCATCGGCGATCCGGCGCTCCTGACCACCGCGGGCGCAGGCCTGCTCGACTTCGGCGCCTGGCTCGAGGCCGAGGCAGCGCGCGACATGCAGCATTCCCTCGACGCGTTGCGCGCGCGCGGCGTGAGCTTCGCCATGACGGTTGCTACGCTCGCCGGCCACTTCATCGAGACGAAGGGCCAAGTGATCGGCGGCCGAGCGATCCTGCGGTTGCGCGAGGTGAGCGGCACCAAACAGGAACTCGCCGAGCTCGCCCGCCGCCACCAGAAGCATCTTGATGACAGCGCGGCCATCCACGCCTTGATCGCGACGATCCCCACGCCGGTGTGGGCGCGTGACGAGGCGGGCAAGCTCAGCTTCACCAATCAAGCGTATGCGCGTGCGGTCGAGGCCAAGGATGCCGCCGAAGCCATCGAGCGCGGGATCGAGCTGTTCGAGCACGGCGGGCGCAGCGAGCTTCTGCGCGCGCACGGGGCAATCGAACCATACGGCGGGCGGCTCTCGGCCGTGGTCGCGGGAGAGCGCCGCAGCTTCGACGTGACGAGCGTGCCCGCCGCACGCGGCAGCGCCGGGATCGCCATTGACGTCACCGAGGCGGAGCTCATGCGCGGCGAACTCAAGCGCATGATGGATGCCCACCGGCGTACGCTCGACCAACTCGCGACCGGAGTGGCAATCTTCGGCTCCGATCGACGGCTTTCCTTCTACAACGCCGCCTATCGTTCACTGTGGGATCTCGAGGCGGCCTTCCTCGACCAGGGGCCCACCGACTCAGCCGTGCTCGATCGTTTGCGGGCGGCGCGCAAGCTTCCAGACGAGCAGGACTTCCGGCAATGGAAGAACGCGCTTTACGATGCCTACCGCGCGGTCGAAGCCAAGGAGCACATGTGGCATCTGCCGCACGGCCGCACCATGCGCGTCGTCACCACGCCCAACTCGGAAGGGGGGGTGATCTACCTCTTCGACGATGTCACCGAGCGGCTCGATCTCGAGCGGCGCTACGATGCCTTGATCCGCGTGCAGAGCGAGACGCTGGACAACCTCACCGAGGCGGTGGCCGTGTTCGGCAGCGACGGGCGGCTGCGCCTCCACAACCCTGCCTTCGCGCGGATGTGGAGGCTTTCGCCCGAGATGCTGTCTGGCCGGCCGCACATCGAATCGATCAGTGATTGGACGCGGCCGCTGCATGGCGAGCATCCCGTGTGGCAAAAATTGCGGGCTACGATCACGGCGATTGACAATCGCGAGCCGGCGCTCGGCCGGCTCGAACGCCGCCACGGAACAGTGCTCGATTGCGCCACCATGCCGCTCCACGACGGCGCCACGCTGGTGGCGTTCGAGGACGTCACCGACACCGTCAATGTCGAGCGCGCGCTGCGCGAGCGCAACGAAGCCTTGAAGGCGGCGGACAAGCTCAAGACCGATTTCGTTCACCACGTCTCTTACGAACTGCGCTCGCCGCTCACCAACATCATCGGTTTCGCGGATTTTCTCGGCGATCCCGTCACCGGTCCACTCACCGGCAAGCAGCGAGAATATCTGAGCTACATCACGGTCTCGACCAACGCGCTGCTCGCCATCATCAACAATATCCTTGACCTCGCCAGCATCGATGCCGGCGCCATGACGCTCAACCTCGGAGCGGTGGATATCCGCAAGACCATGGAAGCTGCCGCCGAAGGCGTGCAGGATCGCCTGGTCAAAAGCGGAATCACGCTCGAAATTCATGCCCCGCCGGAGATCGGAAGTTTCGTGGCCGACGAGCGGCGCGTGCGACAGTCGCTGTTCAATCTGCTGGCCAACGCGGTGGGCTTTTCGCCCGCCGGCGAGATCGTTACCTTTGCCGCGCAGCGGCGCCGAGATGCCCTTGTCTTCTCGGTGACCGATCGCGGGCCGGGAATTCCCGCCGACGTGCAGAACAAGGTGTTCGATTGGTTCGAGACGCATTCGCTCGGCTCGCACCACCGCGGGACGGGCTTGGGGCTTTCCTTGGTGCGCTCTTTCGTGGAGCTGCACGGCGGCTCGGTGACGCTCGAGTCGACGGTCGGGCGGGGCACCACGGTCACTTGCGTATTCCCGCTGGCCCAAACAGCGGAGCAAAGCGCTGCGTGACCCGCGATGGCAATGCTCGCGCGAGCGGGCGGCGAGTGATGCCATGGCGCTGACCAAATCCGAGACATCGAGCTTCTCGGTGGCGCTGCCTGATGAGCACGCCACCCGCCGACTCGCGATCGACATCGCCAATACGGTCGAACCTGGCGACCTCGTCACCCTCTCGGGCGATCTCGGCGCCGGCAAGACCACGCTCGCCCGCACGCTCATCCGCTATCTCGCTGACGATCCTGCACTCGAAGTGCCGAGCCCGACTTTCACGCTGATGCAGCTTTACGAGCTACCGCAATTTCCGTTGGTGCATGTCGACCTCTATCGCCTGTCGGGGCCGGCGGAGCTCGCCGAACTCGGTTTTGACGACCTGCCGGAGCGCGCGGTCGTGCTGCTCGAGTGGCCCGATCGCGTGGATCACCTTTTGCCGCCCGATCGGTTCGATGTCTCACTCACATTGGCCCCAAAGCTCAAACTCGAATTCCGCCATGCCCGCGTCACCGGTTATGGCGCACTGGCGCCGCGCGTCGACCGCATGGCCGCGGTGCGCCACTTCATCGCCGAGAGCGGCTACAGCGAGGCGCTGCGCACGCGGTTGCGCGCAGACGCCTCGACGCGCTCATATGAGCGGCTCGCGCTCGGCGACAAGCGCGTGCTGCTGATGAGTTCGCCACCCCGGCCTGACGGCCCGCCGGTGCGCGGCGACAAGCCATACAGCGCGATCGCGCACCTCGCCGACAATGTCGTACCGTTCGTGGGGATGGCGAATGGGCTGCGGCAGTACGGCTTCTCCGCGCCCGCCATCTACCAGGCCGATCTCGGCCAAGGATTTTTGATCATCGAGGACCTCGGCGAAGAGCGACTCGTCGCAGGCGATCCGCCGGCGCCGATCACTGAGCGGTACGAGGTTGCAGTCGACGTCCTGCTTGCGCTGCATGAGCGGCAACTGCCCGATACACTGCCGGTCGCGCCGCAGCTCGACTATCGCATCCCTGCTTACGACACCGACGCGTTCCTGATCGAAGCCGAGCTGCTGCTGGACTGGTTCCTGCCGCGCCTGAACGCCGCGACCCCCGACACGGAACGGGACTCGTTCCGCGCAATCTGGCGCGAACTATTGCAGCCCGCGATCGATGCGCCGCCGACCTGGGTTTTGCGTGACTTCCATTCTCCTAATCTGCTCTGGCTGCCGCAGCGCAGCGAGCTCGCCCAGATCGGCCTTCTCGACTTCCAGGACGCGGTGATGGGCCCGCCTGCCTACGACCTCGCTTCACTGTTGCAGGATGCGCGTGTCGACATCTCCGAAGAGACGGAGCTTGCGCTGCTCGGCCAATATGTGCGCGGCCGCAGCCGTCGCGCAGCCGATTTTGACGCGGCGCAATTCATCACGATCTATGCAACGCTCGCCGCCCAACGCGCGAGCAAGATTCTCGGCATTTTCGCACGGCTCGACATGCGCGATGGCAAACCGCAATACCTGCGGCATCTGCCGCGGGTCTGGGGGTATCTGCAGCGCGCGCTCAGCCATCCGGCACTGGAAGCGCTCAACGCGTGGTATATTGCCCACGTGCCATCGTTAAATACAATTTAAGCGCCAGCGAGCAGAACCCATTGATGGACAATCGCCAAATTGCGACGGCGCCGACACGCGCCATGGTGCTGGCAGCGGGGCTCGGCACGCGCATGCGCGCTTTCAACGGGCAGCTGCCCAAGCCGCTCGTGCCGGTTGGCGGCAAGGTACTCATCGACTATGTGCTCGATCGTCTCGCGGCGCAGGGGATCGAGCACGCGGTCGTCAACGTTCATCACCTGGCGGATCAGATCGAGCGCCATCTTGCCGGCCGCAAGCGGCCGAAGATCGTCATCTCGGATGAGCGCAGAGAGCTGCTCGGCACGGGCGGCGGCGTGGTCAAGGCGCTGCCGCAGCTCGGCGACGGCCCATTCTTCCACGTCAATTCCGACACGATCTGGATCGACGGGGTGAAACCCAATCTCGCCCGGCTCGCGGCTGGCTTCGACGCCGCACGCATGGACGCGCTGCTCTTGCTTGCGCCGGCGGCCGCCAGCATCGGCTATAGCGGGCGCGGCGACTTTTCGATGGCGGCCGACGGCCGGCTCACACGGCGCGGCGAGCACGAGGTGGTGCCCTTCGTCTACGCCGGCGCCGCGATCCTCACGCCCGCTTTCTTTGCCAGCGCACCGGCGGGAGCTTTCTCCCTGTCCCCGTTGTTCGACCAGGCGGCCGAGGCCGGGCGGCTCTGCGGACTGCGCCTTGAAGGCGTTTGGATGCATGTCGGCACGCCCGAGGCTGTCCGGGCCGCCGAGAAAACAATCCTCGCCCACGCCATCTAAGGCTCGGGTAGCCGCGGCCCTCTTTCCGTGCCAAAAATTGAGTCGGCGCGAATCAGTCCGTACACTTGAGCGGATGACCGCCGCGCCTGCCCCCCACGTGTTCACCATTCCGGCTTCGGTGCCATTCGTCCCGACGCTCCTCCGCGCGTTGATGGAGGGAAAACTGGTACCGGGATTTCCCGCTGGGCAGGACCCGCTCGCGCTTGCAGACGCCACGCTCTATCTGCCGACGCGGCGCGCCTGCCGGCTCGCGCGCGACCTCTTCCTCGAGATGATCGGCAAAAGCGCGGCGATCGTGCCGCGCATCGTCGCTGTCGGCGACATCGATGAGGACGAAATCGCATTCGCGCAGATGGGAGCTGGCGCATTGGCCAGCGAGGCGCTCGAGTTGCCGCCGGCGCTCGGCGGGCTGGAGCGGCGCCTGCTGCTCACACGCCTCGTGCTCAAATGGGCGGAGCGCATCGCCCCCGACCAGCAGGGCGAGGCGCCACTGGTTGCGAACAATCCCGCTTCCGCGCTGGCGCTCGCGGACGACCTCGCGCGCCTGATGGACGACATGACGACGCGCGGCGTGCCCTGGGAGCGGCTCGATGGGCTGGTGCCGCAAGCGCTCGATCGTTATTGGCAGCTCACGCTCGAATTCCTGCAAATCGCCCGCGAGACGTGGCCGAAGATTCTTGCCGAACGAGGCGCGATCGAGCCGGCTGCTCGGCGCGACGCGCTGATCAAGGCCGAAGCGGCGCGCCTTGCCGCGCACGCCGACGGGCCCGTGATCGCCGCCGGCTCGACCGCCTCCATGCCGGCAACCGCCGAGCTGATCGCCGCTATCGCCAAGCTCGACCGCGGCGCCGTCGTGTTGCCCGGCCTCGACCTCGAACTCGACGCGCGGTCCTGGCAGCTGATCGGCGGGGGCGAGGAGGCGGCCGCACGCGTTTCGTCAGCATTCGAGCATCCGCAGTTCGCCATGCAGGCGCTGCTGCAACGCATCGGGATCACCCGCGAACAGGTGAGCGTGCTGGGTACGCCGGCCGCGCATCGGCGCGAACGCTATGTATGCGAGGCGCTGCGGCCGGCCGCCGCGACCGACGCTTGGAAACGGCTCGCTGGTGGCGACGTCCCGTGGATCGAAGGCGCCCTGCAAGGTTTGACGGTCATCGAAGCCGCCAATGCCGAAGAAGAGGCGCTCGCGATCGCGATCAGCCTGCGCGAGGCGATTGAGACGCCAGCCAAGACCGCAGCGCTCGTCACGCCCGACCGCGCATTGGCGCGCCGCGTGCTTGCGGCGCTGGAACGCTGGAATGTGGCGGTCGAGGATTCGGCCGGCGAGGAGCTCGCCGACACTCCCGCAGGGCTGTTCGCGCGCCTTGCGGCGGAAGCCGCGCTTGATGGAGTTACCCCGGTTGCGCTCCTCGCGCTGCTCAAGCATCCGCTCCTGCGGCTTGGCGCCGCCGCTGGCGCGCACGCACGCGCAATCGCCGGGCTCGAAAAGGTCGTTTTGCGCGGCTCGCGTCCACGGCCGGGCACGGCTGGTCTCGCGCACGCGCTGACGGTGTTTCACACCGAGCTCGCAAAGCTGCGACGCGGCCAACCATCGGACTTGCATCCCTCCGATCCGCGCGCCGACCTCACCGACGCGCAGCTCCATGACGCTGCCGCCCTCCTCGCGCGGCTCGCACCGGCGCTCGCCCCGCTCGAGGGACAGGCGCGCGCGCCATTCGCCAAAATCGCGGCGCTCCATCGAAGCGTGGTTGCCGCGCTGAGCGCGGACGCAACTGGCGTCCCGGCAGCCTTCCAGGGCCGCGACGGGGTGGCGCTCGAGAGCGCGTTCGATGAGATCGCGGCCAATGCGAGCCACGCCGATTTTGCCGTGGAGGCGGTTGATTATGCGGACCTGTTCCGCACGGCCATTTGCGATCGCGTGGTGCGGCGGCCGCCGCTATCGGGCGTGCGGCTCCACATCTATGGTCCGCTGGAAGCGCGGCTGCAGAGCGCCGATCGCATGGTGCTCGGCGCCCTGATCGAGGGCACATGGCCGCCCGAAATCGCATCCGATCCTTGGCTGAGCCGCCCCATGCGCCATGCGCTCGGGCTCGATCTGCCGGAGCGGCGCATTTCGCTCTCCGCCCATGACTTCGCGCAGGCGCTCGGCGCGAGCGAGGTGATCCTCGCTTATCCCGCCAAATTGGCCGGTACGCCAAGCGTCCCCTCGCGCTTCGTTCAGCGCCTGGCGGCGGTCGCAGGCGAACAGCGCTGGCAAGAGGTCTGCGCGAGAGGAGCGAGATATCTCGCCTGGGCGCGCGCGCTCGATCGACCCGCGGAGGTCAAGCGGGTCGACAAACCCATGCCAAGGCCTCCGCGCGCCGCGCGGCCGACCGGCCTCTCGGTGACCGACATCGAGAACTGGCTGCGCGACCCTTACACGATCTACGCCAAGCACATCCTCAAGCTGCGCGAGCTCGATGCCGTCGATCTGCCGCCGGGCGCGGCCGATCGCGGCATCGTCATCCACGCCGCGCTGAGCGATTTCACCAAGACCTTCGCGGCGGCGCTCCCCGCCGATCCGGCCGCCGCGCTCATCGACATCGGCCGCAAGCATTTTGCTGCGCTTGAAGACTATCCCGAAGCGCGCGCGTTCTGGTGGCCACGCTTCCGGCGGATCGCCCGCTGGTTCGCCGGCTGGGAGAAGGGGCGCCGTGCGAGCCTCGCGGCGCTCACCGCCGAGGTGCAAGGCAGGATCGAAATTTCTCTCGGCGAGCGGGTGTTCACCTTGCGCGCACGTGCCGACCGTATCGAGCGGCTCGCGGGCGGGCGTTATGCCATTCTCGACTACAAAACCGGACAGGTGCCGAGCGAAAAGCAGGTGCGCATCGGCGTCTCGCCGCAGCTCACGCTCGAGGCCGCGATTCTGCGCCACGGTGGATTTCCCGATATCCCTGCTGATGCCTCGATCGCCGAGCTGGTCTACGTCTCGCTCAAGGGCGGCGATCCCGCAGGCGACGGCGTGCCGATCGATTTCAAGAATGGCGACGCGGACTTCCATGCCGAGCGCGCGCTCGAGAAGCTCACAAGTGTCGCTCAGCGATTCGAGAACGAACAACAGCCTTATCAGCCGCTGGTCTTGTCGATGTGGAAGAGCCGCTACGGCACGTATGACCACCTCGCACGGGTGAAGGAATGGTCCGTCGCCGGACCGGAGGATGCAGAGAGCGAATGATGCGCACGGCGGAGCGAATTGGCCGCGTCAT
>WNGD01000177.1_pt1 | contig 84045 bp, 87 predicted proteins | sample 5400671 | NCBI WGS metagenome assembly WNGD01 (sample SAMN13153369, study PRJNA577476) | soil metagenome | isolation source: 40 cm soil or saprolite under grassland replicate 2 | place: USA:California | collected 2016-06-15
GTTGGGCGGATTGTACCGTGCTAACGGAGCGTGACGGCTATGGCAGCCTTGGGGGCTGGGGTGGCATGGGGAATGCTGCCACGGCAGGCCGGCACCGACCCCGAGACATCCACGCGGAGGCCGCGGCGATGCTGATCAAGACGGGCGCCTGGCGACGCGGTCTGGCGGCATGCGACAGCGCCGGCTGGAAGCCGCCCGCATGTTCGCCTGTGGCGTCACCCAAGCTGAGGTCGCGCGCGTTCGGAGTGTCGCGCCAGGCCGCGAGCATGTGGTATCGGCAGTGGCACCATGGCGGTGAGCCGGCCCTGCGCGGCGCCGGGCGGGTAGGCCGCCGCCCGCGGCTTCAAGCAGCGGAGCTGGACGCCGTCGTCTAGCTAGGTCACACCGCACCGCAAGGATCAGGGAATACAGCGCACTCCGAATAAGTGCTCTGCCCCAGTAAACCAAGCACCGCCAACGACCACGGTGGGGAAAGGAATTCCTTTCCCCACCGTGGTCATTTGATAGTCATGTGGAGTCCTGGGTGAGCGATGCCAGCAGCTCGTGCAGTTGGCCGAGCGCAGCGGCAATAGCCAGGTGGTTGTGATAGTCGCGTGAAAACACGATCTGGCCGTTGCGGACCCCGAGCACCTGAATATTGGAGACCCGAAACGAGCGACCGGCCGTGGAGACCTGCCCGTCGTAGTCGAACTCGGCGATGACCACCTCAGGGTCGCCAGTGTCGTGCACGACGATGTTGCTGGCCTGGACCCTCAGAGGCCCTCCGGCCGCGGCGGCGAAGTGGGCCCGGACCGCCTCTCGCCCTTCCAGGCGCGTCGGCGGCGATGGAGCGAAGGGCATCTCGACCACGGCTTGTTGGTCATAAAGGTCGGCGAGATCGTTCCAGTTTCCGTCTGAGATGCCCTGGAGCAGCGACTCGAGCACGCTCCGTGGACTGGTGGGATCGGACATGAGCAGCTCCTGACAGGAAGACCTTATTGGCAACCAGGGTGGCCGCGCCCGGCCGAGGTGCGGCTACATGCGGACGGTCACACCCGTCACCGGGGCGGGAGCCGGCCCGGATGCCTCGTCGAGGCGGGATACCAGCTCGGGGGGCAGCTTCAGCTCAAAGGCGGTCAGGTTCTGCTGGAGCTGCTCGACCGTGCGGGGCCCGATGATGACCGAGGTCACGCCGGGCCGGTTGCGCACCCACGCCAGGGCGACGGCCGCGGGGGTGGCGTCAAGCTCGGCGGCGACCTTGCCAACCTCGTCAGCGATATCCAGGTTGCGGTCGGTGAGCTGGTCGTTGGCCCACCGGCGTGCCCTCGGGTCGCCGCTTGCCATGAGGCGGCCGACCCGGCCGTCCGGCTGCGGCTCGGCGCCGCGCGGGTAGCGGCCGGCGAGGATGCCGCCGCCGAGCGGGCCCCACACGAGGGTTCCGAGGCCGTGGCGGGCGCAGACCGGTAGGATCTCGGCCTCGATGGCGCGGGCGATGAGGGAGTACTGCGGCTGCAGGCTGATGAACGGGGTCGCGCCGATGCGCTCGGCCGCCCACTGCGCCTCGACCATCTGGCTGGCGGTGAAGTTGGAGCAGCCGAGGTAGCGGACCCTGCCAGAGCGCACGAAGCCGTCCAGGGTCGCGATGGTCTCCTCGATGGGGGTGTCGGGGTCGGGGAAGTGGCACTGGTAGAGGTCGACGTAGTCGGTGCCCAGGCGCCGCAGACTCGCGTCGAGGGCTCGGGTGAGGTGGACCCGGGACAGCCCGCGGTCGTTTGGGCCCGGCCCCTGTGGCATGAACCCCTTGGTGGCGATCACGACCGAGTCGCGCCGGCCTCGTACTGCCCGGCTGACGATCTCCTCGGACTGGCCGTCGTTGTAGTTTCCCGCTGTGTCAATGAAGTTGTGCCCGGCGTCCAGGTAGGCGTTGATGATGGGTCTGGCCTGCGCGTCATCGATGCCGAATCCCCACGCGGCGCCAAAGTTCATCGCTCCAAGGCAGACCCGGGAGACTTTGAGGCCAGAGCGGCCCATCGTGACGTAGTCCACTGTCATCCTCCCCGCTCAACGAGCGTCCGCGATCGGCGTACAATCGGAATCATGCTTCCGCTTGTACGATACGGAATGTGGATTCCGCTTGTCAACGCCGGTGGCGGCCAGAGGCTGTGATGCCCGAGTCCGCTACCCGCAGGCCAATGCGCGCCGATGCCCGGCGGAACCGGGCGCGGGTCCTCGAGGCGGCCGAGGCGGTGTTCGCCGCCAACGGCCTGTCCACGCCGGTCGAGGAGATCGCCAGGCACGCCGGCGTCGGTGTCGGCACGGTCTATCGGCACTTCCCAACCAAGGAGGCCCTGTTCGAGGCGATTCTCGTCAGGCGCTTCGAGCGGCTCGCCGAAGAGGCGGACTCGCTGTCGTCCGCCTCGAACGCGGGTACGGCATTCTTCGAGCTCTTCAGGAGGATGGTGGAGGAAGCCGCGGCGAAGAAGGCGTTCGCCGACGCGTTGGCCCGCGCCGGCGTCGATGTCAAAGCGGCCACCTCGGCAGCGGGGCAGGAGCTACTGCGAGCGCTCGGAGCGCTCCTGGCCCGCGCCCAGCGGGCGGGCGCAGTGCGAGACGACGTGGACCTCGAACAGGTGATCGTGGTGCTGGTCGGCGCCTGCCTGGCCGCCGAACATGCCAACTTGGATCGCGGCTTGCAGGCCCGTGCCCTCGCGATCGTCTTCGATGGGCTCCGTCCCCCGGGAAGCCGCTGAACTCGCTGAACTCATCGATCCCGCAGGGACAGGAATTGCGCACGATTCGAATACGTGCTCTGCCCCAGTAAACGAGGCGCATCATGTCTGATGCCGCAGATCGTCTGACTCGAGGAACTGTGAAGGAGTAGGTGGGGAGGGGTCGCCGGCAGCCCGCCGGCAGCCCCTCTCGGCTCGCTGCTCCGCTGGTGGCCCCAGCCGCGTGCGCGGCGGGGGCTCCCCGGCAGCTGGAGACGTGTCATCGTTGCCGGTATGGCAAGAGCTGTGACGCCCCGGCCGCTCGATCCTGTCGGCGACCGCGCGGTGCTCGAGGGACTATGGATCGCTGCCCTGGATCCGCCTTGGCCGCTGCTGCCAAGCGGACTGGACGCCATTAGAACGGGCCTTGTCGCCGAGGAAGGCGGTCAGGTCCTGGGTGCGGTGGCCACCGATCCGGCCGGGAGTCTCACGTTGCTGCTCGTCGACCCTGCTCACCAGGGCCGAGGGATAGGGACGTCGCTGCTCGACGGAGCCCTGAGGCAGTTTGGCTCCCTGGGCGTTGGTACGGTCGGCCTCGGCAGCGGTGGCGAGGACTATATCTGGCCCGGCGTGCCGGACAACCTTCCAGGCGCGGTGCGCTTCTTTGCGGCACGTGGCTGGCGCTTCGATGACGCGGTGATCGATCTCGTCCGCGATCTCAGGGGCTACGACGCTCCTCCCGGTGTGCACGAGGGCGCGGCACGGACGGGGACGACGATCGAACTGGCCGGAGACCAGGACCGGGCGTCGGTGCTCGCCTTCGAGGCGGAAGCCTTCCCCTCGTGGCTCAGGTGGTTTCAGCGCGGAGACTCCTCCGTCCTGGTGGCGCGCGACTCCGAGCGGCGGGTGGTCGGGTCCCTGCTGTTTCGCGGTCCGGGCCCGGTCTCGGTGTTCGCGCCGCTCCTCGGCCCGATGGCCGGGACCATCGGCTGTGTGGGAGTCGCCAGCCATGCCCAGGACCGGGGGATTGGCAGTGCGATGGTCGTCCGGGCGTCGGAGCTGCTCCGGGACGCGGGTACCCATATGTGTCACATCGGCTGGGTCGAGCGGCAAGCCTTCTACGTCCGGGTGGGCTACACCCCCTGGCGGCGGTACCTCATGTCCCGGCGCCAGTTGTCAGGCCGACGCGAGCAATAGCGCCTTCCCTCGGCGCCACCAGCCGCGGGGGCGCGGTTGCCAGGCGCCGGCAACGGTGGGTCATCCGAGGGTGGCCGGAAGGCCGAACTGGGGAAAGAGGCTGGTGCCGAAGGTGGTGATCTCGGCGATGAGGCCGCCTTCGATGCGCAGCACGTCCAGCTTGAACGCCCGGTACTCGGAGCCGCCCGGCTCCCGGAGGTAGCTGGCGGCGGCCGGCAGGCGGTTGGCGCGAGTGGGCAGGAGACGCCAGTCGCCGGGGTCCGAGAGCGCCCGTTGGAGCAGGGGCTGCAGCGACGCGAGCCCCTCGTAGCACCACGGATACGGAGGCATGGTGATGCGGATGTCCTCGCGCACCAGCGCGACCGCGGCCGCGGCGTCGGCGCGCTCGTGGGCGTCGATGAAGCCCTCCAGCAGGGCGCGCTCCTGGTCGCTCGGCTCCGAGCCGGACCACTCCGATGCGCGCGTCGGCAATTGCTCGCGAAGCGTGGCGCGGGCGCGCTGGAGCGCGCTGTTGGCGGCGGCCACGGTGGTGTCGAGGAGCGACGCGGTCTCGCTGGCCGACCAGTCGAGCACGTCGCGCAGGATCAGCACCGCCCGCTGCCGAGGCGGCAGGAGCTGGATGGCGGCGAGGTACGCGAGCTCGATCGTCTCCTTGGCGACGACGACCGCGTCCGGCTCGGTGTCACTCGGCGCGATCTCGTCGAGCAGCCGGTCCGGGTACGGCTGCAGCCACGGGACTTCAGCGAAGGAGCGCAGCTCCCGTACCTGCCGGGACTTGCGCCGGAGCGCGTCGAGAGAGACGTTGGTGGCGATGCGGTAGAGCCACGCGCGGAACCAGGAGCCGCCCTCGAAGCTCTCGCGCCCGCGCCACGCCCGCAGGAACGTCTCCTGCACCAGGTCCTCGGCCTCCTCGAACGAGCCGACCATGCGGTAGCAGTGCACGTGCAGCTCTCGCCGGTGGCGCTCCACGAGCACCGCGAAGGCGGACTCGTTGCCGGCTCGCGCGGCGGCGACGACAGCGTCCCATTCGGGTGTGGCGGTGCTGGCTCTCGTGGTCTGGAGGTTGGGCACGAAACGGCTCTCTGGCTCGGTGGCGGTGGGTCAACAGTAGAGCGAGATCCGCCGGTCGCCGCAACGAAGTCCGCCGTATCGCCATCTCGAACGCCACTCTGGAGCCAGCTCGTCGCGTGCCTCGTCCAGGATGGCGAGGCGACGGGATGGCTCCATCGGCCGTCGCCCGCCACCTCGGACGGGCTCTTCTGTCTAGCCGGGCACCAGCCCGCAGGTCACGTTGACGATCGTGGCGGTCATGGCGCTGGCCCGGTCCGAGGCCAGGAACGCCGCCACCTCGGCCACCTCCGCCAGCCTGGGCGACCGCCGAAGCATCGTCATCTGGGCCAGGCCCTCGACCAGACGCTCGACGCCGGCGGCATCCAGCTCCATGGCGCTGTTGACAGAAGCCAGCTTCTCCGGCGTGAGCGTCTCGGGGACTCCGGCCGTGTACAGGCCGAGGACGCGGACGCCGCTGGGCCCGACCTCGGCCGCCAGATAGCGCATGAACGCCTCGACCGCCGCGTCGGCGGGGCCGGTATTGCCCATCATCGGGGAGCTGCCCCTGGCGGATCCGCTGGTCAGCGACAGGATGACGCCGGATCCCTGCTCGGTCATCCGGCGCGCGGCCGCCCGGGCGGTGAGGAACTGCGAGGTCAGCCCGGTCGTGACGGCCCGCGCGAAGTCCGCCGCCGCCATGTCGACCAGCGGGATCCCCTGCACGTCCCCGCGCGAGATGAGGTTGAAGGACACGTCGATGCTGCCCGCCCTCCAGGCCACGTCCCGGGCGTGCTCGTCGACGGCCCGCTCGTCGAGAGCGTCGACCTCGGCCACATCGGCGGACCCGCCGTTGGCCGCGATGTCGGCGGCGACCGTCTCCAATGGCTCGCGGGTGCGGCCGGCGAGGAAGACCCTGGCCCCCTCCCGAGCGAAGGTCCGGGCGACGCCGCCGCCGATCCCTCCGCCGGCGCCGTAGATGATGGCGTTCTTGTTCTCGAGCAGCATCTCGATCCTCCTGTGGAATGGGCTGCCATCCGCGACTCGCGGAGCCTTCGTGAGGTGGAACGTCGAGCGTTTCCACAACTCATCGGTGGGCGCGAATCCCGTCGCTTACGTCGGCGGCCGGGCCGGCCGGGCCCGTGCTCAGCCCTGATCGCTCAGGCGTCGACGCGGAGGAGGACGACGGTGATGTTGTCGGGGCCGCCGGCGGCGTTGGCGGCGTCGATCAGGGCCTGGCAGGTGGTCTGGCCGTCGAGGCCAGCGCCGAGGATCTCGGCGAGGCGGGCGTCGTGGATGGCGTCGGTGAGCCCGTCGGAGCAGAGCATGAGCTGGTCCCCGGCGACCAGCTCCAGAGGCGGCGGCGTGTCGACCTCCAGGTTGGGGTCCAGCCCGACCGCGCGGGTCACCACGCTGCGCTGGGGGTGGCGCGCGGCCTCCTCTGCGGTGAGCCGTCCCTGGCGTACCAGCTCACCGACGATCGTCTGGTCGTTGGTGACCTGGCGCAGCCCCTCGCGCTCCCGCATCAGGTAGGCGCGGCTGTCGCCGACCTGGGCGAGCTGCGCCCAGCGGTCGCCGGCGAGCGCCGCGGCGGTCATGGTGGTGCCCATCCCCCAGGAGTCGGGTTCCCTGGTGGCCTTGTCGAGGATGGCGCGGTTGCCCTCGAGGATGGCGCCGACCAGCGCCTGGCGCGCGTCCTCGGGGGTCGCGAACTGGAGCCCGTCCAGCTCGGCGATCGCGGCGATGGCGATGGCGGAGGCGACCTCGCCAGCCTGATGCCCGCCCAGCCCGTCGGCGACTGCCAGCACCCTGTCGCCACGGAAGCTCGAGTCCTCGTTGCCGGTCCGCACGAGACCGGTGTCGGTCGCAGCGAACGTGCTGGTGCGCATTGAGGATCCTCCGTCCGGACGGGGTCGGGGCTGACAGGGGTGACGACAGATTGTGCTCGCTGCGGCGCTCCGGGGCCACCTGACACGGTCGAGTAGTCTGTACGTGAGACGTGCAGGAGGAGCAGAAGAGCCCGAGGAGCCCGAGGAGCCAATGACGGACAAGCTGAGCGGCTACGCGCACCCGGAGCGGCTGGTCACCACGCAGTGGCTGGCCGACCACCTCGACGACCCACAGGTGGTGGTGGCGGAGTCCGACGAGGACGTGCTGCTGTACGAGACGGGCCACATCCCCGGCGCGGTCAAGATCGACTGGCACGCCGATCTGAACGACCCGGTCGTCCGCGACTACGTGGATGGCGAGCATTTCGCCGAGATGATGGCCTCCAGGGGCATCACCCGCGACCACACGATCGTGTTCTACGGCGACAACTTCAACTGGTGGGCCGCGTACGCCCTGTGGGTGTCCACGCTGTTCGGGCACGCCGACGTCCGCCTGCTGGACGGCGGCAGGCAGAAGTGGATCGAGGAGGGCCGCCCCCTGGTCACCGAGGAGCCGAAGCTCCAGCGTGCGGCCTACCCGGTGGTGCAGCGCGACGACTCGCGCATCCGGGCCTTCAAGGACGACGTGCTTGGGCACGTCGGCGCGGGCGGGCCCCTGGTCGACGTGCGCTCGCCACAGGAGTACTCGGGCGAGCTGCTGCACATGCCCGACTACCCGCAGGAGGGCGCGATCCGCGGGGGCCACGTCCCTGGGGCGCGCAACGTCCCCTGGAAGCGGGCGGCCAACGACGACGGCACCTTCAGGACCGTCGAGGAGCTGCGCGCGCTGTACCAGGGCGAGCTGGGGCTCGATCCCGGTGACGACGTGATCGCCTACTGCCGGATCGGCGAGCGCTCCAGCCACACCTGGTTCGTGCTGAGCCAGCTCCTCGGCTTCCAGCGGGTCCGCAACTACGACGGCTCCTGGGTCGAGTGGGGCAACGCGGTGCGCGTGCCGATCGAGCGGCCGGTCCCGACGCGCGCGGCGACGACCAGGGACTGATGGAGATGGCGGTGCCGGAGCGCCTGGAGGAGATCGTCGAGGAGTTCGCCGACCTCCCCGGGAACCTGCGGCTGGAGGCGCTGCTCGACTACTCGCGGCGGGTGCCGCCGCTGCCGCCCGAGCTGGCCGCCAACCGGGACGCGCTCGAGCAGGTCCACGAGTGCCAGACGCCGTTCTTCGTGGCCACCGAGCTGCGCGACGACGGCGCGGTGGAGCTGTACTTCGACGCGCCGCCAGAGGCGCCGACCACCCGGGGGTTCGCCGGCATCCTCTACGAGGGGCTGAACGGCTCCAGCGCCGAGGAGGTGCTGGCGACCCCGGAGACGAAGCGCCAGGTCCGCGCGAAGGTGGAGGCCTCCCGGGCGGAGTCGGCATAGCGGCGTCACCCCATCAGCCCCAACGCCCGGGTGAAGCACCCGCTGGGGTGCGGGGGACCCGGCTCGGGCTCCCCGAACCGCCTACGGTTCGAGGACGATCTTGCCGAGTTTGCCGCCGGTCCGGAAGTGCTCGTATGCCTGCTCGGCCTGGTCGAGGGAATAGGTCGCGGCCACCGGGACGCGCACGCGGCCGGCGGCGACCGCCGGCAGCACGTGCGCCTCGACCTGACGCGCGGCTTCGGCCTTCTGCTCGAGCGGGCGCGAGCGCAGGGTGGAGCCGAGGAGCCTGGCGTGCCGCATCATGAGCACGCCCAGGTGCAGCTCGATCCTGGCGCCGGCCCCGGTGCCGATGACCGAGATCCTGCCGCCGGTGGCGAGCGCCTCCAGGTTGGCGGGGAAGTTCGGCGCGCCGACCAGCTCCAGGATCACGCCGAAGGGGCCGCCGTATGGCTCGCCCGGGGCGATGACGCGCTCGGCGCCGAGCTCGGCGACGGCGCGGTGGTGCTCCGGGTTGCGCACGGTCGCGGTGACCATCGCCCCAGCCGCCGCGGCGAGCTGCACGCCCGCGCTGCCGACCCCGCCCGCCGCGCCGTGCACCAGCACCCGCTCCCCGAGTTGGAGGCCGCACTGGGTGAACAGCGCGTCGTGGGCGGTAGTGAAGACCTCCGGGAAGCCTCCCGCCTCCGGCCAGGAGAGGGCGTCCGGCACGGGCATGGCGAGGCGCTCGTGGACCAGTGCCAGCTCGGCCTGGCCGCCGCCACCGACCACCGCCATGACGCGGTCGCCGACCTGGAAGCGAGTCACGTCACGGCCGGTCCCGGCCACCTCGCCGGCCACGTCGAGCCCCGGGATGTCGGCGGGGCTGCCCGGTGGCGCGGGGTAGCCGCCGCGGAGCTGGTGCAGGTCGGCGCCGTTCAGCCCGGCGGCACGCACGCGCACCAGCAGCTCGCCGGCGCCAGGGACGGGATCGGGGTGCTCGCGGATCGCCAGCTTGCCGTCCTCGATGGTGACTGCGCGCATCGGTCTCCTCGCGGGTCTGGGCGTGGCGGCTCGCCGGCGTGGAGCGGCTCACGCCCGCCGGGGCGCTACCCGGCCGGATCGAGCCGGTAGAGGGCCCGCATCCAGATGGCATGCAGCACCTCGGTCGCGGTGGCCGGGTCGCCGCTGCCGGGCCGGCCGAAGGTGATCGTCAGGTAGCGCTCGGTCATCCAGCACAGGGCGATGCCGGTCTCGCGGACGTCGGGCACCAGCGCCCGCCCGGCGGCGGCGTCGCGCTCCAGCCGCTCGCTGGTGGCATCGATGAAGATCTGCACCAGGTCGCGGTAGACGCGCTCGACCTCGTCGTCATGGCTGGCGGCCTCGCCGATCGCGCGCAGCAGTGGGCCGTGCCGCGCCCAGCCGCGCACCAGCCGCGCGGTGGCCTCGTGGCCCTCGGCGAGGGGGTCGCCGCTGCCGGCCAGCCAGGTGGACGCGGTCTCGTAGAGCTCCGCGGCCAGGTCGCCGAGCAGCCGGATGACCAGGTCCTGGCGGTCCTTGAAGTGGCGGTAGAAGGCGGTCCGGGACTGGCCGGCGGCCGCCATGACGTCGTCGACCGTAAGGTCCCGGTATGGGCGCTCGCGGAGCAGCGCCGCCGCCGCGTCGAGGATCTCGCGCTCGGATTCCTCACGGCGCCTGCGGCGGCGGTCACGGAGCTCGATCCGGCTGCTGGTGGCCACTGAGGGAGCCTAGCAGACTCTGTGTGACGGACTGTTTGACGCGCCGTTACAGCGTCCCGTACTCTCCGGCTGACCAGGGTAACGAAAGCAGCACAGCATGGGCACCGGTCCTGTCCCTAGCGCAGGTTCGGCAACTGGGGGAGGAGATCGTGACCACACGGATCTACGCCCTGCCCATCCAGCAGACGGGCTGGCAGGTCCCCGGCGACGGCACCACGTCGTTCTCGTGGGAGTACGACCAGGGCCGCGACCGGCTGCTGACCCTGTACGAGAAGGGCAAGCATCGGCAGTGGAACGCCTCCGAGCGGATCGACTGGTCGATGGAGGTCGACAGGGACGACCCACTCGGCATCCCGGACGAGGCCATCTCGATCTACGGTTCCCCCACCTGGGAGCGCCTCGGACAGCCCGAGCGCGCCCAGGTCCGCCTGCACATGGCGTCGTGGCAGTTCTCCCAGTTCCTCCACGGCGAGCAGGGCGCGCTGATCTGCGCCTCCAAGATCGTGCAGACGGTCCCCGACATGGACTCGAAGTTCTACGCCGCGACCCAGGTCATGGACGAGGCCCGCCACGTCGAGGCCTACTCCCGCTACCTGCACGACAAGCTGGAGCTCGCCTATCCCATCAACCCCCATCTGAAGGCGCTGCTCAACGACGTCGTCAGCGACCACCGCTGGGACATGACCTACCTCGGCATGCAGGTGCTGATCGAGGGCCTGGCGCTGGCGGCGTTCGGCGTGATCCGAGACCTTGCCCAGGACCCGCTGGGTCGCTCCATCAACGCCTACGTGATGCAGGACGAGGCAAGGCACGTCGCCTTCGGGCGCTTGGCTCTGCGTGATCTCTACCCCCAGCTCACACAGGCCGAGCGCGACGAGCGCGAGGAATTCTGCGTAGAAGCTTGCCTTCTCATGCGGGATCGCTTTACCGGCGAAGAGATATGGCGCACACTCGACTTCGATGCCGACGAATGCGTCGACTACGTCTCCAAGAGTGAGACGTTGCAGCAGTTCCGTAGCATGCTCTTCAGCCGGATCGTGCCTACGCTGCGCGACATCGGCCTCTTCGGCCCAAAGGTCAAGGCCGCGTTCGCCACGATGGGCGTGCTCGGGTTCGAGCAGGTGGACGTCGAAGGCCTGATGGCCGACGACGAGCGCGTCGCCGAGGAATTCGACGCCGAGCGTGTGCAGCAGGTCGAAGACACCATCGCGGCTGGAGCTGACGCGGGGTAGAGGATCGCGCGTCGGGTCCCAGGCAGGCCCGGTGTCGCAGAGTTGCCGCCAGGGGCGGGTTCGGCCCCCCCGCCCGTCCCTGGCGGCACGCTCGTCTCCGGTTACGCGGCCTCGCCCTGACCCTGGCGGTGGCTGGGGGCCAGGTCGAAGGGGCGCAGGAACGTCGCCGGCTGGAAGCGCTCGTACGACGGGCCGGCGGGCACGCCCGCGGCGATGATGTTGAACTGCGAGCCGAGCGCGGCGGCGCGGGCGTTCAGCGCGGCCGGGTCGGTGCGCACCCCGAGCCAGGAGTGGCTGTGGACCCGGTCCAGCAGGGTCTGCACCGCCGCCAGCGTCTCGGCCGGGGTGAAGGCGCAGTGCCCGGCGCGGTTCACGAACGCCTGCCGCAGCAGGTCGCTGTCGCCGGCGCGGCCGACCGCGGAGGCATAGGCCTGCTCCTGCTCGACGTCGACCAGCGGGTCGTTGGTGGTGTGGATGGACAGCACCGGTACGCCGCCCAGGTCACCGTTGAAGGAGACGTGGTCGCTGAGGTACTGGACGGCGCCCGGGTCGGCGCTGATCCGCTGCGCCTGGTTCAGGGTCTGCAGGTCGGCGTGCAGGTCGAGACCGGCCGCGCCGTAGAGCGCCTGGACCTCCGCGAGGTCGATGGAATGCGAGAGCTGGTGCGCGTAGTCCACGCCGGTGTTCCAGGAGGGGTTGCCGCCGGCGCGCGCCTCCAGCTCCGCCCTGGCGAAGAAGCCGAAGGGGAGGCCGAGGCTGCCGATCGAGCCGATCTGGTTGGCGAGCCTGGTGGCGAAGTCGTCGCGCGCCGGCTCCGGCTTGGTCGGATCGGTCCAGCCGGGGGAGTCGCCGAGCGCCGCGACCAGCCCGAGCCGCGCGCGGCCCTGCGGCGTCGACCGCGCCGTCGCCAGGAGCTGGTTCGCGAGCTGGAAGTTGGTCACCGGATCGGTGATCCGCACGATATCGAGCGGCGCGCCGCCGCCGAGCAGGACCTTGAAGGCGAACAGGACGTCCAGCGCCAGGTTCCAGGTGCCGACGCCACCGGCCAGCACGCCGCACATCGGCAGGGCGCCGTCGAAGCGCTCCGGAGCGGTCTGCACCAGGCCGGCGGTCATGATGCCCCCGAGCGAGTGGCCCCAGGCGATGGTGGTGGTGGGGCGACCCACCTGCGCCCGGAACTCGTCCAGCACGCCGAGCTGGTCGCCGATGCCCTCCTGGAGCGCCCAGCCGGTGTGGGCGTACGACGAGCCCGCCAGGGCGAAGCCGTTGGCGAGCAGGAAGCCGCCGGTGAGCGGGTCGCCGACGTCCAGTGCCGGGTTGGGCCTGCCGGGGAACACGTAGCCGTGGCTGTAGAGCAGCAGGGTGCCGTTCCAGTTGGGCGGCACCTCCGCTTTCCAGGTGGCCCCGTCGGGCAACGTGCCGGTCAGCGTCCTGACGGTGTCGGCCTTGGCGCCGGACACGACAGTGAGCACGGTGGCGGCCACCAGCGCCACCACGACGAGCAGACGGAGCTTCGCCTTCACAGGGATCCTCCCTACCGCCACTTCGCGGAGTAACAGCGCAGTACCAGAGCCTACTGCGCGGTTGCCACAAAAGGGAATGGACGCCTCTTGCGCGAGGGTGGCCGAGCGGGGATCGTGTGGCCATGTTGCCTGCCGGCGTGCCAGAGGATCTCCGCCTGTTCTCCGTGCCGGAGAACGGCGACGCCGCGGCTGCGGAGCGGTCCCGCAGGCGACCGGCCCGCCCGCGCGGCCCCCGCCGCCCGGCCCCGCTGCTCCTGGCGGTGGACGGCAACGGCTTGGTGCACCGGGCGTTCCACGCCGTCGGCGGGGCCGACGGTGAGCCCGGCGAGGCTGTCGAGCGGGTCCTGGGCATGCTCGCCAAAATCGGCGCGGAGGTACGGCCGACCGCCTGCGTGATCGGCTTCGACGACCCGGTCCACAGCCTGCGCCGCACCCGCCACCCGGCCTACAAGGCGGCCAGGCCGCCCAAGTCAATGGAGCTGCTGGAGCTGCTCGACGAGATGCCGGAGCTGCTGCGGTCGCTGGGGCTGTCGGTGGTGGTCCCGGATGCGCTGGAGGCCGACGACGTGCTCGGCTCGGCGGCGGCGCTGGCCTCCGAGCGGGTGGTGGCCGCCACGCTGGCAACCGGCGACCAGGACGCCTTCGCGCTGGTGCGCCCGACCGTGCGAGTGCTGCTGATGGTCACGGGTGGGCGCCTGGAGCAGGTGTCGCCGAGCTGGCTGCGCGCGCGCTACGGGGTCGGCCCCGAGCAGTACCCGGCGTTCGCGGCGCTGCGCGGCGACTCCAGCGACTGCCTGCCGGGGGTGCGGGGCATCGGCGCGGTGACAGCGGCCAAGCTGCTCGGCGCCTATCCGGACGTCGCCGCCGCGCTGGCCGATCCGGCCGGCGTGGCCGGCCTGCTCGGCTCCTGGGTGGTGGAGGCGCTCGTCAACGACCGCGCGACCTATGAGCTGAACCGCGAGCTGATGGCGATCCGTACCGACGTGCCGCTGGACCTCAAGGCCTGCAACCGCCGGCTGGACCGCCGCGAGGTGATCGAGGTCCTGGCTGAGCGCGGCCTGGAGGACCTCGCGGACCGGTTCCTGGGCTGCTTCGCCTGGCTCGGCAGGGCCGCCTGGCGGCGCGCGCCCGAGCTCACCTGAGGGCGCTCGGGCCTCGCGGGGTCAGCGCCCGCGCCGCGTGGCCGCTCCAGGCCTTACGCCGCGGCGCAGCACCCGCGCCGCCGGGCATGCCGAATTCAATGCGAACTGGCGCCGCAGGCGGGACGATACATCGTGGCCGTCCCGGTCCGGCGGCCGCCAGTGCATGCCGTGCTCGCGCCGTCCGGGGCGCAGGACCTGAGGAGCCAGAAGGTGCGCAGAACCTGGGTGACCATCGCTGGAGTCGTGCTCGCGCTGCTGGGGTTGCTGTGGTTCCTCCAAGGCGTCGGCGTGATCGGCGGCAGCTTCATGTCCGATGAGCCGGTGTGGGCGGTCATCGGTCTGGTGCTGCTCCTCCTGGCCGCACGCCTATTGGTCGAAGCGCTCAGGGGGAATCGGTCGTAGGGTGGAGCACGGCGCTATCAGGATCGACCAGCGGAGAAACTCATGACGACTCCAGCAGCTCCCTCCCCGGCTACTTTGGGCGAGTTGCGCGCCTCCGGACACCAGTACAAGGAAATCAAGCAAGAGCTTCGCGATAATCTTCTGAGCAAGCTCGCTGGTGGCGAGGAGCGCTTCCCGGGGATCGTCGGCTTCGACGAGACCGTGCTGCCGGAGCTGGAGCGCGCCCTGCTGGCGGGTCACGACGTGGTGCTGCTCGGCGAGCGCGGCCAGGGCAAGACGCGGCTGATCCGCTCGCTGGTGCACCTGCTCGACGAGTGGACCCCGGCGGTGGCGGGTTGCGAGGTCAACGACCACCCCTACGCGCCCATCTGCGTGTCGTGCCGGCGGCGGGCGACCGCCGAGGGCGACGGGCTGGAGATCGTCTGGCGCCACCGCTCGGAGCGCTACGGCGAGAAGCTGGCGACCCCGGACACCAGCGTCGGGGACCTGATCGGCGACGTGGACCCGATCAAGGTGGCCGAGGGCCGCACCCTGGGCGATCCGGAGACGGTGCACTACGGCCTGGTGCCGCGAACCAACCGCGGCATCTTCAGCGTCAACGAGCTTCCCGACCTCGCCGAGCGGATCCAGGTGGCGCTGCTCAACGTGCTCGAGGAGCGCGACATCCAGGTGCGCGGCTACCAGCTGCGCCTGCCGCTGGACCTGGTGCTGGTCGCCAGCGCCAACCCCGAGGACTACACCAACCGCGGCCGTATCATCACCCCGCTGAAGGACCGCTTCGGCGCCGAGATCCGGACCCACTACCCGCTGCGCCTGGACGACGAGATCAGCCTGGTCCGCCAGGAGGCGGTGCTGCGCTGGCGAGGCGGCGCGCTGGGCGAGCCGGTCGTGCCCGACCACATCCTGGAGATCATCGCCCGCTTCACCCGCGCGGTCCGCGAGGCGCCGCAGATCGACGCGCGCTCCGGCGTGTCGGCCCGCTTCGCCATCGCCGCCGCCGAGACCGCGGCCGCTTCGGCGGTGCGCCGGGCGGCGGTGACCGGCGAGTCGGTGCCGGTCGTGCGCGTGGTGGACCTGTCTTCGGCGGTGCCCACCTCGCTCGGCAAGGTCGAGTTCGACGAGCTGGAGGAGGGGCGCGAGCTGGACCTGCTCAAGCACCTGCTGCGGCGGGCGGTGGCCGAGACGTTCCGCGCGCGCCTGGCCGGCCAGGACCTCTCCGGGCTGCTGCGGCGCTTCGACGACGGCGAGACGGTCGAGAGCGGCGAGCTGGTCTCAGCGCCGGAGCTGCTGCAGCGAATCGGGCCGGTGCCCGGCCTGGCGCAGCTCCTGCGGCGGCTCGGCGACGCCGAGACCGAGACGCCAGGCGTGGCCGCGGCGGCGCTGGAGTTCGCCATGGAGGGACTGCACCTCGGCAAGCGGCTTGGCAAGGAAGAGCTGCCGGGCAGGGCGGTGTACGGCAGGTGAGCCGGAGGGGTCCGGGGAACCCCGAGGGGGTGCTCCGGTGGATCGGCAGGGGCCCGGGGAACCCCGAGGGGGTGCCCGGGTGAGTAGCCGGTCCCGTTACGGGCCTTGGCGGGGCGGGCCAGACCCGCTGGAGCCGCCGTTCGACCTGCGCGAGGCGCTGGACCGCATCGGCGAGCGGGTGCTGGAGGGCGACCGGCCGGGCGAGGCGCTGTCGTCGCTGCTGCGGCGGGGCATGCCGGGCATGCGCGGCCTGCGGGACCTGATGCGCAACGCGCGGCAGCAGCGCAGGCAGCTCCGCGAGCGCGGCCGCCTCGGCGGCATCCTCGAGCAGGTACGCGAGCTGCTGGACCGGGCCGTCGAGCAGGAGCGGAGCGTGTTGTTCCCCGACCCGTCCGACGCGGCGCGCCTTGCGGAGGCCGAGCTGGACCAGCTTCCCGACGACACCGCCCGCGCGGTCCGGCAGCTCGCCGACTACCAGTGGCATTCGCCGGAGGCCGCGGCCACCTACGAGCAGATCCGCGACCTGCTGCGCCGCGAGGTGCTCGACAGCCAGTTCCGCGGTATGCGCGACGCGCTGGCCGGTGCCGGGCCCGAGCAGATGCAGCGCATGCGCGACATGCTCGCCGACCTGAACGAGCTGCTGGAGGCCGACGCGCGTGGCGAGGACACCCAGGAGGGCTTCGACCAGTTCATGCAGCGGTACGGGGACTTCTTCCCCGAGAACCCGCGCAACCTCGAGGAGCTGATCGACTCGCTGGCGCGGCGGGCGGCCGCCGCCAGCCGGCTGATGGCCTCGCTCTCCCCGGAGCAGCGTGCCGAGCTGGCCAGCCTCGCGCAGGCCGCGCTCGGCGACCTCGGTCTGGAGTACGAGCTGGACCGGCTGGGGCAGGCACTGCGGCAGCGCCGCCCGGACCTGCCGTGGGGCGAGCGCGCCGCCATGAGCGGGGACCAGCCGCTCGGCCTCGGCGACGCCACCACCGCGCTGGAGGAGCTGGCCGACCTGGAGGCGCTGGAGGCCAGCCTCTCGCAGGACTACCCGGGCGCGTCCCTCGACGACATCGACATCGACGCGCTGCGCCGCAACCTCGGCCCCAGGGCGGTCGAGGACGTCGAGGCCCTGCGCGCGCTGGAGCGCGAGCTGACCGAGCAGGGCTTCCTCACCCGTGAGCATGGGCGTCTCAAGCTCACCCCCAAGGCGATCCGCCGGATCGGCGCCACCGCCCTGCGGCGGATCTTCCGCCAGCTGGAGGCGCGGGACCGTGGCGACCACGACACCGATGGCGCCGGGGTCGCCGGCGAGGCGACCGGCGCCACCCGCCCATGGCAGTTCGGCGACGAGCAGCCGCTGGACATCGTCGGCACCCTCAAGAACGCGGTGCTGCGCCAGGGCCCGGAGCTGTCCCGAGCGTCCGGGGGCGGGGGCTCGGGTCTGGTTGAGGCGGGCGAGGCCGGGGGTCGCGCCGCGCCCGGCGGCGGGGGCGGCGCCGCGGCCGGCACGGCAATCCGTCCGCGCCTGGACCTGGAGGCCGGCGACTTCGAGGTGCTGGAGACCGAGCGGCGCAGCGCCGCGGCGGTCTGCCTGCTGATCGACCTCTCGTACTCGATGGTGCTCCGCGACGCGTGGGGGGCGGCCAAGGCCACCGCGCTCGCGTTGAACAGCCTGATCTCCACCCGCTACCCGCAGGACGCCCTGCAGATCATCGGCTTCTCCGCCATGGCCAGGAACCTGCGCGCCGGCGAGCTGGCGGAGCTGGAGCCGGACATGGTGCAGGGCACCAACCTCCAGCACGCGCTCATGCTGGCCGGCAGGCATCTGGACCGGCACGCCGACGCCGAGCCGATCGTGCTGGTCGTCACCGACGGCGAGCCGACCGCGCACATCGAGCCGGGCGGGCGGCCCTGGTTCGAGTGGCCGCCGCTGCCGCGCACGCTCGAACTCACGCTGGCGGAGGTCCTGCGCCTCACCAAGCGCGGAGCCACCATCAACGTCTTCATGCTGGACGAGGAGCCCCGCCTGATCCGGTTCGTGCAGACGCTGGCTCGCCTCAACCACGGCCGGGTGTTCGCCCCGGCCACCGACCGGCTCGGCGACTACGTCGTCAGCGACTACCTGCGGACCCGCCGCGGCCGCCGCCCGGCCTGAGCCGCGCGGCTCGCCGACCCTTGAGCCGGCTCGGGCTCAGGCCGCCGCGGGAGGCTCGGGGTCACTCCCGTCGCCGGGTTGCAGCTCCAGCCGCATGATCGGGCGCGTGGGCGAGCGGCGCTCCACCTCCTGGAACCCGGCTGCCCGGAACATCGAGACCGTGCCCATGTACAGCTCGGCGTTCGGGTGCGGACGGGCGGTGGTATCCCTGGGATAGCCCTCCAGCGCCTCGGCGCGGGCCGCGGCGGCGTGCTGGATGGCGGCGTCCAACAGCCGCTCGGCCACGCCCCGGCGCCTGGCTGTTCGGTCGATGTAGAAGCACACCACCGACCACACCGGACGGTGGTCGACCGGCCGCAGGGTGCGGGAACCGAGCACCCGCCGGAACTCCTGCCGTGGCGCGACCGAGCACCAGCCCACCGGCCTCCCCTGCGCGTAGGCCAGCAGGCCAGGCACCGCGCCGTCGCGCACCAGCTCACGGAGGCCCTCCCGCGCGGCCACGCCGGCCTGGCGCTCGAACTCGCCGCCGCTGAGCCGGAAGAACATGCACCAGCAGCCGCTGGAGGCGCCGCGTTCCCCGAACAGCATGACCAGGTCGTCCCAGCGGTCGGGCGTCACCGGATGGACCACCAGCTCCGTCGCCATGTGCTCCTCCCCGCTCGACGCGATATGCTTCCACCCGCCTGTGACAGCGGTATAGAATCACAGCGATGTAATTCTCCCGCCGGGTTCGTAGCGTGGGCCTTGGCCGGAGACGGGGATGGGCCTCGGGCCGCGAGGGGAAGCGTGGTCCGGGGCCCTTTCCCATGCTCGACAAGCGCCAGCGCAAGGAGGGCCGCGCCATGGATCCGGTCGAGATCGCCGTCCGCCAGCTCGTCCCGGAGCAGCCGTTGCCCGCCTACGCCCATCCGGGTGACGCCGGCGCGGACCTGTGCGCCGCCGACGACCTGGTGCTGCCGCCGGGCGGCCGCGCGGTGGTCGGGACCGGCCTGGCCGTGGCCGTGCCCGAGGGCTACGCGGCCTTCGTCCACCCCCGCTCGGGACTCGCCGCGCGGCACGGGATCGCGCTGGTCAACGCGCCGGGCACGATCGACGCGGGCTACCGGGGCGAGGTCAAGGTGATCTTGATCAACACCGACCCGACCGAGCCCTTCGCCGTCCGGCGCGGCGACCGCATCGCCCAGCTCGTGGTCCAGCCGGTCGTCCGCGCGCGCTTCTTCCAGGTCGAGGAGCTGCCCCCGCTCAGCCCCGGCCGGTCCGGCAACGGCGCCCGCGACAGCGGCGGCTTCGGTTCCACCGGCGGCTTCGGCTCCACCGGCGGCTTCGGCTCCACCGGCGGCCAGTAGCACTCCGGCGGGACCGCCCGGGGAGCCCCTTGACCGGCGAGTACGACTAATCCGGCGGGGAACCGATACGCTGGTATGCGGCAGTGGTCCCACGGGAAGGCAACCAGCGGCATGGACCCTCTCAGCGAGCGTCCCTGGGGAGAGCGACCGGCGGACGAAGGCGCCACCATCGGTGACGAGCGCTCGACCCGGCAACTCGTGACCGATGCGATGAAGGTCGTTGGTGGCCGGATCGGCGACATCAGCCGCCAAGGGATCCAGCCACTGCTCGACGAGGCCGCCGCGCAGGTCCGCCCGGCAACCCTGACCGAGCTGCGCGCCCGCTACCCCGGCATGCACGACGACGAGGTCGCCCGGCGCCTGATCGACCGCGCGGCCCGCACCGCCGGGGGCGTGGCGCTGGGGATCGGCGGACTGCTCGCGGCCCAGGAGGCGGTCGCCGTGGTGTCGTCGGCCGCCCCGCCGGCCGGTGGCGTCGCGTTCGGCACGGTCGGGATCACCGCTCTTGCCGAGGTGCTGGTCCTGTTCGTGCTCGAGGCCAAGCTGCGCGCCGACCTCGGCGCCCTCGCGGGCCAACCGAGCGCGAGCCCGCGCGACCTGGTGAGCGGGGTCGTTTCCGAGGTCCAGGCCGCCGGCGGCTGGAACAGGCTGCGCGGCCAGTCGCTGCGCAGAGCCCTGCCAGAGGCCGCCGTGCGCCGGATCGCCAGCCAGGTCGTCCGGCTCGTCCCTGCTCGGTTTGCCCGGATCGTCGTTCCCGAGGTCGTCGCCCCGCTGATCGGCGCGGCCTTCGCCGCCCGGCTCGCCGTCAGGCAGGTCCGCTCCGCCGGCGAGCAGCGCTGGGGCGAGCTTCGATCCATCCCCCGCACCACCGTCACCTGGGGCAGCGCCACCGCCACGCACCCAAGCGGCCGCCAGGCTGGCGGCGAGCAGCATCCCGCCGGCCAGCATCCCAGCGGACAGCCCCACGGCGGCAACCAAGGCAACGGTCACCGCGACCCTGGTGGCAGGGGCGGTCGCTCACGGCCCTCCGAGTGGGGTCCCGGCCCGGGCACCGGCTCCTGGCGCCAGGAGCTGCCTCCGCCCGAGTAGCGACGGGTCTACGTCACCTTGACGATCTTGGCCACCGAGGGAACCCCGCGCGAGTCCACCGCCACCAGGTAGTAGTACCCCGGCGGGGTGAGGCTGGCGCTGGCCGTCAGCGACCACCCCGGTCCGGTGGACGTGCTCGTCGCGGTGAGCGTGAAGTCGCCCTCGGCCGCGCCGAACTGGTGGGTGGTGCTCGCGAGGCGGAACACCCGCAGACTCTTGAGGGTCGTGCCGGCGGCCAGCGCCACCTTCGCGGTGAACGCCTGCTTGTGGGCGAAGGTCGCCGGCGCGGAGGTGATCACTGGCCGGTCGGCGACGTCGACGTACCACGGCTCGAACCGCTCGACCAGGGACTGCACGCTGCGCCGCGCCGGATTCCCACCGACCAGGATGGCTCGGCCGCTCCGGTCCATCCACATGTTGGAGTGGTACTGGTGGGCCGCCGAGGTTGGCGTCACCGTCTCGATGCGGTTGACGGTCGGCCGGTACACCTGGGCCGTGTAGACCGGATTGCCGAGCGGATCCTGGCCGCCGGCCAGCAGCACCTGCCCATCGAACAGCGTGGCGTGCGACAGGTACTTCGTGGCCGTGGCGAGGCTGGGCCCCGCCTTGTACACCGGGTTGGCCGAGGAGTAGAGGTCGATCAGGGCGGTCGACGCCACGCCGCCGCCGGCCACCATCACCTTGCGTCCCGCGGTGAAGGGCACGAAGAACGACGCTCCCTGGTCACGCCGGTTGGTATCCAGCCCGCTCACCGCCTGGAAGCCGCCCGTCAGGGGCACGAGGAAGCCAACCTGCACCGCCGACCCACCAAAGCCCACCCCGGTGAAGAACAGCCGTCCGCCCGCGGTCGGCAGCATCTGGGCGTAGGTCGGCACGCTGCGCGTGTAGGGCATGGAGCTCCAGGTGCGGGTGCGGTAGTGGTAGACCTCCGGCCGGGTATTGAGCGCGCCGACTCCGTTGAGGCCGGAGAGGACGAACGCGTCGCCGCTACCCAGCTCGGTGGCCCCTGGGTACCATCGGCCGGCAGCCATGGAGGCCACCTTCACGAACTGCTTGCTCACCCAGTTGTACTCGTAGCTCGTCCGCAGCCCGTAGAACGGGTCGTACCGCTGGGTGCCACCGGCCACCAGGATGTTGCCGCCCGGCAGCATCGTGTGGCCGCTGCAGAACATGTCGCCGGGAGTGGGCAACGCGTAGGTCCCGCAGGTGTCGGGGTAGAAGATGTAGCTCTGGAACTGGCCAGCCGCCAGCTGCGCCGGGTCGTTGCCCGAGCCCGCCATCAGCAGCACCGACCCGTCGGGCAGCACCGAGGCGTGGACCGGGTTGAAGCCCGTTGGGAGCTGGCAGCTCGTCCACCTTCCGGGCAGCGTTGACGTCACGGCAATTTGAAGTTGCTGCCGCTGGGCCCGCGTCAATGGCGCGAGCGAGGTCTTGAGCGCGCTCCGCTCACTGGCCCGCGCCGCCTGCTGCGTCTCGCGGGCGATCCGCTCGGCCTCCGTCTCGCCGGCCGAGGCCGTCCGGGGTGCCTGCCTCGCCCCCGCCGGCGCCAGCGCCATACCCGCCAAAAGGGCCGTTACCAGAAGAACAAGCCGAATCTTCATCAGGCGGCTCCACCTCGAGTTTCCCACCAACACCCGCACTCCGGAATCTCACACACAGAGGGGGCAAAGCTCGATTAGTGTCGCGGTCGCATTGGTTGTTGGCAAGACCCAACGATTGGCCGGTGCGCGACCCCCGCCAGGCCCACCGCTACTCCGGCGTCACGCGGCACGGGCGGGCGGAGCCGACAGGCCGAGGGTACAGTTCCATCACGCGAGCCAGTCGCGGACGAGCCAGCTTGGAGGGGGATCCGGTCCTGAAGACCAGCACGGCGGCTCCGAGGATCGTGCTCGGCATGACCGGGGCGACCGGGGTGATCTACGGCATCAGGTTGCTCGAGGTGCTGCGCGACACGCCGGTCGAGACCCACCTGATCATGAGCCACTGGGCGCGGCGGACGATCATCGCGGAAACCGACCGCAATCCCGACGCGGTGCTGAAGCTGGCCGACCAGGTCCACGACGAGCACGATCTCGGCGCGCCGCCGGCCAGCGGCTCGTTCCTGACCGACGGGATGATCGTCGCCCCCTGCAGCATGAAGTCGCTGGCGGCGATCGCCAACGGCATCTCCGAGAACCTCATCCACCGCGCCGCCGACGTGGCTCTCAAGGAGGGGCGGGAGCTGCTGCTGCTGGCCCGCGAGACGCCGCTGTCGGTGATCCACCTCGAGAACATGCTGCGGGTGGCCAGGGCCGGCGCGCTGGTGGTGCCGCCGGTGCCGGCGTTCTACGCGCGTCCCCGGTCGCTGGAGGAGATGGTCGACCACACCGTCGGCCGGGTCCTCGACCACTTCGGGATCGAGGTCCACCTGGTGCGGCGCTGGGGTGAGCAGTCCGCTGGGGCACCGGGCCTGCGCGCTACTCCCTGAGCGCGGCGAGCTGCCGCTGCCAGCCGGAGGTCACCCTGGCCGGGTCGAGGTCGTCGATCCCGAAGGTGATACCGGCCGTCACGGGCATCCCCTCGTGGCGATCGGACTCGACCGCCCGGACCTGGATCTCGAAGCGCTCCAGCTTGGAGGAGGCCGCCGGCGGGAGAGTCCGCGGGACGCCCTTGACGTAGTAGAGGTCGCGCCCGACCACGTAGCAGAAGAGCACGGGGCCGCCGCCCGCAAGGTTGCGGCAGGTGGTGCTGCCGCTCCAGAGGATCAGGCGCAGGCGGTCGTCGCCGGTCGCCAGGACTTCCCCGGCGCTGAGCATGCACGGTCGCGGCGTCCCGTCCTCGTCGGTGGTGACCAGCAGATGGGCCGGCCCGATCTTGGACTCCAGGTCCTGCCCGTCGAATGCCCTGGTGATCTGCTCGGGCAGCCGGTCGCTGACCACTTTCGACATGTGAACCTCCGTGTCGGCAGCCGATCGCTTGAAGGTAAGCTGCCTCACGAGGGTAGTGGCTCGGCGGTGCCGCCGCGCGGGATCGCGAACTGGGCCAGCAGCCCGTCGACCACCTCGTCGGCGGCCTGCTGGCCCGGCCACGAGACCACGACGCCGGGGACCGCCGCGGCACGGCGCAAGTTCTCGACCTGGATGGGGCTCAGCGGCGACTCGTTCACCAGCAGCACCAGCGGCCGCCGCTCCTTCAGGGTGACGTCGGCGGCGCGGGCCACCAGGGTGGTGGCGTAGCCGTTGACGATCGCGGACATCGAGCGGACCGAGCAGGGCGCGATCACCATGCCCCTGGTGAGGAACGAGCCGCTCGAGATCTTGGCTGCCTGGTTGTGCGGATGGTACGAGCGGCTGGCGAGCCTGCGGACCAGGTCGGGATCCCTGCCCGTCTGGGCGCGGATGGCCTGGCGGGCGCACGGGCACATCACCAGGTGCGCTTCCACCGACGTCTGGCGCAGCGCCTCCAGCAGGCCGATGCCGTAGCGCGCGCCGTCCACGCCGGTCATGGCGACGATCAGTCGCTCGCGCCCCGGCCGGGGGGCGGCCGCCGGATGGTTCCCGAGGGCAGCTCCCATCACCCCTCCTGTCCAAGCTCCGTCGTCAGACGGTACCACCCCGGATCGGAGAGCCCCTGGGATCGCTACGAGGGCCCGGCCGCCCTGGCGCGGCGGACGGCCTCGGCCGTGCCCTCGGTGAAGGGCTCCCCGTGGCCGGGCAGGAGCACCTCGGCCGGGACGCCGTCCAGCGCGTCCAGCGACCGCAGCGCCAGTGGCGTGTCCTGGTTCAGGCCCGACGGCATGATCTGCGGGCCGACACGGCCGGTGAGCGGGTTGCGGGTCACCAGTGAGTCGCCGGTCAGCAGCACGCGCCGGCCCTCCAGCAGCAGCGCGGTGGTGCCAGGGGTGTGCCCCGGCGCGTGCACGGCGCGGGGCCCGCCGGGCACGTCCAGCTTCTCGCCGTCGGCGAAGGTCGACACCTCGTGGATGGGGATCATCCTGGTGGCTCCGCGGCGGGTGAGCGACAGCAGGGTCCGGTAGAACTCGACCTTCAGCAGGTAGGAGGTGGCCCGGCCGTCGTTCTTCGGCGGCTTGGCGCCCTTGGCCACCGCGGCGTCCTCCTGGTGGACCCACACCGGCGCGTGGGCGGTCGTGCGGGCGCGCTCGGCGAACCCGGTGTGATCGCTGTGGGCGTGGGTGATCAGCACCGCCTCCAGGTCGTCCAGCGCGCGGCCCAGCGTCGGCAACGTCCGGACCAGCAGGTTCCAGTCGGCCGGCGCGCCGGCGTCGACCAGCACCAGCCTGCCGGCCTCCTCGATCAGGTAGAAGTTGCAGACACCCGGCGACAGCCGGTGAATCCCGTCCGCGACCTGCACCACGTGACCACCTCCAGCTCGTTATCCCCAGAGTCCGGGGCAGCATAGCCCCGACCTCCTCCGCCGGCGCGGCCTTATCGATCCACCAGGCTTGGGCGCGAGGAGGGGAGCATCCTGCGGCGAGGCAGGCGCACACGGATCGCGGTGCCGCCGCCCGGAGAGGAGAGCAGGCGGTAGCGGCCGCCGGCCATCTCCACCCGCTCGCGCATGCCCGCCAGGCCGAAGTGGCCGCGGCCCGTCAGCCCGTTCACGGTGGCCGGGTCGAAGCCGACGCCGTCGTCGCGGACCTGCATGTCGGCCCGGTCGTCGTCGGTGCGCAGGTACACCCACACGTGGTGCGCGCGCGAGTGCTTGGCGACGTTGATGAGCGCCTCCTGCGCCACGCGGTACAGCACCGTCTCGATCTCCGGTTCGAGCCGCGCCTCGCGGTCGGTGTCGAGGAAGCACATGATCCCGGTCCGCCGCTCGAACGAGTCGAGCTGGTCGGCGAGCGCCAGACCGAGCCCCAGCTCGTCCAGCACCGGCGGCCGCAGCGTGGCCATCAGCCCGCGCAGCTCGTTGACCTCCGCGTACAGGTGATGCTGGGCGGCGCTCAGCAGCTCGTCGACATCGGCGGGATCGCCCCCGGAGAGCGTGAGCGACGCCTCCTCGAGCTGGTAGCCGACCGCCGTGAGCCGCTGGATCGGCCCGTCGTGGAGCTCGGTCGCGATCCGGCTGCGCTCCTCCTCGGCGCCGCGCATGGTGCGGTCGAGCAGGTGCTTGCGCTCGATCTCGACCTTCTCGAGGCTGGACAGCGCCGACTCGAGCGCGACGCCGCGCTCGCGGAGCTCGGTCGCGCTCGTCTCCACCTGCCGGATCAGGCCGGACATCCGGTAGATCACCAGCAGGAACAGCAGCGCACAGGCGACCGCCAGGATGGCGGTGTCGTGCCCGGCGCCGCCGAACGACTGCAGGATGATCGCCGCGGGCGTCAGCAGCGCCGCGCTGGCGAGGAACGCGAGCCGGCCGCGGGCGAGCCGCGAGTGGGAGCGCAGGTCGGGCTCGGACAGGATGCGCATCGACGGGTGCAGCGCCGAGGCCCCGAGCAGCAGGTAGAACGCGAGCCACCCGGCGTCCAGCAGCCTGCCCGCCGGGCTGTCGGTCTGGTACAGGCCCTTGACCTGGAGGTAGATGTAGCCGGCGTTGGTGGCCAGCAGCACCGCCAGGCTCGAGGTCAGCAGGTAGAAGGCCGGCCTGCGCAACCCGCCGCCGACCGCCAGCCGGGCGGCGACCGCCAGCACCAGCATGTCCATGATCGGGTAGGCCGCGGCCGCCGCGCGCATCAGCAGCGGCTGCCCGGCCGCCGCGATCGCCGGCTCGAACAGGAACACCAGGGACAGCACGCCCACGCCGATGGCGATGATCGACGCGTCGACCAGGCTTTCCCGGTCGTTGCCACGGCTGCGGCTGTGCGCGAGCTGCAGCACGGCGATCACCACGAACGGGTAGTGGGCCAGGTAGAGCAGGTCGGCGGGCGACGGGAACGCCGTGGAGTGCACCAGGTCGTGCAGCGTGTAGAAGGTCAGGTCCGCGAGCAGGTAGATGGCCTGGCCGGCGATCAACAGGTACCAGGGCACCAGGTTGCCGGGGCGGTGGCGGCGCACGCCGACCACCAGCGCGACCACCGCCGAGGCGCTGACCCCCTGGTACAGCAGGAGCCTGGGGACCTGCGCGGGCAGCGGGATGCTGCCGGGGATCACCAGGTAGACGAGCGAGGCTGCGCTCCCGACCACCACATACCAGATCCAGGGCGGCAGCGGCCCCAGGCGATGCCGCGGCAGACTCTCATGAGCCCCGGCGGCGAGGGCGTTCGGCACGGATACGTCGGTCCTTCCTGAAAGGCCCTGGAAGGGCGTATTCTCCTTGCCCATTCGCGGTGGTGGCAACCCTCGCGATGATCAGGAGGCCCAAGAGACTCAGAGGAAAGGTCCTTTGGCGACATCGATCTCCTGATCGACGTGGAGCCATCGCGTTCCCTGTTCGAGCTAGCCGGTCTCCTGGTCGAACTGCAGGACATCCTCGGTGTGTGGGTCGACTTGGTCGAGGCCTCCGCGCTCCGCCCAGAAGACGACGACATCCTCACCGACGCCATCGCGGTCGTCTCTGGCTGACGCTCGTTGAGGATCTACCGCAGCTGAGAGAAGCGATCGAGCGGCATCGAGCCGAGCGCTAGACTCCGGGCGGGGCGGGAGGCCTGCGAAGCGTGCCCTCGTCAGGGGGCGGCGCTGGGGGAGCGGCGGGGGGTGGCGCCCTCGGAGGGGCGGTTGTCGGCCGATGGGTTTCGGGAGGCGGTCGGCAGCACGTGGTCCTCGAACTGGAGCAACAGGCGGCGCAGCAGGTCGGCCAGGACCGCGCGGTCGTCCGAGCCGAGCGCGGCGAGGAGCCGGTGCTCGTTGGCCGTGTGGGCGTCGACCGCCTCGTCGATCATCTTGTGGCCCTTGCTGGTGAGCGCCACCAGCAGGCTGCGGCCGTCCCCGGGGTCCGAGACCCGCTTCACCAGGCCGGCAGCCTCCAGCCGCCGTAGCCGGTTGGTCATCGCCCCGCTGGACACCAGCAGCGAGTTGTAGAGGTCGGTGGGGGACAGGCAGTGCGGAGGGCCGGCGCGCCGCAGGGCGGCCAGCACCGCGAACTGCGGCTCGTTCAGCCCATGCCTGGCCAGGACCTCGGCGATCGAGTGCTCCAGGAAGCGTGAGAGCCGCGAGATCCGGCCGATGATCCCCATCGGTGAGACGTCGAGGTCGGGTCGCTGCAGACTCCACTGGTCGAGGATGTGGTCGACGTGATCTTGGCGTGACCCGTACCCCGCGTTGCCCGTATCCCGGTCACTCGACATGAAGACAATTCTAACGTCCGAGTCCGGCCCGATCCGCCTGGCCCAGGAGGAACTCGTGGCGCGGCCGTGCCTCGTGTCGATCCGGCCGGAAGCCGTTCGTAACTAGCCTTCACCGGGGTCATGAGCGGCTTGGTCGGGTAGGATGAGCACGTTCAGGACCCCTTCCTGCTGAGATGGCGCTCGACCTTCAACGACGAACCGGTCGCGCGGTACCCGCTCTGGCTGGGAGGGCTGGAAGGGTTCGAGCAACGGCGCCCGACCCAGCTCTTCAGTTGCACGCAGCGGCGCGCGCCGACTTGGCGTGCGCGTTTTCCCGACCGAAGGCGCGATCTCCGCCAGGCCTTCGCAACATTCTCTTAATGTTAAGATACATCCCTGTCCAGTCTGTCCGGGATGTTCAGAGAGAACCGAGGGTCGATGTCGCAACTATCCGAGCAGCTCGCGTCAGTTTATGCGGATGTCATCCGCCGCAACCCGGGAGAGCCCGAGTTCCATCAGGCCGTGTTCGAGGTGCTGTGCAGTCTCGGTCCGGTGATGGCCAAGCGGCCGGAGTACACGCAGGCGCGGGTTCTGGAGCGGCTGTGCGAGCCGGAGCGCCAGGTGATCTTCCAGGTCCCCTGGGAGGACGACAACGGTGACATCCAGGTCAACCGTGCGTTCCGGGTGGAGTTCTCCAGTGCGCTCGGGCCCTACAAGGGCGGCCTTCGGTTCCACCCGTCGGTGTACCTGGGGATCGTGAAGTTCCTGGGCTTCGAGCAGATCTTCAAGAACAGCCTGACCGGCATGCAGATCGGCGGCGGCAAGGGCGGCGCGGACTTCGACCCCAAGGGCCGCTCCGAGCGGGAGGTGATGCGGTTCTGCCAGAGCTTCATGACCGAGCTGTACCGCCACCTCGGCCCCGACACCGACATCCCCGCCGGGGACATCGGGGTCGGCACGCGCGAGATCGGCTACTTGTTCGGCCAGTACAAGCGGATCACCAACCGCTACGAGTCGGGCACACTGACCGGAAAGGGCCTGGGGTGGGGCGGCGCGCCGGTGCGGACCGAGGCGACCGGGTACGGGTGCGCCATCTTCGTGGCCGAGATGCTCAAGGCCCGCGGCCTGTCCCTGGACGGGCGCCGGGTGGTGGTGTCGGGATCTGGCAACGTCGCGATCTATGCGATCGAGAAGGTCACCCAGCTCGGCGGGGAGGTGGTGGCCTGCTCGGACTCGACCGGCTACCTGGTCGATGAGCAGGGCGTCGACGTGCAGCTGCTCAAGCAGGTCAAGGAGGTTGCGCGGGGGCGGCTGGACGCCTACGCCGCGGTGCGGCCGCGGGCCAGGTGGGTGCCGGGCGGCACCGTCTGGGAGGTGCCCTGCGAGATCGCGTTGCCCTGCGCGACCCACAACGAGATCAGCGAGGCCGACGCGATCTTCATGGTCAAGCACGGCTGTGTTGCGGTGGGCGAGGGGGCCAACATGCCCACCACGCCGGAGGCCGTCCAGGTGCTGCTGGAAGCCGGGGCGGCGTTCGGGCCGGGCAAGGCGGCCAACGCCGGCGGGGTGGCCATCTCCGCGCTCGAGATGCAGCAGAACGCCGCCCGCGACTCCTGGTCGTTCGCGGACTCAGAGCGGCGGCTGGAGGAGATCATGCGGGCCATCCACGACCGGTGCGCCACCACCGCCGAGGCGTACGGCCTGCCGGGCGACTACGTGGCCGGGGCCAACATCGCCGGGTTCACCAGGGTCGCCGACGCCATGCTGGCCCTCGGGGTCGTGTAGTGGAACGCTGGCGTTGACAAGCTGGCCGGCGGCTCATACGGTCGAGGAGTTGGCCTGACCATCCGTCCAAATGCGGGTCGAACGAGAGGCGAGCGATGGGTCTCGACCAGAGTCGGCTTGCGGCGGCGGGGCATGGCATCGCGCTGGCCTCGCCGCACCCGCTGGCGACCGCGGCGGGCATGGCGGTCGCCGAGCGGGGCGGCAACGCCGTGGACGCGGCCGTGGCCGCCGCCATATCCCTGGCGGTCGTCTACCCTCACATGTGCTCGGCGGGCGGCGACGTGATCGCCCTGGTCGCCTCGCCCGACGGTCGCGTCGAGTGCGTGAACGCCAGCGGCGCCGCCGGGGTCCGCTCCAACGCCGACGCCCTGCGGCGCGAGCACGAGGTCATGCCGGTCAGCGGCCCGCACACGGTGACCGTGCCGGGGGCCGTCTCCGCCTGGGGCGTGCTGAGCGAGCGCGCCGGCCGCCTGTCCCTGGGCGAGCTGCTGCAACCGGCCATCGCCCAGGCTCGCGACGGCGTGCCCATCGCGCCGGGCGTGCACCGCGCGCTGCGGGAGCGGGCGGACCTGCTGTGCCTGGACCCGGGCATGCGCGAGGTGTTCTTCTGCGGCGGCGCGCCCATCGGCGCCGGCGAGGCGCTGCGGCAGCCGGCGCTGGCGGCGACGCTCGCCGAGATCGCCGACTTCGGCTGGCGCGCGTTCTACGACGGGCCGGTCGCGCGCCGCGTCTGCAGCGGCATGGTCCGGCTGGGGGTCCCGCTGGTCCCCGTCGACCTGGCCAGGCACGCGCCGGAGGTCACCGCCCCGCTCCGGGCCCGCCACCGCGCCGGTGAGATCCTGACCGCCCCGCCCAACTCGCAGGGGCTGCTGCTCGCCGAGATCCTGGCGGCGCTGGAGTGCCTGCACCTGCCGGACCCGCTGGGCAGCGACGCCGGCGCGCTGGCCGAGCTGTTCCGGCTGGTGTCACGGGACCGCGACCGCCACCTCGGCGACCCCAGGTGGACGGACGTGCCCGTCGAGGAGCTGCTGAGCCCGGCCCACGCGAAGAAGCTGGCCGAGGCCGCCGCCAGCCGGGCCGCCGCCGGCCGCTCCCCGGCCGTCGGCGGCAACCCCCACGCGGTGACCTCGAGCAGCGCCATCTCGGTCCACCAGGCCCCAGGGGCGCGGGCGGCGGGGGACACGGTCGCGGTGGTCGCCATGGACGCCGACGGCTACGCGGTCTCGCTGATCCAGTCGGTCTTCCACGCCTTCGGCTCGGGGCTGCTCGACTCGGAGACCGGGCTGATCCTCCACAACCGCGGCGCGTTCTTCAGCCTCGACCCCTCGTCGCCGAACCGGCTGGAGCCCGGCAAGCGGCCGGCGCACACGCTCATGCCGGTGCTGGTCCGCGAGGCTGGGCGCATCGCCGGCGCCCACGGGACGATGGGCGGCAAGGCGCAGCCGCAGATCCACACCCACCTGCTGCTCAACCTGGAGGCGGGCCGGTCGCCGGCGGCGGCGCTGGAGGTGCCGCGCTGGGTCCTGGGCGGGCTGGTCACCGAGGAGGGCGACCTGGTCATGGCCGAGCGCAGCGTGCCGGCGGCGGCGCTGGATTCGATCGCGACCGCGGGTCTCGGGATCATGGCCGTGGCCGATCTCGACGAGGAGGTCGGCCACGGCCAGCTGGTCCGCCGTACGCCCAGCGGCGAGCTGCTGGCCGCCACCGACCCGCGCGCCGACGGCCAGGCCGCCGCCCGCTGAGCTACCCCAGGGCGTGGGAGATCAGCGGCGCCAGGGAGTCGTGCGGCCGCGCGCCCGTGCGGGTGATGATGTGCGCGGCGGCGGCGGATCCCAGACGGCCGCAGCGGTCCAGGCTCCAGCCCTGCGCCAGCCCGTGCAGGAAGCCGGCGGCGTACAGGTCGCCCGCGCCGGTGGTGTCGCGGACGGTCACCGGGAAAGGGTCGATCGTGTGCTCCTGGTCGCCGGCGATCACCACCGAACCCCTGGCGCCGCGGGTCAGCGCCGCCACCGAGACGCGGCCGCGGACCTGCCGCACGGCCTCGTCGAAGCTGGCGACGCGGAACAGCGAGACAATCTCCTCCTCGTTGGCGAACAGCACGTCCACGGCACCGTCGATCAGCTCCACGAACGAATCGCGGTGGCGGTCGACGCAGAAGGGGTCCGACAGGGTGAGCGCGACCCGCCGGCCGAACTCGTGGGCCAGCGCGGCCGCCTTGCGGAAGGCGTCCTTGGCGCTGGGGCGGTCCCACAGGTAGCCCTCGAGGTAGATGAGCTTGGCGCGGGCGATCAGCTCGGGGTCGACGTCGCCGGGCCCCAGGTCGGTGGAGGCGCCGAGATAGGTGTTCATGGTCCGCTGCGCGTCCGGGGTGACCACGATGATGCAGCGCCCGGTGGCCGGCCCGTCGGTGGCGGGCGGGACCGAGAAGTCCACCCCCGTGGTGCGGAGGTCCTCGGCGAAGGACTTGCCGAGCTGGTCGTCGCGCACCCGGCCGATGTAGGCGGCGGTGCCGCCCAGCGAGGCGATGCCGACCATGGTGTTGGCGGCCGACCCGCCTGACATCTCCAGCGCCGGGGCCATCGCGCCGTAGAGCTGATGGGCCCGCTGCTCGTCGATCAGCGACATGGTGCCCTTGGCCAGGTCGTGCCGGCCAATGAACTCATGCGGCTTGTGGTCGAGGACGTCGACCAGGGCGTTACCGATGCCCACGACATCCAGCGCGACGGTCATGCGGCCTTCCTCCCGGGCGGTGGCGTGCAGTGCGGAAGATTCATAACAGACGCCCGGGGGGTGAACAAACGGCGGCGGCCCCGGCGCGCGGGTGCGCCGGGGCCGCCAGAGGCTCTGACCGCCAGCTCGGGGCGGCGGCTCAGCGCTCGATCGGAACGCCGACCAGCGAGCCCCACTCCGTCCAGGAGCCGTCGTAGTTGCGGACGTTCGGGTAGCCGAGCAGCTCGTGGAGCGCGAACCAGGTGTGGGCGGAGCGCTCGCCGATGCGGCAGTAGGCCACCACGTCCTTGCCGGGATCGAGGCCTTGCGCGCCGTACAGCTCGGTGAGCTGCTCGTCGGTGAGGAACTTCCCGGTGCTGGGGTCCACCGCCTTGGCCCAGGGGATGTTGGCCGCGCCGGGGATGTGCCCTGGCCGCTGCGCCTGCTCCTGCGGCAGGTGGTCGGGCGCCAGCTTCTCGCCGCGGTACTCCTCCGGCGAGCGCACGTCGATCAGGCTGCGGCCGGACTTGCCCACGTAGTCGCTCAGCACCTGGTCGCGGAAGGCGCGGATGGAGAAGTCGGGCTGGTTCGCCGGGTAGCCGCCGGAGGCGCTGACGGGGGAGGTGTCGGTGGTGAGGTCGCGGCCCTCCAGCTCCCACGACTTGCGGCCGCCGTCCAGCAGCTTGACCGGTCCGTGGCCGTACACCTTGTAGTACCAGTAGGCGTAGGCGGCGAACCAGTTGTTGTTGCCGCCGTAGAGGACCACGGTGGTGGTCGGGGTGATGCCGAGCGAGTCCTGCAGCTTGGCGAACTGCTCGGGGTCGATGAAGTCGCGGCGCAGCGGGTCCTGGAGATCGGTGTTCCAGTTGACCTCGACCGCGCCCGGAATGTGCCCTCGACCGTAGGCGTCGGTGTCCTCGTCGACCTCGACGACCCGGATGCCAGGGTCGTTCAGGTGGTCGGCGAGCCAGTCGGTGGTGACGAGGACGTCGTCACGCTTGGCCATGGGTCTTCTCCTCCTTGGAGAGCCGGCGAACGCGCCGGAGCGTACGGATCGGGATGAGCGAATTCAGGCCGCGCAGGTGCTGCGGAGGAGCGCTGGGGCCACGGTGCTGCTCAGGCGGCCGGGAACGGCGCCGTGGCCCGGCGACACGGCGGGCGGCCCGCTGCGGAGTTGCCCGTGCCGAGGCCCATCGGCGCGCAGGCACGTGTCGTCAGGGCGGCCGGACCGAGCGGCTCGCGCCTGGCCCCTCCGGACGCCGGCAGTTCCCACGACATCAGTGCCATCATCTAGCGGTACAGGCTGCCAGCTTGCGGGTCGCCGCGTCAATCGGACGCTCGCGGGCGGGCGCCCGGACGAATCCGGGCAACGGCGCCTGCCGGGGGCGCCGGTTGCGCGTGCGGCGGTCAGGCCCAACACTGGACGGCGCATGGCCGGCCGGTGACCGCTGGCCGGGATGGAGGTGAGGATCAGCGTCGATGGCGTCAACGGCGCAGTCGAAGGCCCGTGAGGTCCGCGAGCATTGGGTCGACGAGATGAACGGTGCGGCGATGTACCGCGCCCTCGCGGAGCGCGCTCATGACGAGCAGCGGGAGATCTTCCTGGAGCTTGCCGAGGCCGAGGAACGCCACGCCCGCTACTGGGCCAAGAAGCTCGTGGAGCTGGGCGAGCCGGAGCCAGGGCCCGGCGACTACCGCAAGGACCTGCGGACCAGGGTGATCTCCTGGCTGGCGCGCCGTTTCGGCCCTGGCGCGGTGCTGCCGATCGTGGAGCGCGGCGAGATCGCCGACGCCGGGCACTACGACAACGTTCCAGAGGCGACCGTGGCGATGGCCACCGACGAGCGCATCCACGCGCGCGTCCTTGCCGGCCTGACCCCGTCGACGGCCCTTTCGGGCATCCGCCGCGGCGAGCGGTGGCACCGCGGTGACTCCAGCGGCGCGCTGCGGGCGGCGATCTTCGGCGTCAACGACGGCCTGGTGTCCAACCTCTCCCTGGTCATGGGGGTGACCGGCGGCCAGGCCGACCGCAAGTTCATCCTCCTGGCCGGGCTGGCCGGCCTGCTCGCCGGCGCGTTCTCGATGGGCGCCGGCGAGTTCATCTCGGTCACCTCCCAGCGCGAGCTGTTCCAGCGCGAGATCGCGCTGGAGTCGGAGGAGATCGTGGCCATGCCCGACGAGGAGGCCAACGAGCTGGCACTGATCTACCGGGCCAAGGGCATCGGCCGCGAGGACGCCGAGGCCCTGGCCAAGCGCATCATGCGTGACCACGACACCGCCCTGGACACCATGGCGCGCGAGGAGCTGGGCCTCAATCCCGAGGAGCTGGGCTCGCCGACCCGCGTGGCGGCCTCCAGCTTCGCCTCGTTCGCGATCGGCGCGGTGCTGCCCGTGCTCGCCTGGATATTCAGCGCCGGCACCGCCGCGTTCGCCACTTCCATAATTCTCTCCGCGCTGGCCCTGTTCCTGGTGGGTGCCGGCATCAGCCTGCTGACCGGGCGCTCGGCGATCCGCTCCGGGATCCGCCAGCTCCTGGTCGGCGGCGCCGCTGCCGTGGCCACCTTCGGGATCGGCCGCCTGATCGGTGTGAGCGTGAGCTGACCGATGGCAACGTTTCCCTCTGAACTCAGGCACGTCCTGCTGGTCGGGCCCCCCGGGTCCGGGAAAGGCACGGTCGGGCCGCACCTCTCCGAGCTGCTCGGCGTCCCGCATGTCTCGTCCGGGCAGCTCCTGCGGGCCTCCGTCAAGGAGGGCGACCCGCACCACATCGGCGAGCAGGTCGCCCGCGGGCACCTGGTCCCCGACCGGGTCGTGGCTCAGGTGATGTCCGAGCACCTCGCCGACGGCTTCATCCTCGACGGCTATCCTCGCAACGTCCGCCAGGCGGCGGAGCTGGACCGCGTGCTCAGCGACAGCGGCCGCCGCGTCCAGCTGGTGCTCGAGCTGATCGTGCCGGACGAGGTCGCCTCGGCGCGGCTGTCGCGCCGGGCACGGATGGAGAGCCGTAGCGACGACAATCCCGACACGGTCGCCGCGCGACTGGTCACCTACCGGCGGGAGGCGGTGGCGCTGCTGGCCCATTACGCCGACCGGGTGCGCCGCGTGAGCGCCTCCGGCGACCTGGACGAGGTCTTCCAGCGCGCCGAACGAGCCCTGTCGTCGCTGCCCAAGGGCGCGCGGGCGAGCCAGGCCTGAATGGTCCCGGGGGCTGACCGCGTGGAGCCGGCGGCCGCCGAGCGGGTCGCTCGGCTGGCCTCGCTGGTGCCGGCCCTGGACAGCGCGGCGGAAGCGGCCGCCGCGCAACGCCAGGCCCAGCTGCTGAAGCCGGCCGGCAGCCTCGGGCGCCTGGAGGAGCTGGGGATCCGGCTGGCGGCCATCGCCGGCCGCTGCCCCCCGCCGGTGCCGGCCAGCCCGGCGGTGCTGGTCGCCGCCGGGGACCACGGCGTGGTGGCCCAGGGCGTCACCCCGTGGCCGCAGGCGGTCACCGGCGCGATGGTGGCGGCCATGACCGCCGGGCAGGCGGCCGTCAACGCGATCGCCGGCGCGATCGGCGCCGAGGTCCGGCTGCTGGACGCCGGGGTGGCCGCCGCGCCCGCACCCCACCCGATGGTCCGCCAGGGCAACGTGCGGCGCGGCACCGCGGACCTGGCCGTTGCCGCGGCGATGACCCGCGAGCAGGCGGCCCTGGCCGTGCTGGAGGGCGCCGCTGCCGCCGGCGAGCTGCTGGACGCGGGCTGTGACCTGCTGGTCACCGGCGACATGGGCATCGGCAACACCACGGCGGCGTCCTGCCTGATCGCCGCGTTCACCGGCCTGCCTCCGGCGGCCGTCACCGGGCGGGGGACCGGGATCGACGACGCCACCTTCCAGGTGAAGGTCAAGGTGGTGGAGCGGGCGCTGGAGCGGCACGCCCCGGACGCCGCCGACCCCCTCGGGGTGCTGGCCAGCGTCGGCGGGCTGGAGCACGGTGCCCTCGCCGGGCTGGCGCTGGCCGGCGCGGCCAGGCGCGTGCCGGTGCTGCTCGACGGCGTCAATGCCGGCGCGGCCGCGCTGGTCGCGGTCGCGATCGAGCCGAGGGTCGCCGGCTTCCTGATCGCCGGCCACCGCTCGGTCGAGCCGGGCGCCGGCGCCGCCATGGAGCATCTCGGCCTGGAGCCGCTGCTCGACCTGCGGATGCGGCTCGGCGAGGGGACGGGGGCGCTGCTGGCCGTGCCCATCGTCAGAGCCGCCGCCGCGGTCCTCGGCGGGATGGCCACCTTCGCCGAGGCCGGCCTGGAGGGCTGAGCGGAGGCGCTCACGGGCGCTTGGACGTTGTCACTACGCTCGTCAACTTATTGACAGACGGATCGGCCCGATGCTTTTCTCCCTGCACAGAAGGCAGGAGGTGGAGCGTGCCGGTCCAGGACGCAGGCGAGGTCGCCGACGCGGGGCTGCGGTTCCCGACGGTCAGCGGCCAGACGCTGGCGGCGGCCAGGGAGCTGGGCGCGTGACCGCCACCCTGGTCTCCGAGGACGACGTCGCCGGGCACCGCGAGCCCGGCGACAGCGCCACCGTCAAGGTCACTCTCGACGCCTCGGTCGGCTGCCGCAACGTCACCCAGCGGGTGCTGCGGTTCGCCGCCGGGCGCTCCACGTCCCGCCGCACGAGCTGCGAGGAGGTCTGGTTCGTGGCCGCCGGCCACGGGACGCTGCTGCTGGACGAGCGGCGGCTCACCCTTGACCCGGAGGCGGGCGTGCTGCTGGAGCCAGGCGCCACCTGGGCCCTCGACAACCCCGGCGAGGGCGAGCTGGTGGTCGTGGGCGTGCAGGTCCCCGCCGCGCTCCAGGCCCTCGGGCCAAGGCCGGCGCCGCCGGTCCTGCGGCTGGCCGATCGGCCCGCGATGACCACCGGCGACCGCCAGTTCCGCATCCTCGTCGACCCCGAGATCGGCTGCCAGGGCGTGACCCAGTTCGTCGGCTGGATCCCGCCCGGGCGGGCGCCGACCCACCACCACACCTATGAAGAGGTCGTCTACGTCCTCGAGGGCGAGGGACTGCTGCACCTCGAGGAGAGCACCCGGCCGATCCGGGCCGGTTCGTGCATGCACCTGCCGCCGCCGGTGGAGCACTGCCTCGAGAACACCGGGACCGCGCCGCTGCGGGTGCTCGGGGTGTTCCACCCGGCCGGCAGCCCGGCGTCCAAGAAGGAGACGGAAACGAGAGGACAGTAGGGCTGCCTGGCGGAGCCGCGCGCTGCCGCCAGCCGATGGAAAGGGCCTCGAGATGCGCAGATTGCGGTGGGCGGGCGTGCTGGCGACGGCGATCGCCCTGGTGGCCGCCGGTTGCGGCGGCAACTCCTCCGACTCCAGCTCGGGCGGCCAGGCCGCCTCCTGCAAGGGCTCTGTCGGGGTGATGGGGCCGTTCACCGGGCCAACCTGGGCTTCGTGTCCGGGTCGGCGACCAGGACCACGCTGACCGACGGCAGCCGGCCGACCTTCTTCCGGGTGGTCTCGCGCGACGACGTCCAGGGTCCGCAGGACGCCAAGTACATGATCGACAGCCTCAGCGCCAAGAAGGTCATGATCATCGACGACCAGACCTCGTACTCGACCGGTCTGGCCGAGGCCGCCGAGCAGACGCTCAAGGACGGCGGGGTGGCCACCAGCCGCGAGTCGGTCAACCAGAAGCAGAGCGACTTCTCCGCGCTGGTCAGTAAGGTCACCAACGACACCGACGTGGTCTTCCTGCCGTGGCAGTTGGCGGCCAAGGCGCAGGTCTTCAGCCAGCAGCTCTCGGAGCAGCGCCGCAAGGCCGTCATCTTCGACAGCGACGGCCTGTTCGCGCCGTCGGACTTCAAGACCGATGGCGCCTACGTGTCGGCGTTCGCCCCTGACATCAAGGCCATCCCGGCCGACGCGGACCTGGTCAGCGCGTACAGCGCCAAGTACGGCGAGTTCGGCACCTTCGGGCCGCCGACCTACACGGCCACCCAGGTCGTGCTGACCGCCATGAACGAGGCGTGCAAGGCCGGCAAGCTCGACGGCAAGAGCGTGGTCGACAAGCTCAAGACCACCAACGTCTCCGACTCGATCCTCGGCGGCACCCTCAAGTTCGACGCAAAGGGCGACGTGGAAGGCGGCAAGTTCTACATCTTCCGTATCCAGAGTGGGAAATACACGCTGGTCACACAATGAGCATGGCAGTCCTCGATCCATGTGGGGGGAGCGAGCTCCCCCCACGGCCCCCCAGGAGCGCCTGTGCCATGGTTGGGTTATGACCTTTCTTACCCAACAGATTGTCAACGGGCTCACGCTGGGGAGCGTGTACGCGCTGATCGCGCTCGGCTACTCGATGGTGTACGGGATCCTCAAGCTGCTGAACTTCGCCCACGGCGAGGTCTACATGGTGGGCGCGTTCATCGGCTACGGGGTGCTGACCGTGCTCGGCGGCGCGGCCGACCCCGCCATCGCGGTGCCGTTGCTGATCGTGGCGATGTTCCTGGCGGCTGGCGGCCGAGGCGCTGTGGCCGCACGCGGTCACCGCGGCGGGCGCCGGCTCGGGCGCGCTCGGCAGGGCGCTCGGTGTCTGGGTGGTGGTGCCGACCAAGCCGGTGGCGATCGGCAACGCCGCCTTCGTGCTGCTGGTCGCGGCGCTGCTGGCGTTCACGCGGCTGCGCGGGACGGCCCGGACGGTGGCGCTGGTGCCGTTGCTGTGGCTCGCCGCGTTCGTTTGGGAGAGCCGGCTGGCGGCCGAGCCGAGCGTGACGCGCCAGCTGCTGGTCGGCGCGATCCTGGTGGTCATGATGAACGCGCGCCCGCACGGGCTGCTCGGCCGGCCAAGGGTGGAGGCGGTCTGATGCCAGCTCCACCCCAGGCGCCCGCCCCGCCGGAGGCACGCTGATGCCCGCCCTGCTGGAGCTGGAAGGCGTGAGCAAGCGCTTCGGCGGCCTGGCGGTGATCAGCGGGCTCGACCTGCACGTCGACGAGGGCGAGGTGGTGAGCGTCATCGGGCCCAACGGCGCTGGCAAGACCACGCTCTTCAACCTGATCACCGGCGTGTACCGGCCGGACGCCGGCGCGATCCGGCTCGACGGCCGCGAGCTGGTCGGGCTGGAGTCGCACGCCATCACCCGGCTCGGCGTGGCGCGGACCTTCCAGACGGTGCGGCTGTTCCTCAACATGACCGTCAAGGAGAACGTGATGGCCGCCGCCTACGGCCACACCCGCGCCAGCCCCTGGCAATCCGTGCTGCGCACGCCGGCGGCCCGCCGTGAGGAGCGCGCCACCGCTGAGCTGGCCGAGCGGCAGCTCGCCTTCTTCGGCACCCGCCTGGTCGGCTACCGCCACGACCAGCCCGCCTACAGCCTCTCCTACGCCAACCGGCGGCGGCTGGAGATCGCGCGGGCGATGGCCACGCTGCCGCGCATCCTGCTGCTGGACGAGCCGGCGGCGGGCATGAACCCCGCCGAGACGCACGAGATGACCGAGCTGATCGGGCGGCTGCGGGAAGAGGGCGGCTACACCATCCTGGTGATCGAGCACGACATGCACTTGGTCGCCGGGGTCTCCGACCGGGTGGTGGCGCTGGACCACGGCACCAAGATCAGCGAGGGGCCGTTCCAGCGGGTCGCCGGCGACCCGCGGGTGATCGAGGCGTACCTGGGCCTGCGCGCGGAGCGCCGCTGATGGAGCCGCTGCTGCGCCTGGAGAGGATCGACACCTGGTACGGGCAGATGCACATCCTCCAGGGCGTGTCGCTGCAGGTCGGCGCCGGCGAGCTGGTCTGCCTGCTGGGCGGCAACGCCTCCGGCAAGTCCACCACGCTAAAGACCGCGCTCGGCCTGGTGCGGCCCCGCAATGGCCGGGTGGTACTCGACGGGGAGGACGTCACCGCCCGCCCGACCAGCTACCGGATCGCCAGGGGCATGGCGATCGTGCCCGAGAACCGGCGCGTGTTCGCGCCCATGACCGTCCGCGAGAACCTGGAGATGGGCGCCTACCTCAGCCGCGACCGTGCCGAGCGCGCCCAGGACCTCGAGCGCGTCCACGAGCTGTTCCCGCTGCTCGCCGAGCGCGCCGGCCAGCTCGCCGGCACCCTGTCGGGCGGCGAGCAGCAGATGCTCGCGGTGGGCAGGGCGCTGATGAGCAGGCCGCGCCTGCTGCTCATGGACGAGCCGTCCATGGGCCTGTCCCCGCTGCTGGTCGAGCGGACCTTCGAGCCGATCCAGCGGGTCCACGCCTCCGGCGTGGCCATGCTGCTGGTCGAGCAGAACGCGAACATGGCGCTGGCGGTGGCCGATCGCGGCTACGTCCTGCAGACCGGCCGGGTCGTCCTGGCCGACCAGGCGGGCGCGCTGCGCGCCCACAAGGACCTGAGGAGGGCATATCTTGGCAGCTCGTGACCTGCCTGCCAGCGTCCGTGACCGCTTCCCGATCTTCAAGCGCAAGGTCTACGTCAATAGCTGCTCGCAGGGCGCGCTCTCCGACAGCGTCCGGGCCGCCTACCTGAGCTATCTCGACGACTGGGACGAGCGCGGCGCGCCGTGGGAGTACTGGGTCGAGCTGATGGAGGCGGCGCGGGCGGAGTTCGCGGGGTTGGTCGGCGCCGGCGTGGACGAGGTGGCGGTCACGACCTCGGTGTCGGCGGGCGTGAGCGCGCTGGCCAGCGCCTTCCGTTTCGACCGCGGGCGCGACACGATCGTGGTCAGCGACTTCGAGTTCCCGACCATCGGCCAGATCTGGCACGCCCAGGAGCTGCGCGGGGCCAGGGTCGTACACGTGCCCGCCGACCCCGACGGCACCATCCCGCCGGAGCGCTTCGAGCGGGTCGTCGACGACCGCACCGCGCTGGTCGCCGTGACCTCGATCTGCTTCCGCAACGGCTCCAGGCTGGACGTCGGGGGCGTCACCCGGCTGGCGCACGAGCGCGGCGCCAGGGTCCTGGTCGACGCCTACCAGGCGATCGGCGCGGTCCCGATCGACGTGCGGATCATGGAGGTCGATTTCCTGGCGGCCGGGGCGCTCAAGTACCTGCTCGGCTCGGCGGGGCTGGCGTTCCTGTACTGCCGGGGCGAGCACGTGGAGGAGCTGGTCCCGACGGCCACCGGCTGGTTCGCCGACGCCGACATCTTCCAGATGGACGTCCACGACTACTCGCCGTCGCCCACGGCGCGCCGCTTCGAGGCCGGCACGCCGCCGGTCCCCAACATCTACGCGGGCATCGCCGGGATGCGGCTGATGCGCGAGATCGGCGTGGCCGCCACCGCCGAGCACGTGCGCGGCCTGAACGACCTGCTGCTGGAGGGCCTGGACGAGTTCGGCGCCCGCGTGGTCACGCCCCGCGACCCCGCCCGCCGCGGGCCGCTGGTCACCGTCGAGTCGACCGACGTCCATGCCCTCGTCGAGGCGCTGGCCGCCGACGACGTGGTCGTCTCCTCCCGCGACGCCAACCTGCGGATCTCCCCGCACTGCTACAACTCCACCGAGGACGTCCGCGCCGTGCTGGACGCCCTCGGCCGCCACCGCGCTCTGTTCGCCCCGGGGGGCTAGGCGCGCTCGGTGGCACCGGCGGAGTCTGCCCGAGGGGTTGCGCGGTCGTCCGCGTCGGGGTGGTCGCCGTGCCGGCGGCCGGTCGTCTCAGGGCAGGTCGCCGGAGAGGATCTTGGCGAGCTTGGCGCTGTCGATGTTGCCGCCGGAGACGACGCAGGTCACTTGGGAGCTGTCCAGCAGCGGGGCGGCCGCGACTCCGGCGGCGCCGGCGCCCTCGGCGACCACCCTGGTGCCCTCGGCCAGTGCCCGGACCGCGCCGGCGACCGCGGCCACCGGGACCACCAGCGACCCGGCCAGCAGCTCCCGGGCGAGTCCGAGCATCTCCGGGAAGACCGTCTTGGAGCCGATCCCGTCCACGAAGGACGGCTGGTAGTCGATCGACACCGCCTGGCCGGCCTCCAGGGAGGCGGCCAGCGGCGCGGCGCCCTCGACCTCGACGGCGTGGACGCGGATCTCGGGCCGCAGCTCGCGCAGGCCGGCGGCGATACCGCACGCCAGCCCGCCGCCACCCCATGGGACCAGCACCGCCTCGACCCCTGCTGGAAGGTCCTCCGCCAGCTCACGGGCGATCACGCCGTTGCCCGCCATGACCTCGGTGTCCAGGAACGGGTGGACGAAGAAGCGGTCCTCCATCCCCGGGTAGGTCCGGTCGACGAAGGTCTGCCACCAGCGGTCGAAGCTGACCGGGATGGTGTCGGCGCCGAGTTCGGCGATGCGCTCCAGTTTGGCGGCCGGGGCGGTGGAGGGCACCACCACCGAGCAGGGCACACCGAGGTGGCGTGCCATCCAGGCGGCGCCCTGGGCCATGTTGCCCGCCGAGGCCGTGAGCAGGCCCGCCTTGGTGGCCTCTGGCGGCGCGGCCGTGACCGCCGCTGAGGCGCCGCGCAGCTTGAACGAGGCGATCGGCTGGAGCAGCTCGAGCTTCAGCCAGAGCGTCTGGCCGCCCCGCTCCAGCGGCAGCGTCGGGGTGCGCCGGACGATGCCGGCGGTGCGGCCGCGGGCGTCGTCGATGCGCGCCAGGTCCGGAGCGCCGATCACGAGAGCGACACCTGGGTGCCGAGCCCGCGGGAGCGTGCCTGCGACTCGATATAGGCGCCGGCCATGACGTCCTCGATCGCCAGGCCGAGGGATTTGAAGAGGGTGATCTCGGCCTGGCTGGTGCGGCCGGCGTGGCGGCTGAGCAGCACCTGGCCGATCTCGGCGACGACGTGGTCCTGGCCGAGGTCGCCGGCGCGGATGGGGATCACCAGGTCGCCGGCCTCCGCCAGAGCGGACTGGAGGCTGTCGGCGAACACGGTGGCGGCGGCGACCGCGTCGGTCGACAGCTCGCGGACCGTGGGCAGGCAGGCGCCGACCGCGTTCACGTGCGCGCCCGGCGCGAGCATGCCGCCGGTGACCACGGGCTCGACGCTGGCGACGGCGGTGCAGACCAGATTGGCGCCGTCCAGCGCCTCGGCCACCGACTCGCGCACCTCGACCGGGGGGCCGAAGCGGTCGCCGGCCCATTCGGCGAGCGCCTTGGCGTGGGCGTGGGTGCGGCTCCAGACGCGGATGCGTTCCAGCCGCCGCACCACTGCCATCGCCTCCAGGTGGCTGCGCGCCTGGGCGCCCGCGCCGACGATCGCCAGGTCGCGCGCTTCGGATGCGGCCAGTGCCCGGGTGGCCACGGCGGACACGGCGCCGGTGCGGATCTCGGTGATCGCGGCGGCGTCGAGCACCGCCGTGGGCACGCCCGTCTGGGGGTCGAACATGGTGACCGTGCCCTGGTGGGTGTCCAGGCCGCGGGCCGGGTTCCCCGGGTGGATGGTCACCGTCTTGATCCCGAAGCCGAGGTCGGGGCCGGCCCATGCCGGCATGGCGGCCATCATGCCGGCGGCTCCCGACGGCTGGACGACCATCCGCAGCGGCTGGACGACCGTGGCGGCGCTGTAGCGCTCCAGCGCCTCGCGCATCTGCTCGATGGCCGCTGGCATCGGGAACAGCTCCCGCACCGCGGCGGCGTCGATGACCAGCATCGGCCTGGTTCGCTCCTCGGGGGGACTGGCGGATGGCGACGAGCCGGCCTGCCGGCTCGTCCGAAGCACCATACCTTGGGGCGACCCGGAGGGTCACCGCGGGCGAGCCGGAGGGTCACCGGGGATGGCCGCCGGCCTCGCCCGATCCGGTCGTCCGGGCGACCCGGCGCGCGAAGCCGACGGCGCAGTCGGCGGCCGCCCGGCTCGACCCGGAGGTGAACAGGCAGCGGTCGAGCCGGGCCAGATCGCCCGCGCGCTTGGAGACGGGGCCGTCCAGCCGCACGGCGAGCACGGCGGCCAGCAGCAGCGCCAGCGCGCCGAGCAGCAGTCCGGCGATGGCCTGGCCGCGGTTGAAGGCCCGCCAGCGGGCGGCCCGGGCGACGCCGATGGCGCCCAGCAGCATGGCGACGATGCCGAGCAGCCCGCCGAGGGGGAACAGCACGACCGTCAGCACCAGCGCGAGGCCGGCCGCGCCCATGGTCAGCGCGGCGACGCCCGCGCCGTTCCGCGGGGCGAGCCGCAGCACCGGCGGCAATGGCTCGCGCACGGATCCTCCTCGGTGGTGGACGAAGGCGGCGGTTGCCCCACGAGGAATATCGGCGCCGACGGCTGACGGCTGGAGGCGCCCTCGGCTGGAGAGCGCCTCGCCGGTCCCGGTCCCGCCGGTCAGGAGCACGAGGTGGCGGCCGGAGCGTTGCATCCCCACGGCGGGCTGTCGCGGATCCGGGGCAAGATACTGCCGGAGATCGTCAATCCGAGGAGGCCTCTGCATGGTCGTCCAGATCCAGGTCAGCTTCGACGCGGCCGACGTCGAGCGGCTCGCCGCCTTCTGGAGGGAGGCCCTCGGCTACCACGACCAGGCTCCGCCCGAGGGTTACGCCACCTGGGAGGATTGGGCCCGCGCGGTGGGGATCCCGGAGGAGAAATGGAGCGACGCGGCCGCGCTGGTCGACCCCGAGGGCGTCCGGCCGCGGCTGTTCATCCAGCGCGTGCCCGAGCCGAAGACCGCCAAGAACCGCGTCCACCTCGACCTCGGCGTCAGCGGCGGCCGCGAGGTCCCGCTGGAGGAGCGCCCTCCCAGAGTCGACGCCGTCGTCGAGCGCCTGGTCGGCCTCGGCGCCACCAAGGTCCGCGCCAACGACGAGGCTGACCAGTACTGGGTCGTCATGCAAGACCCCGAAGGCAACGAGTTCTGCCTGCAGTAGGAGACCAGCCTCGCGGTCGGTCAGCACGGTGAAGCGAGATACTTCCTCTGCTTTGATATCAAGGAGGAGGAGCGGTATGAGCCGCACGCTGATCGATATCGATGATGACGCGCTCGCGCGCGCCGCCTTTGTCCTTGGGACCTCCAGCAAGGTCGAGACGGTCAACCGAGACCTGCAATTGGTGGCCGAGAGGACAAGCCAGCAGGCCGAGCGGGACCGCTTCGACGAGCTGCTCGACCTTGTCGGCGACCGGCTCGCCGAAACCGACGTCAGGGCAGAGGCGTGGCGATAGGGCCGCCGCGCCTCACCGACAAGTCGGCCTGGGAGCCAGCGCGCTACGACAAGCGTGCTCGGCAGCGCGTGCACGAGCTGCGCGAGGCCGGGCAACTGGCCGTGTGCATCGTGTCCATGGCGGAGCTGCTGTACTCGGCCCGCAACGCCGACGATTTGGCCAGGCTGCGTCTCGACCTGTCGTCGCTGCCCTACCTGCGCATGACGTCTGCGGCCGAACAGCATCTGGTGGACGTTATGGCCGCACTGGCGCTGCGCGGAGAGCACCGGATGCCGATCCCGGACCTGATGCTTGCCGCCATCGCGCACGCGCACTCCGCGGTGGTACTGCACGACGACTCCGACTACGAGCGGATCGCAGAGGTCACCGGGCAGCCTCACGAATGGATCGTCCCGCGAGGAAGCGGGCATGGGGGCCACGCCTGATTCGGCCGCCCACGCATCCAGTGGAAGGTTGCGGGCTCGTCCCTGGTGGAGCAGCCACGACGAGCAACGCGCCGGCGCCCGCCGCCAGGGCTCGCCCGCGTCGGCAACGTAGACATATGCATGTCGCATAGGTATGCTTTGATGTATGCGTACCACGATCCGGGTCGATGACGAACTTCTGCGGGAGGCCAAGCAACTCGCCGCCCGCAGCGGTCGCACGCTCACCGCGGTCTTCGAGGACGCGCTCCGTGAGACGCTCAACCGGCAGCGTCGCCCCGCCGCGCGCACCGTCGACTTTCCCACGTTTCGAGGCAACGGCCTCCAGCCGGGGGTGGACCTCGACGACTCCGCCGCGCTGATCGAGTTGATGGACCGGGCGGATGCAGCTGATTGACGTCAATATCCTGGTCTACGCCCACCGCGAGGAACTGCCCGAGCACAAGGACCACCGAGTGTGGCTTCAGGGCGTGCTCGCGGGTGACGAGGCGTATGGCATGGCGGACCTGGTGCTGAGCGGCTTCCTCCGGGTGGTTACGAATCCGCGGGTGTTCAATATCCCGACGCCGCTCGACATCGCTCTGGAGTTCACTGAGCGCATGCGAAGCCAGCCGAACTGTGTCCCTATCGCGCCGGGAGCACGGCATTGGGACATCTTCACGAGCTTGTGCCGCTCCGCCGGAGCCAAGGGAAACCTGGTCCCGGATGCTTATCTTGCGGCCCTGGCCATCGAATCGGGCAGCGAGTGGATCACGACCGATCGGGATTTCAGTCGGTTCCCGGGGCTGCGGTGGCGGCATCCGTTGACAAGCTGACTGGTCCGGTCACGAGCGCATACTGCCCGAAGGCAACGAGTTCCGCCTGCAGTGAGATGGAGATGGTCTTGTTGGGCTGCCTCACTGAAACGGCGTCAGGCAGACCTGCGGAGCCAGGCCGCTGCGTCGGGCCTTCAGTCTGCTAGTCTGAGGCCACGATGAGCGAAGTAACCGTTCACTTCACGGCGGTTGTCACCCATGAGGGTGACTGGTACGTCGCGCGCTGTCTTGAAGTCGAGGTCGCAAGCCAGGGCCACAGCGTCGAAGAGGCGCTCGCGAATCTGACAGAAGCCCTTGAGCTGTACTTCGAGGACAGTCCACCGGTAGAGGCGTCCCACCCGATCGTCGCTCCGATCGAGGTGCGTATTCCGGCGTGAGCGGAACGCTTCCTGTGATTTCCGGGAAGGAGACGGTCAAAGCCTTGCAGGCCGTCGGTTTCGCGGTCGTCAGCACTCGCGGTAGCCATCGGAAGCTTCATCATGATGACGGGCGCGTCGTAATCGTCCCGCTGCTCCGCGAGCTGGCTCGTGGAACGCTCGCTTCGATCCTTCGGCAGGCCCGGCTAACCCCAGACGAGCTCAAGGGCCTGCTGTAGATCCCGGCGCGCTTGCGATGGCGCTCTCTGGGTCCACTGACGGCGAGCGCAGCGATTAGGCTTGAGGGATGCGACGTTCCGGGGTGTTCTTGCCGCTGTCGCTGCCGGTGCTGGTGGTGCTGGGGCTGCTGCTGGCGGTGATGGCAGGGCTGGTGCAGATCGGCACCCTGGTGTACGCGTATGAGCGCATCGGCATCGACCGGCACTGGCTGCTGGCGCTGCTCGGGCTCTCGATCGTGGGCAGCGCGGTCAACCTGCCGGTAGCCCGGATGCGCGGCTCGGTGCTGCTGGGCCCCCAGGTGGTACGCGTCTACGGGATCCGATACCTGGTGCCGGCGGTCCGCCAGCGGCGCGAGACGGTGATCGCGGTCAACGTCGGTGGAGCCCTGGTGCCGGCCGGCGTGGCGGCCTTCCTGATCGCGCGGGAGCACCTCGGCACCCGGGCGCTGTTGGCGGTCGGGATCGTGGCAGCAGTCACGCTGGCACTGGCCCGCCCGGTCAAGGGCGTCGGCATCGTCCTGCCAGGGCTGGTGCCGCCAGTGGTCGCCGCGATCACGGCCTTGGCGATCTCCGAGCCGTTGGCGCCCGCGCTGGCCTACGTCGCCGGCGTGCTCGGCACCCTGATCGGCGCGGACCTGCTCAACCTCCCGCGCATCCGCAAGCTCGGCGCGCCGGTCGCTTCGATCGGCGGTGCCGGCACCTTCGACGGCATCTTCCTTTCGGGACTGCTCGCCGTCCTCATCGCCACCCTCTGAGCGGGGGTGCCATGGGCGCGGCGCCCGCCCGGCCGCGGCGCCCGGCCGGCCCGGCACGGCCGCCGGCATCAGGCGTTGCCGGCTCGGAACCAGGCGCGGGCGGGCTCGGCCCAGCGCTGGTGCTGGCAGCGGAAGACCTCGCGGGCCCGCACGCCGCTCCAGCCGGTTGGCAGCAACGGCTCCGGCAGGCCGGGGTCCAGGAACGGGAACCTGCGCCACTGGTGGACCATGCGGGCCTGGGCGACGAAAACCTCCTCCGGCCGGCGCGGCTCCAGCGCGGCGAAGGCGTCGACGAACGCCTGGTAGTGCGCGCCGAGCTGGTCGAGCCCGCCCCAGGCGGCGACCACCAGCTCCCGCTCGCTGCCGATACCGCCATGGCTGGCCACGAACGAGGTCGCCTGCGCGGCGGGGTCGAGGTCGCGCAGGGCCTCCAGCGCCTCGCGCTCGCGCTCCAGCCGGGGGCTGATCCACAGGCCCTGGCCGAGCGACCCGAACCCGGCCCACGCCAGCCGGGTCCGGACCTGGTGGCGATGGTCGCGCCGCCCCTCGGGGACGCGCACCAGGACGACCAGCCAGCGGCCGTCCCAGCCGGTGGCGATGCCTTCGAAGTTGTAGATGCGCTCGCGGCCGCGGACCAGCAGCTCCCGGGTCGGCGCCGAGAGCCGCCAGCGGGCCTGGCGGCCGACCCGGTCGCGTTCCAGCCAGCCCTCGGCGGCGCTGCGGGTGACCGCCTGGCGCGCGGTGACCTCACGGATCCCGAGCGCCTCCAGGGCCCGCACCAGCGCGGCGTTCCACACCGGCTCGGCGTGGTCGAGCACGAACTCGCCCAGCACCGTGAGCAGCAGCGACCGCGCGGCCGGCCCCCCGAGGGACCGCCGCCGCAACAGGTCCGGCCCGGCCGCCCCCAGCCCACCTGCCGTGACGACGCCGGGCGTGGGCGCGCTCCTATCCACCGCCGGTCCAGATCCGGTCGGGGTCGAGCGCGCGCAGGGTCTCCAGGGTCTGGCGGTCCGGGACCTCGGTCACCGGGACCTCCGGCCGCGGGCTGTCCGGCCAGCCCCATGGCGTGGCGGCCAGCACCTCGGCGGCCCGCTCGCCGGGATGCGCCGAGACCAGCTCGAAGGTGCCGGTCCCGCTCTCGGCGCGCAGGACGGCGCGGGTGGTGATCAGCGTGACCGACTCGCAGGCCGGCAGGCCCACGCGCTCGCGCCAGCCGGGACCGTCCCCGTACCCCGGGCTGGTGCGGTGGTCGACCCGCTCGACGAACCGGCGCGGCTCGTGGGCCATGATCACCAGCAGCCGGCGCGCGGCCGAGGCGATGTCGCAGCCGCCGCCGCTACCCGGCAGCCGCACCTTCGGGGCGTCGGCGGTCCCGATCCTGGTGGTGTTCAGGTTGGCGTGCCGGTCGATCTGCGCCCCGCCGATGAAGCCGAGGTCGACGTGCCCTCCGGCCAGCAGCCCGATCGCCCGCGACAGCTCGCCGGTCCACAGGGCGCCCTCCAGGTTCGGCGGGTCGCTCATGGTCACCACCGGCCCGCGCGGCGGTGTGTCGCGCAGCACCCCGTTCTCGAACGCGCCGACGGCCCCCGGCGCATGGGTGGAGACCGCGAGCGCGAAGGCCAGCAGCGGCAGCCGCATGCCCACGAACACCACGTCGCCGTCGCGGATCTCCCTGGCGGCGCAGGCCACCGTCAGCTCGCGCCTGGTCAGTGCCAGCTCAGCCACGGCGGCCAGCCTCCAGAGCCCTCAGGTAGCTCGCGCGGTCCGCGACTCCGAGCACCCAGCGCTCCAGCCATGCCTGGAAGCCGTCGTGCGTGGCGCTGGCCCGCGCGTAGTCGCGGTAGGCGTCGGCATCGTGCGGGTGGAACCCTTGCAGCGGCGCCGGGTGGGTGCCGCCGGGCTCATGGACGACCGCCGTGACCAGCGCGCCGGGCACCAGGGTCAGCTCGGGGTGCGACCGGATCGCCTCGGTGTCGACCAGCTCCTCCGCGACCACGATCACCGCCCCGGCGGCCCCGATCGCCTCCTGGGAGATGCCGAGGTTGCCCCACGCCTGGGCGTTGCCCCGGCGGTCCGCGCGCTGCACGTGGACCACGGCGACGTCGGGGCGCACGGCCCGGACGGCCAGCAGCGGCTGGCCGGTGAATGGGCAGGCGACCGGCAGGAAGCCGTCGTGGTCACTGGCGACGTCCGAGCCGAGGGCTGTACGCGTGGGCAGGTAGCCGACCCTGGAGGCGGCCGCCCGCAACGCCAGCGAGATGGTCAGGTTGGAGTGCTGCCGCACGGTCAGCGTTCGCGGCTGGCCGGCCTCGACCGCGCGCCGGAAGCAGTAGCCAGACCCGGTGGTGACGTTGCCGACCCAGGCCGCCTCGATCACCGCCACGCAGCCGGCGCCGACGAGCTGGTCGAAGATCGCGTCGGCGATCGGGCCGATCAGATGGAGGTCGCGCCGCCGCTGGCGGATCAGCTCGTGGGCGAAGGCGAAGGGGATCGCGGCCTCCAGCGCCAATCCGCAGGCCACGCGGGCGCCGTCGGGGACCAGCCGCGCCACCGCCTCGCGCATGCTGACGAGCTTGTCATTCATCGCGGAGCTTGTACCGCTGGATCTTCCCGGTGGCGGTCTTGGGCAGGTCGTCGACGAACACCACCTGACGCGGGCGCTTGAACGCGGCCAGCCGCTGGCGGCAGAACTCGACCAGCTCCGAGGGCGCGGGGCTGCGGCCGGGCAGCCGTACCACGTAGGCGGCCGGCTCGTGGAGGCCCTCCGGGGTGCGGCGGCCCACCACGGCGGCCTCCAGCACGTCCGGGTGCTGGACCAGGGTGGCCTCGACCTCGGCGGGTGAGACCCAGATCCCGCCGGCCTTGATCATGTCGTCGGAACGGCCGGCATACGTGAACACACCGTCCTCGGAACGCGAGTAGACGTCGCCGGTGCGCAGCCAGGGGCCCTCGAACGTCCGGCGGTTGGTGGCGGTCCGGCACCAGTAGCCGGTGGTCACCGACTCCCCGGCGACCAGCAGGTGGCCGCTCTCGCCGTCGGGGACGGCCTGGCCCTGGTCGTCGACCAGCCGGACCTGGTAGCCGGGCACCACCGAGCCGGTGGTCCCGGGGCGGATGTCGTCCGGGCGGTTGGAGATGAAGATGTGCAGCGCTTCGGTCGTGCCGATGCCGTCGAGGACGTCGACGCCGAAGCGCTCCTTGAAACGGTGGTAGAGCCCGGCGGGCAGCGGCTCGCCCGCGGAGACGGCCAGGCGCGCCGACGAGAAAGTATCGGCCGGCAGGTCGGCGGCCAGGACCGCCGCGTAGAAGGTCGGCACCGCGAAGAACAGCGTGGGGCGGTGCTCGGCGACGGCGGCGGCCACGCCCTGTGGCGTGGGCCTGGCCGGGTCGAGGATGGTGCGGGCGCCGACCGACATCGGGAACGTCAGCGAGTTGCCGAGTCCGTAGGCGAAGAACAGCTTGGCCACCGAGAAGCAGCGGTCGCCCGGCGTGATGCCCAGCACCTGCTGCCCGTAGGTCTCGGCCGTGTAGGGCAGGTCGACATGGCGGTGCATAGCCGCCTTGGGCCTGCCGGTCGTGCCCGAGGTGTACAGCCAGAAGGCGGGGGAGTCCGGCCAGGTGGCGTACGGCGCCGCCTCGGTCGGCTGACCGCCGGTCCATTCGTCGAAGCGGTGCACGCGGACACCGCCGACCCCGACCTCGGTCTCGCCGTTGCCCGCGACTACCACGTCCGTGAGCTCATCGCCGGCCGCCACCATCTCCTTGACGGCGGTGCCGAGCTCGCCGGAGACGATCGCCACGCGGGCACGGGCGTCGTTGCACTGAAAGGCCAGCTCGCCGCCTGTGAGCATGGTCGACATGGGCACCGGCACCGCGCCGATGCGCAGCGCCGCCAGGAAGCTGGCCACCCAGTCCACGCCGTCGAGCATCACCAGCGGCACGCGCTCCTCCGGCCGCACGCCGATCGATCGCAGCGCGTTGGCGACGCGGCCGACCCTGCCGGCCAGGTCCGCGTAGGTGATCCGGTCCTCCCCCTGCTCGAGCGCGACCCGGTCGCCCTCGCCGGCCTCCAAGCGCCGGTCGAGCAGGTACTGGCAAGCATTGAGCAGTTCGGCCAACCCCAACCCCACCTTCCCTGGCGGCCGCCGGGGGCTACCCGCGCGGCTCGAAGCGGACGTACTCGAACTCGACAGGCTTGCCGTTGATGCCGGTGGCCGGCGGCGCGATCCAGTTGGCCATCTTGCCTGGCTCGGTGACCTGGGTCATCAACGAGCCCACGTACTCCCGGTCCTCCTCGGTTGGCAGCCACTCGTCGAGGCGGGCGCTCCACGCCCGCTCGTCGAGCAGCTCGCCGCCCGGGTCCAGCCGGGCGCCCGCGAACACGCCGACCTGGCGGTTGAAGCCGCGGTGCGGCAGCCGCAGCTCGGCGTCGAGCCCGGCCCTGGCGATGATCTTGTTCCAGCTCGACAGGCCCCGCTGGCAGTCGACGATGTAGTCGTCGCGCAGGCACTCGTTCATGGCGTTGAGCGCCGGCGCCTCGACCATTTCGACCAGCCCGCCCTCCAGCCTCGGCACCTGGTAGGTGGCGTTCACGAGCTGGTGGTCGTCGGAGCGCTTGGTCTCCAGGAAGCGGCCCTTGAGGCCGCTGGAGAAATACGTGGCCGCGTTGCTCGACAGCTCGCTGCCGAACAGGTCGAGCGAGACGCTGTAGTGGAGGTTGATGTACTTCTGCAGCAGCTCCAGCTCGATGCCGCCGAAGCGGCGCACGTCGCGGCCGTCGACGCCGTGCTGGCGGATCAGGTCGCAGGTGCGCTGCACCACCCGGGCGATCCCGGTGGTGCCGATGAACATGTGGTGCGCCTCCTCGCGCAGCATGAACTGGACCGTGCGCGACAGCGGGTCGAAGGCGCTCTCGGCGAGGGAGGCGAGCTGGTACTTGCCGTCCCGGTCGGTGAAGAAGGTGAACATGAAGAACGACAGCCAGTCCGGCGTCGGCTCGTTGAAGGCGCCGAGGATGCGCGGCTTGTCGCTGTCCCCCGAGTGCCGGTCGAGCAGCGCCTCGGCCTCGTCGCGGCCGTCGCGGCCGAAGTAGGCGTCCAGCAGGTAGACCATCGCCCACAGGTGCCTGCCCTCCTCCACGTTCACCTGGAAGAGGTTGCGGAGGTCGTAGATGCTCGGGCAGGTGTGGCCGAGGTGGCGCTGCTGCTCGACCGATGCGGGCTCCGTGTCGCCCTGCACCACGATCAGCCGGCGGAGCGGGTTGCGGAACTCGCCGGGGACCTCCTGCCAGACGCGCTGGCCCTTGAACTCGCCGTGGCTGATGGTGCGGTTGGGGTCGGGGTCGAGCAGGAAGACGCCCCAGCGGTAGTCGGGCAGCTTCACGTAGCCCCAGGCCGAGTCGCGCTTGATGTCGGTGGTGATGGCCGTCCGCAGGTAGACGTCGTCGCCCTGGAAGCCGAGCGGGCCCAGCTCGTTCCACCAGCGCATGAACTTCGGCTGCCACGACTCCAGTGCCTTGAGCAGCCGCCGGTTGTCGGAGAGGTTGACGTTGTTGGGGATCTGCTGGGAGTAGTCGATCCTGGTCACAGCCACTACACCCTCTTCCGGTCGAACCGCGGGCGCTGGCCGGTGCCGAAGCGGCGCAGCGCCCCGTCCTCGCCGGCGGCGTTCGGGCGCTGGAAGACCCAGTTCTGCCAGGCGGTCAGCCGCCCGAATATCTTGGTCTCCATCGTCTCCGGCCCGCCGCAGCGCAGGTTGAATTCCATGCCCGTGAGCGCGTCCGGCGACAGGCTCGCACGTTCCTCGATCGCCAGGCGAACCTCGTCCTCGAAGTCGATCTCGTCGTAGATGAAGGTCACCAGGCCGAGCGCATCGGCGTCGGCCGCCTCCAGCGGCTCGTCCAGCCGCGCGGCGACCGCCTCCAGCGCCTCTGGATGGCCCAGGAAGCGGCGCTGCAGCCGGGTGAGGCCGTTGGAGCCGGGCAGCGGGCCGAGGTTCATGCCGTCCAGGCGCAGCGTGGCCGGCGGCCGGCCGTCCCCTTCGAGCTCGCCTTCCAGCATGAAAGCGCGGTCGGCGGCCAGCACCAGCTCGAGCAGGCTGCCCGTAAAGCAGCTCCCCGGCTCGACCAGGGCGATCAGGCTGCGCGCCGACAGCTCGAGGCGCTTCAAGGTGCGCTCGAGGTACAGGGTCACCTCCCGCACGAACCAGTCCTCCGGGTGGGCGAGCAGGGCACGGTCGATCGCGGCGACGGCCTCGGGATCGCCCTGGCTGCGGAGCACCCAGGTGCCGATCTCCGGCTCGTTGAAGCGCAGCAGCAGGATCGCGTCGTCCAGCTCGCGCGCCATCGCCAGCGGCCACCATCCCGCGCCGGGCGCCTCCGCGCCGCCCCGGTCGGGAGGCGGGCCGGCCTCGGCGCCGCCGGCCTCGGCACCGGCCGCCTCGGCACCGTCGGCGGCCGCGGCGCCGGCCGGCCCGCGGAGGGTGAAGGTGGCGACGCCGAGTGAGCGGTCAAGCTCGACGGTGAGGTTGGGATAGGCGATGCGGTCGGCGTCCAGCTCCCGTTCCAGCGGGGACAGGGGCACGCCGGCCGCCTCGGGCGGGCGGTCCGAGCGGGAGGCCAGCTCCTCGGCTCTGGCCCGGGCAGCCTCGGGCAGCTTGGTGCGGGGAGCCAGCTCGTCGACCAGGCCCCAGTCGAGGGCGCGCTGCCCGCGCACGCCCTCGGCCACGGTGGCGACGAAGTCGGCACGGTCGGGCCGTACCTTGCGCTTGTCGGTCAGGCGGGTGAGGCCGCCGGTGCCGGGGAGCACGCCGAGCATCGGCACCTCAGGCAGCGACACCGCGCTGGAACCGTCGTCGACCAGCAGGATGTGCTCGGTCGCCAGGGCCAGCTCGTAGCCGCCGCCGGACGCGGCGCCGTTCACCGCCGCGAGGTAGACCTGGCCGGAGCTGGCGCTGGCCTGCTCGATGGCCAGCCGCGTCTCGTTGGTGAGCTTGCAGAAGTTGACCTTCAGCGGGTGCGAGGCCTGGGCCAGCATCTTGATGTTGGCGCCGGCGCAGAAGACGCCGTCCTTGGCGCTGGTCAGGATGACGGCGCCCACCTCGGGGTGCTCGAAGCGCAACCGCTGGACGGCGTCGTGCAGCTCGATGTCGACGCCAAGGTCGTAGGAGTTCAGCTTGAGGGCGTAGCCGGGATGCAGGCCGCCGTCCTCCGCGGTGTCCAGCGCCAGGGTCGCCACCGGGCCGTCGAACGCCAGCTTCCAGTGGCGGTAGCGTCCCGGGTCGGTGTCGAAGCTGATCCAGGGCTCGCCCCGACCGCCGGCCGCGGCCGGGTTGGTGGTCTCCAGCAGCGTCATGGGCCGCCCCTTCGCGTCAGCGGAAGGGCCTTATTCTGCTACAAATCAGCGACCAACGTAAAGAGAACGTCGCACGTCCCCCGGGGAGGGCGGGGCGGGGTGGCATGGGGCGGCCGCCGGCGCGTCCGGGGGGCGCGTGGGGCGGGGTGGCCCTCGGCTGCCGGCGCGTCCGGCGCGAGGATTCGGGACTTCCCGGGCGGGAGAGCGCGTGGTTCTCTTGAGGGATCGGGGGCGGGGGCTCTCGAGTGGTCTCCCACCGGGCCATCTCGGAGGTTCGAGGTCGATGCGCTACGTCGCGCCCATTTCCCTGGTCGACACTGTCGCCGCCCTGCGCGCCGGCCACCTCGACCTCCACGATCACGTCAACGCCCTCCTGGACCGGGCCGAGGCGCTGGAGCCCGCCCTGCTGGCCCTCGTTCCAGAGCCCGGGCGCCGCGCGCGCCTGCGCGCCGACGCCGCCGAGCTGATCGCGCGGCATCCCGACCCCGGCGACCGGCCGCCGCTGTTCGGCGCGCTGGTCGGCGTCAAGGACGTGCTGCGGGTGGACGGCCTGCCCACCGGCGCGGGATCGGCCGTGCCGGCCGAGCGCCTCGGCGGCTCCGAGTCGGCCGCGGTCCGCTCCCTCCGGGCCACCGGCGCGCTGGTGCTCGGCAAGACCCGCACGGCGGAGTTCGCCTACGCGGCGCCGGGCCCGACCCGCAACCCACACGACCCGGCGCACACGCCCGGAGGCTCCAGCCACGGGTCGGCCGCGGGTGTGGCCGCCGGCTTCTTCCCGCTGGCGCTCGGCACGCAGACGATCGGCTCGATCATCCGCCCGGCCGCCTTCTGCGGCGTGGCCGGGTTCGTGGCCACCTACGACCGCATCCGCACCGACGGCACGCTGCACGTGTCCCGCAGCCTCGACCGCGTCGGCCTGTTCGCCGCCGACGCCGCGGGGATCGAGCTGGCCGCCTCGACCCTCATCGAGAGCTGGCACCCGGTCGGCGGCTGGCGGCAGCCGGTCCTCGGCGTGGCCGACGGCCCGTTGCTCGAATCCGCCGACCCGGCCGCGCGGGAGCTGTTCGAGCGGCAGGTCGACGCACTGGCGGCCGGCTACCAGGTCCGGCGCGAGCTGGTCTTCGAGGACGCGGAGGAGGTCGCGGAGTCGCTGCGGCGGCTCATGAACGGCGAGTTCGCCCGCGAGCACGCCGCGCTGTTCGAGCGCTACCGGGACCGCTACCGGCCGCAGACCTCCGGGGGGATCGAGCATGGCCAGAGTGTCACGGACGCCCGGCTCGACGCCGACCGCCGCGCCGCCCTGGAGCGGCGGCTCCGGGTGGAGTCGCAGCGCCGCGCCGCCGGGTTCGACGTCTGGGTGACCCCCGGCGCGCTCGGCCCGGCGCCCGCCGGCATCAGCGCCAGCGGATCGCCGTGGCTCAACCTCCCGTGGTCCTACGTGGGCCTGCCCGCCGCCGCCATCCCCGCCGGCGCCATCGGCGGGCTCCCCGTCGGGCTCCAGCTCGTCGGCGGCTGGCACGCGGACGAGGAGCTGCTCGAATGGGCGGTCGCGCTGGAGCGCGACGTCGAGTTCCCGACCCCGCCCGCCGCCGCCCGCCAGCCGCGGCCGCAGTCGTTCAGCTGGTGGTAGCGGTCACGGGGTGGTGCTGCGGGCCAGCGCGTGCTCGACGAGGGCGACCAGCGTGTCGAGGCTGGAACGCGGCTCGCGCGCGTCCATCCACACCAGTGGGCAGTCCGCCGACAGCACCAGCGCGTCGCGGATGGCCTCGTCGCGGAAGGAGCGCGTGCCCGGGAAGCGGTTGACCGCCACCAGGAACGGCAGCCGGCGGTTCTCGAAGTAGTCGATCGCGGCGAAGCATTCGTCGATCCGGCGCATGTCGACCAGCACGACCGCGCCGACCGCGCCGCGCGCCAGCTCGTCCCACATGAACCAGAAGCGCGACTGGCCGGGGGTGCCGAACAGGTAGAGGACCATCTGCCGGTCAACGGTGATCCGCCCGAAGTCCATCGCCACCGTGGTGGTGGTCTTCTGCGACAGGCCGGTGACGTCGTCGACGCCCACCGACAGGACGCTCATGCTCTCTTCCGTGGTCAGCGGCGGGATCTCGGACAGCGACCCGACGAAGGTGGTCTTCCCGACCCCGAAGCCCCCGGCCACCAGGACCTTGAGTGAGATCAGCTCCTCGTCGGCGAAGCGGCTCGGACGGGTGTCAGCGGGCGCGAAGTCCATCGATCAGCCTCCCGAGGATCGCCTGGCCGGGCCCGCTGTCGCTGTCGGCGCTGCGCGGCATGTGGACCGTGAGGTAGCCGGCGTTGGCCAGGTCGCCGACCAGCACCTTGGCGACCGTGATCGGCACGCGCAGCCCGATGCCGATCTCGGCCACGCTGGTAGGCCGGGTGCACATGGCGATGATGGTCCGCCACTCCACCTGGAGCGACGGGTCGCGCTCCCGCCGCATGGCGACGTCGGTGGCGGTGACCAGCGCCTCGATCGGCAGCTCCTCCCCGGCGGAGCGTGTGCGCCCGCGGGTGAAGGCGTACACCGGCACGACCCGGCTCCCGCCCTGGGGGTAGGAGGCCTGAGGATATGAGGCCTGGGGGTACGGGTCCTGGGGGTGCGAGGCCTGGTCGTAGGGGTCGTGGCGATACGCGCCGCGCCCGTACGATCCCTCATAGGTTTCATCGTCAGAGGTCATGGCAGCACCCCGTTGACGCGCCGCGCCCGCGGCTGCGAGGTGATCACGTGGCCGATCCTGGCCGCGAGCATGGTGACCTCGTAGCCGACCATCCCCATGTCGCAGTCGCGGTCGGTGAAGACCGCCACCGACGAGCCCTCGCCCATCGAGGTGAGGAACAGGTAGCCGCCCGTCATCTCGATGATCGTCTGCGCCACCGCTCCGGCGCGGAGCGTGTGCGCGGTGCCCCGCGCGAGGCTCACCAGGCCGGACGTGGCCGCCGCCAGTTGGTCGCCCAGCCCTTCGCCGACGCGGTCGGAGGCGGCCAGCCGCAGCCCGTCGGTGGAGACCGCCACAGCGTGCAGCACCCCTGGCGTGTTCCGCACGAAGTCCGAGAGCAGCCAGTCGAGCTGCCGGCCAAGGGGGCCGCTCGAGGTCACGACTGGCCGCCCCGGCGCTCCGGCGGGTCGCTGTCGAAGTTGGTGTCCTCGCCCTCGACCAGTGCCCGTGCCGCCCGGCGGCTGGCCTGGTAGCGCGAGAGCGCCTCGCGGGTCCTGTTGCCGTCGGGCACCGCCCGCTCCGGCCGCTCCTCGGCCTGTGATTGGTCCCGCAGCTCCGGAGCGAGATGCGACTGCGGCACGCGTCGGGTCAGCGGCGGCTCGTCCAGCGGAGTGGCGGGCGGGGCGGCCTGGATCGGGGGCGGCTCGGGCCCGGGCTCCACGTTCCCCTCGCCGATGCGCACCGAAGTCGAGGAGCCGTCGCCCGGGGTCGAGCCGTCGCCCGGGGAGTGGCCGTGGACCGAGGAGCCGTTGGTCGGCTCGTGCAGCGCCGGCTCCTCGAGGACCGGCTCCCACCAGCCCGACCAGGGCTCGTCGTCGCCAAGGCCGAAATCCGTCGGCAGCTCGAAGGAGCCGTTGCCGTCCCAGGGACGGGCGCCCTCGCCCTCGCGGGAACCGGTGGCGATCCTCGGGGCCGGCGCCGGCGGGGCAGGGATCGCCGGCCCCGTCACCGCCACCGACCCCACCGGCAGGGCGTGCTGCCGGATCGGCGGAGCCGGGGCGTCGAGCGGGGGAAGGTCGCCGAACAGGTCCTCGGGCAGCACGACCACGGCGGTGATGCCGGAGCCGGGCGTCAGCGACAGCGAGACGGTGATGCCGTGGCGCTCGGCGAGCCGGGCGACCACGTGCAGGCCGAGCCGCTGCGACACCGACAGGTCGACCTCCTGCGGATGGGCGAGCAGCTCGTTGACGGCGTCCAGGTCCTCGCGCCGCATGCCGATCCCGCAGTCCTCGATGGTGAGCACGTGCGAGCCGGGCCCGGCGGGGTAGGGGCGCAGCCGGATGATGACGCTGGCCTCGGGCGGCGAGAACCGCACGGCGTTCTCGACCAGCTCGGCGAGCAGGTGGGTGAGGTCGGTGACGGTGTGGCCCATCACCGCCAGGCGCTCGTCGAGGTAGAAGGCGACCCTGTCCAGGTCCTCGGTCTCGGCGATCGCCGCGCGCACCACGTCGAGCAGCAGCACCGGCTCGCTCCAGGTGCGCGGTGGGCCCTCGCCGGAGAGCACCAGCAGGCTCTCGGCGTTGCGCCGGATCCGGGTGGCGAGATGGTCCAAGCGGAAGAGCTCGGCGAGCGCGTCGGGGTCGCGCTCCTGCTCCTCGAGCTGGTTGATGATGCCGAGTTGGCGGTACAGCAGGCTCTGATTGCGCCTGGCCAGGTTGATAAGCATGTCAGAGGTGAACTTTCGGCGACTGATTTCCGTATCGGCCAATTTTTTGGTCAGCCGGACGGACTTCTCCTGCTCGTCCTCGGTGGTTCGCCAGAAAATCACCACGCCAACGCAGGCGGCGAGCACGGCCGCGCCATGGATTGCCGACCAGGTCCACGGATGGAGCTCACCGGGCCTGTGATTGAAGATCAGGTTCTGGCTCCACGCGGAGCCGACGCCATGGCTGATGACCGTGAAGACGATGTTCCAAAGGAACGGCAGCCAGTCCTGGTACAGCGCGATGAACCCGATCATGATGAAGAAATGGAAGTGCGCCTCGATCGAGCCCCGTGACAATCCGACCAGCGCCGCCGAGCAGTAGACCAGGCCAGCGGTGACGAACAGCGAGCTCAGGCGCATCTTTGGGGTGAAGTGCCCGGCGATCAGGCACAGCAGCGGCGGGACCAGCGCCAGCGCGGTGATCGCGGCGGTGTGGTGCAGCGCCACGCCGAACACGAATAACGACGGGAGGTGGATGAGGAGTATCCACTGGAGGAACGAATGCCGCTTCTGCCACTCCTGTGGGTCGAGCATGTTGCCCCGCGGCAGGTAATCCAATATCGAGCTCACCGTTGGTCGAACTCCTCCGGACTCGGATGGCCGACCACCCCGACGGCCACGATCTGCCCCGGCGAGCGCCGCGTGACGCTCGTCCCCATTGCGCCGTAACCCCCCGATCCGACCCGCAGAATTTTGCGTGGATGCTGGTCGAGCATGCAAATTGGCCAACATCGGTGATGTTTGCCGCGAATCATATTTCGGTAGCGAGCGTCGCGCACCTGTAGTACCGGCCAGCAGTACGACCGAGCCGACCACCAGTGCCAGCTCGAGCACGGTGGCCAGCACGTCGAATCCCCCGACGCTCTCCGCCTGCCATGGCGTGGGGCCGATCGGCAGGCCGGTCGTCCGCGTCGCCAGCCACAGCACCACGATCAGGCCGTTGCCGACCGCCCCCGTCGCCAGCAGCGCCCTGTCCGGCTGGCGCACCACCAGCAGACCCCAGGCGAGCTGGGTGAGCGCGGACAGGACGAAGAACCAGCCGTACAAGGCGGAGACCTGGAAATGGCTGGTGATCACGTCGGCGTGCACCACCGCGGTCCCGACCGAGCAGGCCATCAGCAACAGGCGCGCGTCCAGCGATACGCTCACGGGGGCACCGCCCCAGGAGGCGGTGACGGCGCCCGGCGCGGCGGTGCCGTGCGCGGCGGCGGGGGCCGGCCCGGGGTGGCGGGACCGGCCGGCCCGGGACCTGGCCAGGCGCGCCCACCCCAGCCACCCGCCCAGCCCGACCAGCGGCAGCAGGTGGCCGGCGTGGATCAGGACCCAATCCATCCCCTCGCCCCGATCTAGATCTGCCGCAAGCCGTACAGGACCCGCTCCAGCAGCGAGAGGTCGGGCCGGTCGTCGAACTGCGCCGGCCGGTGGAGCTCGACCAGGCCCTGCTCGGCCATGTCGCTCACCAGCAACCGGACCACGCCGAGCGGCAGCCGCAGCTTGGCCGCGATCTCCGCCACGGAGAGGACGTCCCGGCACAATAACGCGATCGCGCGACGCTCGAAGCTCAGCCTCCACACGTCGGTCCCCACCGAGGTGGTGGTCACCAGCGCTTCCACCTCGAGCTCGTCCTGGTCGAGCCGGAGGCGGCCGCCGGTGATCGCGTACGGCCGCACGACCCGGTTCGCTCTATCTCCGCGATCCGTGGCCATTGCCGGCCGGCGCCTCTCGCTCTGGACCGTGGGCCTGGCTACCCAGGCTCGTCATGCTCGTTCCCCACGACCGCATCCCATCCGGCCGTCTCGCCCTCCATCCCCTCGCCAGCGCTGCGGCGGCCGCGCTCGAGGCCCTCATGGTAGTTCGCCAGCAGGCTGCGGACCTCCTCGGGGGAGCGCGCCGCCCGGCGGGCGTCCTCCTCCTCGTCGCGCATGGCGCGCTCGCGCTGGGTGAGGATGCCCGGCGCCAGGTTGGCCCGCGGCACGCGGCGAGGCAGCCCGGTAGTGGTCTCCGGCTCGTCCTCGCCAGGCAGGTCACCAGGCTCACCCCGAGGGCGCTGGCCCGGCTCGGCCCAGGGGCGCTGGCCCGGCTCGGCGCGATCGTGGAACCCGAAGGGTACGGCCGTGGGTGGTTCGGGCAGCGGGCCCTGCCGCCAATCCGAGAAGGGGTCCTCGTGGAACGGGTCCTCGTCGTCCAGCCGGCCAGGCCGGGAGGGGAACGGCGGCGCCCCCGGCGTGCGCGGCGGGACCGGGGCGTTGAACTCCCACGGCCGACCGACCGGAGGCTGGACCTGCTCCTCCGGGGTGGGGAATCTCGCCGACAACGGCGGGTAGGGAGTCGGGGACGCGGGCCCGCCGGTCTCGAACCAGTCGGACCGGGCCTGCTCGAAGATGGGCAGGGGGTCGGCCATGACCGGCTCAGGCTCCACCTGCGGCGCCATGATCTGGGGCGCTGCCGCGAACGGGCCCGGCGGGGAGGCGGCGTGCTGCGGCCCCAGCGGGAGGACCACGCTGGACGGCAGCATCACCAGCGCCGTGATACCGCCATAGGACGAGTGCCGCAGCTGCACGCGGATGCTGTAGCGCCGCGCCAGCCGGCCGACCACGAACAGCCCCAGCATGCGAGAGACCGCGAAGTCGATCGTCGGCGGGTTGGCCAGACGCTCGTTGACCTCCTGCAGCTCCTCGTCGCTCATGCCGAGGCCGCGATCCTCGACCTCGACGACGTAGCCCGTCGCGGCCGGCTGGCCGCCGACCCGCACCACCGTCCCCGGCGGCGAGAACGAGGTGGCGTTCTCGATCAGCTCGGAGAGCAGGTGGATGATGTCCTCCACCGCGTGGCCGGGGACCGCGACCTCCTCCATCGGCACCAGCGCGACCCGCTGGTAGTCCTCGACCTCGGCGATCGCGCCGCGCGCCACCTCGCCCAGCGGGATCGGCTCGGTCCAGCGCCGCGGCGGCTCCGCGCCCGACAGCACGATCAGGTTCTCGGCGTTGCGCCGCATCCGCGTTGCCAGGTGGTCGAGCTGGAACAGGCTCGACAGCGTCTTGGAGTCGGCCTCGGCCTCGAGCTCGTCGATCAGCTCGAGCTGGCGGTCGATCAGCCCCTGCGAGCGCCGGGCCAGGTTCAGGAAGATGTCGCCGATCGACAGGCGCAGGGCGGCCTGCTCGGCGGCGACCCGGACGGCGACCTGGTTGACGGCGTTGAAGGCGGCCGCGACCTCGCCGACCTCGTCCCGCGACGGGACCCTGACCGGCTCGAGCTCGTGCGACAGGTCGGGCGCCTCGCCAGTGGAGCGCTGCAGCTTGGCGACCACCCCGGGCAGGCGGTTCTGCGCCACGTCCTTGGCGGAGGCCTCCAGCAGCCGCAGCGGGCGCAGCATCGAGCGGGCCACCAGCAGCGCCAGCCCGGCGACCAGCACCAGGACCAGGAGCACGGCCAGGCTGTCGGCCGCGGCCCGCGAGTTTGCGGAGCGCTCGATCGCGCGGCTGCGGCCGACAGCCGCGATGCCGAGCCGCTGCTCCACCTGGTGCAGCAGGTCGACCTCGGCCGTGGTCACCGCCCACCACTGGTCGGGGTCGATCGACAGGTGGCCGTTGCCGTCGGTGGCGACCACGTCGGCCTGCAGCTCCTTGGCCCGCTGGACCTCCGGCCCGACCACCGTCTGCACGAACGCGTCGCGCTCCGACGGCGTGGCGGTTGCCTGGAACTCCGAGAGAAGGACGTTGCGGGTGGCCAGCGTCGAGGTGAAGCTGCGGTACTGGCCCTCGGCGAAGCCGCCGTGGGCGAGCACGCCACTGACCAGCTCGCGTTCGAGAGCGGCCAGCTCCTTGATGCGCGAGACGGACACGAACGCCCCCACCGCCTGCGCCAGCTCGGGGTCGGCGATCCGGCCCGAGAGCTCACGGTTGGCGTTCAGCAGGTCGGCGACCGTGGCGGTGTAGAAGTCCAGGGCGCCGGAGGTGCCGATGCTACGGTCGCCGATGTCGTGGCGCAGGTTCGCCAGCCCGTCGAGGTGGCCGAGCGCCGAGGACAACGTGTTCCTGGCCGGTGTGGTCAGCGACTTGGCGTCGAGCTGGTCGATGCTGCCTCGGTAGGCGTCGATGGCCCTGTCGGAGGCGGTCTGCTGCTCCCGGAGCGCCTGCGGGCTGGCCTTGGCCGCCGGGGCGTCGAGCAGGCGGCCGGCCAGGCCGCGTTCGTGCTCGAGCTCGTGGGCGACGTCGGTGCCGCGCAGCGAGAACTCGGTGAGCTTGGTCACCCGGTCGGCCTGGCGGCTGGTCGAGATCCGGGAGCTGACCCGCAGCGCGCCGAGGACGGCGCACGCAAGCACCGGAAGGATCAGGAGTACCGCAATTTTCGACCGGATCGATAGTCTGTCCAGCACACCATCCATCCTCAGGTTGCCGCGCGTGGCTTGGTGCCATCGGGGCGCGGGATTCATATGTCTAGGGTCTGCTCGATTCGGGGGGTGAGGCCATCCAGGGGGTTGAATGCGTATTCTGCTGCCTGGGCACCAGGCGCTGCAAGGCTTTCCGAAAACTCTCAGAATTGAAAATCGAGGGCAAAGCGGGCGTGTGTCGCTTCATGCCGGGCTCCGGTCGGCGGCCATGCAATTCGGGCTGGCGCCGCTGGAGCCGGACGAGGTAGGGTGCCAGCGGCCATGAAGATTCCCCCCAATCCGACGCGGCGACCCCCGGTGCTGGTGCTCCTCGCGCTTGCCATCGCGCTCGCCATCTCGGCCTGCACCTCGGATTCCAGCACCCGGGACGTGCTGCGGCCCCAGCCGGTCGGCGGCGGGCTGACGCCGCTCGGGCTGCAGCTCCCCCAGGCAATCAGGAATGCCCGGGAAATCCGAGTCGGGTCTGATATCTCATACGCGCCTGTCGAATTCTACGACGCGCTCGCGCCGGACGTCCTTGATCGACCGAGTGGGGAGCCGGATCCGGGCGTTCAGGGAATCGATCCCGATCTGGCCGCCGAGTTGGGCCGCAGGCTCGGCGTCCGGTTGACCTTCGTCAACGTGAAATTCGATTCGCTGCTGGACTCGCTGCGTTCCGGCCGGATCGACGCGATTATCTCCGGCATGAGCGCGACCCCGGACCGGGCCGAGCAGGTCTCCTTCATCGAATATTTCCAAGCCGGCACGTCGATCGTGGTGGCCAGGGGCAACCCCAAGGGCATCCGGACGGTCGGCGACCTGTGCGGCAAGACGGTGACCGTGCAGTCGGCCACCATCCAGGCCGACCTCGCCGTGAAGCAGCAGAAGAGCTGCCCTGCAGCGCAGCCCATGCGGGTGCGGCAGTTCGACTCCGGCAGCCAGGCGCTGCTCGAGGTGAAGTACCGGCACGCCGACGCCAGCCTCACCGACTTCCCGGTCGCCGCCTACAACGCCAAGGTGTCCGCGGCCGGCCAGGATTTCCAGGTCGTCGGCGGCCAGATCGAGCCGGGGCCGTTCGGGATCGGCGTCCGCAAGGGCGACGCCCCGCTGCGCGAGGCGCTGCGTACCGCCCTCCGTCAGATCATCGCGGACGGCACCTACGACCGCGTCCTCGGCAAGTGGAACGTCGCCGCCGGCGCCCTGAAGAGCGCCCAGGTCATCGGCGCTCCAAGCGCCGGGTAACCTCTTCCACCTCAACCAGAACGTCAAGCCATAGGGCCTGCCTGGTCGGCCGCCGTTCCCTGGGTCCTGGCCAGGGCCTCCTCTCCAGCCCGAGTCAGCCTCGCTGGTAGACGGCAGGCGTGATCCCGTAGGTCCGGCGGAACCAGCGGGTGAGGTGGCTCTGGTCGGCGAACCCCGTGGACGGCGCAACGATCGCGATCGCCTCACCGGCGGCGAGCCGGCGCCTGGCCTCGCGGAGCCGGAGCTGCCGCAGATAGGCGCTGGGCGGCAGGCCGTAGGTCGCGCGGAACTGCCGGCTGACCTGGAAGCGGCTCAAGCCGACCTCCCTTGCGAGGTCGTCGGCGCCCAGGTCCTCGGCGAACCGGTCGTGGAGCAGGTCGCGGACCCGCGCCGCCGCGCCGGCGCCGGGGGAGGCGAGGCGGAGCGTTGCGCCAGGGCTCGAGGCGCCCTGGGTGGAGGCGCCGCGCCCGCCCGCGGCCGCCAGGCCACGGCGGGCGTGGTGCTCCACCACGGCGAGGACCGTGCCCATCAGGAGCTCGTGGGCTTCCAGCCGCGTCGCGCCGTCGAGCAGCAGCGCGTGCGCGCGCCGCAGCCGCCGGGCCAGCGGCTCGTCCTCGACGACCGGCGCGGTGAACAGCGGCAGCCCGCAGCGGTCGCCGGTATCGGCGAGCACGTCTGCGACCAGCTCGGGCGGAACGTGGAGCATCCGGTAGGTGAACCCGGACGGCCCGCCCGTGTGCCCGTCGTGCGGGTCGTCGGGGTTGAAGGTCATGATCATGCCGGTATGGCTGGAGTGCGCGGCGCCCCGGCAGCGGAACTCCTGCACGCCCTGCTCGGTGACGCCGAACGAATAGGTGTCGTGACTGTGCCGGTCGTAGACGTGCCGGTAGAAGTGGGCGCGCATCGCCTCCACCGGCGGATCCGCCAGCCGCCGGTAGTCGGACCATTCCCTCGAACCCGGGACGGCCCCCGGTCCCTGCCTGGTTGCACCAGCGTTCAAGACGAGCCCCTCGGCCACGGATACGGTCGACGCATCTGTTTGCTCGTGGAAGGAGAACGGTGCGCTTCGATACCAAGATAGCCATCGTCGTCCGCGACGACCTCGATACCTGGCAGAAGCTGAATGTCACGGCGTTCCTCGCCGCCGCGGTGGCGGCAGGCGCCGACGGCGTCATCGGCGAGCCATACGAGGACGCCTCCGGACAAAAGTACCTGGCCATGTTCGCCCAGCCCGTGCTGGTCTTCCGGGCGTCCGCCGAGCAGCTCGCCCTGGCGTACGGTCGCGCCGTCGCCCGCGACCTGCGGCTGGCGATCTTCACCGAGGAGCTGTTCGAGACCGACAACGACGTCGACAACCGGGCCGCCGTCGCCGCGGTGCCCTCCGGCGAGCTGCGGCTGGTCGGGCTCAGCCTCCACCACGACCGCCGGGTGGTCGACAAGGTCCTGAACGGTCTCCGCCTTCACCCCTGAGCGCCGGCCCGGTCGCACCCGCCGTCAGGCGCCCCGCCGCGGCTCGCCGGGCCGGCGCCGCCCGGCCCGGCCGGGGCGCCGGCGGCGAGGACCTCGAGGAGCTGGGCGGGGCTGATGTTGCCGCCGCTGACGACCAACGCCACACGCCTGCCGGCCAGCCGCGGTCGCAGCCGCAGCGCGCCGGCGAGGGCCGCCGCGCCGGCCGGCTCGACCAGATTGCGGGTCAGCTCGATCATCCGGTAGGTCGCCTCGCGCAGCTCGTGCTCCTCGACCAGCACGAAGTCGTCCAGACGCTCCCACAGGACCCGCTGCGGCAGCTCGAACGCGGTCCGCGTGGCCAAGCCCTCCGCAAAGGTCCCCATTCGGTCGGGCACCAGCGACCGGGCCGCCCACGACCGGTACGCCGCCGGCGCCGCCGCGGCCTGCACCCCGATCACCTCCGCCGGGACCCCGACCGCGCTGGCGACGATACAGGCGCCGGCCGCGCCGCTGCCCCCACCCACCGGCACGATCAGGGTGTCGAGATCGGGTCGCGCTTCGACGATCTCCAGCGTCTCGGTGGCCACCCCGGCGATCAGCAGCGGCTCGTTGCCGGAGTGGACATACCGGTAGCCCTCGGACGCCGCGAGCCGCTCGCAGTGCTCGCGAGCCGTGTCGAAATCCTCGCCCGCGACCACGATCTCCGCGCCCAGCGCGCGCATCGACTCGACCTTGACCGGGTTGGCGCCCTCCGGCACGCACACGATCGCGCGCACGCCGAACAGGCGCGAGGCGTAGGCGATCGACTGGCCGTGGTTGCCGGTGGAGGCGGTGATCACCCCGCGGGCCCGCTCGCCGTCGTCGAGCCGGGACACCAGGTTGATGCCGCCGCGGACCTTGAAGGCCCCGATCGGCTGGTGGTTCTCGTGCTTGACCCACACCTCCGCGCCGAGCAGCCGGTCCAGCGCGGGGTAGGAGTGGAGCGCGGTCGGCCGCAGGTAGAGCCCGATTCGGCGCCGAGCCTCCAGCACGTCCGCGAACGTCGGAACCCGCGACCGCATGCTCACCTCCTCCGCCCGACCATAGCTCATCCGCGCCGCCCGCCGGCGCCCGTCTGGCCGGCACCTCCCCAGCTTTGCCCGGGCTCCACGCCGCGCTCGTGAAACCACGCACGAGCGACGTCGAGCTTGATTTCGAGCGGAATTGTCCGGCGGAATTTGCCTTGATCGTCGAGCCGTGCTACCTCCCAAGCGACCTTGGGGAGTTTCCTGGACGCGATGGGACGCCGGCGCTTCGGCCAGCGCGGAAGCCATGGGGCGAACCGGGTTCGATGCCGAACTCGACGGGGCGTGCGGACGGTCCTTTGCGGAACGTGAATTGATCACCTACCCTCGGGCTGGGCCATTATGGACATCCGCGAGGGCACTGCTGCACGCGCCTGGGGAGGTACCTGACCGCATGGTGTCGGACAAGGAAGCCCAACCAGACGGGGTGCGCGAGCTCGTCGCGAAGGGCAAAGAGCGCGGGTTCCTCACGACCGAGGACATTCTCGACGCGCTCGCGCCCATCGACCCCACCTCCGAGCAGATCGACACCATCTACCAGATGCTGCAGGACGAGAACGTCGAGGTCGTCGAGATGGTGGACGAGCTCGATGCCGAGGAGTTCGCGCGCGCGGCCCGCGACGAGGAGTTGGCGCTGAAGGCGCCGACCAACGATCCGGTGCGGATGTACCTCAAGGAGATCGGCAAGGTCCCGCTGCTGACCGCCGAGCAGGAGGTCATCCTCGCCAAGGCGATCGAGGAGGGCGAGGCTGATCGAGGCCAACCTGCGGCTGGTCGTCTCCATCGCCAGGCGCTACGTCGGCCGCGGCATGCTCCTGCTGGATCTGATCCAGGAGGGAAACCTCGGGTTGATCCGTGCGGTCGAGAAGTTCGACTACACCAAAGGTTTCAAGTTCTCCACGTACGCGACCTGGTGGATCCGGCAGGCGATCACCCGGGCGATCGCGGACCAGGCTCGGACGATCCGGATCCCGGTGCACATGGTGGAGACGATCAACAAGCTGATCCGTATCCAGCGGCAGTTGTTGCAGGATCTCGGGCGGGAGCCGACCCCGGAGGGGACGCCGCCAGTTTCATCCTGCTGCAGGAACAGCTCGACTCCGTGTTGCACACGTTGAGTGAGCGGGAGAAGAAGGTTATTCAGCTGCGGTTTGGGTTGACGGATGGCCACCCTCGGACGTTGGAGGAGGTTGGTCGGGAGTTTGGGGTGACGCGGGAGCGGATCCGGCAGATCGAGTCGAAGACACTGTCGAAGTTGCGCCATCCCTCCCGGAGCCAGAAGCTCCGCGACTACCTCGAATAACAGGGCGACCGCCGGGGCGTCCGACCAGCCCCCGGGCGCCTGGTGACCCGGCGCCTCTCCGCCTGGCTCAGGGCCGGCTCCTCGGCGGGATCGCCGCGCGCCGGGCCACGCGGGCGTACTCGGCGGCCGGCAGGTACGGGCGAAGCCCTTCCATGTCGAGGATCCACGGCCCCTGGTTGCGCTGTGCCCAGAGGCGGAACGCCTCGGCGATGTGCGCGTCGGTCCGGGCCAGACTCCAGCCGTTGATACGGGCCAGGTGCGCGCGGGCCTGGGTGCCGCCGCCGTGCAGGTTGGCGAACCCCATGTGCTGCACCGTGTGGCAGTCCGGGCACAGCGCCACGACCCGCTCCAGCGCCTGCACGCGAACCCGGTCGTCGTAGCGCCACAGCTCGTGGCACTCGATTGGGCGGTGCCGCGGGCCGCGGCCAGCGCAGATCTCGCAGCGACCGCCCGCCCGCTCCGCCACCTCCGAGCTGATCCGCTCCCAGGTCTCCTCGTCCAGCAGCTCGCGGAGATCCCCGTACCAGCTCGTCTTGGGGACCAGTTCGACCCGGAGCCGCAGCGGCGTCACCCGCGCGACCGGTCCCGCCGGAGCGGCCGGTCCCGCCGGAGCGGCCGGTCCCGCCGGAGCGGCCGGTCCCGCCGGAGCGGCCGGTCCCGCCGGGGCGGCCGGCTGCGGCCGCGACGCCCGGCGCCACCCGGTCCGCACGAGACGGTTCAGCCCGCGCCGCTCCGGCCGGCTGTCGAGCACCCCGCCCGGCTCGCGCCCACCCGGCTCAGGTACGGAACCGGGACCACCGTCCGGCTCAGGTACAGAACCGCTCGGCTCCCTCATCCTGTGGCTCCCCATCCAGGCTCCCGCGGCCACCGCCTGCCGACAGCAGTCTAGCCACTCACTCCCGAACTTCCAGCCACCAATCGCAATCCGGGACGCTGGCGAACGGGAATCCCGGCGCCGTCAATTTCACGAAGGGATTATTGAGTGCCTTGATCATTGATAGGGATATGGTTGATACATCAAGGAGTTGGACCACTTGGCAGTGCTGGTGCAGGAGGGCCGAAGCGGGAAGGAGGACGACCTTCCTGGAACGGGGAAACTGGTAGTGGAGCCTGATCCCCCTTGGACGGTTGGCTCCCGGCTCGTGCGTCGGCCGCCCTCCGTCTGGCCGGACCAGGTCAGGCACCGAAAAGGAAGTGCACGGAAATGAGCATGCGGTATCTGAGCAACGCGACCATCGCGTTGTTCGGCGGGTTCGTCGTCGTGGCCAGCCAGGCGTTCGCGCCGGCGGTCACCGCCTGGTTGGCGTTCGCGATCGCCATCGCGATCCTCGTGGTCGCCGGTGTGTCGCAGCTGCAACGGGGACGCGGGGTCGTCCAGCGCCTCCTCGACGGCGTGACCGGACTGCTCGCGGTCGGAGCCATCATCGCGAGCCTGGTCTTCGCCGGTCCCGCGGTCGTGTGGCTGTCGCTGGCGGCCGGGCTCGGGTTCGTCCTGCTCGGCTTCGTCGGTCTCACCCTCCACGAGATCTGGACCTACCGGGCCACCCACGGGCTGACCGTGAGGACCTTCGAGGCGCCGGAGCTGGCGCGCGCCGACGGCGTGCGCAGCGCCGCCTGAGTCCCGAGCGCCTGACCCGATACCGTGCTTTCCGCGCATCGTCGAGCCGCCGCCCGCCCGCGGGGCCTCCGGCGCGTCGCGGCCAGCCGCGCCTATCCCAGCAGCGTTCGCGCCAGCCCGACCGCTCCCGGCACGCCGGCGACCACGTAGCCGACGAAGGTGGCGGTGGTGAACACCGGGCCTGGGGTGACCTGGCCGATCGCGACCGCGTCCAGCAGTTGCCGCTGCGTGAGCCAGCCGGGCCGCTCGACGAAGTCGCCGTGCAGGAACGCCAGCAAGACGTAGCCGCTCCCGTACAACACCGAGACCGAGCCGATCTTCAGGAAGGTGAGCAGCAGCCGCCCGAGCTGGGCTCCAGAGGCCTCGCCGAACCCTCCCTGGCCGGCGGCCAGCAGCGGCAGCAGCAGCGGCAGGGGAGAGCGGCCGAGCCAGGTCGGACGCACCCGGGCCAGCAGGACCGCCACGGCGCCGGCCGCCAGGATGAGCAGCTCGTTGACACCCAGCAGGTAGCACGCGAGCGCGGCCGCCCCACCAGTGCGGCGACCACGCCCCGGGCGGCGGCGGGGACCAGACGCAAGAGCGCCCAGGCGATGATCGCCCTCCCAGCCTGTATGTGCGCCAACTGAGCGTCAGCGCATTCTTCCCGCGGGCGTGGCGAACCGCCATCGGCCCGTCATCCTCGAGGGCCGCCAGCAACGACCCCGATCGGCGACACTGGAACCGACCGAGCAAGATCGCCGCACGCGACACACCCGCCAGAGGAGGCGGGCCCGTCGCATGGCCGTGTTAGGCTACATGCATGCGAATGAATCGAACGACGGCGCGGAGGGATCGACGATGATGCCGGATCTGCCCACCTCGGCTGCTGCGCTGGCGCCGCCCGACCATCGTGACGGGTACGCGTGCGCGCGGGCGTGGTCGGCGCTGGCGGCCGCCCACGCGATCGTGACCGAGCGGCTCGGTCTGGCGCTGATGGACGCCACCGGGCTCAGCATCAATGATTTCGAGGTCCTCCTGCGCGTCGACGGGGTGCCGCCGCCTGGCCTGCGGCTCGGCGACCTGCAGCAGACCGTCCGGCTCAGCCAGCCGGCGTTGAGTCGCATGGCCGCGCGGCTCGAGAACCGGGCACTCCTGCGCCGCGCCGGGGACCCCACCGACCGGCGCGGCGTGGTGCTCGCCATCACCCCCGCCGGCCAGCGCCTCCTTCGACAGGCAGTCGCCGTCCACGCCAAGACCCTGCAGGCAATCCTGCTCGACCAGCTCAGCCCCGACGAGCACGACCAGCTCGCCGACATGCTCGACCGCATCGTGAAGGGGTCTCCCACGTGACCCGCCCGCCCGGTGGGCATCGGCTGGGCGGGCGCCGCTCAACGGAGGTCGTCGTCGTCGGTTTGGCGGCGGTGGCGCGTGGTACCTACCAGTGGCCGGGTGGCGACCCGACCATCCACCTCAGGGAGGGCGAATGGCCGACAAGGACGTGTTCCTGTACGTGGGGACGTACAGGAGCGAGGACGACGCCAGGGCCGACTACGACACCGTGAAGGCTCTCCACGACGAGGGAGTCATCGGCACCTACGACATGGCGATCGTGTCGAAGGACGAGCACGACAAGATCCACGTGCGGAAGCGCGAGAAGCCGACGGAGCACGGCGTCTGGACCGGGGTCGCCGTGGGCGCTCTCGTGGGCATCCTCTTCCCGCCCTCGATCATCGCCACGGGCGTCATCGGCGGCGTGACCGGCGGGATGGTCGGGCACCTGTGGCGGGGGATGTCCCGCGCGGACGTCAAGGACCTCGGCGAGCTCATCGACGAGGGCCAGGCCGCGCTTGTGGTCGTGGGCGAGTCCAAGTTCCAGCCGTACCTGGACCGCGCGTTCTCCAGGGCCCAGCGGAGGATCGAGCGGCAGGTCCGGGCGGACGCCAAGGCCGTCCAGAAGGAGCTCGACGAGGCCTCCGAGCAGCGGGTCTGATCCTGGGCTGGGCGCCTCCCGACGGCGGCCGCCGTCGCGGGCACCACGGCCGCGCCGCTGTCGACCGGGAGTGAGAGGGTCTACCCTGCTCGAATGGACGTCGAGCAGGTGCGGCGGATCGTCCTGGGTCTGCCCGAGGTGCAGGAGTACGACCACGGCGGGCTCCCGGCGTTCCGGGTTCGGGGCAGGCGCTTCGCCAGCATGCTCGACCGCGACAGCGTGAACCTGATGCCCGGCGAGGAGGCGATCCGCGCAGCGGTCGCCGAATGGCCAACCTGGTGTCAGGAGGGCTGGTTCGGCAAGCGCCTTGCCTCCCTCCGGGTGCGGTTCGCGTCGATCGACCCGGGGGTCATGGAGGAGCTGGTCACCGACGCCTGGGCGTCCAAAGCCCCCAAGACCCTGGTCCGCGTCCACCACCAGCGCCGTTGACACCAGGCCGCCTTGGCGGCGACGTCCGGACGGCTGCGCGTGCGATCGGGGATCGGGGTCGGCCAGGCTCAGCGCGCGTGGACCCTTGCCTCGAGGCGCTGCAGCACCATCCTGCCCACGCGGCGCTCCAGCGGCCCCAGGAGCGGCCGCAGGAACCGCAGCCCGGGCACGCGGAAGCTACCGAGGAACGCCACCCTGCAGCCCTGGCCGTCCGGCGCGGCCGCGATCCCGCCGAACGGCCCGAGCTGGTCGCCAGCACCGTCCGGGAACTGTCCCGAGCTACCTGAGCCGCCGAAGACCCCCAGCGGGCCCAGTGGCGCCGGCGAGCTCTGATCCCTCACCGGGGGCTATGCCGCTCTGCTCCTGTCGCCGGATGCGGTGGAAGCGGTGGCCGGCCAGCACCCCGCTGGGATCGATGAGCGCGCCGGTGTGGGCCAGCGCTTCCAGCAGCGCCCATACCGGCGAGGACATGGCGGGGGTGTCGTAGCGGTCGGTGCGCTCGTCTCCCTCCTGGAAGGTGGAAGGGCTGGTCGCTGAGCGGGCGATGACGAAGCTCATGGTGGCCTGGCCTCCTTTGTGACTCCGTTCACAAGTCATCGTGGCCATCGACCGCTCCGGCATCGTTACGGCAGATGTAACGACCGCATCGGATTCATCCGGGCCTCCCGCATCAATGTGAGAGCGCTGGCCTCACGCGTCACGGTCGAGCACGTCGACTTGCAGGGGCGTCGGACGAGATGGGCGGCCGCGTGCTCAATCGTGCGGGTCTGGTCCTGTTGGCCGCTCGTGATTCGCCTGTGCTGGGGCCCTGGCCGAGCAGGTGCGCCGCCAAGGCCAGCGCCCGTCGATCTCAACTTCCAGCGAGAAGCTCAGGAACGTCCGGATGAGCACGATCAGCCCGAGTACAGCGACGTTCTGGAGTGAGGGCTGGACGGCCACTGTCCTGATGATGTCGGCCGCGACCAGGAACTCCAGCCCCAGCAGAATGCTCCGCCCAAAGACGGTGCGGACGACCCGGTAGACCTCCTCAGCACCGTGGCCTCCCAGCAAGGCGAGCCCGGCGCGGACGACGGCTGCCGCCAGGCCCGCGACGAGCGTCGCGATCCCAAGGACCTCGACGCCTCTCGCGATGGCGTCCATTGTCTGCTCGAAGCCCATCCCGTCCTCCCAGTCCGATCGACGCTCGGAGCGTAGAACGACGGCAACGGCCGAGGGTGGGTCCCCAAGGTTCCCCTGGAAGCCACAGTCCACCGCCCCCCAGATGATCGGCCACCGGATCATGCGGGAGCACCCTGGTCCGCTGACCTGGGAGATTCCAGTGGGCCTCCCATGGGCACCAAAGTCGGTGGCCGTCCACACAAGCGTCCAGACGTCAGTGAGGTTCGCCAGGATGCCGGCATGGGATCAGATCCAGACGCCGAGTTCGAGGAGGTGGTCCTGTGGAGGCGGAGCGAGGGTTCCCGGAGATTCGGCAGGTGGTCCTGGACTCCACCGATGCGCGGGTGCTGGCGGAGTTCTACCGTCAACTGCTGGGCTGGCGGTACCGGCCTGGGGATGAGCCGCCACCTGCCGGCGAGCCGGACACCCTGGGTCAGGACTGGTTGGTGCTGCAGGACGCCGCCGGAAGCGCCCAGGTGGCGTTCCAACAGGTGGCTGCGCTGCCGGAGGCGACGTGGCCGGAGGGCCCGGTCCCACAGCAATTGCATTTGGACCTGACCGTGCCGACGACTGCGCAACTGGACGTCCAGCACGAGCGGGCCTTGGCCCTTGGCGCCCGACTCCTCGACGACCGCTCCGACGATCCCCAGGAGCCGCTCCGCGTCTACGCCGACCCTGCCGGACATCCGTTCTGTATCTTCGTGGGCCCGCCAGCCGCGGTCTGAACCGCCCATCTGCTCGAACTGACTCGTTTCGCTGGTTCCCGCGTGCGAGGTCTTGTCGGTGCAAGGGCCAGGCGACCATGCTCATCGCAGGCAGCATGACCGGTGATCAGCGGCCCTCAGACGACCGGAGGCAGCCGAGAAACCGCTGCCTGACCCTGCCTGGTTCAAATGCTGGTTCTGCAGGAAATCCAGCCAGCAGGTCCAGAGGCTCTATGGCGCGGAGTACCCGGTCAGGGACCCCAACACCTTCGCCATTATCACGCTGATCTTCATCTGCAACGAGTGCGTTGCCAAGTTCGCGGGATGGTTCGCGCAGGAGAGCCTGGGGCCCTCACCCGAACTGCCGCCGCGCAGAGCGCCGTCCTCCTCGTAGGTCGCCCGGATCCTGGACGCCCTGGACGCCGCCCGGCGGGGGAGCGGACGCGCTGGCGCCCGCAAACCCAGGCGGTGAGCCGCATCGTCCAGCCGATGGCGAGACTGGCGAGGCGGCTGCGCCCTACTCCGGGCCTCCCGGACCTGATCACTGGATGCCGCGACGTAGGGCAAATACGCAGTGCGCACGTTCTGGCGGCCGATGGGCCGAGTGGACCATGGCGCAGAGAGAGGCCTTCGGCGCCGACACGGTCGGGTGCTGCCACTCTCCGCTCGACTTGGGGGAGGGATTCTGCGTGATTGCGCAGCTGGCGCGGTCCAGCCTGGCCCGAAGAGGAGCCCGGAACGCGTTCTCGGCCGGTTCGCTGGTTGTCCTTCTTGCCTCCCTGCTGGCCGCCGGCCCGGCGTCGGCAGCGGGAGGGCGCGGCGGTGAGGTCCTGGGGCCCGCGACGCGTTCCGCGGCGCCGACGTCGCCGGCCGTCACCGCCGCTGTGCCCACAGGGTTCTCCGACAGTGCGGTGTGGAGCGGGCTGAACCTGCCGACGGCCATCGCCTTCGCGCCCGGTGGCAAGGTGTTCGTGGGGGAGAAGGGCGGCATCGTCAAGGTGTTCGATTCGCCCGCGGACCCCAGCGCGACCCAGGTCATCGACCTTCACCCCGCGGTCCAGGACTTCTGGGACCGGGGACTGTTGGGCCTGGCGGTGGATCCCGGCTTCGGGACCGCCGGCCACAACTTCGTCTATGTGCTGTACACGCACGACCACAACCCGGTGGGCAACCCGGCCACCTGGGGCGATGGCTGTCCCACCCCGCCCGGGGCAACCACGGACGGCTGCCCGGTCACCGGCAACCTTTCACGCATCCCGGTCGATCCTTCGACGGGGGTGGCCACCGGGGCGGAGCAGCCGCTGATCTCCGACGAGTGGTGCCAGCAGTTCCCCTCCCACTCCATCGGACACCTGGCCTTCGGGCCCGACGGGAACCTGTACGTGACCGGCGGGGATGGAGCCAGCTTCAACAACGCGGATTGGGGCCAGTTCGGGGGCGGCGCGGGCTCGCCCACCCCGGCCAACCCCTGCGGCGACCCTCCCAACCCGGTGGGGACGCCCGACAACCCGCCCGCTGCCGAGGGCGGCGCCTTGCGCTCCCAGAGCCCGCGGCGGGTCGCCGGCCAACCGATCCTGCTCAGTGGTGCCGTGCTCAGGGTCGACCCGGCCACCGGCAACGGGGTGGCGGGCAACCCGATGTACGACTCGCAGAACCCGTCCTCTGACGCCTCACGGATCATCGGTTTCGGGCTGCGCAACCCGTTCCGCTTCACGTTCCGCCCGGGGACCTCCGAGCTGTGGGTCGGTGACGTGGGCTGGAACACCTGGGAGGAGGTCAACCGGATGACCTCCACGACCCCCGCGAGCCCTGTGAACTTCGGGTGGCCGTGCTACGAGGGCGCCGGGCGCATGTCGAGCTACGACTCGGCCAACCTCACCATCTGCGAGAACCTCTATGCCGACACGGTCCATCCCGCGACCGGCCCGTACTACGCCTACCAGCACGGCGTGAGCGTCGTCTCGGGCGACGCGTGCCCGCTGAACAGCGGCTCGGTGATCTCCGGCATTACCTTCTACGCCGGGGGAAGCTACCCCGGGTCCTACAACGGGGCGCTGTTCTTCGGGGACCATTCGCGAAACTGCATCTGGGCCATGATGCCCGCCGGCAACGGCCTGCCCAACGCCGGCAACCTCCAGGCCTTCGTGGTGGATCCCAACTCTCACCCCGTGGACCTGGAGACCGACCCGGTCTCTGGTGACGTGTTCTACGCCAACTTCGACGGCGGGCAGATCCGCCGCCTCCAGTACCTCGCGGCCAACAACCCGCCGAGCGCCGTGGCCACCGCCAACCCGACCAGCGGCCCGGCGCCGCTCACCGTGCAATTCAATGGCAGCGGCTCCTCGGACCCCGACGGCGACCCGCTCACCTATTCCTGGGACCTCGACGGCGACGGTGTCTACGGCGACTCCACCGCGGTCAACCCGAGCTTCACGTACACGGCCCAGGGGACCTTCTCGGTCACTCTCAAGGTCACCGACTCGCATGGGGCTTCGACCGTGAGCGCGCCGGTAACGATCATCGTCGGCGCGGGCAACACCCCGCCGACTCCCGTCATCGATGCCCCGCTGTCCAGCCTCACGTGGGCGGTCGGAGACGCGATCAACTTCTCGGGGCACGCCACAGACGCGCAGGACGGCGCTCTTCCCGCCTCGGCCCTCACATGGACGATCATCCTCCACCACTGCACCACGGGATGTCACACCCACCTCGTGCAGACCTTCGAGGGAGTCTCGTCCGGATCATTCAGCGCCCCGAACCACGACTATCCGTCGTACCTCGAGGTCCAACTGACCGCCAAGGACTCCGGAGGCATGGTCACCACCACGAGCGTGACCATCCAACCCAAGACGGTCAGCGTCACGCTGCAGTCAAGCCCCACAGGGCTATCGCTCACCGAGAGCGCAACCACGGCCAAGACGCCGTTCACCATCACCGCCATCGTGAATGCGCAGATCGTGCTGACCGCCCCGGCGCCGCAGAAGTACCGGGGGAAGAACTACGTGTTCGTGTCGTGGTCCGACGGCGGCGGCCAGAGCCACACGATCACGGTTCCGCCGACGAGCACCACCTACACCGCGACATATCAGCGGGTGAAATAGGTCCCGGAATGAAAGGCCTCATCAGCCAACAGGTGACGGTCACCACGCGAAGGGTCCCGCCGGAGTCGTCGGGGCCGGGCAACGGGAACGTGCACGCGGGCTGTGGTTCAGCCTACGGGACCGGCCTCGTCGTCTCCGGCTCGGCATCTCGAATCCCGGGCGGGCGTCGCCCGGCCGCGTGGCCGCGGGCGGGCCGGCGGAATCGGTTGCGGACCCGGCTGCGAACTTGGCCGTGGGCGGGGTCGCGGCTGGCGACGGCGAACGCCGCCAGCGCGCAGCCGAGCAGCATGGCCCAGCGCTGATGGGCGCCGGCCCATCCGGGGCCGCCAGGCTGGGCGTACAGCGCGAGCCGGGCGGGCAGCAGGATGGCGGCGCCTGTCACGGCCAGCAGCGTGGGAGCGGCCATCACCCCGCCGCGCCGCTCGGGCGCCAGGCGCGAGCCGGCGGCGGCGAGCGCGATGGTAATGGCCAGCAGCGCCCCCACCTCCAGGGTCAGCGCCGCGACCGGGAGCGGCACCCCGGGGTGGACAACCCGGACCCGCCACACGGCCGCGGCCCACCAGGCGGCGGTGGCGGGCAGCAGGAGCGCGACCCGCAGCGCCCGGCGCAGCAGCAGCGACCCGGCCACCGCCTGGGTGGTGGGCTCGCTGGGGTCGTCGAGCAGGAAGGCGTAGCCGAGCGCGCCGGCCACCATGGTGATCCGCAGCCACACCACCAGGCCCCCCGCTGATGATGCGCCCGGCCGGACGGCGAGCACGAGCAGGCCGACGCTCAGCGCGAACGCGGCCAGCGGCGGCGCCCAGCCGATGGCGCGGGCGGTGGGGACCAGCAGCGCCGGGACCAGGCGGAGCTGCCGGGTGAGCCATCGGCGTCGCATCAGCGGGTCGTTCCTTGCGTGCTCTGGAGTTGGTGGTCGTCGATCTGGTTCGGTCCCTGCTGCGGCGGGGGCTGGAGGCCGAAGACCTCGGCGAGCCGTGCACGGGTCGTTGCCGGCGAGGTCAGCAGCGCCCAGTTGCGGCGCAGCGTCTCGCGGACCTGGCCGGGGGGGCGATCGAGCAGGGCGAGGGCGTACTGGCCCTCACGCCCGCCCCACGCCGGGTCGTCCCAGTCTGGCTGGTCGGTGAGGTTGAACGCTTCGCCGACGTCGCCGACGATGCCCATTTGGCTCATGCGGTGGCGCAGCTCCGCCGCGGCTTGCGGGCCTGCCTGCGCGGCCAGCCACAGCGCCACCACTGCCCGGGCATTGACTGCCGGGTCCGAAATACGGATCTCGCCCAAGTGCGCGGGCGGCTGCGCGGGCGGCCTGGGGGCTGGTAGCCCGACGATCCGGGCCGCGACGGCTCCGGCGAGCCGTAACTGCGAGGCGCCGAGCGCCCGGCCGGTGCGACCCCAGGCGGTGCCGACCGGGGCGACGGCCTGGCCGCGGAGACCCTTGCGCTGGGCCATGGCGAGGGCGAGCTGCTGAAGGGTCATCCCGCCCTGGTCGATGCGCTGGGCGACGACGACTGGCGGCGCAGCCGCCGTCACCGCGGGCGGCACGCTGCCGAGCACGGCCCGCACGATCGGCTCCCACAGGCTGATCTGTGGCTGGAAACCGGGGAACACGCAGTAGACGGCCGGGCCGCGCCGCTGGCAGACCTGGTGGGCCGTTGGCCGGCCGGTCGTGGCCACCTGCCGTGCCGCCAACGCCGGGGAGGGCGGTCTGGTCTGCGCCACCGCTGCGGTGGTCGTGACCGCCAGGGCCGCCACAAGGACGGTGGCGGTGACGGCGCGACCGTCCCGCCCGGCCCGCGCCTGGCCGCGCCACACGGCGAACGCAACGGCGAGGGCGCCCACGGCCGCTGCGCCGCCCACAAGGTAAGCGAGGTGCCAGCTGGCCGGCCGGCCGAGCAGCGCGGCCGGCAGGGGGTCGCCGTGCACCACGCGGAGCGCGCCGAGCCAGGCGACCGGCCGGTTGTTGAAGCCGGGCAGGTTGAGCGCGAACGACCCGGCCGCAAGCCCCGCCAGGGCCAGCGGAGCGACCGTCACCGACCGCCAGACGCGGCCGAGCAGGACACCCAGGCAGCCGCACAGCGCGATCAACGCCGGGCCGGTGGCAAGCTCCGCCGGGTTCGGGGCGCCGACCCTGCCAGACACCCAGGCGAGCCAGGCCAGGTCGGCGGCGACCAGCGCGCCGGCAAGCGTTACCAGCGCCAGCACCGACAGCAGGTGCGCGATGGTCCGCAACGCCAGGCTCAGGCCGGTGGCGCCGTACAGGTCCTCGGCGCCGTCACGGTGGGCCCGCAGCGCAGCCAGGTTGGTGGCCAGCAGCGCCGCCGCGGCCAGCGGCGCCAGCGGGATCTGGGTGGCGATGTCGGAGCGGGACAGCACCGGCACGATGTGCCGGCCCGAGGACCACAGCAGGACGGCGCCGAAGGCGGCCGCGGCGAGCACGGCGGGGTGGCGCAGCAGCCGCCCGCTCTCGACCACGGCCAGGGCGAGCATCGCCCGGCGGGACCGGGCGCCGCCGGCGACCTCCCCATGCCGGCCGCTGCCGGCGGGAGGGCGGCCGCGGTGCTCGACGGCTGTCGTCGGTGTCATGCGGCGGCCTCTTCGACCGGGTCTCCGCCGAGCAGCAGCAGGTAGCCGTCCTCGAGCGTGGGCTCGATCAGCTCCGCGCCGGGTGGTGGGTCGCCGAGGTTGCGGTGCTGCCCGGTGCCGGTCCGCCAGGCAGCCAGCGCGCCGGGGTGGCGCTCCTGGCTCTGCCACACGTGCCCCTCGGCCAGGCCGGCCAGCTCCAGCGGCGCGCCGACGAAGTGCAGCTTGCCGTGGTGCAACACCAGCACCTGGTGGCACAGCGCGGTGACGTCCTCGGTCTGGTGGGTGGACAGCAGCACGGTGCGGCCCTCGCCGAGACGGGAGACCAGCTCGCGGAAGCGCAGGCGCTGCTCGGGGTCGAGCCCGGCGGTCGGCTCGTCCAGGACCAGCAGGTCCGGGTCGCCGAGCAGCGCCTGGGCGAGGGCGACCCGGCGGCGCATGCCGCCCGACAGCGCCTTGATCTGCTTGCGCCGCACCGCGCCGAGCCCGGCCAGCTCCAGCACCCGCCGCACCTCCTGGTGGCGGGCGTGCCGCTGGTGCAGCTCCTTGAGGATGGCGACGTAGTCGACGAACTCGAACGCGGTGAAACACGCGTGGAAGCCGGGTTCCTGCGGCATGTAGCCGAGCCGGCCGCGCAGCGCCAGCCGCCCGCCGCCGCGTCGGGGGTCCAGGCCGAGCACTTCCAGCGACCCGGCGTCGGGCGCCGACACCGTCGCCAGGATGCGCAGCAGGGTGGTCTTGCCCGCCCCGTTGGGGCCGAGCAGCCCGGTCACGCCGGGCACCAGGTCAAACGACACGCCGTCCAGCGCGCGGGTCCGCCCGAACGTCATCCGCAGATCGCGGGCACGGACGGTGGGCGCTGGATGGGCAGTGAGCGCGGAGGTGGTCATCGCAGCCTCCTGACGGCAAAGCGCGGGGTGGTGTCAAAAGCGCGGTCGGACTCGAAGCGGCCGCGGCGAAGCAGCACCACGACGGCCGCGAGCAGCCCGAGGATGGCGAAGGCGGCCTGCCCGCGCACGGCGAACAGCACCGATGACGGCCCTGGCTGCTGCACGGTGACAAGCACCGCGGCGACCCAAGCGGCGGCGCTGATCCCTGTGGCGCGCAGCGGCTCCACCAATGTGGCCAGCGCCAGGCTGCAGGCGGTCAGCGCGAGCGCGGGCAGCAGCCAGCCGGCCGCGCCGGGTCCGAGCCCTGGCAGGGCAAGGCTGGCCGCCGCGGCCAGCACGGCCGCGGCCCCCACCACCGCGGCGGCGCGCAGCAGCAGCAGCTTGAAGCTGCGCATCGGTGCGGCCAGGCCAATCTCATAGGTCGGGTCGATCCCAGGCCCGTAGGCCACCGCGATGCCGGCCAGCGGCAGCAGCGGCGCCACGGTGAGAAACGCCAGGCTCGCGTCCGGGCCCGAGCCGAGCCGGGCTGCCAGCACCGCGAACGCGAGTGTGGTGGCGACGGCCAGCAGCCAGGAGCCCCGCAGGGCCGGGGTCGCGGCCAGCAGCCTGGCGGAGTGGTCGGGCACGCCAAGCCGGACCAGCAGCCGTTCGGCCACGCCAGTGTGGGGCATGTCGACCGTGGCGATCAGCTCCGCGCGGCCGCGCCGCAGCCGTTCCGGCTCGACCAGGGCCCCTGCCAGCTCCCGGCAGCCCGCGCAGCTTGTCACGTGGGCCTCGACCGACCACGTGCCCGCCACGTCCAGGCGGCCGGCGGCATAGACGGCCAGCAGCTCACCGTCCGCGTGCCAGGCCCCAGCCGCTCCGGTGCCAGGCTCAACCACATCAGCCATGATGGCTCCCTCCGTTCCGACCCCGATTCGCCGTCATGCTCCTGCCAGCTCCTCGCGGAGCCGCGCCCGCGCCCGCATCGCCCGGGTCTTGACCGTGCCGGCCGGGATCCCCAGCAACGCGGCCGCCTCGCGGGTGCTCAACCCGTCCAGCACGGTGGCCTGCAGGACCGCCTGCAGCTCAGGCGCGAGCCGGTTCAGCGCCCGGATCACGTCGCGGTGCTCGAGCGCGGCGAGGGCCTGCTCCTCGGCGCTTGCCGCGTCCGGCGCCCGCCGCCGGCCGAGCAGGCGCCCCAGCCGCCCCTGGGCGGCTTCGCCGCGCTGCACGTCGAGCAGGCGCCGGATCGCGATTCCCCACAGCCACGCGCCGACCGCGCCGCTGCCGCGGAAACGCCCGGCGTCGCGCCACACCACCAGAAAGGTGTCCTGGACGATCTGGTCGACCAGATCAAGGTCGGCGGTGCGCCGGCGCAGCCGCAGCATCAGCCAGGAGGTGTGCCGGTCATACAGAGTCCCGAACGCCTCCGGGTCGCCCTCGGCGACCGCCGCGAGCAGCTCGGTGTCTCCACCGCTGCCGGTGTGGTCCGGGTACGTGCTCATACCTCACTGTCGCAGCAGCCGCCGCCGCGGTTCACGGCGCCGCCGGTGCGTCGGTTGCAGGAGCACCACACCGCAGCCAAGGACGCCGGTCGATTGCCGCCGCCGGGCTGCGGACCACGCCGACGGTTGGCGAACGTCAGTTCCAGCATGACTCCGAGGTGCGCCTTGCGCCGGTGTCGCGCTCGAACCCGTTGGTGGCCATGTCGTCGCTCTACCCACGGCCCACCCAGACGGCCCCGAGTGATGGACTGAGCTGGACTGTGTGGAGCACCCGGCGGTAGTGGAGCCGGCCCCGGCACGGCCCCATCCTTTGCCGGCTCGTGCCGGCCGGGTCGAAGCTTGAGGTAGCAGCGCGGCTTTCCGGCTGGGACTTCAGCCTTGGTGAGGCGGGTTCTCCCCTGTCGATGAAGGGCCGAATGATTTCGAGCTCCACGCTGCGGGATCAGGCGGCTCTGGGGATCGCCAAGCCCGTCGCAGGACCAGAACGATGATGAAGGGCTCGGCGACAGTCTTGTACAACAACTTGACGAACAGCGGGAGGTCTTCATTCCACCACGAGCCCACCGCGTCGAAGAGCAGGGCAGCACTGACGAGGATCGCGAGCGCCCTTCGAGGGTTGATGCGCCATCGTGGCCGCCAAGTGGACATGTAGAAGAGTTTGGCTCTATGGAATGGCTATGACAACCGGCGCCCCAGGGCCTCGGCAAAGTGTCGGAATGACTGGTTCATGGGCTTGTGACGGCGAGGAGTGGCAGGACTCGGGTGGCGTCACGGGCGTTGCGGCGCAGGGCCGCGGCGATGTTGCGGTCGCCGTGGGCGTGCAGGATGCCGATGGCCAGGTTGCGCAGGCTGGCCATGGCCCGGGGGGTGGTGCCGGTGCGGACCTGGGAGGCGTCCTCGGCGAAGGTGGTGTCGCGGATGTGGTGCAGCGCCTCGATGCCCCAATGGCCGCGCACGTAGTCGGCCAGGCGGGCGGGGCTTGCTTGGGCGGCGGTGAGGTTGGTGACCGCGTACACCGTGACGGTGCGCCACTTGCGGCCGGTCAGCGGCCGGACCCGGCGGGTGATGCGGATCGCCTGGGTGGCGTGGGGGAAGTCCAGGCCGGCGACGGTGGTGACTTGCAGGCGGCGGGTCTCCACGCGGCCGTGGCCGCGGTCGCGGGTGCGGTCGGCCACGGGCACGTCCTGCCACGGGATGGCCGCGCAGCGGGCCAGCAGGGTGGGCGTTGGGTGGGCCACGCGGCGAGGTGCCTGCTGTTGGGCGGGTCCTTTTCCGCGT
>WNGD01000074.1_pt1 | contig 83792 bp, 60 predicted proteins | sample 5400671 | NCBI WGS metagenome assembly WNGD01 (sample SAMN13153369, study PRJNA577476) | soil metagenome | isolation source: 40 cm soil or saprolite under grassland replicate 2 | place: USA:California | collected 2016-06-15
GGGCTGAATCTCCTGGCTCCGACCTATCGTTATAGTGTCGCGATCCTTCAGGGGCTTGATCCAGAAATTGCTGTTATGCTAGGTGGACACCAGGCAAAGGCTATGCCTGAACGAATTCTGGCAGATCCACATATTCCTCGTATCGATGCACTCATCCTTGGCGAAGGTGAGTATCGGGTAGCAGCTCTTTTGCAGGACATAAGCAGGCGCTGTGAACTGCCAGGAGTATGGTGGCGCAATCAGAAAGGTGAGATATTTCAAGGTACTCCATCTTCAAATACTACTAAAAAGTACTGGCAGGCTCCCGATATTAACGCTCTTCCTTTCATAGATCGTGCTTTTCTGTTTCAAGATCCGTTTACGACTGAAGATGGTATTATTGAAGCTAATCTGGTTGGTTCACGTGGATGTCCCTATGACTGCTCGTTCTGTGGAGCAGCCATCAGTGCGAATCCCGATATCTCGATTCGCGCGCGTGATCCTGAAAACATTATTGGTGAGATAGAGCAGCTGGCCAGGGACTATAAAGCGACAACTTTTAGATTTGTTGACGATATGTTTCTTACCAGTCTTCCTTTTATAAAAAAATGTCTCACTACATTTAAATCGCAGGGGATAGGAGAACACTTTCAATGGGATGCTACGGGACGTATTAACATCCTCAGCAAAACGGATGAGGCGCTCCTGGATCTGATGCGAGAGGCGGGATGTAGAGAAGTAGCACTGGGTATCGAGTCTGGAAGCGAGCGCCTGTTGAATTATATGAGGAAGAAGATTACTCCAGATATGACAAAGAAAGCAGTTCACACGTTGGTCAGCCGCGGTATCAATGTGAAGGGCTATTTTATTTTTGGCTATCCAACGGAAACACGGGAGGAACTACAAGAGAGTCTTCGCTTAATTTATGACCTATGGGAGATTGCAGATCGAGAGGAAGGGACATTCAGATGCAGCGCATTCGAATTCCGCCCTTATCCAGGAACGCCTGAATGGAACAGAATTATGGCGACTGGTCGTTATAAAGAAGACGATCTGTTGCTCTACGAGTCGGTGGATCTTACTAGCAATGGGCTGCTGAGTGAGATGTTAGAGCGGGATGAGTTCAATTTCTCCGTGAATTTGCAATTTGGCGAAGTTTCTATATCTCAGGTGCGGGAATGCTTAACTGAAATTATGGTTGAACAGAAACAGAGGTCGTCTGTAAGTCTAGATCATGTGCAGAGGATAAATCTCGCTATGAGGGCTTGACAGAAGCGTCTTCTAATTGTCCAGAGCGGTTAAGATCTCTTCACACCAATCACAAAATCTTAACCGCGATCATACCAGTCTCGCCATTGGAAGATAACGGATGGAGGCTATATTACTTTTAATATGCATTTAATGTATGTAGTTACCAGGGCATGTATGGAAACGATAAGAGACTCTCGATCATGGTTGTCATGATCGGTTATCGTTGAGATTACGCGGAGGGAAAACAGATGGCACTCGAAGTGAATGATTCTCCACTGACACGTTTTGCGCAGGATGCCGAACGGCGACGGATTGCACGTGAACTGCACGACAGCGTGGTACAGTCATTGACTGCGCTGGTTGCGGATCTGGAGTATTTTCGTACGCGCCGTCTCTCTGCGGGCGGAGAAACAAATCAAGAGGTAGCGCAGAAGTTGGAAACGTGGCAGGAACTGGCACGCGATAGCCTGCTCTCTATGCGTAAGACGCTGGGTGGGTTGCGTCACCATAGCGGGCCTGATTCTGGCTTGGAGTCATCTGTGTACACTCTACTCGCGCAATTGAGCGCGGCTGGCTACACAGTGACCTATGAGTGTGATGATTGGCCTGCTAGCCTGCCACACGAGTATACATCGAACCTGTACGCTATCATCCGCGAGTCTGTGACGAATATATGCAAGCACGCCCATGCCTCGAAAATCAGTGTATTTATGTTCAGTCATGAAGGTCAGTTGCATGTAAGCGTGGCGGACAATGGAGTAGGCATACCCGAACCTGCTGCAATGTCTACGAAGGATGGCTATCATCAAGGGTTGATTGGTTTACGTGAGCGGGCGGCTGCTCTGGAAGGACTCTGTTCGATTGAGAGTGCGCCTGGTCGGGGAACACGTGTTGATGTTGTGATACCACTACCTTAGTGAGTGAAAATAAGCGAGGTGGAGGTGTATGTTGCAAGGGAGGATTATCCTATGGTTCTACAGATAGAAGATGTGGCGCTGGTACGAGTGCCTGCACGCACAGAGAGCGAATCCGCTCGAACATCTATTCGCATTCTGGTAGTTGATGATCTGCGTCTCTTTCGCGAAAGTCTTGCTGGTCTGTTAAGCACTGAAGCACATTTTGAGGTAGTTGGAAGTGCTGGCGACGGAGCAGAGGCTGTTGAACTGGCGCGTAGCTTAGCGCCAGATGTGGTCTTGATGGATGTAAAGATACCTCGCATGGATGGCATTACGGCCCTGCGCCAACTGAAGACCGAATTGCCTCGCACCCGCGTCATTCTCCTGACAACCTTCACCTCGGACGGCTATGTGCTGCAAGGGCTGGCCGCTGGTGCGGATGGCTATCTACTCAAAGATACCTCTGCTGTTGGACTTATCTCCACAATACGTGCTGTACACGCGGGAGAGCAGGTCACCGCTCCCGCTATTGCCAGCCGCATGATGCGTATGCTTGATCTTCAACATCCTGGCAGGACTCAGCATCTCGACGGCCTGAGTACTCGTGAAATGGAAACTCTGATCCTGATCGCCAGGGGCATGGTCGCCAGGGAGATTGCACGAACGCTGGCAATCAGCGAGAAGACTGTGCGTAACCACATTAGCAGCATCTATCGCAAACTCAATATCTACGACCGCTCGCAAGTCGTGATCTATGCTATGAAAAAAGGACTCGTTGATATCCAGGATCTGTAGTCCTGGCAGGTGTGGGTGTCTTGTCTCACTCAGGGTACCAAACAAGCAGCCGTTCTAGAAATGTGAGATGATTGGGCACTGCCGTGATGTTTTTGTGATATGAATGCAAGATACTTAAAGCGTCCCATGGAGAAGGGACAAGATATATATCGTTTCTCGCGGCGGCATCTGCCACGAGAAGTATTCTGCAAAGGGGAAAGAATCCTATGTTCAGCCAACAGAATACCACTTTAAAGTGGGGTATGCTTATTGTTGCTGTCCTTGCAGGAGCCTGGACGCTCTTTCATCTTATCTGGAATCTTGCTGGTAACACATCTGATGATTATTGGGGCATAGCTTTGCTCATCCTGTTCATTCTCGCACTCATTTTAGCGTTCGTTCAATTTTCACAGGAGCGGCCTGCTCTACAGACGGCCTCTTCGGGTGAGCGATTTCCTGAACCTGCAATCTCGAAGTTTTTCCTTGGTTCAGAGGGATCTTCCGCACTGTGGTTCGTTGTGCGTATGGATGTTGGCGCCCAGTGGCTTCTAGCTGGCTGGGAAAAGGTTACCTCTCCTGCCTGGGGAACAAGCGGAAAAGCACTGGCAGGATTTGTCGCTGGTGCTTTAGCGAAAACCTCTGGTGCCAATCCAGCCGTACAGGGATGGTATGCGTCGTTTTTACAGCATTTTGTGCTTCCCAATGCAGGCTTTTTCTCTTTCCTGGTGACCTGGGGAGAAGTCGCGGTAGGATTAGGCGTCCTCTTAGGAGTACTGACGGGTATTGCAGCAGGCTTTGGTGTATTGATGAACCTGAATTATCTCCTTTCTGGAACGGTCAGTATTAATCCTATTCTGGGTGTGTTTGGATTGTTCCTGGTCTTCTCATGGAGAGTCTGCGGATGGATCGGTTTTGATCGCTGGTTGCTGCCTGCGTTAGGATTGCCCTGGAAACCGGGAGAGTGGTTCCGTGCTCAAGAAGTGACGACAACTGTTCCACACCCATAGTCGCGTCCCGTAGCGGCATGGCTTGCCTGTGCCGAGTCGTCCGTGGGGCATTGAGCTACTCGGCAACAGGCACCCCCGGCACAGGCAAGCCATGCCGCTACGGGACGTGACGCATGGTTTTTAGATGTTGCTATCCATTACCCCCATCTATGTAATACAATGAATACAAGATTTTTCCGGGACGCTTCTCTGTGACAGGATCATGTTTTATATGAATAAAGGGCCAAATTTTTTCGTCGCAATGGTGCGACTCACAGGCCCGCAGGAAGGGAAAAAATAATGTATCCCACTTTATCAGCCAGTCAAATGCGATGGAGCGGGTGGATTCTGTTCGGTGGATCCATTCTTTTGATCATTGTCAATCTACTGGGCCTTTCCCTGCCTCCTAGCAGTTCTGGCTTGCCATCAATCCCTCTCTCCATATTAGAACTGATTGGAGGACTACTCCTAACCGTCGGCCTACCCGCTACCTATCTCAAGCAGCGCAAAGAGGTCGCCACTCTCGGACTCGTCGGATTTTTCTTACTCTGGATCTCGTCTTTCCTCATTACTGTTGTTTTGAGTGGCTATGCTATCTTCTACACTGCGACCACGCCACCACCGGCTCATCCCAATACGGCGGCTACTGTCCCGGCCTTCATCCAGTACATTGCCTCCACGGGCCTGTTGCAGATCATCGGTACCTTGCTCTATGGGGCTGTTAGCATTCGTGCCCGTGTATTTACCAGGTCGGCAGGCATACTGCTTATTGCTGCCGTGGTCGTCTCGCTGCCCCAACTTTTCATAGCGGGTGCTCTAACAGCACTCATTGGTCTGCTCAGCACCTTCCTGCTCCTGGCAGGTCTGGCCCGTATGGGCTTTTCCCTTGCCCGCTGGCCCGATGATGAAGGAGAGGAACCTTTACAAGAAGAGCCTACGACCATGAAGGACTACACCTCATAGCGTCCCAATAATCGGCGCTTAGTAATAAAAATACATGCAGAGCTAGATTAGAAAGGTTTGTGTTGTATTGACTCCAGGACGGCAGCAATCTCCTGGCGCACGCGATCATTATGTGTCATCTCACTATTGACCTTCTCCCAGCCATGCATAATCGTCGTATGATCGCGTCCGCCCAACTCTGTCCCAACCTGGAGCAAGGAGGCGCTGGTCTCTTCGCGCATCAGGTACATCGCCACTTGTCGTGGCCATACAATGTCACGGTCGCGCTGCTTGCCGCGGATCAGTTCAGCATCCACATTGTAATACTTACATACGCCTTCTAGCACTTCTGAAACCGATAAGTTGGAGGAGGGTTTCTTGTTGCTATAGATATGTTCGAGCGCTTTGACTGCCAGATTGATGGTCAGCGGTGCATCATGCAGCGTCGCATAGGCGATGACACGATTGAGCGCACCTTCCAGCTCGCGCACATTGCTGCACTCTGGGCGGGCAATGTAATCGATAACCGCGCTGGGAACGGAGAAGCGCAACGAATCGGCCTTGGAGCGTAGAATTGCCAGGCGATGCTCGTACTCCGGTGGCTGAATATCGGCCAGCAAACCCCACTCAAAGCGCGATCGTAGGCGATCCTGCAAACTGTAGATCGCTTTGGGTGGACGATCGCTGGTCACAACGATCTGCTTATTTGCGCTATGTAGCGAGTTGAAGGTATGAAAAAACTCTTCTTCGGTCGATTCTTTCCCGGCAATGAATTGGATATCGTCAACAAGTAGAATATCGATCTGACGATACTTGGCGCGAAATTCTTCGGTTTTCTGGAAACGGATCGCATTGATAATTTCGTTCGTAAATTTCTCTGAGGTTACATACAATACGTTCAGTCCCTGTGCCTCGCCTACGTGCCCGACTGCATGCAGCAGGTGGGTCTTGCCCAATCCCACACCTCCATACAGAAAGAGCGGATTGTAGATGTGTCCCGGATTTTCGGATACCGCGAGCGAAGCGGCATGGGCCAGTTGATTTGATTTTCCTACAATAAAAGTGTTAAAAGTGTAGCGCGCATTGAGCAGGCCCTCATTGGGGAAGAGCGTTGCAACATCAGGTTCTTTTTTAACTGGTTCTCCTGACTCCCGCGCTGCCCCAGGCGAGGAATATGTATTATGTATATCAGTAGCAGGATCTTGTAGAGCATTTTCCGCAATGCGATGTACACTTGCATGTGGCATAGTAGGAGCCAGTGAGGTCATTGCAGCAGCAGCGGCAGCGTCAGCAATACGCTTCTCTCGCTGAGCCGCACGTTTCCTTGGCAAGCGATAAGAGCGTTTATGCGTGGACAGCGCCGTATCCTCCTGTGCGCCATCTATTTGCTCAGGAGTTTCCTTTGCCACCACAAATCGTACTTCGACCGGGCTTCCGGTAATATCTGAAAGGACCGCGTGTATAGTGTCTATAAAGCGAACCTCAAGGTGCGCCTTTGCAAATGTCGTAGGGACGCGTACAATAAAAATACCATCTTGGAAGGAGAGCGCCGAGGTGCCCTGAAACCAGGTTGTAAACACCTCAGGTTTGACCTTTGCCTGCAATCGTTCTATGGTTGTTTGCCATATTTGTTTCGCGTTCACTTGCGCTCACCCCCTTGGGGATATAGTTCACCTGGCTGATTGGATGCGCCGTTCCCCTTTATAAATCCCCGTACGGATAGAGTTAATCCCCATAGGGACAGTGCATTCTCAGCAGTGTGTTTAAGCATTAAATAAAAAAGTAGTCACATAATTATTTTTGTTGGCGGATTGTAATGGTAGCATTAAATCAAAACGCTGTAAAGCCCCTCTTTTGGTCCCAATATGAGAACTATCTCATAGGTTTTTGTCCTTTTTTAGAGTATACTGAGCCAAAAGTTATTCGTTAAAATACGTAATATGGAGTGTTTTATGGTTCTATTTAGTGCGTTCCCTTCTATAAAAAAACGCCATCAGGGGCGGAAACAAAATATGCGATCTCTTTTGTCTCATTTTTCTTTTTACTTGCAGACGAAATATAAATGGTTATGCCTGGCGTGCTGTATTATTTTGTCTGGTATGTTCCTGTCGTCGTGTTCGGGTCTGAATTTTGGTGGCGCGAATCCCGGCCCGACTGGAAAAGTACAGAAGCCAACGCCCACGACTATGGCGCTGTCAAAACTGCACTGGTGCGACAAGCCATTGATGGTTTTCCGTGATCTCGCAGCATCTGGCACACCCGGCACCAGTTCTGGCAATCCTACAACCGTCACCGATTGGACGCAGGTCAAATTGAAGCTTGGTTTCATCATTTATCTGCCTGCGACACTACCGACGGGTTCTTGCCTGGTCAGCGCTTCGGGTACAGTGCGCGATCCCATTCTGGGTAGCAATTTTGTGATTGGATATATTTTGCCCGATCATAGCCCTATTACCCTTTCACAGGCGCCACAGCGTTCACAAAGTGCTGCATTTCAATGTAGCCCGGCATCCGATACAGGTGGAACGCCACCGAAGACCGGGACACCGAAGACTGCACCTGTGGCCGCTGATCCTACGCAATTCTGTTCTGGTGTGCGAGGATCAACGAATATAGTCTTTTCGTCGCGTGGAAAGACAGATACTTTACAACAGTTTTTTAAAGCGTTACAACCTGATGTAGACTGGATTCCTGCTACGTGAACACGTTTATTGCGGACTTGCGTTGTGTCTTCTTGATCGCTATAGTGTTTGTGTTCATGGTTCCATGGGTCATTTATGTGAATATTCGAAACCGTATTCGTCGTACTATTGAGACGATTGTATCAGTTTGCGGGTTCTTACCCATTGAAAAGTCGCGGCCAGGGACTGGTACCCTCGACGGTTAAGTTTTACTTCTGATATAATGACAGAAGTTTTGCGCTTGCATGTGTACAGGTTTATGCGTGCTATAAATTGGGAGGAATTTTATATGGACAAGGATAAGTGTCCCTTTTGCGGAGCCGAGACGCGGCCAGGGGATAATTTCTGCTTGAATTGTGGCAATCGCCTGCTTTCAGCAACTCCCTCCGGTGTATCGCAGCAGGCACAGCCGGTGGGTGAAGCCACACTTCCCGCGCCAGATGACTGGGCGCAGTCCGCAGGTATGCCACCAGCTCACGCTTCTAGTGGAGGCTGGGGAGATGACGCTGGTGCGACGATAGCAGATCCAGGTTCAGATCAACCCTATTCTGCTCCGACGGTGCCACAGTCCCATAGCGACGGCATTGAGCAGCCTGCACGCTTCATCTTACGTGCGGACAATGGCGATATCTTGCAGGAATATCCGCTGGATAAGCCTGAGATTACTATTGGTCGGGCTCCTAACAGCGATATATTGTTGTCAAAGGACAAGTTGACTTCACGTCGTCATGCGACCGTGCGCTACGAGAATGGTGCCTATATGTTGCGCGATGAACGAAGCGCGAATGGTACTTTTGTCAATGGACAGCAGATTGAAGAACTTACGCCTACAGAACTCAAAGATAGTGATCACGTTGGTATTGGCGAACATGAGTTGATCTTTCATGCCTTTGGCTCTGTTGCTCAACACGTCGAGGATTTGCCTACTATTGCAGTGCCATATGAGCCTCAGACGTTCCGTACCCAGGATGATGCACAACGCACTATCGCATCCAGCGATGAGTATGGCACAGGCTCGATAGAGCAGCATGAGCCCGGCGTCGATGCTCAGCGCGAGGACGCCACCATTGTCGGTGCACCCGAAGCGCAGTCCATATCGAATGGCTCCGCGCCAGCAGCGCCCCAGAATCCGCAACCCGTACCAGCCATACCCATACCAGCGCCTGTATCATTTGCATCTACGCCTGCTACCAGTACATCTGCCGCTCCCAGTCCCTCTAATGGTGTTCCTTCAGTATCGGAGAATGTTTCTGTGACTTCTAACACTTCGCAACCTTCTGCGGTTTCCGACACAGGTGTTACCTTTAATCGGCTAGCTAACCTGCCACAACCCACATTGCCGGACATAACGGCCCTGATGGCGGCTCTCTCGACGCTGGATGGACAGGTGATGTCCCTGCAGGAGCAGCTCAATGTTACGCAGGAGTCACTGCGTACTCATGATGCTGATATCGCCCAGACTGCTAACCAGTTGCGAGTTGGCGTGCGCAGAGTCTCTGAACGCATGGATAAGACGATCGCGGACGTTGCGCGTGCCCGTGAAGCTCTGGCCTGGACCGAATTGTTGCAACTGATGGAAGATGTGATGAACAATCCACGCGACATCGAGTATGTGACAAAACTGGCGCGCAAAGCACGTGAGTTGAACAAGGTGTTCCAATTGCATCAGAGTGTTCTCAATACTATGGCTGAATGCAACAGTTTGCTGCGCGGCATGGTTGCTGAAGACAATAGATAGGTACCTACCAGGCAAGTACATGTACAAACAATTACCTGCTGGTGCAGGGGGAGTTACGGTTGACGCCCCCGCACCAGACTCAATTGCTAGTTCACAGAAGAACAACGCTTTTGATGCAATCGTTATTGGTGCGGGTCTGGGTGGTTTGCTTGGTGCCGCGGAATTACTCCAGCGAGGGAAGCGGGTGGTGGTGGTAGAACGACTGCCACATAGTGGAGGACGTTTCACCGCGAAGACCTTTCAAGGGGTCCAGGTCAGTACGGGTGCTGTCCATATGGTGCCGTTCGGTAGTAGTGGCGTACTCTCGCAGATGCTCCGTCGGCTCTCTATCCCACATCGCTTTTTCGATGCCGATGTCTTTGGTTCGTTCCATGTGCATGGTAGACAGTATCGTTCACGTGGCTTATTGGGTGTCTTCAAATTTCTGGGGCTACGCCAGTTTTTCTGGTTTACACGTCTCGGCTATCTTATGTTCCTGCACCCTTTGCCCACGCACGAGCGGCAACTGTCTTTCAAAGCCTGGCTCAGACGACATATCGATGTGGAGCGCAATCCACAACTGGTTGCCTTCTTCGAACGTATCTCGCGTTTTGCGCTTAGCCTGGAACTGAATCAGGTCAGCACCGAAGAGGTGATTCGCACGACGAAAAATATGTTTCGCTTTGGTGCTCCAGCTATCGTACAGGGAGGCTGCGGCGAACTGACAAAACAACTGGAGCAGCATATCCTTGTGCGGCAAGGAGAGATACGCCTGTCCTGTGATGTGCTGCAGATTTTGCAGGAAGATGGACACGTCACAGGCGTCCGTGTGCGGGACAGAGCCAGTAAAGAAGAAACTGTCATTATTGCTCCCCTGGTTGTGAGCGATATTGGTCCACGCGCTACAAATGCATTGCTCTCTAGCCATCGCGTGACGCAGGCGGAGGTTCTGAAGCACAAACACACTGACGAAAGCGCCGGAGATCCTGCTACTGACTCTCCTCTGCAAGAAGCGGTTGGACTCAAGGTACACATCCTGAGCGATATCTCGCTGATTCCACACAGAGGTATTATGTACTGTCTGGACACGCAGCGCATTGCTGGTATGGTGCAACCAACCAATAGCGATGCACGCCTCGCGCCAGCAGGGAAACATTTGTTGATCAGTCACCAGGTGATTCAGGACAATAATATTGAAAAGGAACGGGCACTCGCTCTTGCCGATCTGCATATGCTCTTTGGCGAGGAATTTGACAGGCATTGTCATATACTTACAATGGGTACCTATCGCGGCGAGTGGCCTGTGAACCGTAGCGCGCAGGGTGAAGATACGCAACCTGTAACAGCGCTCTCTGGCCTCTATCTCGTGGGGGATGCCGTCAAACCGTCCGGCTACTTGATGGTTGAAGGAGTCGCACAAAGCGTGAATTGTTTCCTTGATCTGTTTGACGAAATCGAGCAGGCACAGCAGAAACACACGCCAGTAGTACAAACCATGCCGCAGGTTCGCAAGCGACATAACATTGTCTCGCCGCCATCCCGCTTGAATGCGCTCCGCTGGCTATGGAAAGCCCCCGGCAATTCCGGTAGAAAGTAAGGAACATTATTCGTGGATGATAGAGATAGAGCAGCTCTGCGGACCCCTCATTATCTTGTGACAGGAGGCGTGCCGTTGCAAGGGGAAGTCGTTGTCAGCGGTGCCAAGAATGCAGTTACAAAAATGGTGATCGCTTCCCTGTTAACGACGGAACCATGTGTTTTACGCAATGTTCCCCTGCTGGGTGACCTGGATCTAACTACCAGGCTCTGTCAGGATATGGGTTCCCAGGTGCAACTGGTGGATCATATCCTCTCGCTGCATACTCCCTATATCGATAAGACAATCGTCTCTAACGAAGTTGGTGGCTTGAATCGTATCGCCGTTTTGACTATTGGTCCTTTGCTTCATCGCTGTGGTGAGGCATCTATCCCTAAGCCTGGTGGTGATCGTATTGGACCGCGTCCCATCGACTATCATATCGAAGGTTTACGCAAGATGGGCGCGACCATTGTCGAGCGTGATGGGTATTACCATTGTTCTATCGCAAAACGACTGCAAGGAGTAACCATCAAACTCCCCTTTCCTAGCGTCATGGCGACCGAGAACTTCCTGATCTCCGCCTCGCTGGCAAAGGGTGTTACCATCATCGAGAACGCCGCTCTGGAGCCAGAGATCGTCGATCTGATCAAGTTCTTGCAGAAGATGGGCGCGATCATTGAGATCAAGGTGGACCGCCGTATCGTGATCGATGGTGTAGATAAACTCCACGGTGCCAGTCATACGCTCCTGAGCGATCGTAACGAAGCTGTCTCTCTTGCCGTTGCTACTTATCTCACAAAGGGCGATGTCTACCTGCGTGGCGCCCAGCAAGATACCCTGCTCACTTTTCTGAACACGCTCTCCAAAATGGGCCTGCGCTTTGAAATAGATGATGATGGTATCCGCTTTATCAGCCAGGACACTGTTCCTCCTGCAATCGCATTGGAGACCGATGTCCATCCCGGCTTCATGACCGATTGGCAACAACCCTTTGTGGTGCTGCTCACTCAGGTGGAAGGTATGTCGGTGGTGCATGAGACGATCTATGAGGATCGTTTTGGCTATACCAGTGCTCTGCAAAGTATGGGCGCGCACGTTGGTCTCTATCCCAAGTGCCTGGGCGAGGTACCTTGCCGCTTCCGCGAGAAGCAATACATGCACAGTTGTGTCGTGCGTGGTCCGACTCCGCTCAAAGGTACGCATCTCTACATCCCTGATATACGCGCTGGTTGCTCTTATATTCTCGCTGCTTTATGTGCAGAAGGAACCTCTGAAATCTATGGTATAGAGCATATTGAGCGTGGCTATGAGCACCTCGATGCCAAATTGCGCAGTCTGGGCGCTCGGATAGAAAAGGTCAACGGTGAGTGACCATGGGACCATGCTATATAGTGATCATTCATCTTCAAACAGATAAATTGTATAGGAACCTCTCTAAAGGCCTGATAGAGCCTCAGAGAAGTTCCATTGTGTTACCTTTTCAAGAGAGCAACAAGGTCGTTAAGGACCGTAGGATGCAACGTAACTAGCGCGAAAAATACCAATAGCACTACTACTATTGCTGATATCAGCACTATTTGAACTGGTGTTGATAGTCGGAGAAGCCAGCGCAGGACAAACCATTTATCTACGGGTGGTTCATCAGGAGCTAGTGGCTGCATAGTACTTACCTCCCCTTGTGTGTAATGAGATATCTTACGCATTAACACCACTTTATACAGCACAACTGCTATTGCGACTATCAGCACTATTTGAACTGATACTGGAAGTCGGAGAAACCAGCTCAGAACAAACCATTTTTGTATAGGTGGTTCAGGATCTAATGACTGCATAATATTTCCCTTCTCTCGTGTGGAATACGATATCTCACGCATTAGCACGCTTTATACATCATTAGACCTAAAAATCTAAAAGCCACACGTTGTAAACAGTGCCGATATATGTTAGTATGAAGCCGTGCAGACAGAGATATCTGTTTGTAGCTTGAGTTAAGAGCGGGCGGTACAGGAACTATTTGTAGAGTGCTCTGTTTACCACAAGAGAGGCAATCTACAGATCTATGTGCTGGCCGCTCTTTTTATTTAGAAATGGGTAGTTGCCACGTCCTTAGCATACCAGAAAAAGATGACAAATACCACCCAAATACTACCCAAAAAGCGAATAAAGAAAGATATAATCAAAAATCCATACATTAAAATATATATATATACGTGAACATATGTTGATATACGTGAATGGAAATTAATATGTGTCAATGTATTTGCAAGATCTTTTATAATATATTTGTGATTGTTTAATAGCAGATACATAATTAATACATTTCTAAATAGGCTAATCTGAAGAAGCATCAATGAGATCAATTAACCGAGGGGAGTTAGAGAGATGACAGATAGAGAGTGGGAACTAGATGATCTATTAGATCCACCAGAGGTCGCAGAGATATTGCATGTCAGTTCGAAGACCGTCAACCGCTTGATAAGCTATGGTCGAGGTGAACTTCCAGCCGTAAAAGTTGGTAGTCGTTGGAAAGTGCGCAGGAGTGATCTAAAAGAGTATCTGCAAAAAAGGAGTGGTTCCAGCAATCGAAGCCAGACCTTTGAGCCTCTCGCCAGGACCCTGCTGCAAAATGATAACAGCAAAATGTTTCATCTGGAGTTGCAAAAGAAACGTCTGGAGGTAGCTGGTACCGCGCTCGAAGTAGCGACAAAGATGGTTAATAGCTTGCATCCTGATGCGAATACGGAGACGCAAGCGATGCTTATTCGTACCGTCATGTCTGAGCTTTTAGATACGACTGATACGCAAAGCTTAGAACGGATTATTCAGAATCTTCCTCCTTAGAAAGAATCAGAGATTAGTTATTATCAAATGCTCTGCATTCTTATCATTTCTATCCTGAAAACTAACAAGATACTTTTTATCAAAGATACTGATATTTAAGCCTGCTCTCTCGTATAGGCTAAGAATAGCAGGTGTATTTTTGATAATTAACATGAACCTGGCCTGACAATGACGAAGTAAATATTGAGCAAGGCGCTCTTGATCCTTCATAGTGAATTCGTTTTGTGCATAGGTGCTAAATTCACTATCATATGGTGGATCTAAAAAAATAAAATCATTAGCCTGAGGAGGATACTTCAGCAAAAAGGCTTCAAAATCCATATTCTCGATAACTGTACTACTTAAATGCGCTTGTAATTCAGGAGAGCGCATATATGCAACCTTACGAGCGAGATCCTTTCGATTATAAGATATACCTCCATAAGGCACGTTGAAATCGCCTCGACTATTGTAGCGAAACATAGATGCATATGCATTCTCCCTAACAAAGAAGAAGATTGCAGCAGCACTGGCAGGCGGTATCTTGTATTTGCTGATATTATTGTAAAGGTATCTGAGATGCATATAAAACGCGCTTTTTAAAGCGCTTTCAATATTCGCTATAATATCCTGATCAGGCAAAATCCATTTCTTGTGCTCTAATTCTTTCATGCGCCTGGTTTTATTGAGTAAATTTCTCTGTAGCTCTCGTATGAAATTTTCAACATAAACGCCGAAGAAAATTTCAAATATGCTCTTAAAGTCATCTGCATGATAATGAATGAAAGCAAGAAGATTGTTTGTCATCTCCTCTATTGAGCATTCACTCATAGAATACGTTTTGTATGTTTTAATGAGGTCTCCGGCTCTATTATCTACAATCTCGCTCACGCGTTGCCAGCCAATCAATAAGATATCCAGTGCTTGAAAAAACTTTTTATCGTGCTGAGCAATCATCGTGTAAAGGTTAAATAGTTCCGGGGATTTATCGTTGATGAATTTTTCTTGTGCCTGTACCGAAAAGAATACCGCACCACCGCCAACGAAGGGCTCGTAGTAGTCATCAAAGGGAGGAATTAAAGGGAGAATGTATTTCAGTTCTTGCTCTTTGCCTCCCGCCCACTTTAAGAAGGAGGTTAATTTAGCAACCTTTGGTACCTGCATGTCATCTAGTATTGTGGTCCATAGTGTTGCCTGATCGTGCCTGGACATGTGTCTTTGTACCTTTTTTTAAGCTGATATTTTGTAACTCTTCAGGCCATCTCTCCCTGCTTCCTTAGCGTCTGCGGCCCTTCGCAAGTCGTTTGGTGTGGATGGGGAGGGTGGCCTGGGCCGCCACCCTCCCCATCCACACCAAACGGGTCATCCCTGCCAGCTATTTTTTACTTCACGTAACTGTTCAGGTGTCAATATTCTGAACAGAATAATTAAACTTTCTAGATCATACTCCAACCCTATAGAATGCAATTCCTGGCGAATGCGGCCCAGTGCGCTGATCTGCGTCGTTGTAATCAGACCATAGCTTACCAGATTTGCCGCTAAAAGTTGGTCAGGAGTCAGTAATTTAAACATAAGCAATATTTCACCAAGCTGATAATTTAAGTCCACGCCCCTTAACATGCGCTGAATGTTTTGTGCGACCTCTAAGCGGTTCTGTGGCACAAGATGACCGGCGAGGAGAACACTGCCAAGTGAACGGGTTGCGCGACCATTAAGTACCTGTGGTTGAACGGGTTGTGGCGGTTGAGGCGCTACTGGCGGCATAGGTGGCAGACTCTGCATAATATCAAAGAGCATCGTATTATTGTGTGCTGTATTTGTGCTTTCTCTCTCATGGATCTCTTGTTCCTGGCCTGGCTGTTTCTGTGCTATCTGGTCTATATCGTCAGACGGAGGTTCGTCATTCTGCTCGTTGGCGTATGACTTTTCTGCCGACCGCAGATTCGTTATTTCTTGTGGGTCCTCTTCAAGGTACTCCTCGCTTCCCACTTGTTCGACTTGTGGCACATCTACTGACTTTTGCGAAGCTACAGGTGTGGCGGATGATGTGAATGATGCTGTGTTGGTTGTAGCAGGTTCTGGTACCACTATCTGTGCTGACGTAGACGCTGGAGTGGACGTAGAAATAGAGGCCAGAGGTTGTATCGCCTGCTGTTGCCCATAGTTAGTACGCGAGAGTACATCGGGACGCTTGCTATTCTCTGAGCCGATCTGTATGCCTCCTGCACGCTCGACTGGTAGGTCCTGGATCGGGGATGCACGTAGTGGTTGCGTACTGATATTCTCGCCTCTCTGGGCAGATTGAGCCCTTGAAACTGCCTGAGGTGCCGGGGAAGCTTGCGGTGCTTGCGCTATATAATTCATTGGTCCAGTATTACCAGTAGCCCGTTCTGTGCTGACATTAGATAACGTAAACGACGATCTAGCCCCCTGCCTGCTGTCTGGCGGTTCATAGGAATTGTGGGTATCCGGGGCATTTGTTGCTGCATAGCTGGCCTGTGCCAGGCGCGATAGCTGTGCCAGTCCAGACTCTCCCGGGCTATCTATTCCTGTCTGTCCATTGGCGAGCCGTTGCAGTGCCGTAAAGCTACTTGCCGGAGCATCGGTCGTTGGAGCTGTTGGCGAGCCGTTTGGCGCATCATATGCTGGCGTCCGATTATCCTGCTGCGTAGGAATAGTCGTATTTCCCTGAGTACTCCAGGTTCGCTGGTTCGGATAGAGAACCGCGCGAATCTTATCTGTGTATGACGCGGATTTACCGGTTGCTGTGTTATTGGTCGCTGGTGCTACAGGGACGCCGCTTGATGCATTTGGCGGCGCAGATACTGCGGGATTGTTCGCCGTTGACTGTGGGTAGATCCCGGAACCATTTCTTGGTGCATTCGAGTTACCCGTACTCAATGAACTGGCCAAACTCTCGGTTGCTGGAGGAGACCGATGTGTGGTCCCATTGGCAGCAAGCAGTGGATTTGCCGTGACGGGTTGTCCTGTTCTCTGCGTTGTTGCTTGCGGAAAGACCTGTGATGGCGCTGGCGTTGATTGTGCAGGCACTGGTGTGCCAACCTTTGGCAGACGCGGTATAGTATTTGTTCCAGAGCCTGATCCTGGCACACGTGTCCTTACCTCGTCAACCAGTTTCATCAAACCAGGCATCCCATCGATCTCCAGGTCAGCCATCGTATTTTGCGAACGGTCATCTAGATCTTGCGGTCCATAGCCTGCAAGATTGGAGCAGTGGAAAGTCAAGACATGGACTCCACGACCCCTACGTTGTGTATCTAATGCCACCCAAAACTCTCGTCGTGCTGCCGCGGCCTGGGCAAGGTCGACGAGCACGATCCGTATAGGATAGCGTGCGAGTGCATCGAATACCTCTACTGCTGTGCGTGCCGTATGGCACTCGTAGCCAGCAAGCTGGAACTCGCTAATGACGAGTGCTGTCAGTTGTTGATCACGCTCAAAAAGAAGAATATGTGGACCACCAGTACTGATGTTCATCAGAGCACGTGCGTGCAGAAACCCTGGTGCCTCTTCACTTGACCTGTCAGGGTTTCCTGTATATACTTTCCTCCTGGGGAAGCGGCAGAAGCCTCTATTCTTTAATACGACCCGCTTGAGGGTACTGAAACTAGCGTTTAAGCCTGAGGAGGAAGCACGCTTCTCCTTTCTTCCTCGGTTTGTATCTTATTGTACTATTCCCCTTGTTGGGAGTCGGTTAGATATGCGGTCGGACCGACTTGCTAGAGATGGCTAACATCCTTTTCCGCACAAAGTAGAGCTGGCCTCGACAAGGATAGTGCATAATCTCTTGACGTACTGTACAACGATCAAATTTTTGCCTTGTCGAAGGCAAGAAATCGCTATCAGTAGCCGTTAGTATAGCATACATCCCTGCTATTGTGAGTATTACCATGACTATTGACGCATCCCTGATAGATATGTCCTGATATAGGTAGTTATTTCGCGGACAAAGTATTGTACGTCTATTACTCAGGAGTATACATAACCATGCAATTATCTTCATCTTCTTATAAGAAGCGTCCTGTTGTCACTTTCTTGACCGATTTCGGTTCCGCTGATGGCTATGTGGGTGTGATGAAAGGTGTGGTGTTGAGCATTAGCGCAGATGTGCAACTGATAGATATCACACACGATGTGGTGCCTCAACATATTGCATCAGGAGCCTGGTTGTTGTCCACGAGCTATCGCTATTTCCCATCAGAGGCGATTCATGTCTGCGTGGTTGATCCTGGTGTTGGCAGTGTGCGTCGTCCTATTGCTATGCATGCCGGAGACTGGTTCTTTGTGGGTCCTGACAATGGTCTGTTCAGTTATGTATTGGCGGAACAGCCGCTATACGAGGTAGTCACGTTATCGAATCCAGCCTATCACCGGGAACAGATTAGCTCGACATTTCATGGTCGTGATGTATTTTCGCCGGTTGCGGCTCATATCGCAAATGGAGTAGCCCTCTCCGAACTGGGACCACGCGTCGATCCGTCAACCTTGCACCGTATCGATATCGAGCCACCACAGCTCCAGGGTGAAAAAATTGTTGCCCATATCGTCCACGTCGACCATTTCGGTAATCTGATTAGCAATATCCCTTTCTCTCTCGTGCCTGATCTTTTCACCGGTCCTGCCGTGCGTCTGGCCTTTCCTGCTCAGGGGATCATAGTTAGCAGGCGACAGCGCTTTTTCGCTGATCAAACTGCAACCGAAGAAGAGGCAAAGCTCCCATTTATCTATGTTGATAGTTCAGGACATATCGCTGTGGCGCTACAGAATGGCAATGCCGCTAAAATGCTTGGTGTGGCCTATGATACCTCTATTACTTTAGTCATAGCAAAAGAATAGGTAGTCTCACACTGCCTGCCATATATGAGAACCCATGCTCACCAGGGATGTTGCTGTCGAAATAGGAATAATGTGCTACAATATCTAGCATTCCAGATACGCAACATGTAGAAAGAATGAATTTACGGAACAATTTCAAGGCATTTTGTCTCACCTCAGAAAATTGATCAGTTAGACAGGAGTACAGCCCTTCAATAAACAAGCAAAGAACCAGCATGAAACGCTTTGAAAAGCCATTCTACAATATGACGGGGGAGAAATCGATCTACACTCTTTTCATGGGATAGGAAATATGCTATAATGAGCGTATACCCATTGGTAGACTAAAAGGCGTTCGGTTACCAGCAGTGTTTTAAGTTGTCGGAGCGGGGTCTTTTTCATCGCTTATGTCGTTCATCTCTTGTTTAAAGGTGGAATGAGAAAGGACAGATTGAAACATTGCAGGAGCATCAAACGGATGCATCTTTCAGCGCTATCTCATAGTTTCCGATCTAAGGATTGGACGCAGATCGCAAAAAATCGAAATCGAAATATCCTCCGTAATGTAGGAAAGGGCTGGTTCGCTCGCGTTGAATGTCGAGTAAGAAACTGGCCCTTTTGGTCTTATTGCATCTTCTTGATTGGGTGGTGCTGGATGGATGGTGTCGATGCATCCCTACAATGGCCTCGGGTCATCTCATCCTGGCTCAATCACGTAGTGCGTTTCCCTGACTGTCAAACGTAGGTGCAGTCCCAGTCCCGTAGTGTTGGGCGGGCTATCCCCGGTGGGGTACGCAATCAAGGCCGTTCAGACACTACTTTACAACAGAGAGAGGGTGAACCATGGATCTGGTGAAGCGGTTGGAAGAATATCGAGACCGTGAGCGAGAACTCATGTGGGAAGGAACCTTTGCGCAGTACTTTGAGATTGCGGGTAAGAAATCAGAGGTCGGCAGGCTTTCCCATGAGCGCATTTATCATATGATTATGGATGCGGGAACCGAGACAACCCGTTCGGGCGAATCCCGCTACAATTTCTTCAGTCAGGAAATCTTTGGCATTGAGAAGCCGCTCCAGCAGATCGTTGACTACTTCCATTCTGCCGCACAACGTCTGGAAGTTCGTAAACGTGTCCTGCTGCTAATGGGTCCTGTCGGTGGCGGTAAGTCCACCATTGTCTACCTGCTTAAACGCGGCCTGGAAGCCTATAGCCGTACGCCTCAAGGGGCGATCTATGCGATCAAAGATTGCCCGATGCACGAGGAGCCACTTCACTTGATCCCCAATGAACTGCGCCCGGATGTCGAGAGGGAGTTCGGCCTGTATATTGAGGGTGACCTGTGCCCTCATTGCCGCTACATGGTCGATAATCAGTATCGTGGTCGCATTGAGGAAGTGCCCGTCAAACGTATCACCTTCAGTGAGAAATACCGCATTGGCGTTGGGACATTTACACCTTCTGATCCGAAATGTGTGACAGGCGACACGCTGGTACTTACCAGTCAGGGATTGCAGTCGATGGAGGATATCTACCTCCAACTTGCCAATAAGCCCCGTGAGGATGAGTTTGTTCCCTACGAAACGACTATCCTGGGTGTCAACGGATCTGAGAAGGCAACGAAATTCTACAGTGGCGGTTTTCAGCCGATCTACGAAGTGGAAACAAACCTTGGCTATACTATTCGTGGCACTGCTAACCATCCTCTCCTGACCCTGATGCCCGGTGGCGAATTGACCTGGACAAAAATTGGTGAATTGCAGGCTGGGAGCTATGTAGCTCTTGCACAGGGGAGTGGCATCTTTGGAGAGAGCGCCATACTACCAGAGAGCTTCTATCCTCTGCCGTGTCAGCCACGTAAGATGACCACGGAGCTTGCTTATTGGCTTGGCCTGTTAACGGCTGAGGGAAGCGTGACACCTTATGAGACCTGGTTCGTGAATGGTTCGCAGCAACTGATCAATCGCTTCACCGAATTGACGAGTTCGCTCTTCGGCCTGGATGCAGTGGCGCATCGTAAAGGCGATACCTACAACTACAACCTCTCTATTAGTAACAAGGCGTTGAGCACGTGGTTACGTGGTGAACTGGGCATCGCTCGTGGCTCACATGCCAAGACGATACCAGCATGCGTGCTTTCTAGCAGTAAGGCCGATGTCCTGGCATTCCTGGAAGGACTCTTCTGGGGTGATGCGACTATTCGTGGTGATAGCTCCAATTCAAATACCTTTAAGTTTACCAGCAAGTCACGACAACTGGCTCACCAGGTACATGTATTACTGCTCAATCTCGGTGTGGTCGGCTCATTCTGGCGTCACGAGACAAATGGCGAGTCGTACTACAATGTCACGTTGCGTGGTGATCAGGTGCTGGATCTAGTTGGGCTTATTCCATCGTTGTGTGAGAAAGCAACCTCACCGTTGCGTGAGACGCGTAGTCATAAGACGAATTATGCTCATCTCCCTCATGGAACGTCCCTCCTCAATGGTCATGGAGGTGATGGTTACCTTGCGCGCATCATTGCTGGAGATCGCCAACTCTCATATGATCGTGCACGAAACGTACTGGCGGCGACCCCTGAACTGGCACATTCTGCGCTCGCGACACTGGTGCAACAGAATTATCTCTGGCTAACGGTACGCGAGGTGCGACCTGCTGGTATTGAACCTGTATATGATTTGTTGGTGCCTGGTACCCATTCGTTCGTTGCTGATGGGTTCTTCCAACACAATAGCCAGGATATCAGTGAGCTGGTCGGTGGTATTGACCTCTCTACCATCGGCGAGGTTGGTGTGGAGAGCGATCCACGTGCCTATCGCTTCGATGGCGAATTGAATATCGCGAACCGCGGCATCATGGAATTCGTGGAAATGCTCAAAACAGATGAAAAGTTCCTGTATGTATTGCTCACCCTCAGCCAGGAACAGAACATCAAGACCGGGCGTTTCAGTATGATCTATGCTGACGAGGTTGTTGTCAGCCATACCAACGAGCATGAGTACCAGTCGTTCGTGGGCAATAAGAAGTCAGAGGCGTTGCAAGACCGCATTATCCTGGTGAAGGTCCCCTACAATTTGCGCGTCTCCGATGAAGTGAAAATCTACGAGAAACTGCTCAAGCAGAGCGCATTACAAAATGTGCACATTGCTCCCTACACGCTGCGCGTTGCCAGTCTCTTTGCTATCCTTACACGCCTTGAGCCTTCTAAGAAGGCTGGTATGAGCCCAATGAAGAAGCTCAAACTGTATGATGGCGAGGATATGGAGGACTTCAAGCAGAAGGATGTGCGCGAGTTGCAGGACGAGGCTATGCGCGAGGGCATGGATGGGATCTCACCACGTTATGTTATCAACCAGTTGTCGAAGGCGCTCGTCAAGCAGAACGTCACATGCATCAATCCAATTGACGCGCTTCGAGCTTTGAGAGATGGTCTGGATCAGCATACGAGCATCACGCGTGAAGAGCGCGATCGCTACCTGAACTTCATCAGCGAGGCCCGTAAGGAATATGATGAGATCTGTAGAAAGGAAGTGCAGCGCGCCTTCGTCTACTCTTATGAAGAGAATGCTCGCACGCTGCTCAATAACTACCTGGATAACGTTGAGTCCTATTGTAACAAAACCAAGTTGCGCGACCCCATCACCGATGAGGAGATGGAGCCCGATGAGCATTTGATGCGTTCGATTGAGGAACAGATTAGCGTGAGCGAAAATGCCAAGCGCTCCTTCCGCGAGGAGATTCTGATTCGTATCTCGTCGCTGGCTCGCAAGGGATTGACCTTCGACTATACCAGCCATGAGCGCCTCAAAGAGGCTATCGAAAGGAAATTGTTCGCCGATCTGCGTGATGTGGTGAAGATTACGACCTCGACCCGCACGCCCGACAAAGACCAGTTGCGCAAGATCAATGAGGTGGTTAACCGTTTGATGACGGAGCATGGCTACTGCCACGTGTGCGCAAACGAAATCCTCCGCTACACGGGAAGCCTCTTGAACCGCTAAATCCTGTTATGTGAAGATGGTCGCAGTCGTGAGGGTATCCCTTGCGGATACCCTTACCGGAACTTCTGGCAGGTACTCCCTGAGGAGTCTGTAAAGATACTGCCACACCATCTTCTCAGCAACGTTCCTCATACACAAAGGAGAATGAGCCATGTCTGTCTCCCAGCATGATTGGTCATTGCACCGTAAAGGGCAGATCGACCAGGAGCGCCACAAGGAGAAGATCCGCGAGGCGATCAAGAAAAATTTGGGTGATATAGTCAGCGAAGAGAGCATCATTCTCTCGGACGGCAAGAAAATGGTGCGCGTTCCCATTCGCTCCCTCGATGAATATAAATTCCGCTACGATCCCGGTCGCCAGCAGCATGGAGGTCAGGGAAATGGCAAGAGCAAGGTCGGCGATGTCGTTGCCCAGGAGCCACGTCCAGGCAGGGGCAAAAAAGGCGATGCAGGTAAGGATGCAGGTTACGACTACTATGAAGCTGAGGTCACCATGGAGGAACTGGCGGCCATGATCTTCGAAGACCTTGGCCTGCCCAATCTCGAACAGAAACGCCAGCAAGAGATGGAGACCGAATCCGTGCGCTTCACCGACGTGCGTAAAAAAGGTCCTATGGCTAACCTCGACAAAAAGCGCACGATCATGGAAAACATGAAGCGTAACGCCGCTAAAGGTGATCCCAGGTTCGGCGAGATCAAGTCCGAAGACCTGCGCTTTAAAGTGTGGGAACCTACGATTAAATATCAATCCAATGCAGTCGTTATAGCAATGATGGATGTTAGCGGCTGTCATACTGCCGGGCATCATATTGAAATGGCGGATGGTTCCTACAAAGATGTTTCGGAGATCGTCGAGGGTGATCAGGTAGCGTGTCTCAACCTTGAAACCATGGAAAAGACCACCTCGATGGTTGTTGAGACCTTTTCCAAGATTGCGCCGGAGACACTCGCTATTGAAACCGAAGATGCAAACTTGCGTGCGACACCACAACATCGCTACTTCGTCTACGATGAGCCAAACAATCAGGTTATTGAAAAGAATGCCGACGAGTTACAGGTGGGCGATAAGCTGATGCTTGTGAATTCATGGGGAAGTACCGGCGAGTCTCACAGTTCAAACCTGACAGAAGATCAAGCTTATATGCTAGGCGCTTTGCTTGGTGATGGACACATCTTTACCAGTCCTAATAGCTCATATATTGCACTCACTGATGAGAGTGAAGAACGCCTTCAACTGTATCGCGAGGTTTTCTTACGAGGATTTGGTGTTCAGGGTATTATAACTAATCGTCCTGGACCCAACAATCGACAACGCATTAATTTCAACTCAGCGCCACTCGCTCGCTGGCTGATGATAAAGTATCCGATGCTGAAGCGTCTCTCGCGTAATCGCTATATTGAGGCAAGCATCTATCGTGAAGCGCCAGAAGTACGTGCTGCATTCTTACGTGGTCTCTTCGATGCAGAGGGAACTATCGCACACCATGCGGTGATGTTCTATTCTGCCAGTCAACAGCTTATCATGCAGGTGAAACGCTTGCTCTCGTACTGGGGCATTCGCGCACGTGTGCATGATTTTGAGCAAGATGAGCGGCGCATGGGTGATGGCAGGACTATCATTGCTGGTACCTATTACAAGCTCTCGGTCAATGCCAAAGATGTACTACTATTCGCTGAGCATATTGGCTTCGGCTGTCCTCAGAAGCGTGCTAAGATGAAAGCTCTGGTGGAAAAACAGGCAGCCGGTATCGATGCGATGCGCAGCAAGTACATTCTGGAAGAAAACTGGCGTGAGCGGTTCGCTCACCTGGCAGGTCACACCCGTCTCTACACCTATTACAGAAAAGATACACATACGCTTTCGCAGCAACAACTGCGTACCCTTGCTGCAAGTCCAACAGCCACATTGGATGATCAGGAGTATATCGGTACGGTACTGAAGCGAAGTATCATGGTCTCGCAAGTACGGAGTGTCAAGCGTATTGCTGAGCCTGTCCAGGTGTATGATTTTGGCGTTGCCGATCATCACAACTATATTGTAGATGGCATGCTTAGCCATAATAGTATGGGCGAGTTTGAGAAGTACATCGCGCGTAGCTTCTACTTCTGGATGGTACGCTTCCTGCGTACGAAGTACAACAACGTGCATATCGTCTTTATCAGTCACCACACTGAAGCGAAAGAGGTCACTGAGGAAGAGTTCTTCCATAAAGGTGAGAGCGGCGGTACTCAGGTCTCGTCAGCATATGAGCTGGCCTTGCAGATCATCAAGGAGCGCTACAATCCTGATGATTGGAACATCTACCCCTTCCACTTCTCGGATGGCGACAACTTGCCGTGGGATAATGACCGCTGTGTGCAACTGGTCAACAAACTCATGGAGATGTGTAACATTTTTGGCTACGGCGAAATTCGTGAAGGGCATTATCGCTCACCAAGCACACTGATGTCGGCCTATAACAAGATCACCGACAAAAAGTTTACTGCCGTGACCATCTCAGATAAAAAAGAGGTCTATCCCGCGCTGCGGAAATTCTTTGCACAGCGCGACCCTGTTCCTTCAAGGTAGTATCAGGAGTTTCCTATGACGACGATGGATTCAAATAGTTCAACCAGTGATATTGAACGATTGCGCGATGGAATCGATGCTGCCTGGGAAGAGGCCCACAAGTTTGGACTTGATCCGTTCCCGACGCACTTTGAACTGGTACCCGCCTCGATCATGTACGAGTTTGCCTCGTATAGCTTGCCTGGCCGTTTCAGTCACTGGACACATGGCAAATCATACTACCGCCAGAAGATGCAGTACGACCTCGGGTTAAGCAAGATCTATGAGATGGTGGTTAATACCAATCCCAGCTATGCATTCCTGATGGACATGAACGATCTGCTGCAAAACACGTTTGTGGCAGCACATGTCTTTGGTCATACTGACTTCTTCAAGAACAATGCGTACTTCCAGCATACCTCGCGCCGCATGATCGACAAGGCCAGTATCCATGCCGAGCGTATCGCTAAGTACGAGTTTGATCACGGCAAAGATGAAGTCGAGCATTTCCTGGATGCAGCCCTCTCCATCCAGGAGCATGTCGATTACAATCTTCTTCTGCGCGACGACGAGCCTGACAAGGACGAAAAGGATAAGCCTAAAGAGCGTCTCACCGAGTATGATGACCTGTGGGGTCTGGAGAAAAAAGCACGCAAGGCCGAAGAGGAACGTGATCGCTTCAACGTCAAACCGCCCAAATTCCCTGAGAAGCCCGAGAAAGACATCCTGCTCTTCCTGGTCCGCCATGCGCCACATCTGCAACCCTGGCAGCGCGATATTCTCGAAATCGTGCGCCTGGAGATGCTGTACTTCGTGCCACAAATGCAAACGAAGGTTATGAATGAAGGCTGGGCCTGCCTGGTTGCTAAATCTCTGGTACTGACGGAGCACGGATTTCTGCGCTATGGCGCACTTCACGAGTGCCTTGCTCAAGGTAATTCGGTTACTGTAGCCAGTGGTAGTGGCACGCAAGATATGATTACAGACAGGCATATTCGCCACAATGCTGCAACCGTGCGTTTACGCACACGCCGTGGCCTTGTCTTAGAAGGTGCCGAGGGACACAAGCTGAGCATAGGGCCAGATCAGTGGATGGAGTTGAAAGATGTAAGTGTTGGGCAACGAATCCCTCTCAGTGTTGGCGATAATATCTGGCCCAAACAACTCGTCTCTATTGCTCCGTCCGTCCGCGTGATCTCGCCTACTGTCGAGGACGTTGCTCAGGCAGCGGGTGTAGGGGCGCATACGATATATCGTTCAATGAGCGGCAAAACTACTTTTGCGAAGAATCGTATTGATGCCGCTATCCAGAGTACTGGTTACTCGTTTGGTAACGCTGGTAAACCACTATACAGCCATCGTTCACCATTGCTAACTCCTACGCATGTTACCGAAGCATTTGCCGAATTCCTGGGCTATCTCGTAGGTGATGGCAACATCCACGTCTCGAAGAATGCCATCGGCTATACGAGTGGTGATCGCGAACTAGCCGATCGCTATGCCCACCTTGTTACCGGGTTGTTCGCTATCGAGCCATCGCTGTTCTGGGATGACAAAACCGCAAATGGCAAGGGTGGTCGCTGGCGCGTCGTCTTCTATTCGGTAAATGTGCTCGAACTACTGCAATCATTGGGTATTGACCTGCATGCAAAAGCGCGTGCAAAATCTGTCCCGGATGTCATCTTGCGCTCGCCCAAAGCAGTCGTAAGTGCGTTCTTGCGTGCATACTTCGACTGTGATGGTTGTGCATCGGTCAAAGAAGGTGTGATCTTATCTACCTTCAGCGACGAAATTACTCAGGCTTTGCAAATCGTGTTGCTGAACTACGGCATCCTTTCACGGCGCAATGGTGTCAACATAAGAATTAAGGGCAAGTCAGCACAGCTATTCGCGCAGGAAATCAATTTCTGGCTACCCCGTAAGCGTGAGAACCTGCAACGTTACCTTGATAATCACCGCTGGTTCCTCAAGGAAGATCCGAACGACGAGGTGGTAAGCATTGAGCATGATGTCGCTGACGTATACGATATCACGGTCGATCGTTCTCACCAGTATGTCGCCAACGGTATGCTGCATCACAACAGCATCTGGCACTCACGTATCATGCGCGAACTGGGTGATCGTGGCGTCATCTCCGATTCCGAAGTGATCGAATTTGCGCAGTTGCATTCCGGCGTACTCTCGCCTTCGCGTACATCGCTCAATCCTTACTACATTGGCTTCAAGATGTTCGAGGATATCGAGCGACGCTGGGATAATCCCACCACTGAGGAGCGCGAGCGCCTTGGTCGTAAGCCTGGCATGGGCCGGCAGAAAATCTTTGATGTGCGCGAACTGGATAACGATGTCTCGTTCCTGCGCAACTACCTGACCGAAGATCTCATCAAGGATCTCGACCTCTACCTCTATAAAAAGGAGGGCGATGAATGGGTCATTGTTGAGAAAAACTGGCAAAAGGTGCGCGATGGCATCGTCAATAGCATGACCAACTTTGGGTATCCTTACCTGGTGATCGAGAACGGCGACTATCGCGGCAACCGCGAACTCTACATCAAACATCTCTTCGAAGGCCAGGAACTGGACCTCAATTACGCCGAGAAGACCCTCCAATACGTGTACACCATGTGGGGTCGCCCCGTCCACCTTGAAACGGTCTACGAGAACAAACGCATTCTCCTGACTTACGATGGCGAGCGTAACTCCAAGAGCACATTGGAAAAGTAAGAGACGACTCTATGTAAACAGACTGTCTCACACAACGAGACAGTCTGTTTCTTTCTGAATATTTTATAGTTATTTTTGAGAATTGACGTATCATGGATGAGTAAGTATACTTGTTCTAAACCCTTGCATATCTCACTATGTATGGCATAAATAAAGTTGGAGGATGGCGTGGTAGAGATTCCTATCTACACAATTGGTCATGGCAATCGCTCACTTGAAGAGTTTCTTGCCCTTCTACAGCGCTACGAGATCGCATTTGTACTTGACGTGCGCTCTCAACCATTTTCGCGTTACACCCCTCATTTCTCACGTCCAGCCTTAGAAGCGTCCTTGAAGGAACATAGTATACGTTATATTTTCATGGGTGATACGCTTGGAGGTCGTCCGCCTGACGAGACCTGTTATACAGATAATAAGCCCGATTACGACATCATTCGCTCGAAGCTTTTCTATCAGCAGGGTATTGGACGCCTGCGTGTAGCATGGGAGAAACAATTACGCGTTGCTCTGCTCTGCTCAGAGGCAAAGCCCCAGGAATGCCATCGCAGCAAACTCATTGGCAATACCTTGATCGAGCAACATATTGCCATAACGCATATCGACGAACATGGATTATGTAAAGAGCAGCAAGAAATCATTGCGATCCTGACGGGAGGCCAGCAATTATTATTTGAAGACCTGTCGCCGGTGGAAGTTAGTGGCAAAATAGGCCGTGCGCGTAAGAAAACCACGTTGCCGGATAGGAAAACGTAAGTGCAGCCAAAAATTGTAACGCTGGGAGTCTATGGTTTTGAGCGTGTTCTCTGTATCCGCTACGTTGGTTTTGCAGAACCCTTGTCCTGTATTCCGGCTCACACACTGTTACGAGTATCGCTGGCCCGTTGGTGGAAACCTGGCTGGGCTTCTGACGAGCGTTGTTATCTACAACTCTCAGGTTGGTATACATAAGTTTCATTCTCTTTGGAAAAATCGCGAGGAGCATCGCTTTGAGATAGTCGATGCTCCCTGCTTCAAAGAATATAGTGCTTATACGTGGGAACATTTATAGGTATGGAGTAATGAATTACCAGTAACGCTCCTCGTTCCAGGGATTGGCGCGGTTGTGATAGCCTCGCACCTCCCAGAAACCGGGACGGTCCTGTTCCATAAACTCCAGGCCATCCAGCCACTTGGCGCTTTTATAGGCGTAGAGCTTGGGAACTATCAGGCGCACTGAACCACCATGCTCAGGCTCTAAATCTTGCCCGTCGTGTTTGATGGCAATGATCACGTCGTCGTCGTCCAGATCCTCAAGGGGCAGGTTGGTGGTGTAGCCGGTCCAGGAATGTTCCATCACAAATTTAGCATTGGGCAGTGGCTTTGCGCGTTTGAGAATCTCGCGGATGTGTATCCCCTCCCAGGTATTGTCGTACCGGCTCCACGTCGTCACACAATGAAAATCGGAGGTCAACGTCGTATGTGGCAGAGCCAGGAACTCTTCCCACGTCAGCTCAAACGGATTCTCTACCAGCCCCGAGATCTTGAGTTTCCAATCGGGCGGCATTTGTTTGGGCGTGCGCTCATAACTCAAAACTGGCCACTTTTTCGTCAGGTATTGCCCCGGTGGCAGGCGGTCCAGACCGTCGGGACGCTTCTCTACAGACGTTGCAGGTTTTTTACCAAACCCTTGCATAACTATGTTGCTCCTTTTATTTATTTCACTGCATTACGAATCAACTGCTTCCGCTCAGTCTGATCCCACGTTACATAAAAATGGGGAGGATGCTGTATATGTAAGAACTGGTTACATAATCGAGTTGCATCTTGCTTACAAGAACACTACAATAATCCTGGTTTATTCCTTTCGCATTCATTCTGTGGTCCGTACCTTTGTGATGTCTCATGCGTAGATACTAATGTGTATGTCATGGTGATACCACTAAGGTGATACCACTTATAAGAAACTAGGAGTGATTTTCATGGGTCTCTTCCTGTTAGCACTCATTGGGACGCTCATTGTCATGGCCGTCCTCTGTATCGGGCGACTGGGTTTTGGTCGCCGCGAGAAATTTGAGCGTAGAAAGTTTCTGCGCTGGTTTATCGGCTACTTCATCTTTAACTATATTGTTTGTCTGGCAATCCTTTACTTCTCCTTGCCAGCGCTGACGGGACCCTTCGGGGGCTGGCAATGGATACTCTGGCCGCTGGCTTTTAGTAGCATCGGCAACCTCTTCGCCTTTGCCGCTCCTGCCGTGGGTGTGCTGGAAGAAGCTGCTGCCATGAGCCAGGGAGGGCGTGCACGTTCTTCGAGCGGTGGCGTGGTAGGCCGCATGCCATCGCAATACTCGCGTGGTGCTATCGCAGCGGGCGTCTTTGGCTTGATCTTTGTCGGGATCATCGGCATCGTAGCGGCGATTCTGATCACTATCTTTACCACCTGGTTTGATACCAATGCCAAGGCGCTGGCTGCGATCCCGAATGTAACGATGCATGCCTCTCCTACCTTACCTCCTACCGATGCCAATAATATCGTGCTGGTGAGTCAGAGCGTTGCGTCTTACAAGGGGCAGCAGGTACTCGGCTCTACTGGACAAAATCTGGGCTCGGCTTACGGCCTTGACCCGAACGATTATGCCTTGCAATCGATCAATCACCACCTGTATTATGTTGCTCCGTTGAATTACAACAACATTTTTGCCAATCTGTCCAGTTCTACTACGCCTGGCTTTGTGGTCGTCGATGCTGAGAATCCGCAGGCTGTGCCCCAATTGCGTACTGACGCGACGCAGGCTGGTACCTCGCTGAGTTATCTCCCCGGCGCTCTGCTCAACCAGGATCTGTTGCGCCATGTCTACCTGAGTGGCTATACCTACGGTAAGTTGCTTGATCCCACGCTGGAGCTTGATGATAGCTTCCATCCCTACTGGACGATCTCGCTCATGCAGCCTATTCGTGGCTATGTTGGTGATTCTTTAACGGAAGTGCTGCTTGTCAATGCGCATACAGGCGAGATCACCAAATACAAGCCTCAGGATGTGCCATCGTGGGTCGATCGTGTGATGCCTGCGGATACCGTCTCGCAGTACTTGCAATGGTGGGGACAGTATCATTCCGCACCCTGGTTCAATCCTTCTGGTCAGGGACAACAGAAACCTGCTGGCAGCCCTGAATTGCTGTACAATAATGTTGATAACCCTGTCTGGCTTATTCCGATGACCTCGTCGTCTGCGAATGATAACTCAAGTACAGGGATCTTCCTATTCAATACACATAAGAATCAGGCTGACTTCTATCCCCTGGCTGGCCTGGGCATCGGAGATAACGTACAGAATACTTTTGCGTCGACGCGTGCCAATATACGTAACTATAATGTGGCAAGCGTTCAACTGTACCAGATATACAATGAACCTACCTGGGTTGCCATCTACGTGCAGGGCACAGGTAGCGGAGATATCTTCCAGGCCGTCGGTATCGTTGATGCAAAGAACCTGAACGGCAGTAATGTGCAGTTTGAGGCGTCTTTGCCTCAGGCCTTGCAGGATTATCAGCAATGGCTCGCCCAACAAGGGAGCGGTACTCAACCGGCAGGAGGAGGTACAACGCAGACCGTCACTGGCAAGGTCTTGCGCATCTCACCTATACAGCAGGGGACCAATACCGTCTATTATATCCAGATCCAGGGCCAGAACGTCATTTTTACCGCTAATCTGTCGCTCTCGCCCAAGTTGCCACTTGTACAATCTGGTGATACCGTGACGGGTACCTACCTGCCAGGAGGGACGGTGATCCAGCTCAAGACCTTCGATGATACTACTATCAACCTGAGTACTCCTGTTCCCGGTGGTACACCAGGAACGACACCTGTAGTTACGCCTACTGCAACGCCTAAAAAATAGCTCGTTCCTTAAAAATCTCGTAGAGGTCAATCTGACCTCTACGAGATTTCTTTTCCCTTTTGTTAGATCTGCCCAACAAAAAGGCGACTATCGCGGTCTGTCAGCGGATCGGCCTCTCCCGTTGCGGCTGCATGTGCAAAAACGAGGCCAGCGAGTATGATATGATAGGTGCATGAGGGAAACGCTAGTTGCGCAGTGTTTATGGCGGGAGGTAATTTATGACCCACTACTTCACGCGTGAAGAGGCGGAGGCACTCTTGCCTGAGATTACCATTGTATTGCGTAAGATACAGGATGGGCGTGAACAGATGCGGGCCGTTGAGGAGGAGCTTGAGGCCTTGCAGGTGCAGGCGATGGGCAATGGACATCATCTTTATGAGCGCATTATGCGTTTACAGAGTGAGATTACGAATTCTGTCCAGGCACTCCGTACTGCGATTGAGGAGTTACAGGGATTTGGCTGTGAACTGAAGGACCCTGATACTGGCCTGATCGACTTTCTTAGCCTGCGTGATGGGCGGGAGGTCTACCTTTGCTGGCACCTGGGCGAGGATCGTATTCGTTTCTGGCACTATTTAGATACTGGCTTTGCTGGCCGCCAGCCGTTATAATGGATGTGTGCATGACGATCAGAGACCTGATAGAACAGGGAACGCAGATCCTTACCCAGGCAAATATCGTAAGTGCGCGTAGGGATGCACAGGTATTGCTCAGCCATGTGCTTGATGTCGAGCGCACAATATTCTATGCCCATCCTGAGCGGGAAGTTACTCACGAACAAACAACACGTTTTTTTGCGTTGATTGAGCGTCGCAAGCAAGGTGAACCTGTGGCTTACCTCCTGGGCTATAAAGAGTTTTATGGCCTGGATTTTCTTGTTGATAAGCGCGTGCTTATTCCACGTCCAGAGACAGAAATACTGGTGGATTCGGCCCTTACTGTCATCCAGCGTAAGCTCTCTGCCGGACAAATTCCCGTCGTTGCCGATATCGGTACTGGTAGCGGTGCTATCCCTATCGCTATCGCCGTAAAGGAACCTCGCCTGCCTTATCTCTATGCCTGCGATATTTCATCTGCTGCGCTGGAAGTCGCGTATCTTAATTGTGTGCGTCATCATGTAGAAAAGCGGGTGCGCCTGTTGCAGGGAAATCTATTGGAACCTCTGCCAGAAGCAGTGGATGTGCTTATTGCCAATCTACCTTATGTGGGTACGCAAGAACTGGATATACTTGCGCCCGATGTAAAGGACTACGAGCCAGATCTGGCACTCTTTAGTGGCCCGGAGGGGCTGAACCTCTTGCGGTGTCTCTGTAGGGAGGCCTGGCAGACCGGTATTCTGAAGCCAGAAGCGGTTATGTTGTTAGAGATTGGCTACCAACAACGAGAACCGCTGACTCATCTGCTTCAAGAGCTCTGGCCACATGCAACAATAACCTGTAGAAAGGACTATGCTGGATGGGATCGTTTGTTGCAATTGTCACTCTAAATTTGTATTCCAACCCATATGATTTTAAAGGGAGAACTGGTACATTGGTAACTGGTACTATAAAGAATTTGCGGGTCTGCGTTCTTAAATACAGAGAAGACGTATGATCCAATCAGCTAGATAGAGGTTACCATTGCTTTATCAAAACGTACTACTACTCTCCAAATTAGGAGACATGCATATGAATATTATCCATACTCAACTGTTTGTATCTCTTCCTTCTTTCATTTCCAATAATGTTGTGTTACTTGTGTTGGGTGGTGCCTGTGCATTTCTGTTATCTTATTTGCTAACGTTTGTTGTAATTGCCGTGTCGCGCAAATTCAACTGGCTGGATCGTTCCACTCCTGAGCGAAAAAGAGAGCATCCTGTGCCGGTACCACGCCTGGGTGGAGTTGCGATGTTCGTAGCATTTGTCGTTGCTTCCTTGATTTTCTATGTGAACGATCCCGAATTACAACACAAGGAGTTTGTTATTTACTGGCTGCTGCTTGCCAGCGCGACTTTGACTGTGATAGTGAATGCCTATGATGATATCAAGGGCTTAAAGCCGTTGCCCAAATTTATTGCCCAGACGGTTGCTGTGCTGATTATTCTGGGACCCTGGTTCTTCGATATGAAGTTCCACGGCGTGCTTCTGTTCGGCTTTAGCAATCCCTTTGGTGCGAGTAATGGGGGAAATCTGCCCTGGTTTCTCCGGCCCGAGATCACGCTTTTTATCAGTCCTCCCGCTGGCCAACTGCCTGCCATTTCGCTATTGTCTATCCCTGCCGTCCTGTTTACGTGGTTCTGGATGGTTGGTATGATGAACACTATCAACTGGATCGATGGTATGGATGGACTGGCAACCGGCGTGGTAGGGATTACGGCTCTCTTCATCGCTATCATTAGCTGGACGTTGGGACAATATACGATCGCAATCCTTGCTGCTATCTTTACGGGGGCGGTGTTCGGCTTCTTGCCACACAACTGGAATCCAGCGAAGGTCTTTATGGGTGATAGTGGCTCTCAGTTTATCGGTCTGGGGCTGGCTGTGCTTTCAATTATGGGCGGAGCCAAGATCGCGCTGGCTCTAATGGTACTCGGTATTCCCATTCTCGATGTGGCCCTGGTGATGATCAACCGTGTTCGCCGTGGGCAGCGTCCCTGGCACTACGATACCACTCATCTGCACCAGCGCTTAAAGGCTACAGGTTGGACCGTCAGGCAGATATGCTACGTACTTTACGGGTTAACCTTCCTTTTTGGCATTCTGGCCGTCGTATTCAAGCATGCGCTCAAGTTCGTAGGTCTGGGTATTGTCGTACTGGCCATGGCGGCGCTCATCTTCTGGATCGACTATAGCCAGCGCCAGGGCGGTGGGCCTATCAAGCTGGGTGGTCCCGATCCCGAGCCATCAGCGCCCACTGAGACTCCTTTGCCTGAGACCTCCACGCCGACCTCCGAATCTGTGACGAGGACTCCTGTTCCAGTTGAAGAAGGCAAGCATACCTCGTAAAAGTAATGAAGCGTCGGCCATCCTCGCGGGGCTACTCTGTTCTGGCGGGTCATCCCAGGCTTTAAAGGGATGACCCTTGAATTGACTTAGCCTACAGATACCTGCTTCTCTTGCCGTTCACGCGCTTCAAATTCAGCATTTTCTAGAAACATGCGCTTCAGGAAATGCCCTGTGTAGGACTCTTCAATCTCCGCCACGTCTTCTGGCGTACCCTGGGCAATAACACGGCCACCCGCGTCCCCACCTTCGGGTCCCAGATCGATGAGCCAGTCGGCGCTCTTGATGACGTCCAGGTTATGCTCGATCACAACCACCGAGTTCCCTGTATCCACCAGCCTCTGAAGTACATCCAATAGCCTGGCTACGTCCGCGAAATGTAACCCCGTGGTTGGTTCGTCCAGAATATACATCGTGCGTCCTGTCGCTCTGCGTGAAAGCTCGGTCGCCAATTTAACGCGCTGGGCCTCTCCACCCGATAACGTAGTCGCGGGCTGTCCTAAGCGCATATAACCCAGGCCCACATCGTTCAGTGTCTTCATCTTGTTATAGATCGAAGGCACATTGGCGAAGAACTCTGTTGCTTCCTCGACTGTCATATCCAGCACGTCGGCAATGCTCTTGCCTTTGTAATGGATTTCCAGCGCTTCACGATTGTAGCGTTTACCACCACAGACTTCGCATGGCACATACACGTCCGGCAGGAAGTTCATCTCGATCTTGACGATACCTTCGCCCTTACATGCTTCGCAACGTCCGCCCTTGACGTTAAACGAGAAACGTCCAGGCTGGTAGCCGCGTAGACGAGATTCTGGTACCTGCGCAAAGAGGTCGCGAATACCTGTAAACGCGTTAGTATATGTTGCCGGATTGGAGCGTGGCGTACGTCCAATTGGCGACTGGTCAATGTCAATGACCTTATCCAGGTTCTCCAGACCTTCGATCGTATCATGGGCACCAGGTCGCTCATGTGCTCGGAAGAAGACGTGTGATAGTTTTCGATACAGGATATCTGTGATCAATGTACTCTTGCCCGAGCCTGACACGCCTGTGATCGCCACAAACTTGCCCAACGGAACCTCGACATCAATATTTTTCAGATTGTTCTCGCGTGCACCCTTAATAATCAGCGCATTGCCGTTTCCAGGTCGTCGCTGTTCAGGCGTCTCGATACGTTTACGCCGCGAGAGATAATCGCCTGTCAACGAGTTCGTATTCGCTACAATCTCATCGAAGGTTCCCTCTGCAACGACTTTACCTCCATGCTCGCCCGCTCCCGGCCCAATATCGATGATATGGTCGGCTGCACGCATGGTATCTTCGTCGTGCTCAACGACCAGCAGTGTATTGCCCAGGTTGCGCAGACGTACCAGTGTGCGAATCAGGCGCGCGTTGTCGCGCTGGTGCAGTCCAATACTTGGCTCGTCCAGGATATAAAGCACACCCATCAGCCCCGAACCGATCTGTGTGGCCAGGCGAATACGCTGCGCTTCCCCTCCCGAAAGACTGGCGGCGGCGCGATCCAGTGTCAGGTAATCCAGTCCAACATCGATCAAGAACTGTAAACGTGCATGAATCTCTTTCAAAATCTGGCGTGCGATAATCCGTTCGCGGTTACTCAATCCACCCTGGACCAGTGGTCCATTGGGATCGATCTTTGCCAGCGGATCGCCCAGAAGCGACTCTGTCTCATCGTCGTCTTTTTTACTTTTCTTCTGTGTCGGCTGCTTCGTCACTCTGGCGAGTGCCAGGGGAGCTAGCTGCTCCGGGTTCTCGGACTCCAGTTCCTGGAAGAAGCGTTGTGTCAGCACGATTGAGAGTCGCGTTACCTGTACTATATTATGTCCACCGACCGTGACAGCCAGCGCCTCAGGTTTGAGACGAGCACCTTTACAATCGGGGCAGACGCGTGCCGTCATGTAGCCTTCGATCTCTTCGCGTATACCTTCGCTCTCGGTCTGCTTGTAGCGTCTGTCCAGATTTGGAATGACGCCCTCGAAGTTCACATTATAGTTGCGCGTATGACCGTGCTGTGGTGTGTAGCGGATCGTGAGTTGCTCTGGCGTACCATACAGAATCTTCTGCTGTATATCCTTGCTTAGTTCTCGCCAGGGTGTGTGCAGATCGAACTTGTAACGATTTGCCAGTGCCTCCAGAGTAGCACTATGCCACTGGCTCCCATTGACGACCTTGCTCCACGGTCCAATCGCCCCATCCAGAATACTGAAGTCGGGGTGGGTCACTATCAGTTCAGGATCGATCTCCTGCTGTGTACCCAGTCCTGTGCAGGTTGGACAGGCACCATGTGGACTGTTAAAGCTGAAAGTGCGCGGTGCGATCTCCGGCAGACTGATGCCACAATAGACACAGGCAGCCTTCTCCGAGAAAAGGATCTCTTCGCCATCCACGATCGAGACCAGTACAACACCATTGCCCAACTTCAACGTCGTCTCCAGAGAATCCGAGAGACGCTGCCGGAATGCCGGATCGACATCTTCCTGTACAGCTTTGCTCAACTCTTCATCGGTCTCCGGGTTTGCGTTGACATCATATAACGTAGGCCGCTCAGCGACACGCTTTAACTGCGGCTCATCCGCATGTTGCTTCTTGCCTTTGCGAATAACCAGGCGATCGACAACCACCTCAATAGTGTGCTTCTTCTGCTTATCCAGGTCGATCTCTTCGCTCAGATCAACAATCAGACCATCGACGCGCACACGTACATATCCGGAACGACGCATCTCCTCAAAGATATTCTTGTACTCACCTTTGCGTCCCTGTACTAATGGAGCAAGCAAGAGAATACGCGAACCCTCGGGCAGACTTAATACCGCATCGACGATTTGCTGCAGCGTTTGCTGACTGACCTCGCGTCCACACTTCGGACAGTGTTGGTGCCCAACACGTGCATAGAGCAGACGCAGATAATCATAAATTTCAGTAACGGTGCCTACTGTCGAACGGGGATTATGTGTCGCGCCTTTCTGGTCGATAGAGATAGCGGGGGAGAGACCATCGATATGTTCAACGTCGGGCTTCTCCATCTTATCGAGGAACTGGCGTGCGTAGGCTGATAGCGATTCGACATAACGACGTTGCCCTTCAGCAAAGATGGTGTCGAAGGCCAGGCTACTCTTGCCAGAGCCGGAGAGGCCGGTGATGACCACCAGCTTGTCGCGTGGGATGGTCACATCAATATTTTTTAAGTTGTGCTCACGAGCACCGCGAATTACAATTTTGTCTAAGGGCATAAATTCAACCATTCGTTACTGAGAATCGTACATAATAATAGTTTTCGTAACTCTTCAGGTCTTCTCTTTCTGACTCCTCAGCGCCTGCGGCGCTTCGTAAGGGGTTTTCTGTGGGAGGTGAAGGTTGGTGGCCTCGGGCCGCCAACCTTCACCTCCCACAGAACCCAGCGAGCCACCGCAGGTGGCGAGGAGTCCTGAACAGTTACTTGCTGAGTCTGATGCAAACAAACGTTCCATATAACACTACTACACTGTCACGCTCACGTCAAGTGGTAATATAGAGAAACCCGGTACTATGATCTCGGGTAAAAATGTCTGTCAACGCTCACGAAATCTGCCTGGAAGGATCATTACACTACTATAGAGAACAACGAGCGCATAGCTATTATTTCCTAGACAGAAATCTGGCCTCGCGCTGAAATGGCTTCTCACGCTTTATCGTTTGTAGACATAGACTACAATAGAAGAAGGTCAGGTGTTATTCTAGAGATTATTGAACAGCTTCACACCTGAAAGCTTTTGAGTAACAAATCTGATACGTCACGGGAGATTTGCATGAATGTAGAACTGAATTTTGAGAAGCGTTACCGCCTCGTACGAGAGGTTATAGAAACTATCGTCCTGACGCTTCTCATGTTCCTGGTCATCAATCTGGCGGTACAGAACTTCGATGTTGACGGCCATAGCATGGAGCCTAATCTGCATGACCAGGAACGCCTGATGGTAGACAAGTGGACGTATATGTTTCATGCACCAGCTCGTGGCGATATCGTTGTCTTTGTTGCCCCTCCACAGCCAACTCTGGATTACGTCAAGCGTATAGTTGGTGTGCCAGGAGATACAATTACCATTCGCGGTACCACTGTGATTGTAGATGGCGTCACTCTAAACGAAACATACATAAGACCAGACAACCAGGGCAATCCTTTTGCAGATAAGCATATCGAAAATATGGTTGTACCCCCCGACGATTTTTTTGTACTGGGCGATAATCGTGCAAATAGCTCGGACTCACGCGATTGGGGCTTCCTACCACGCAAAAATGTTATTGGTCGTGCCGCCCTCGTCTATTGGCCGCTTGGACAGGATAATAATGGCCTCTTACCCAACGTAGCCCAGGTCTTCACTGGCGTTCATCAGCAAGGTGCCAATGTTCCGAGTGACCCGGCAATACAGCAAAATGCTCATAGCATCTTTGATGCCGGTGCAGTGCTATTCTGTGTTGTGCCTGTGCTGGTTGTTGGGGTACGTTCAAAACGCCGCAAAAGGACCGATCATTGAGGATACGCGTACACAGCTCTTAAATAAGACAAGATTTACTACGTAAGGGGGGGATATGCTATGAGCAAGGGCAATGAACCGTTAAGGGTCTTCGTTGCGATGCCTGGGACACCGCAGAGTATGGGAGGCAAATCTGTTCCCTGGCCAGAGCCAGAGAATGTCAAGAAATTTTTCTTTGAAAAGATTGTACTTCAGCTCAAACAAGACTTGCAATATGAGGTGACCCTCCAGATAGAGAAGGATAAACATCTAGCCGGTGTTATTCATGATTCAATGTTTGCCGAAACCTGGAAGTCAGATGTCTATATTGCAGATCTTACAGGCAATAATGCAAATGTGTATCTTGAACTTGGCGTCCGCTGGGCTATAAAGGACAACATTACTGTTCCAGTTAGTCAGGATGTGGTCAGTGTTAAATTCAATGCCGCTTACGCACGTGTGATTCCCTATAGCAATAATCCTGCTCTTCTCGAACGAGCAATTAATGACGTTGTCATGGCTATAAAAGAGGGCCTCGTGGATAAGAACCATATTGACAGTCCCGTGAGATCAAGAAGTGACATTGTTGCTATGAGTAGAGATGCCATCAAAGCATATGAGAATGTGATTAAGCAGCAAGAGGATGAAATTCAAAGCTTGAAGGTTGCCCAGGGAAGGAATTTGCTAGATATTGCTCAGGGCACAAAAGATCCCGAACAACGTCTTGCTTTATATCAAGAAGCTCTGAAAGCGAATCCTACTTTCATGGAAGCCTATTTACCTCTCGCCCAGGAACAGCGTAAACAAGGCCTGAGTGACGAGGCCCTGAAGACTCTGAAGCAAGCGATATCGCTCTTTCCTAAAAATGCGGAGTTTTATCGGGAACAAGGAGTCACTTATAAGAAAAAGGAACAGCTTGAGGACGCGGCTACATCGCTTCGCACCGCAGTAACCTTAAATGATAAAGACAGCGAAGCATGGAGCAATCTAGGTGGATTACTTCGTGAAATTGGCACGAAAAATATGCCTTACAACTGGAACATCTTGCGCGAGGCCAGGGATAGTTATCAAAAGGCGCTTAACTTAGATGATCGCAATACATATGCACAGGGAAATGTAGCAAAGCTGGATTTACTCCTATCCAGGGTAGATCCTGAACGTCGGGCTAAGGCGCTAGAAGAGTTAGACACACTAGAAGCGTTATGTCGGCTTGATCTCAAGAAGAATGCAGAAGACTACTGGACGTGGTTTGATCATGCGGACAGTTTTCTGTTATCAGGGGATGTGGATAAAGGTGGCCGCCTGTACAAAGATGCGGTTCGGTTGGTACCGCTGGAGTATCGAGAGTCTGTATTATCTTCTGTCGTCTTCCCTCTGACAAACCTTCTGTTTGCCGATGTTTTGGACGATGCCGTCAAAGTTGCTGTGCAGAAGATTATCGAAGATCTTAAGGCGGCTCAGATACAGTGATGAGTAATTAGTATAATAAGGTGGGAAATCCTTTTCTCGGGCTCCTCTAAACCTATGCTATAATCAGGTAAAACAAAACGATCACAAAATAAAGAAGGAGGAAGGCTGATGCCTCTTAACGAGCTATTGCAGGAGAAACGTGAGGACATTCTGCGCATTGCAAGCAAGCGTGGTGCTTCCAACATACGTGTTTTTGGATCGGTCGCACGTGGCGAAGCCGACTCGAAAAGTGATATCGATCTATTAGTGGATCTGGAGCCGGGGCGTAGCCTCTTCGACCTTGGAGGACTTCTGATGGATCTGCAGGAGCTACTTGGTCACAAAGTAGATGTTGTGACAGAGCGGGGTCTTCGGGAGCGTCTTCGAGAGCGTGTTTTGAAAGAGGCCATCCCATTGTGAGAAATATACCTGAGCGATTACGCGATATCCAGGATGCTATAGTACGTATGTTGTGCCTCCTATGCCGCAAGAGGCGGCCCCAATGTAAGATCCATTTCATGGTTTATGAGTTGCACGCTTTGTATTGGATGCCTGAGTCGGTTCTGTGCATCGGATAGGCGCTGATTCAGCAATGGTGTCAGTTCCTCAGGAGACATAATCAGGGCGATAGGACCAGTCACCGCTACGTTGGTTGCTACCAGGCGACCATTTTGTAATGCAGGCTTTGCTGAGACCGTGCTGCCGAAACCATACACCTGGAAGCTAATATGAATGCCATCCGGAGCAATCTGTGTGCTGGGATTTTTTATAGGATCGCTCGGTGCCAGGTTCAGAACGATCAAGTTATTGATCGTATTCTCCTCTACAGCTAATTTCCCTGGTGGAAGTGCCACTGTCGTCGGCGGGATCTGTTGCACTCCGCTGGTCATTGCCTGGTCAAGCTGAGTTTGTGCTATGTTATGTAAGTAGGGACGGAGCAGAAAGAGCCAGCCCGCACCCACTACGAGGAGCAGGAGTACAAGAACAGTTAAACAACCTGCAACGCATCCTGCGCGGTTGCGGCGGCGTTTCGGACGTGTTGCAGGATAGCTACTAACAGCATTTGCAGGCATTTGAGCTCCTCTATCTGGATTATTTGTTTGATAAGTTTGTAATGGTGCCATTGGCTGTTCGCTCCGAGCAGAATGGTCAGAGACATTTTGTGTTGGTGCCCATGGTGAAGATTGCATAGGAGCTACCGGCTGGGTCGGTGCCCATGGCGGCGCAACCTGGTTCTGCTCTACAGGAGCGGCTGGTTGCGGCGGGAATGGGCGCGTTGGATCATATGCGGATGCTGGTTGAGAACTCCGCGACCTCTGCGTTTGGTCGTCCTGGGGAGGAGTATCAACCAATGCGCCACAGTTCGGACAGAAACGCGCATTTGGTAGCAATGCCGCGTTGCATTGTTTACAGTTCATAGGTGATGCCCTTCCTCCCATGCCAGGACTAGTAAGACCTTTTCATAACTCTCAATGAAGTATATGCTATTTTAGTGTCAGGCATCTATATTTTTTAACCAGCGTGCCACCTATAATTCCCGCTGTAGAATCTCATCCATTGATGCAATGATCTGTCTGCGCATTGCCGGATCGCTATTAATTGCCTGCGCGACCTGCTCAATCAATGTATTTTCTTGCTCAGTCTCCAGTTTATAACCATACTGCTGATGAACGGCGACCGCTGCGGCGCTACGAATCTTCTCATCTTCACTCAAAACACGCGGTGGCTTGCGTTCAGTATTACGCTCAGTGGTTGTACCGGGAGGGCTGTCCCCGATCAAAGGTCTGATCCCATCTGCGGCAAAAGGAACATCCTCACCAATCAAATGGGCGGAATATGTTGTGGCTCGATCAATATGCACAACCGCAGTCTGCGCCTTTTCATCTAGCGAGATAATTGCTCCTTCCAGGTAGATGACCTCTGGTGCGCCCCAGTAAACGCGCTCTCCAATATGGAGAATCATAATTGCCTCTCCAATCCTTTCAAGAAACTATTACACTTTAGTATACGCGAAGATCAAAAATAAGTTCCACCTGTCCGTATTGCAGAGTGATCACTATTCGTTGTATCCTTCCCGTAGAGGCACGGCCTTGCGTGTGCCGGGTGTCTCCTTATGAGTGCGGAGTCACATGGGAACACCCGGCACACGCAAGGCCGTGCCTCTACGGGAAGACCCTAATCGACCAGGAGCAGAATGATATATGATCGCGCTTTTCATCGTGTTACGTATTGTTTCCTTTATTGTTGGTCTTGTTATTGTAATTAGTACCTTTATCTCTGCCATGCGCACCTTTGTTTTGCCTCGTAGTGCGCCGGATATTATCAACCGGACAGTCTTCATCTGGGTGCGCCGTTTCTTTGCCTTGCGTGTTAATCGCCTGAGTACTTTTAATGAGCGCGATCGGGCTGTGGAACTCTACGCGCCTATGACCCTGATCGCACTGCTTGTTGCATGGTTGCTCTGTATACAAATTGGCTACATGGGGATGTATTGGGCAGTGGATGCGCAATTCTGGTATGATGTCTTCAAAATCAGCGGCTCATCGCTGCTTACACTTGGTTTTACCTTGATCGATAACTTCCCGACCACCGTCCTGGTCTTTTCTGAGGCGACCATCGGCCTGATCCTGATCGCGCTCCTGATTGCCTATCTGCCCACGATCTATACAGCATTCTCGAAGCGCGAAGAAGCCGTGACGCTGCTTGAAGTGCGTGCTGGTTCTCCACCTTCGGCTGTAGAGATGATCAGGCGTTATTCCCGCCTGAAGCGCCTGCCATTGCTTGGCAATGAGATATGGGCACCGTGGGAAGTCTGGTTTGTGGATATTGAGGAGAGCCACACCTCGCTTGCCGCGCTCAGCTTCTTTCGTTCACCGCAGCCGCATCGCTCCTGGATAACCGCCGCAGGAGCAGTGCTGGACGCAGCCTCACTGGTAAGCGCCGCCGTCGATATCCCACGCGACACGCGGGCCGATCTGTGTATTCGTGCTGGCTACCTGTCCTTACGCTATATTGCCAGCTTCTTCCGCATTCCCTACAATCCCAATCCCGCTCCTACCGATCTCATTAGCATCACCCGAGCCGAATTCGATGCCGTCCTGGATGAACTGGCCACTGCGCATGTACCGCTCAAGCCTGATCGCGACCAGGCCTGGCGGGACTTCGCAGGCTGGCGCGTCAACTACGACACCGTCTTGCTCGCCCTGGCCGAACTCGTCATGGCCCCGCCCGCGCCCTGGTCCTCAGATCGCCAGCTAATAAGTGCTCCTCCTGTCATACTGCGCTGGCGCAAAGGCCGAAAATTAATAGAGACGCACGAATGGATACCTCCTTCGGGGACATGATCGTCTATGCGAAATGATGATGGCAGCCTATTCATTTGAGTAGAAAGATCCAATTTCGTTAAGTATACTAGAGGCTGATCTTGTTTATTGATACGTCATAAGAAAAATATGTACGGAGGGAATACCGATGATACGACGGAGATGGATAATAATAGCGTTCCTGCTAACCATAATACTGTTTCTCATATCCTCAATTCAAGGGCATATGAATAGCGCACTTGCTTACACATTCTCTATCTCTGCTACGCCTCTCGCTACTGCAACTCCCACTTCTCCTGGTGCTCCCACTACTATAGACACTACCCTCCTCGCTGGCATTATCGGTGGTGCCTGTGCAGTCATAGCAGCCTTAATTGCGGGTATCTTTATCGTCTACCAGACACGTCAGAGCGCTAAATTGCAGCATAATGTAATGCTCTTGCAGGCAGAGTTAGAGAAGAAAACGAAGACCACAGAGCAGGACGAGCAGCGCAAAGAGGCCGATGCCGAAAAATTACGCATTGCCTCCCTGCTAGCAAAAACTACTGCAGAACGTGTTGCCTTCTACCGTCAGGCCATCCACGCCGACCCGCGTATCTCTAGTCTGCAAATCCTCAGCATGAGCCGTCCACTCGAAGTCGCCAATGTCTATATCCGTGTTCGCTTGCATGAGCAGGCCCGCCCTGGCTATTTGCTTGATTCATCCATGCTCGGTGCTGAAAGCAAGCGTGATCCCAACTCTTTACTTAAAGCAGGCCAGAAATACCTGGAGAGCAAAGTCAGTAGCGCCCTCGATCCCGACGAAGCTATCCGTCGCTACAAACATTGCATCTTAGTCGGTGATCCTGGCGCTGGCAAAACCACATTGCTCAAGTTCCTTACGCTGAAATCAGTTGACAATCAACTTAAAGACCTGCCCGATCTGCCCATCCATATTGGCCTTAATGATTTCGTTAACTCAAAACAGCAAGACTTGCTGGGCTTTGCCGCTCTCACCTGGGAAGAACGCTATGGTTTCCCCAAAGAAGATGCACGTGCCTATATGATCGATAAACTCAAGAAAGGTCAGGCCCTCCTCTTATTAGATGCCCTCGACGAGACAGTGACAGGTACGAACAGCGAAGAAGCGGAGGCATCCTACAAGCGTGTATCTGACGCCATAGTGAGTCTGAAGACACGCTACAGTCAGACTCCCATCGTTGTCACGGCGCGTAAAGCTGGCTATCATGCTCGTGGTTCCCTTGCAGGCTTCACTGAACTGGAAGTGCTCGATTTTCGGCAGGAAGACATTGAGCAGTTTATTTGTAAATGGTTTGCTAACCAGCAAGATAAAGCTACTGATCTCAATGATCGCCTGAAGCGTAATCCTCGCATCCAGGCACTCGCTGCTAACCCGCTCCTGCTCTCACTCATCGCCCTGGTCTATGAAGCGCAACTCGATCTACCCGACCGTCGTGCCGAACTCTACAAACGTTGTGTTGATATTCTACTCACGGAATGGGATAGTACTCGCAATATCCAACGCCGCCGCGATTTTAAGCCAGAGTACAAGCGTCAGTTGCTAGAAGAAATTGCCTGGCATTTTCACCTCCAAGGACTGCGCTACTTCCCCGATGATGAATTACGTCAAGTGATAGCTGAATTCTTGCCTACTGTGAATATACCAGCGGAACAGAGTGGCGACATACTAAAAGAGATCGCTAATGAAAACGGCTTGCTTAAAGAACAGGCTCAGGGCTGGCATGGCTTCCTACACCTCACGTTACAGGAATATTTTGTTGCGTTGTATGCAGTTGAACACAACGAACTTGAGACACTTTTAACGTATCGGGATGATTCCTGGTGGGAAGAAGTGTTATTACTCTATGCAGGGCAGATACCAGATGCCAGTCCTCTTTTTGTCAGGCTGCTTGGTCGTGGTGATGGGGAACCTTTGCGCGAAGACATATTCTATACGAACCTCATTTTAGCTGGGCGCTGCCTTACTGCTCGTCCCAGGATAAGAGAAGTATCCCTGCGGGATGAGGTTACGTCTCGCTTGTTTACTGTACTGGAAACCAGTACTTATATACCTACTGTAGAAAAAGTGGCTAATGTGCTGGTTGGGGTTGGTGGAGCAGATATCATAAATAAAATGCTTCTCAATTTACGCCCTTCCAATAGAGACTGGTATGAGGGAAGTAAATACATTATGCAGTGGACTGTGGCAGAAGCTTTTGGAGCATCTGGAGAAAGATCAGTGATACCGGAACTACTGAAAGTGCTACGGGATGAGAGCAAGGATCATTATGTACGTCAGAAGCTGGTAAGTGCATTAGGAGCCTTAGGAGAGGGATCGGTGGTTCCAGATCTGCGGAAATTACTGTTAGATGAGAAGACGGACAAGGATGTACGTCGGAGCGCGGTAAGCGCATTAGGAGCCTTAGGAGAGGGATCAGTGGTTCCAGATCTGCGGAAATTACTGTTAGATGAGAGAACGGACAAGGATGTACGTCAGGGTGCGGCAAGTGCATTAGCAGCGCTGGGAGAAAGATCAGTAATACCAGATCTGCGGAAATTGCTATTAGATGAGAAGATAGACAAAGCTATATATGCGAGTGTAGTAAGTGCATTAGGAGCCTTAGGAGAGCAGTCAATCGTACCTGAAGCACTGAAATTTCTAAATATGTATAACAATGACGTAATGGTTTATGACCCTCCAATGAATACAGTATGCAATGTGCTATCCCGAATTGCTGATGACAAAGCGGCTGTTATAGCACTGGCGAGTCTTTACAAAAGTGATAATGACGATTTGAGCTATTCGTTGTCTTCTCAACGAGTCCCAGAAGCGCTTTGGCATGTGAGTCGTCGCGCAAGAATGAGAGTATATGAAATCGATAGCCCAACTGGAAAACAACTTGAAGTAGTGAAAATACGCTAAAGTGTAACGAAACTCCTCCTCATTGTCGTACATAAAGAGATATGGTATCTTACTCCTGGTATTTTTGAACGTCATTATCTGTGATGTTGCGCCCGCCGTCGATGGGCGCATAAGTTTAGTATGCGTTAAGGACTTATTAACACAACTATGCACGAGAAAAGTATACAAACCTTAGAATTCCCGAAAATACTGGCGAAGGTAGCCCATGAAGCTGCCTTCTCGGCCAGTAAAGATCTGGTGATGGAGCTTGCACCCACGCCCGATCTGGAGCAGGCACGTCGTCGCCTGGCTTATACTACTGAAGCTTCACAATTGATCGATCTGCACGCCGACGCGGGTGTGCGTGGCGCTCATGATATTCGTCCGCTGCTGGCTCGTGCTGCTCGTGATGGAGTCCTGACGCCCGCTGACCTCGTGGAAGTGCTGGACACGACGCGCAGCATGATCTATTTGGCACGCTTGCTGAATAAACTCGATCCCGAGACTTTCCCGTTGTTACACCTATTGGGACAGGATATTCCGCAGCGCCCACATATCGTACGTCGTATCGAGGAGACTGTCAGTGAAGAGGGCGAAGTATTGGATACAGCCAGTCCAGCTCTGCGTAAGATCCGCTTTGATATCCGCGGCGCCAATCAGCGCTTGCAGGAGCGCCTGCGCACGCTGGTCAACGAATTCGGCAACTCTTTGCAGGAGCCAATTATCACGATTCGTAATGACCGCTATGTCGTTCCGGTCAAGTCCGAGAGCCGCAGCCATGTGCGCGGTATCGTTCATGATCAGTCGTCCAGCGGAGCCACTGTCTTTGTGGAACCGATAGTGGTTGTCGAATTGAATAATCGTGTGCGCGAATTGCAGATCGAGGAGCGGCAGGAGATTGAGCGTATCCTTCGTGTGCTCTCCTCTGAGGTCGGGCGTGAAGCCGAGTCGCTCAAGGTAGGCGTTGAGTTGTTGGCCGAGTTTGATATGCACCTGGCAAAAGCTCGCTATGGTCGCATGACGCGTTCTAATGAGCCGCGCCTGAACGATCAGGGCCGCATCGATCTGCTCAATGCCCGTCATCCACTGCTCACTGGCAAGGTGGTTCCCATTAACTTCCACCTGGGGCGCGACTTTTTTATGGTCGTGATCACAGGTCCGAACACTGGTGGTAAGACTGTCGCCCTGAAGACTGTAGGCTTGCTTACCCTGATGGCCCAGGCGGGTCTACACATTCCGGTGGACCCTGAATCGGAGGTCGCTATCTTCGAGGATGTTTTTGCCGATATTGGCGACGAGCAGAGCATCGAGCAGAGCTTAAGCACCTTCTCATCGCACCTGACGCGTATCGTCGAGATTCTGCGCCGTATCGATGAGGAACAGAAGCGTGGCGCGCCTGATATCCATGGCAAGATGGCGGAAACGCTTGTCAAAAAGCGGGTTAACGATCCACACGTGCTGGTGCTCTTCGATGAGTTGGGCGCAGGCACCGATCCAAGCGAAGGATCGGCCCTGGCACGCGCCATCCTGACTTACCTGCAGGAGCGCCATATCACTACCGTCGCCACGACGCACTACTCTGAACTTAAAGCCTTTGCCCATGAGCAGCCGGGTGTCGTCAATGCCTCGGTTGAGTTCAATATCGAAACGCTTTCGCCGACGTACAGGTTGAGTATCGGCTTGCCTGGTCGCAGTAATGCACTGGCCATCGCCAATCGCCTGGGCCTTGATGAGAGTATCATTGAGCGCTCGCGTGAGTTCCTGGGTAGCGCCGGTGTGCGTATGGAGAATCTGCTTGAAGGACTGCAATCCGAGCGTAAGGCCGCCGAAGATGAGCGCTTCAATCTCAGTATGGAGCGTGCCGAGGCCGAGTACCAGCGCCGTCAGCTTGAGGAAGAGCGGCACAAACTGGAAGAGCAGCGCGTGAAGATCCTCAATGAGGCGCGTGCACAGGCCAGACGCGAACTAGAAGATGTGCAGACGCAACTGGCAAAGGTCAAGGTTGATGTGAGCCGCATCAATCTGACCCGCGAACGCCTGGGTGAAGCACGTCAGATTGCGCGTAACCTGGAAGAGAGAGTTACAGCACTTCCAGGACCAATGCGTCCAAGGAGGAAGGAAGCCGAGCCGGAGCGTGCCGAAGGGCCGCTGCAGATCGGTGATACTGTACGCGTGCTCAGCTTTGGGCAAAACGCTGAACTGGTCGGTCTCTCAGCCGACCGCAGTGAGGCTGAAGTACAGATGGGTGCCTTACGCTTCCGCGTCAACGTCGATAACATCGAGCGTCTGAGCAAGCGTAAAGCCGCTGCGGTGCAGGAGCGTCCCAATGTCATGCTCCCGCGCTATGAGGATCGTCCAGAGGTCGCCACGCAACTCGACATGCGCGGCTGGCGCGTCGAGCAGGCGCTTGAGGAACTGGAGACCTATCTGAACGATGCGGCGATGTCGGGTATGTCATCTGTGCGTATCGTCCACGGCAAGGGTACAGGCGCGTTACGAGCAGCCGTACGCGAGCATCTCGCGCATCACTCCCTCGTCAAATCGTACACATCTGCGCCTCCCCAGGAGGGTGGCGACGGCGTAACCATCGTAAAGTTGAGCGCATAATCTCTCAATACGAACAAAAGACCGACAGTGATCTGTCGGTCCTTTTTATATTTACTCACCTGGCGCGTCTTTCTTTATAGCAAGGGGGTTGTGGAATGTACATACATTGTAGTTCAATGCTTTCTACAAGCACAACGCCATGTTTCATAGTGTGTCACTATTCTGGCACGCTTTTCACGAACGTTGGCACGGCCTCTCTGCTAAACTGTTTTATGAGAGATCAATCATACAAGCATTGATTTCTCAAAATGAATGTCCCTCAAACGGAGGAGGAAAAGAGGATGAGTATCACCTTTCTGATTGTCCTGATGCTGATCGCCTTTCTAATCGGTCTGGTAGCAGGAGTCTCTCTTGGGCGTCCAAGATCTCTGTAGTGAAGGGAATAAATCCTTCAATGCGAGGAGGTTACACATGTTAGGTATCGATATGGTGCTGATCCTGATACTCATCTCATTCATCGCTGGTCTGATCGTGGGTGTGTCACTGGTGCGTCCCACCGTGTACAGATAGGGGAGAGGGCCGGGCAACCGGCCCCCTCCATCGATGGAGTGAGGTAAGGTATGTCATGCATCAACAAAGAAAGTTTTTTTGTACTGCGCCCTTGGAGTATCGACCCTCTAATCTGGAATGTACGAGTACATCCCGTCATTCCAAGGATTGTCTGTGAGATCGCCCACTCACCGACTGTCCTTTCCTAATTCCCTCGTTATCTCCCGTTTTTAAGCCTCTTTCTCAGAAATTGTTTTGCCTCATAACTGCACTAATATATGATTATACCGTAATCGCATGCTTCCCATTCAAACAATGGTAACAATAGACTAGCCATATTACCCTTGCATATGCTAATCTAGGCATGCCTGACAGTTCTGTTTGTTTGGAACGGAACCTTCAGCAGGTTCGTGATATGAATCATAGGAATAATGCCGGGTGTATCTCCTCGGCTTTCGTTTATTCAGACATAAAAATGGAGGATATGACTTTGAGCGAGAACGTATTTGACAGAGCAAGGGATTTTGGCGGGCGCGGCTTTCATGCCGGGTTGAGCACGTTGGGCGATTTCCAGAAGTTTATCTTACGTGGGAATGTCGTTGACCTGGCCGTTGGTGTCGTGATCGGCGCTGCCTTTAATACCGTGATCCAGGCTTTCGTCAAAGATATTATTAGCCCTCTTGTACCGGGTACAAATGGCTTGTTTAGCGCAGTTATACACCTACCTTATGGACCGGGTCTGCAAGTAGGTGATCTTCTTAATGCTATTCTTGGCTTTTTGATTATCGCTGCTGTAGTCTACTTCTTTGTTGTGAAACCAATCAATGCATTAGAGGCATCCTATGGTCGTCTCAAGCCGAAGCAGCCAGAGGCTCCCACGACTCGCGAGTGCCCCTTCTGTTTGAGTACCGTGCCACTGAAGGCAACACGCTGCGCCTATTGTACGGCGCAATTGCCACCGGCTGATGCTCCATCTGCTCAGGTACGGTAACCATGTAGGGGGTAATATTCTTATGCCTGTGTTGCTTGCATGCATGTGTAGGCTAGGGTATACTGCAAGCAGAAGGTACGAGATCTAGTAATGACCAGGGGCATGTCAGGCTACGTGTATTGACGGACCCCTTGCCAGATTGTATACGGAGGAGAAGACTACCCATGTCGTCGACATCTGAGCCTGTACGCCTGGAAGATTGGATACGTGATATCCCAGATTTTCCACAAAAAGGCGTCCTGTTCAAGGATATTACTCCCTTGTTACAGGATGCAGCAACATTTCGCGCCGCCATGGAGCGCCTGGCCGCCCACTATTCAGGGGCGGGAATTCAAACGGTCGTGGGCATTGAGTCACGCGGCTTTATTTTTGGTGCTCCCCTGGCGTATCTGCTCAACTGTGGCTTCGTGCCTGTGCGCAAGTTCGGTAAGCTTCCCTCGCAGACGGTGAGCGTTGAATATGCGCTGGAATATGGTACGAACGTGGTCGAGGTCCACCGCGATGCGATCAAGCCCGGTGAGCGCGTCTTGATCGTTGACGACCTGCTGGCAACTGGTGGTACCGTGTCTGCCGCGATAGAACTGGTGGAGAAACTCAACGGACATATCGCAGGCATTGCCTTCCTGGTCGAACTGACCTTCCTCAAAGGTCGTGAACAATTACAGGGCCACGATGTCTTTGCGCTGATCAAATATTAGCTAACATCCACGTGTAGGGGCGCGATTTATAAGCCCGCAAAACATTATATTACGGGAAAAGCGGGCTTATAAATCGCGCCCCTACATACGTCGCCTTCCTCATCCTATTCTTCCCAACCCAGCCACACTGTTTTTTCCTCGACTGGTACGGGATGGCGCTCAACATAGGGCATATTGGAATAGCCAACATACAAGAAGGCTACGATGGAGTCCTCCTGTGCCAGCCCCAGCCAGTGTTTGACGCGGGGATCATAAGCTGCATCTCCCGTACGCCATTGCGCTGCCAGCCCCATCTCTTCAATAGTGAGCAGCATATTCTCAACCGCCGCCGCTACTGCCTCGACATTCTCAATATCCAGCACCTTTGGTTGCGTAGCATGCTCTGACACCACCACGATCACAACCGGTGCACGCAACGGCTTGTTCTTCTCCTTATCAAGTATGGCCTGAGCCCTATCGCTCGTCGTATCTTCCAGGCGTATAGCCAGCGAGGTTCGCATAATCTCGCCCAGCTCTGCACGTGCCTTGCCGCTCAGCACAAAGAATCTCCATGGCTCCACTTTATGATGATTAGGAGCATGCGTTGCGGCTTCCAGGATATGTTCGATCTGCTCACGATTTGGACGCTGCCCGCTTACCTTGCCAACACTGCGTCGCCGTTTGATTGTCTCGAATACATTCATATGCTTTTCTATTTATCTCTTCCTTAGTCTATTGGGGTCACTCCGTTACAGAATACTCTCGTGCAATTATCGCACACCGCGTACAGCGATGCGCTGAGGATTCATTGATTATAGCAGATCGCGCTCCCAGCAGAGTCATGGATTGGGCGCAAGGCCCACCCCTACTGGGAAACTTCAGGAGATGCTTTCTTTAGATCTGTCCATATTGCAGTTCTTTTGAGCCGGTACGTTGCTGGAAGTGTATATTACCAGTTTCTTTGTCCTCGCCTGATTGCGGTGCTTTTGTGGCTGTATGCTGATGATGATGTGGACCACCAGTTCCTTCGTGATCGCCTGGCTTCGCTTTCATCACACTGGCAAACGAGAGGCCCAGGCTACCGAGGCAGATGAAGCACATTGTTGTCATGATAACTGCCGCAAGGGGATGGGAGAATATGAACATAGCGAGTACATTTGTTTTAGGGAAACCGAGTAGCTGATTAAAGACCAGCGGACCATAGGTCTCGTTACTGCCTAACTGCCCGGGAGGAGCCGGAAGAATGGTAAACATATTAAAGAGTGTATAGCCGAAGATAGCGGTACCATAGCTCATATTAGTCAGGCCGACAACGCGGAAGCACATCCAGGCAAAGAGACCATCACTGGCCAGTGCCAGGCATGTCAGAAGTATAGCGGGAATGAATATTTTGGGCCGACTCGCACCGTCCAGCAGCGAATCGATAAAGCCGAAAGCAAAGCCCTTGATCTTCCCACCGATCCCTTTAGGGAGCAATTTCAACATCGTCTCAATAAACTTGATGGCTTTGGGACGGTTCCAGGCTGTCAGGGCGACGGTGAAGATGACACCGAGCAAAACACTACTCACGAACGCGAGAATAAGCCAGAGGGCGAGAGTCATATGGATGCCAGGAATGAACGGCACGATAGCCAGAAGAAAGAGCGCAGGCATCAGATCAAGCGTTTTGTCCATTGCCACCGTAGGGAGGGAGCGGCTGATAGGAATCCCGTCAGTACGCTTGAGCACAAACGTCTTGATCACTTCACCGCCTTGAACGGGAAGTAAAAAGTTCATAAACACAGCAATCCAGAAAATGCGGATCGTTTTGAACGGGCTGACGCGTCTGACTGGGCGTAAGAACAGACCCCAACGTATACCACGAATGCTGAAAGCGGCGATGAAAGCGGCAGCAGCTCCAAGCGCGTTAAGCATTCCCTCTCTGGTTGTCAGGTTCCGTTGTATGATGACGATAGTAGAAGCAATATTAATGAACCTGGAAACCAGCAAGAGAAAGCCAATACCGACGAGAAAGCCAAACGCGTAGCGAACCACTAGCTTATGCTGCCCTTTTTTCTGGCCTTCAGGTAGTGGCGTGGCAACTGATGGCATGCGGAGTGTCTCACCAAGCAGTTCGGGTGGATAGTTATTGTAATGGTTTCTAACAGGTGGTAACTCCTGCAGAGTTTCAGAGACGACTGCTGGATTGATACCTTGTGTAGGACTGTGTTGAGGAAGACGAATAGCGCGCATCACACTGCTAATCTGCATCAGACGCATGGTACTTATTGATCCGACGTCAAGATCCTCGAAGTCGATATCTGTATCAGGATCATCGTCTGGTCTCTGCTCCCATGGATTTATAGGAGAAGGTGTAAGCGATGGAAGAAGTTTAGTCGGCACAACAGTAACATCGTTTTCTTCTTTTTTGTCCACAGCAGGCCACATCCCCGTATGTATACGTTGAAATTGGGGCTTATAAGGTCGGGATGGAGACTGTTGTATTATCGGTGATTGTGGTTGATCAGATTGTTGCATGCCTACCTCAAAGAATAACGTTTCTCTATTTCCTATCCATATCGACGGATTATACTACGTTGAATGAACATATGCCGAATTATAGATAACTATTAGGGCTATTGGGCTAGTTCTAAAGCGTGGTAGGCATTTATGTAGACATCAACCTTACTCATTGTGAGGTTCACTCGGTGGCTGAGTGGCTTGCATCATCTGTTCGGTCATTTCCTGAACACGCTGGTATCCTTGCTTTGTGATGGTTTCCGCGAGACCGAGTGCCTGCTGGTAGGAAGCGAGCGGAGCACGTAGAAGATCGAGTGTGATATCCACCGGAGCGTGTAAGAGGGTCTGGAGAGCTTCTTGCTGTTTCTTCATCTGTTGATCCAGATCTCGCATTAATGCATTCATGCTTTCCACCTGGCTATTGAGCACCTCTATTCCATTGTTAAAGAAGTGTTGTACATACTGCATGTTGCGCTCTTGCGCGTTTACCAGGCTCTGTGCAGCCGTCTGGTTTGCCTTGAGAACCGCCATTCCTTCCTCAAAAAAGCGTTGGGTGTACTGGATACTGCGCTCTTGCGCGACAAGGAGATCTTCCCCTGCTTTCTGGTTTGCTTTGAGCACTTCCATTCCCTCGGTAAAGAAGTCTTCAGCCAGGTTCCTGCTCTGCTTTTGAGAGGCCAGCAAGTGCTCTGCCACGATCTTGTTTGCCTCTTGAAAGGATGTCATCAACGTCCAGGCTGCCTCAGAGATGTTCTTGTCTGCCATGATTGTACTCCTTGTTCTTTTTCTAAGCAGAGCGAGCTCTGCAAAATTTGCGGGGGTAGTGTGATGGTATGCACCTACCCTGTTCTCATCCCGTCTCACTTTGTCCAGCAGCAGCTTTTTCGCCATGGGCAAATCCTCGTTGAGGAAGCAAGTTGTAGTGCCGCGGATCGAAGTGGCGTGTCCTGTGTCGGAACTCAAAGGTAAACCCGGGCCAGAGAGTTGTATTATGTCCCCTGGCATCGAGGTACCAACTGGAGCAGCCGGAGGTCCAGACGGTGCCCTGCATCCGCTGCTGCATCTCCGTATTGAATGCCTCCTGAATCTCGGGGCGCACCTCGATGATGCGCAGGTTTCGTCGGTCCATAGTGTGCAAGCAGTCCAGGATGTAGCTGATCTGAGACTCGATCATGTACACCATCGAATTATGACCAAGACCAGTGTTGGGACCAATGAGCAGGAACAGGTTAGGAAATCCGGCGACGGTCGTCCCGAGATAGGCGTGAGGGCCAGTGTGCCAGCTATCAGCGAGTGATCGACCATTGCGTCCATATATACACCAGGGGAGTTGTGTATCGGTTACGTGAAAGCCAGTCGCGCAAATAATCGTATCGATCTCATGCTCTCTGCCATCCTCGGTCACAATGCTATGTGCCTGCACCTCGCGAATCCGGTCGGTGATGAGCTCGATATTGGGCCGGGTAAGGGCTGGATAGAAGTCATCGGACAGCAGAATGCGCTTGCAGCCCATTGCATACTGAGGCGTGAGCTTTGCGCGGAGCACAGGGTCCGTTATCTGCTTCGCCAGGTGTCGCCGGGCGATCTGCGCGCCTTTCTCCATAATACTGGAGCGGTAGACAAGTCCGAGCGCTGTTATCTCACGCTGCCAGTAGATCGTGGTGCGTGCGAAACGTTGGGTAATGGGCAGGATGCTAAACAAGGCACGCTGCCAGGTAGGAATTGGATGATCCAGGCGAGGGACAATCCACGGTGGCGTACGCTGGAACAGGGAGAGGTGGCCGACGTGCGGCTGGATCAGCGGGACAAACTGAATAGCCGATGCCCCTGTCCCGATCACGGCCACGCGCTTTCCTGTGAGGTCGTAGTCGTGCTTCCAGCGTGCCGAATGGAATAGGACCCCCTCGAAGTGCTCAATGCCCGGAACGTGTGGAAGCGAAGGTTCGCTGAGCGGCCCATTGCCCAGGATAAGGATGTCGGCAGTAAACTGACCCTGCGTAGTGGTAATGTACCAGCGCGGTTCATCTTCATTCCAGGAAGCGTCCAGCAGTTCGCTATTCCAGCGGATGTGGGGGAGGATGCCAAAACGCCGTGCACAGCGACGTAAATAGTGCCAGATCTCGCGTTGGGAAGAGTACATGCGGCTCCAATGCGGATTGAGCGCAAAGGAGAAGGAATATAGATGCGAGGGGATGTCGCAGGCGCAGCCCGGATACGTGTTGTCGCGCCATGTCCCCCCGATATCTGCCGCCCGTTCGAGCACCACAAAGTCTTCTTGCCCATGTTGCTTGAGTCGAATCGCCATGCCCAGGCCGGAGAACCCCGTTCCCAGGATGGCTATACGGATATGATGGACAGGAGCTTCGTCGTGAGACAGCCAGACTGGAAGCACCGTGCGCCGGTGTTCGTCAGAAAGCTTCTTACTGGCCCCATTGCTCGCAAAAACCCGAAACATGATTGCATCCTCCAGGGATTGACCGCCAGGTGATCAAATATATCCTGACAAAAAGTATATCATATTGAAAATAGTAGAGCCGACCGCTTGTACGAGATATCCATCGTCGGAATGAAGCTGGTTAAAAAAAGTCTTCTTGACATCCCTGTCTTTCCCTGGTATAATTTAATCAGTTGGTTAAAAAATAAATCGTACGGTTAAAAAATAAACCAATTAGTTAAGGAGGGAGGAAAGGAATGTCCGAGCCTGAGCCTAGACGGGGGCGTGCCCACGACGCAGAGGGTGCGCGGGAGGCGATTCTCAACGCAGCGGAAGAAGTATTTGCGGAGCACGGTTTCGATGGCGCGCGTATCGATGCCATCGGGGAGGCAGCGGGCTATAACAAAAGCCTGATCTTTCACTATTTTGGCGATAAGCTTGCCCTCTATGCTGCAGTTATTGGGCGTGTTGACAAAGAAATGACTGAACAGCAAGAGCAGTGGTTTACATCATTGCTTGAGGAAGATATTGCTGCCGACGCTCACTCTTTCAAGGCATTACTTAAAACAATTATCGGCGCATTTTTTGATTACCTGGTAAAGCATCCGCGCTTCTTGCGCATTCTTAATTGGGAGATGGCAGAGGGCTGGCAGACTTTTGCAAAGATCATCTCACAACGTGATTTAGAGGACATCGATCGATTCACGCCGCTCCTCTATAGGATGCAAAGCGCTGGACTGCTACGATCGGATTTCGATCCCCGTATACAGTTTATTATAGCTGTGTATTTTTGCCAGTATTACCTCAGCTCTGTTCCCCTGTATGGGTTGTTGCTATCAGGTGAAGATTTTTCTTCCGCCGCAGCGTTAGCACACGCACGGGAGTACATCGTTGAATTTGTCGTCCATGGGATGATGGCCGATCCTTCGGAGATGAAGCGCAGAGCCCCTGGACCGTAGAGGCATGCCTTGCGTGTGCCGAGTGGGTGGGCAGTAACTCCGTTGAGCCAGGAGGCCCACCCACTCGGCACACGCAAGGCATGCCTCTACGGTCCAGGGGCCCTGAGAGGAGTGATCTGGAACTGGCGGGCAATATTAACAATTGTCATATCGTGACCTACATTTCCCGGAATAACAGTATAAGGAAGAACGCGACCATCGGCCAGAGTGAGGTCCCAGAGCGAGACGCCTGGCTCAAGCTGTCCGCGCACATGTGCCCATGAAGCAGAGAGTCCCTCAAGGGCGACCTGGGCTGAGCTAATGCCACCCTTGACAATCAACGCACTACACTCATCAGCCACATGCGTCACCATTGCCGTGAGGGCATCCATTACCCTGGCACCAGTCTCCAGGTCTCCGTGTTCCGGCAGCCTGATGCGCTCAGTCGCCAGAATAGCAAACTTCTGCCCCTTTAGAGCAAGCGAAAGCTGCCGGGCCAGCCGTGGCACTACAGCATCAGGGCCTTCCTGCAGCAGCCAGTTGGTAGGAATTACGACAGGAGCAACTGACGTTTGCTCTATCAATTGCTCAAGCTGGCGCGAACTGGCCTCGGTATGAGAGCCACAAACAACCAGGATCGGCCCATCGATCGTGCCAACTGACGAAATGATCTCTCCATGGAGCCCGGAGCGAAGAGCGGCAAACGTCGATGCTGAACGCACTATAACGGTCCTTCCCTGCGCTTCAGCATCCAGGAGACCGAGCGCAATCGTTTCAAGATCAGTAGCGGTTTCAGCATCCGGAATAACAGTGGTTCCGCAAGGCGCTTCCAGTAGCGTCCTGGTGATCAGTGCTGCTCCCTGAGCACGCAGTTGTGCGAGGGGCAGCGAAAGAGCACGGCGTCCTCCACCAACCTCCGCGGCCCATGCAACTATATGCTCACTCTGGTAGCCAAAGGTCGTGTCCCGGGCGAACTCGGTCCGTGCTACTGGAATCCGCTCACCGTCCACAAGCAGGTAGTGCACGCCATCCACCGTAATCCTTCCGCCTTCGGGAAAGGCTGGAACGAAGAGGCAGACCCAATCTTCAAAAGAGGATGCCAGTGTGTCAACTTCAGCAAAGACATGCCCGCGCAGCGTGGAATCGCCTCGTAGGAGAAAGGCTACTTTCTGTCCGCTCTTTGCAGCAGCTACCTCGACATCAGCCCGGATATGCGAAAGCAACGAAACCGCCTGCTCTCTAGAGAGCGCACGCGAATTGGTAAGAATGTAGACCGCTTGCTCCGAACTTTGAAAAAAGCGTTGGTAGGCTGCAGGAGAGGGACGCAAAATCACTTCAACATTAGAGACGGTTTGTGTACCGGTTGGATCATCGTCAAGGATGATGACGCGCCGCCCATCTTCTTGAAGTCGTTGTTTCCAGGAACTGTCTGTCCTCATGCCTTCAGCCTCCTTGCAGGTTTATTCATTGAACTTTGAAGTAAGTCACAACATTCAGACCCGATGCCACATCTATATAAAGGATACTATACACTTTTCTCCTCTGTACATTATGTGGTATCGTGAAATGCGCCAGGAATGTTCCCTGACTTGAGACGCTGGTATCTTCAAGAGGTCTACCAACGCTGGAAACGCTCCCACCTGGAGAGAACAAAAGAACCTGTACAGGCTTATGTGCTGTGAACTGGCTCCCCGTGGCAATAACTTGTTGACCTGGCTTGCCAGTGTTGAGGTTGAAGGAGACGGACGGTAGAACCTGGAATGAATCACTCGCCGATGCTCTACTCTGTACGCCAGTAGCCTTCACATTATTGTAATAGGGAGTGCTTCCAGCCCATGCTGGTGTACGGAATCGTGTAACGAAATTCCCGTTCCTATCGGCAACAACTGTTGCTACGACTCTGCCCTGAAATGATATATGCACCCTTTCTCTTCGTTTGAACCCCTTACCAGTGACTTTCAATACTGTCCTGATAGATCCTACAAAAGAACTGAGCTGAATCTGGGGAGAATAGTGTATATGAATAGAAACAGGTGTTTTACAAACGCGATCAGTAACTGTTAACGTGGCCTTACTATCAAGAGGCATATCTGGTAAAGCTAACGTGAGTGCAAAATGTCCCTGGCTATCAGTCCTCTGCGTTCCCATTTTTACTGTTTTGTTTCCTTCGCTGAGAACGAAGCTAACGGGTTCATTTGCGGTGAAGCCTGTGCCCTTGAATGAGGCACGTGCAGATTTCTGTTCACGGGTATATGTCAGAGCTGGCTTGACGAAGTTGAGTAGCGCCTTTGTTGTATGGTTGTCACTGGTCGCATATACATAAGTTGGTCCATCAATGTATTTCTCGGGAAGCGTTAATGGAGCATTGAAGAAGCCTCCCGCATTCGTAGTGACGCTGACAACTCCGTTTGCCCTATCTTGAAAATAGACTTCCACTTTTTCGGTAGCCTGGTATTCAAAACCGTCGACCACGATAGTTGCTCCAGGATTGGCAGGATTTGGTGCCAGGGAAAGTTTTGTGTTTTGAGCCAGGGAAAGTCTTGTATTTTGGGCCAGGCTCTGATGCCCACTGGAGTAAAACATAGTCATCGATAAGACGCAAGCTACTATTATCGCTGCAATGCCTAATCCTGAAAATTGGCAAGTAAGCTTCTTAAACATTTTTGCTATCCTTCTAACTATTCAGGCAGGTTCTGACTTCCCGTCACTTAGCTGTCTGCTTCGCCATAGCTACTACGCTTTTTGAGTGTCAAGCATAGATGTATTATAGCAATGCATAAAAGATGAAACATTTATATTTTTGATTTAAGGCTGAGGTTTATGCTGGTGATGAGTCTTCAATATTTACAGAAAAAGGTATAACTGTTCGGGACTCCTCGCCACCTGCGGTGGCTCGCTCGGTTTTGTGGGAGGTCAAGGTTGGCGGCCTCGGGCCGCCAACCTTGACCTCCCACACACAACTCCTTGCGAAGCGCCGCAGGCGCTGAGGAGTCAGAAAGAGAAGACCTGAAGAGTTACAATACCTTTTGTAACTCTTCAGGTGCCCGCTGGGGTTTTCAATTTTTTAAGGAAAAGTTTCATGATTCCTATTGCCTGTCCTCAGTTAGGTGTGGAGGAGAAAGAGGCTGTTTTTCAGGTGTTAGCGTCCGGTCAACTTGCTCAAGGTGAACAGGTTGCGACATTTGAAAGCGAATTCGCGAAGGTATCTCAGGTACAGGATGCTATCGCCGTTTCTTCTGGCACCGCTGCTCTTTATCTTGCTTTGCTTGCCCATGGCATTGAAGCTGGTGATGAAGTGATTACCACTGCTTTCAGCTTTGTTGCGACCGCTAATGTCATTCTATCGGTCGGTGCCGTCCCGGTGTTTGTCGATATAGAGCCCGACACCTACACTATCGATCCTGCTTTAGTAGAGAAAGCCATTACGCCCCGTACAAAAGCTATACTACCAGTCCATCTCTATGGTCATCCTTGTGCTATGGGTCGCCTGCTACAAATCGCCGAAGCGCATCATCTGGTCATGATAGAAGACTCATGCCAGGCTCATGCAGCCAGCATATATGGGAAGCCGGTTGGCGGCTTCGGTACAGGTTGTTTCTCATTTTATGCTACAAAAAATATCACAACCGGCGAAGGGGGCATGGTAACTACTAATGATCATGACATCGCTGAACGCATACGCCTGCTCCGCAACCATGGACAAAAGGAACGCTACAGTCAGGTAGACCTGGGATATAACTTGCGTATGACAGATATTCAAGGTGCGCTAGGAATCGTACAACTCAGACGCCTGGAACAGTTCACCGAGCAGCGCATCGCCAACGCTGCATTTTTAACCGAACAACTCTGCGAAGCCCTACAAACGCCGGTAGCTCGTCCAGGACACCGCCACGTTTACCATCAATATACAATTCAAGTTCCCACAGATCGGGGTGAGTGGATAACGCACCTGCGGGAACACGGGATTGGTGCCACCATTCATTATCCTGTGCCCATACACCAGCAGCCCTTCTATAAGGCACACAAGAGTAACTACAGATGCGTGGGTGCTCAAAATACAGCTATTCGTGCAAGTATAGATGCACAACTGCCAGTAACAGAAAGCGCCTCGCAACATGTGCTGTCTCTTCCGGTACATCCTGCTCTTAGCAAAGAAGATCTTGTCACCATCTCGAAGGAGGTTCTTGAGCTATGCCACTAAACGTTGGTGTTGTGGGAGCTGGCTCGATGGGCATGAACCATCTACGAGTGCTCTCGGATTTTAATGAGAAGCAGATCCGACTTGTTGGAGTGGCCGAAGCATCGGAGCTGGCCTTACAACGTGCAATAAGTCGTTTTCATATCGCAGGCTATACCGACTATCGTCAGATGGTAGATGAAACACATCTTGACCTTGCCGTAGTGGTGGTCCCAACGAATTTGCACTTTGAGGTTGCATCCTATCTATTAGATCAAGGTATTAATGTGCTGATCGAAAAGCCAATGACCAGTACGATTGAGGAAGCTTCTACCCTGATTCGGCTCGCCCATACAAGAGGTGCCAGGATTGCCGTTGGGCACATCGAACGCTTCAATCCAGCCATCATTGAGCTGAAGCGGCGTATGATGAAGGGTGAACTTGGAGAACTATTTCATTTGCATGCGCGGCGCCTTGGCCCCTTTCCTCCTCGTATTCGCGATGTTGGAGTCATTCTTGATCTTGCTACGCACGATGTTGATATTATGCGTTATCTGACGAGCTCTGAAGTAGAACAGGTATATGCTCAGACACAACGCCGTATTCACACTACTCATGAGGACTTGCTCCTGGGAGTCCTTCGCTTTGCCAGTGGCGCTATCGGAATGCTCGACGTAAACTGGCTTACACCAACAAAGGTACGTGAACTCACTATCACAGGCGAGAAAGGCATGTTTCTTGTGAACTACCTTACGCAAGATATTTATTTCTACGAAAACGATTATACTTCGACCTCCTGGGATGCACTACGTTCCTTGACGGGAGTAAGTGAAGGGACTATGACGCGCCTCAAAGTGCAGAAAATAGAGCCGCTGCGCTTAGAATATGAGGATGTGATACGTGCATTACGTGATGATACGCCGCCGACTGTTACGGGCGAGGAAGGTCTGGCCACCTTGAAGATTATACACCGACTTCTTGAGCCAGCAGCAGAGCGAGTAAATGCCAGAGAAATGGAGGTGCAGTATGCGAACAGATAGGCCCGCTTCCTCTTCCAGGCCATATACTGTTGCAGTTGTTGGCCTGGGGAAAATTGGTCTGCCGCTTGCAGTACAGTATGCCAGGCATGGTCATAAAGTGATTGGTTGCGATATCAATGTTCAGGTCGTTGAGGATCTGAACATGGGGAAGTCGCATGTCCAGGAGGAGCCAGAACTCTTGCTAGAGGTTCCTCGCCTGGTACGTGATGGCGTACTGTCAGCGACCTCCTGTACGGAAGAAGCTGTACATGCGGCGGATGTCGTTGTGGTTATTGTGCCAGTTGCTATTGACGCTGAGCATAAGGTGAACGCTGCGCAGATCGATGCAGCTACGGCAGCTATTGGAGCGGGTTTGCAGCGCGGTACGCTGGTTATTTATGAAACAACCTTACCCGTGGGCACGACCTCGCGCCATTTGTGCTCGCTACTCGAACTCTCTTCGGGATTGCGTGCAGGCTTTGACTTTTATCTTGCCTATAGTCCGGAGCGTGTCTCATCGAGGTCAATCTTCCATGATCTGCATATGTATCCCAAGGTAGTTGGGGGTATTGATGAGAAAAGTGCTTCACGTGCCAGTGCGTTTTATCGATCGGTGCTTGACGCTGAAATTATTGCAATGGCCTCAACAGACGAGGCGGAATTTGTGAAGCTTATCGAGACGACTTATCGAGACGTGAATATCGCGCTGGCCAATGAGTATGCTTGCTATGCTGATAAACATGGGCTCGATGTTCACGCTGCCATTGCTGCTGCGAATACTCAACCTTACTCGCATATTCACACGCCGGGGGTCGGAGTAGGCGGACATTGTATTCCTGTCTATCCTTATTTCCTTTTCGCGAATCCATATGACAACCGCCTGCAGGTCAATGATTGCGCGCTGGAATTGCCGCGCCAGGCACGACGTATCAATGATGAAATGGCAGAATATGCCGTACAGCGTATGGAGGACACTGTTGGTCCGTTGTTCTCGCAATCTGTCCTGATACTTGGAATATCCTATCGCGGTAATGTACGCGAAACGGCATTTACAAGCGCAAAATTATTGCAGGAGGCGCTCAAGCGTCGTGGCGCGTTCGTCTATGCTCACGATCCACTCTTTAGTGAAAGCGAACTACGAACTCTAGGATATACAGCGCTCCCTTCTGGGGATGAGAACCAGATTGATGCCATCATTCTTCAATGTAATCATAGCGTCTATCAGACCTTCGACTTTAGTTGTTTTGGGAAGTGTAGAGCAGTGCTTGATGGACGTCATATGCTCCATCGCGAGGCCATCGAAACGCTGGGAATGCGCTACATCGCTATCGGGGATGGTTATGATGAGATGACAAAAGACGCCCCGTCAAAGCCTCTCGTAAAGAGCGTAATGTCATAAGAGGAAGAGGAAGAAACGATGCGATTTGCTTCAATTGTAGGTACACGTCCTCAATTCGTGAAAGTAGCGCTGGTAAGTAAGATACTTCGGCAGCAGCATGAGGAATTAATTATTCATACCGGGCAGCACTATGATTATGCTCTATCAACACAATTTTTCAACGAATTGGCGATCCCCGAGCCAGACTATTATCTGGGTTGTGGCTCTGCTTCGCACGCTGTTCAAACAGCTCGCATGCTGATTGCTCAGGAGGAGGTACTCACAAAAGAGCGCATCGATTGGGTCATTGTATACGGAGACACGAATTCTACCCTGGCCGCAGCCCTGGTGGCCGCAAAATTGCACATCCCTATAGCACATATAGAAGCGGGTCTGCGCAGCTTCAACCGGGCAATGCCCGAGGAGATCAACCGCATCGTTACAGACCATCTGTCGAGTCGCCTCTTTTGTCCAACCGAGACCGCGCGGCAACAGGCCAATAGGGAGGGCCTCTTTCAGGGAGTGGAATTTGTTGGAGATGTGATGTATGACATGCTTCTACAGGTGCAGTCAAAGCTGGATGATCGCATAAATCTACTCTTGCCAGAGCTACATATTACTCCACAGAAGTACATGCTGACTACTGTACATCGACCTGTCAACACGGATGATCGTACCGCGATGAGCGCTATAGTCAAGGCACTAAACAAAATCGAGATGCCCATAATCTTCCCGGTACATCCGCGTACGCGAGCCTGCTTGCAAAATTACGGCATCCAACTGGGAAAGCACATACAGTTGATTGAACCTGTTGGCTATCTTGACATGCTAGCGTTGCAACGAGCAGCATACCGCATAATCACAGATTCGGGCGGCATTCAGAAGGAGGCATTTTTGCAAGGCGTGCCCTGTGTGACACTACGTGACGAAACAGAGTGGATGGAGACAGTGCAGTTGGGATGGAATGCGCTGGTTGGTACTCAATGGCAACGCATTCTTGAAGCACTTGCAAGACCTGCACCCCAACCCGCATGCCAGAAGCCCTTTGGACAAGGAGATGCAGCTATACGCATTGTCCAAAGCTGGCAAAGATAGGAGGAAGCATGCCACACATTCTATTCGTCACATTGTATTATCCACCGGAAAAAGCGGCTCCTGCTGTACGTATTAGCGAGACTGCTGCCCGTCTGGTAGCGCAGGGATATGAAGTGACAATCCTGACGACTGCTCCTAACTATCCAACGGGGATCGTACCTCCAGAATATCGTGGGCGCATTGTAGCGGAAGAATGGTGTCAGGGTGTACATGTTGTACGAGTATGGAGCTATACATGCCCGAATAAGGGTTTTCTACGGCGTATTCTGGCCCAACTTTCCTTTGGATGTCTTGCACCCCTGCTAGGATGGAGTAAAATGGGTCGCCCCGATGTAGTCATTGTCGAATCACCACCGCTTTTCAACGCTATTGGCGGTCGAATACTATCTCGTTACAAGAAGTGTCCTTTTATCTTTCTCGTCTCCGACCTCTGGCCTGCATCAGCAGTGCAGCTAGGAATGCTACGAAACCGCGCACTCATCCAACTCGCCGAGTGGCTGGAATGGTCAACCTATCAGCGAGCGAGCTTAATATGGGCAGTAACAGAAGGCATTCGTACAAAGATCATCAGCAGGGGTCTCTCTCCAAAAAAGGTTTTTCTCCTGACGAATGGAGTGGATACGGAGAAGTTCAGACCGTTACCACGAGCGCAGGCTCGTAGGGATTTTGGCTGGAGTGACAAATTCACGGCGCTTTACGCAGGCACCCATGGATTGGCGCATGGTCTGACAACGTTACTGGATGCCGCGGAACGTTTGCGTGTTCGGTCTGATATACAGATCGTATTCGCTGGCGATGGTGCAACGAAAAAAGACCTGATAGCAGAAGCGCAGAGACGTCATCTTACCAATGTGCATTTCCTGGAACCGCTAGCGCACGATCGAGTACCGCAGTTACTTGCCGCCGCCGATGTGTGCTTGATACCACTCAAAAAGTTACCGTTATTTGAAGGGGCGCTTCCATCAAAGATGTATGAAGCGATGGCCAGTGCTCGTCCTATCGTATTAAGCGTCGCGGGGGAAGCCTCCCGGCTTGCAGAGCGAGATGCGGGTGCTGCCATTGCAGTGGAGCCTGAAAATGCTGATGAGCTAGCATCCGCAATCCTGCATTTGTATGAGCATCCTGAGTACGCTGAATTGCTGATGCGACGGGGACGAGCGTTTGTTGAGAAGCACTTTGATCGAAACCACTTAGTGACGAGACTCGATGAACAGATCAAGGTCTTGCTAAATCAGCACAAACTCGTGAGAAGGACTTCTTCATTTTTTTATCCTTACTGGTACGTAGTAATGAATCTGGGCTTTGGACTGATTGGCGGCGCGATACTGCTCTTGCTGTTGCCAATTCTGGCATTATTCATCTATCTTGACTCGCCAGGTCCCATTTTTTATAGCCAGCAGAGACTGGGATATAAGGGGGCTATGTTTCGTATGTACAAGTTCCGCACCATGCATGTTGACGCGGGATGTGCGAGCTGTTCTGGCTGGACTACTCAACAGGATTCAAGAGTAACTCGCCCTGGGCGCTTTCTGCGTGCAACACATCTGGATGAACTCCCGCAGGTAGTAAATATTTTGCGCGGTGAAATGAGCCTGGTTGGGCCGCGGCCAGAGCTACCAGAGTTCGCAGGCAAATTGGAAGGGACCCTCCCGTATTATCGCAATCGTTTAGTGATCAAACCGGGGCTTACGGGGTGGGCACAGGTAATGCATCATTACGGAGATACCATCGAGGATGAAAAGATGAAACTGGCACACGATTTTTATTACATCGAAAACCAATCGTTGCGGTTGGATGTACAGGCTATTTTGAAAACAGTGGTGGAGGTGTTATCCGGTCATGGAAGGTAAACATGTGTCTCAAATTGCTGTATCTGACAAAAAAACCGCACGTGCGACTTTTCTTCCGTTTGCGGTACCACATATTACGCAGGCAGAAATTGATGAAGTTGTGGACACACTGCGCTCAGGGTGGTTGACGACCGGACCGAAAACTAAGCGCTTTGAAAGTGAGTTTGCCCGTTTTGTTACTGCTCCTCACGCTATCGCCGTTAACTCGGCTACGGCAGCAATGCACCTGGCGCTCGACGCTCTTGGTATAGGAGAGGGTGATGAAGTAATCGTCCCTGTATATACATTCACAGCTACTGCTGAGGTAGTTGTGCATTGCCGCGCCCTTCCAGTGTTCGTGGATGTTGATCCTGTTACTTGTAATCTTGATCCGTTGCAACTCGAAAAACATATTACGCCTCGCACACGAGCTATTATTGTGGTCCACATTGCAGGCTTACCCGCCGAAATGGACGATATCCTTGCTATCGCACAGGCATATAATCTCCCCGTTATAGAAGATGCCGCACATGCATTCCCTGCATGGTATCGGGGGCGTATGGTCGGCTCTATGAGTGCTATGACGGCTTTTAGCTTTTATGCAACGAAGGCATTAACTACCGGTGAAGGGGGTATGCTTACTACTACGAATTCCGAGTATGCACAGCGAGCTTCGGTTATGGCTTTGCATGGTATTAGCCGCGATGCCTGGAAGCGCTATGCTTTTGGGGGTTCCTGGTATTATGAAGTAGTGGCAGCGGGCTACAAGTATAACATGACGGATATTGCTGCATCTATGGGGCTGCATCAGCTAGCACGCTGTAAGTGGCTTTTGCAACGTCGTCAGGAGATTGCGCGGCGCTACACAGAAGCATTTTCATGGTTGCCTGAAGTCGAAACTCCGCCCAATCCGACGTACGTTGTCCATGCCTGGCACCTCTATATTTTGCGGCTGCGGTTAGAGCAGCTCACTCTCACACGCAACGCATTCATCCAGGCGCTTACAGAAGCTCAGATTGGAACAAGCGTCCATTTTATCCCGCTGCATGTACAGCCTTTCTTCCGCGATACATACCACCTGGCAGCAGGGGATTTTCCGGTAGCACTCAATGCTTACCGGCGAGCGATATCCTTACCCATTTATCCAGGTATGACCGATGAAGATGTCGATGATGTCATCGCAGCGGTAGAACAGATTATTGAAACTCATAAGAAGAGAGCGTAGCAGTGATGAATGACTCCATGATTTGTACGAATGGGCGTGAAGTAAATTACTCCAGCAATGCCATGTCAACAGGTATCAATGGGGCGTGTGAGATTGATCTTGCAGAATTACTAGGTAGGGCATCTGTACCACTTCAATCGTCGGCATCACATGCCCTTTTGAGGAAGCGCATTATTCTTGTTACTGGGGCTGCCGGGTCAATTGGCTCGGAGTTATGCCGCCAGTTGCTTGGTTACGAACCTGCTCTTATCATCGGCCTGGATACGAATGAAACAGGATTGTTCGATCTCGCCGAGAGTTTACGCGCTCACCCGCATGGACAATATTTTCTGCCCTACATTGGTGATATTACCAACAGGTTATGTATGGAGCGTCTCTTCAAGAAGGAGCATCCCCATATTGTATTTCATGTCGCCGCCTACAAGCATGTACCTCTGCTCGAGCAGTATCCTGACCAGGCAATATATACCAATGCCCTCGGGACATACTACCTGTGTTGCCTGGCTCAAAAATATGGAGTGGGTAACTTCGTTTTTGTCTCAACCGATAAAGCCGCTGATCCTACCAGTGTCATGGGGGCATCTAAGCGCTTTGGAGAGGTGATTATTCGGTCATTGGCGCACTCGAAGGAGAATAAAACCTGTTTCAGTGCTGTACGTTTCGGCAATGTCATTGGCAGTCGTGGCAGTGTAGTCCCAACTTTTGCTCGTCAGATCAGGAATGGAGGGCCTATCACTATCACTGATCCACGGGCTACGCGCTATTTCATGACCATTCCTGAAGCCTGTGGCCTGGTGATCCTTTCTGCTGTCCTGGCGGAGGCTGGCAATATTTACTTGCTAGACATGGGAAAACCTGTACGGATTGTAGATCTGGCGCTTAGAATGGTTCATTTAAGCGGTTCGGAAGTAGATCATAACATCAATATCGTATATACAGGCTTACGTCCTGGAGAGCGTATTCATGAGGTGCTTGTAGCGGCGAATGAAGAACTTCGACCAACGCAGCACAGCAAAATCTTCTGTATTACCTGTCAGGATGCTGTGCCTTCACTTATTACAATGGCTCAGTGGGTACGAGCGCTGGAAGATTGTCTGTTCCACGAAAATGACGAGCAACTGCGGCAGTGCGTCTTCGAATTTGTTTACCAGAGCAGTCCAGTAGTTGTGCGTTGATAACTGTGTGCCGGGAGCTATGCATCTAGAAAAGAAAAGGATGAAATATGACACTTGAGCGCTATTGGTCCCTATTGACGAAACAGTGGAGGCTCATTGTGGCTTGCATTGTAGTCGTAGGGCTGGGAACATATCTCGGAAGCAGGTTGGTAACACCGATCTACCAATCTACAGCACTGGTACGAGTTGATGTTCATAGTTCTAGCAACTCAGCCGACTACAATAATTTGCTTGCCAGCAACCAGCTCGTACAGACTGAGGCAGCGCTGGCAACCAGTAATCCTGTACTGCGAGAAGTAGCAGCGCGCTATTCTGATCTGACAGCCGATCAGCTTGTTAACAAGACGACGACTGCACCTAAATTAAATACACAGTTGTTTGAGATCACTGTGCAGGATGCAAATCCATCACGAGCAGCAGTACTTGCGAATGACATTGCAGCCACCTTAATTCGACAGCAGGTTCAAGAGGTTGGACAACAGAATGCTCAGTCTCAGCAGCAGCTTCAACAAGATATCGATGCGACTAATAAAAGTATCAATGACGTTTCAACAAAAATCACAAATGCAGAGCTAAAAATTGCTGACTTAACCTCGCAGAAAGACTCACGAACGTCAATAGCAGCTTTACAACTGCAAATTACCGGGTCGCAAAGTCAATTGAATAGTTTACAGCAGCACTATAGCCAGGACCAGATGTTGCTCACACAGCTTGAAATGACGGAGGCGCAAGATCGTGACTTTCTTCATATCGCACAATCCGCGCAACCTGCTGCTGCTCCCGCTCAGCCCAGGGTTCTCCTGAATACCATTCTTGGCTTTGGAGCCGGTTTATTCCTTGGCCTGATGACAGCGATACTTCTTGAGCAATTAGATACACGTGTCCGTACATCAGAGGATGTTGCCCAATTGCTTGATTGGCCAGTGCTGGGAGTCACGTGGTTCGTAGATACTGCAAAAGACAAGCAAGAAGTGCTTATAAATCCAAAGATACACAGCATCAATGCCGAGTCGTACCGCATCATGCGAACTAATATTGGCTTTCTGGCCGCCGCTCGCCCAATGCGCTCACTGGTGATTACGAGTGCAATGCCATATGATGGCAAAACTACCGTTGCCTCCAATCTGGCTATTTTTATGGCAAGAGCCGGGAAAAATACACTGCTCGTCGATGCGGACCTGCATCGCCCGATGCTGCATAAAGAATTCTCTCTTGCGCAGGATACAAAGGGTTTAAGTGATGCTATTGTAGCATGCTCTCAACAGCTATCCAATCCATCTGTGCCACCAACCTCACCTGAGCCTGCTGACATTTTTCTCAGCACCTATATGCGCCCGGTGGATATTCCCAATCTTCATGTGATACCAGCGGGGTCATTACCTCCCAACCCTTCAGAGTTGCTAGACTCTGCAGCGATGGATAAGTTTCTGACCACCGTTATGGAGAGCGGGATCGAGGTAGTTATTTTCGATACACCGCCTCTGCTGGGCCTTGCAGACACGAGCATACTTACATCAAAAGTCGATGGTACGTTAGTTGTCGCGGATGTCACACGTGTGAAAAGGAAAAATCTCCAGCAAGTAAAGGCTCAACTAACACAATCTGGTACTCGCGTTCTTGGTTGCATAGTTAATAAGCAGCGGCGCAATCGCCACGAAACTCCTTACTACTATTATTATAATCATAGTGCGGACCAGGAAAAAAAATCGGCGCAAAATGGGCATAACTCTGTTCTTGCTCCTGCGTCCTCCCAATCCAGCCGAAAAGAGCAGGCAAAGTAAGATTGCTTTGTCAGTAGAAAGATGAAGGAGAAGATGCGGCAGACGAGTATAAAAGTTACGCAACGGATACAGATGAAGGCACCCTTGAGAAATACAAGGCGAATTTCCAGGAAGAGGCCGCTTGTTGGAGTTTTGCTACTCATTATATTGGGTTCCACATTATCGGGTCTTGGATACAGGGTCTATGCTACTGGTTATCAACGCGATCAGCTTTTAGCGCGAGAAGGTGTGCAACATCTATTAAAAATCAAGGAATTCCTGACTGTATTACCACATAATCCTCTTGATGCTGAAAATATAGCTGAGGTGCAGTATGAATTCGCATCTGCATTGAAGACCTTTACCCAGGTAGATGATGACCTGAAATCTGTACCGGGCGTTGCGATGTTTCTTCCTGTATATGGACCTCGTCTCCATGCTGCACGCCACCTGATATCCCTTTCTCTAGCGTTATCTCGGGCCGGTGTGGCCGGTTGCGATATCGTGAATTTGCTCATCGCACGACTGTATAGTCCCTTACGCGACCAGGTCCATGGTATCACAGCGGCGGATCTATCCATTATCACGCAGAAGCTTCGCGATATACAGGCTTCGTTTGCTATAGCCACGGACGAGATAGGCCAACTGCAACCCTCCGACATGCTGTTCGATCCACGCGTGAGTAAATTAGTGGATACTCTGCGCAGAGATATGCCAATGCTCCAGGGGTGGCTGGATGGGATTGGAAAGGTATTGCCAATTGCGCCAGCACTTCTTGGTATTGACGAGCCGGCAAATTATTTCGTTGAGGTGCTCGACTCAACGGAAATACGTCCCGGAGGCGGTTTCATCGGGAACTATGGTACGGTGACGCTTTCAGGTGGCCTGCTAACGGATGCTCATATTACTGATACTGACTTGCTGGATCATCCCTTTGCTTCATCAGGTCTGGGTATACCGTTTCCGCCTGCGTACAGTTGGTTTGATATAGCACGAGGAAACTGGGGGATTCGAGACTCGAATCTCGATGCCGATTTTCCGACGGTTGCCCGGGCAGTTGAGGCAAATTATGTTCGTGAAGGCGGCGATGTCCCGCTTCAGGGCGTGATTGCAATCACGCCCGCCTTCATTCAGAGTGCGCTTGCTATTACGGGACCCATTGCTGTTCCCGAATACAATGAGATAGTAAATGCCCGAAATCTGGTTGAACGCATTCATTACTATCAGCTTGGTCATAGTAATGAAGGCTCTGACGATATTGCCTCACCGGACGGATATTCCTCGCAACGGAAACATTTTATAGCATTACTTGCAGAGCAATTTCTTGCTCGTGTCCGTCAGGTGGCCCCTTCTAACGTCTCTAAGTTCGTGCGGCTTATGGCTGATGCAATGCAAACAAAAGACTTGCAGGTCTACTTCAATGATCCGACCGTGGAAACACAACTCCATAATGCTCATCTGGATGCGTCCATCCAGACCGCGCCGGGAGATGACCTCTTTGTTGTAGATGCGAATATTGGCGCAAATAAGGCTAATAGCGTGATCAATAGCACATTAACCGATATGGTAACTATTGATACAATGGGTGATGCGTTTCATCATGCCAGACTTCGCTATGACTGGACAACGCCAGGTCAGGTCTACGGCCTGCCCTTCTATCGTGATTATGAACGCGTCTATGTGCCGAAAGGAAGTGTGTTACTGGCCCAGGATGGCTGGCAACCACGTGGTACCGAAAAGGCTTTTGGACACGAGGTATGGGCAGGCTTCTTCACGCTGACCTATGGTCAGACCCGCATTATTACCCTTGACTGGCGCGTGCCTCATGCTGCCACTTATGATGCGCATGGCAGGCACTACCAGATAATGATTCAGAGACAGGCTGGTATTCTGCGGAAACTGCAGCTACAGGTGATGCTGCCGCAATGTGCAGCTACGAGCAGTAAATGGAAAGGGCTGGTGGCTGTCAATAGACAAGATGCGAACCTCATTCAGTCCTTAACTCAAAATTTGAACGTGGGGGTTGATTATAGCTGTAAGCCTGAGGGTTTTTGAGATAGTCCCTGTTATCGACACCCAGATGCTAGCAAGCAATTCGGCGTGGAAAGAAGAACACGAACATCATGAAAAACGTAACACAAACGCTTAGAAGGTGGGAGACTCCAGGAGAACCGATCTTCCCTTCATTGATTTTCTCGATTCTGATAATACCAGTGATGCTTTTACTGGGAATAACCATAGGTATCCTTAGCTCGGTATCCATTGCTGCCGTCGCTGGCACTATCATTGTAGCGGTCATCGTACTACTCAGGCTGGATGAGTTGACGGTGACATTGATCGTCGCTGCTCACATATTGGTTGACTCATATCTCAACTTCGACGTATACCAGGTTGCGATGCTAATGGCACTGGTACTGCTCTTTACTTGCTACCTTGGGCGATCTGTTGATCATCCCTGGACCGGGCCGCGCCTGATCTGGCTCTGGATTTTGTTTCTCATTCTGAATATCTATCCCACCATTAATGGTGGCGCCTTTGGCCTCGCTAACTCTATTGCAGGCTATCTTAACCTCGTCCTCAGTGCGTTCATCATGTTCTGGCTAGGCAATATCATCGCGAAAGATACTGCGGCAGTGCGGCGTGTATTTCAATTGCTAGCAGTTCTGGCAACACTTAGCGCCATCCATACTATTATTGAGGCAACTACCGGCAGATTCTTACTTACATCCTCATATAATGAAGCATTGCTTGTTAAATACTCGAATTTTCCAATAATCGGAACGGGAATCTTTCGCTCTGGATCGTTTTTCGGCGGCCCGAACGGAAACGCTGCTTTTCTCGCGGTCAACTTTTTCCTTGCATTAGCGCTATTTATAGAAAATAAGCAGATGTGGGCAAAGATGATTTACCTCCTGGAAGCACTGTTGATCCTGCTGGCACTGATGTTCACCTATAGTACCGGAGCATGGATAGCTGTACTAACAGGTATGCTGGCTTTCATATTCTTGAGCGGGCGTCTACGCTATGGTGTGCTACTACTTATGTTGATAATGATGCTGATAGTGTTAGCATTAACTGTTTTTCCTTCACATATGGCCGTGCAGCTAGGCCATGCTAACAACCAGCACGACCTCTTAGACCACCTGGGAACCTGGCAAACGGCTGCTCGCGTTATCCAGGCATTTCCACTGTCCGGTGTAGGTCTGGGGCAGGCGTATCTAGTTCTTTCGAATTCTTTCCTTGCAGTTACGCAGGCAAGGCTTCAGGCGGAGCCAGATAATTCCTACTTGCAGTGGGGAGCGATAGCAGGTATACCTGTGATGCTCATATTTCTTTTACTTCTTGGTTATGCATTCTGGTTTTCGTGGCGAAACTGGTTGACCGTGGAACTCCGCTATCGTTGTCTTATTGGAGGAGGGATAGCCGCTCTTATCACACTCAGTATTAATAGCCTGTTTGTAGATGGCTGGACAAATCTAAGTGGTATAGAGTACCTCGGCTGGCTAATCGCAGGTGTGGTCGCTTCTCCATTAATTGATAAGACGACGAAGTCAACCCATGTCCGTCCAGTCCCGGGTATCTCGTATGGACATAGCGAAGCAGGAGTCGCTCTATGAATGATATGAGTGAATACGGTAAGACGACGATGAGAGACAAGACGAGAGTTCATGATCAGAGGGGCCTGCTGGAGAGTCGAACTACGGGCGGCGAAAGCTATCTTTCACTTACGTTTGCCCTGGTCAAAAGCTCTGGGATTTATGCCATAGGCTCTATGGCCTCTCCTCTTCTGGCCCTTATCCTTTCACCGTTTCTGACCCACACTATTTCGCATGCCGATTACGGTGCTTTTGCCGTTCTAAACGTTGCAATTTCTTTAATGGCTGGAATCACGCAACTGTCGCTCGGTTCCGCACTCTTCCGCGTGTACATTACTGATTGTGAGACTCAACAAGACCGATTAGCGGTTCTCTCAACCACCTTAATCCTCCTGTCGCTTATATCAGCGCCTGCTACCATCGCAATGCTGATGACGGCTCCATGGCTGTCGGAAATTCTGTTTAGGAACGCTTCTTTTAGTAGTTCTGTGTCCCTTGCTGCTTTAGTTGTACTTGCGCAAAATCTGACGGTACCAGGACTGGCATGGCTACGTGCTGAGAATCGTGCGGGGCTTTACACAGTTTTTACGTTGCTCTCCCTCTTCTTCAACCTGAGTGCGACTGTTATCCTGGTAGGTATATTACATTGGGGCATTAGCGGAGCAATGAGTGCGACTGGTGGGAGTTATGCTATTGTTGTGGTATGTACATTGCCTCTTATTCTTCAACGGGCGGGCTTGCATTGGCGCTTCGATGTCGCTCGCAAGTTGCTCTTCTTTGGAATACCAATGGTCTTAGGCTTCATATCATTCTGGATACTCCAGCTCTCTGATCGTTACTTGCTCAGCTACTTTGGGTCGTTAGCCCAGACAGCAAGCTATAGTGTAGCTTATTCCCTGGGTGGAGCCCTGTCTCCTGTGATCCTGGGCCCATTTAATTTAGCGTGGCCTTCTGTTATGTATACCATCGCGAAAAGAAAAGATGCCGCGTCCATCTACCAGCTTGTGTTTCGCTGGTTTAGCATCGTCTTGCTGGTTGCAGTGTTTGCCTTTTCGCTTTTAGCAACGGTGCTACTCGATATACTCTTTCCGCCTGCATATCACTCAGTAGCACCTGTTATTCCTATTATTGCTGTGTCAACTATGTTCTACGGCATCTATAACGTTTTCACGGTAGGAATTTTTATACAGCGAAAACCCTGGTTTATAATTATCTTTACCAGCCTGGCGGCTCTTGTAAATGTCGGACTCAATATTATTTTGATTCCTTTTTATGGGTCAATAGGGGCAGCAATCTCAACGCTACTTGCTTACGCATTGCTTGCCTGGATGGCCTATATCGTGAATCAGCGACTCTACCCTATTCCATTTGAGGTTGGCAAGTTTCTATTAGCACTGTTAGTTGGTATCGTACTCTACATTGGGGGCGCTGCTTTAGGCAAAACTCAGCAAACATTGGGAACGTGGGGCGTATATATTTGTGCACTTGCTCTTTACGCAGGATGTCTGTTTTTTCTTGGCAGGCGTCCAATCTGGGCTGTAAAAATATCCGCTGGCAGATTCAGGAGGTCTCTATCATGACAACATTCCCTTACATTGACACTCTGGTAGCGAAAAGCAATGCTGCTGCACCTATCAAGGTGTGCATGCATGTCCTGGGAAGTGCGCGCACCGACGCTCGTGTAATACGCGAGGCCACCGCGCTTGCAGAAGCAGGTTTTGAACTCACGATTGTTGATGTCATAGATGAGAAGAACTGGCATAATGAAGAAAATATTCGCGCTATTCGTATAAAACACACCATCATATCCAGCTGGTATACCCCTACTCGCTTCAAGCTCTGGTTTCTCGTCAAGATAGCGTGGATAATTATACAGAATACAATTCGACTGATCCGCACTCCGGCTGATATCTATCATGCGCACGATGAAGATGCACTACCAGCATGCTACATCGCGGCGCTCTTATGCCGCAAACCTCTCATTTTTGATTCTCACGAACTACCCTTCAATAATCCGAGCATTGCCTGCCGACGCCACTTGAGTGTGCTGGCAAAACGTACTCTTACCCGGATGCTTCCGCGCTGTGCTGGAGTGATTACAACCTCACCTCTTTACGCGCAGGAGATTTGCAACCAACACCACTATCCTGAAGTGACACTGGTACGCAATTTCCCTACTTATCAAGCAGTTCCAAAGAGTGATCGATTGCGACAATATCTTGGTCTCAGTTCAGGCGTGCGCATTGCCCTTTATCAGGGAAACCTGCAGCCTAACCGCAGTCTCGATGTATTGGTTCATGCGGCACCATTCTTAGAGTCTAATATCGTTATCGTTTTAATGGGCAAAGCTGTCAAAGCAACTCGAGATCTGCTTGAAGGTCTGATAGTCAGTGAGGGAGTTGCTGATCGAGTAAAAATGATTCCTCCAGTTCCCTATGAAGAACTACTGAATTGGACAGCTTCAGCAGACATTGGTCTGACTATCTTTCAACCAGACTATACACGTAGTATTCAGCTTTGCCTGCCCAACAAACTTTTTGAATATCTGATGGCCGGTCTCCCTGTACTGAGTTCTCAGCTAGACGCCATTGCAGAAGTTATCAAGACCTATAACGTCGGGCAGCTTCTTCCTTCCCTTGCTCCATCAGATATTGGCGCAACGATGAATGCTATGCTAGCAGATACTTCTGCTCTTGCTCGTATGCGTAATAATGCTTTGGAAGCTGCCCGACAAGAGTTTCACTGGGAAAATGAACGCCAGAAGCTTATTCAGCTTTATCATACCATTTTGGCAAGATAAGCTTCTCTTTGGGGCTCATTCCCTCTGCAATTTTTTTACATTAAAAATAGAGAATTTAAAGTAGAAAGTAAGATACGATGAAGGATATTATACGAGAGAAAATCTCCCAGCGTACACTGCGTGTTGCTATTATAGGCCTTGGCTACGTAGGATTACCACTTGCAATCACTTTCGCAGAAGCAGGATTTCATGTCATGGGCATCGATACTGATCAGAAGAAGATTGATAGAGCCAGGCGCGGTGAGAGCTATATTTCGGATATTGCGGATAATGAGCTAAAAAGTCTTATCGACGCGAATCTTCTTGGATTTGCTTGTGATTATACAGTGCTGGCTGAAGAGGATGTCATTGTTATCTGTGTTCCCACTCCTCTAGGAAAGACCCGTGATCCTGATATTTCGTATGTTATCTCAGCAACGCAGGAGGTAAAGACATATTTGCGACCTGGTAAACTCATCATTCTGGAGAGCACAACCTATCCTGGCACAACTGATGAGATCATATTACCTGAGTTAGAAGCCACAGGTTTAAGAGTAGGCGTTGATTTCTTTCTGGCTTTTTCACCCGAGCGCATTGATCCCGGCAACTCTGATTATAATACACGCAATACGCCCAAAATCGTTGGTGGCATCACAAACACCTGCACAGAACTGGCGAGTATTTTCTATGAAGCAGCTATTGAACAGATTGTACCGGTCTCATCTTCTCGCGTGGCGGAGATGGCAAAAATCCTGGAGAACACGTTTCGCGCTGTCAATATTGGATTGGTCAATGAAATTGCCATTATTTGTGAAAAGCTTGGCATTAGCGTGTGGGAGGTTATCGAGGCGGCAGCAACGAAACCATTTGGCTTCATGCGCTTCTTACCAGGTCCCGGGCTGGGTGGTCATTGCATACCTGTCGATCCACACTACCTCTCCTGGAAGCTCAAAACGCTCGATTATACGACTCGCTTTATTCAGCTTGCAGCAGAAATAAACAGAAGTATGCCCCATTATGTCGTAGACAAGGTCGGTGCTGCGCTAAATGAACAATATCGTAGTTTCAATAGCTCGACGATACTTCTACTGGGCGTTGCTTACAAACGAAATGTAGGAGATATACGTGAATCTCCCGCGCTTGACGTTATTCAGTTGCTAATCGCACAGAAGAGCACGGTACTCTATAATGATGAGTATGTGCCATCTCTAACATTAAATAATCAAACTTTATACTCACAGCCAATAAGTAGTGGTTTGTTACAGGCAGTAGACTGTGTAGTTATCGTTACCGATCATAACTACTATGATGTCCCCTGGATTGTTCGTGAAGCAAGATATATTGTGGACACCCGTAATATAACAAATGGCTGTATAAACAGAAAAATATTGAGGATCTAAGCTCCATTTGAGTCGGTAAACAAGAAGATAGGACATAGGGTAAAAAGGTACTCATAACTGACAGTTGCACTTCTAAAAATATTGAAAGGGTTCTACGTCATGAAATTAAGAACTCCTTCCACTTTAGCAGCGAAGGACATAACTATGACACAATCACCTGAAAAGGTGTGTTTGCTTGTTTTGAGATCGTCGCGTACAGATCACCGGGCAATGCGTACGATTACTGCACTTGAAAAAGAGGGATTTGAAGTTTCCGTTATTGATATTGAATGTGAGCGAACGACACCACGTGAGGAAACTAAAGATGGCGTTCGTTGGCATCACCTCATTATACCTGATTGGCATTCTTCCAGGCGCTTTCAACCATTGTTTTTCCTGGTGGCAATAAAGACCTTCCTGCTTGTTTTACATGTCTTACTAAAGAGCCGGGCAGATATCTATCATGCGGTTGAGCTAACAGCATTACCAGTTGGTTACATAATTACAAAACTACGTCGTAAACCACTCATCTTTGAAGCCTATGAACTCCATATCCCTGTTCCCGAAACTACTATTGCTTTCTGGCGTCTACTAGGGCCACGACTTCTTGCTGTGATATTGCCTCGTTGCGCAAGGATTGTTACTGTCTCTCCTCTCTGTGCGGAGGAGTTCCGTAGATGCTTTCACGTGCAAGAAGTATCTGTAGTACGTAGTATTCCTGCCTATCGAACCGTTCAGAAAAGCAATCTACTACGGCAATATCTTGGACTGGGGGAAGGCACCCGGATCGCTCTTTATCAAGGTGGTTTGCAACGCAACCGTGGACTTGATAGGCTCATTCATGCTGCGACATTTTTAGAGGATGACATCGTCATTGTTCTGATGGGCAGAGGAATGGGAACAACTCTGAAGGAGCTTGAGGCGCTTATTATTAACAAAGAAGTTGCAGATCGTGTCAAAATCATTCCACCTGTTCCTTACGAAAATCTTCTAGACTGGACTGCTTCTGCCGATATTGGTCTAACTATCTTTCCGCTCAACTACTCTCTGAGCATACGTTGGTGCCTGCCGAACAAGCTCTTCGAATATATTATGGCAGGCGTGCCTGTTCTGGCTAATGAGCTTGATGCAGTAGTAGATATTGTCAAAACATACAATATCGGGCAAATAGTAACTTCGGATGCGCCTGAAGATATTGGGACAGCTATCAATACAATGCTGGCGGATAGTGCATCCCTTGCCGAAATGCGCTGCAATGCTTTGAGAGCTGCCCAGAAAGAGCTTCATTGGGAAAAAGAAAGTCAAGAACTTATTGGTCTTTATAAAAACATCGGTGCACTGAAGCACTCGGCGTTATTGACTGAAACCAGGAGATAAAACTATTATGGAACAACATACCGCGGAACTAAGCCTGGAGCTTGTGCGATTGGAGGCTGAGTACGAACGGCGCGCCTCTCACAATCTCTACATTGAACGCTACAGCTATTTTAATGATGCAACACTCCTTCATGTCCATAGCCTGGAGCGCAATCTGCTCACATTACTGAAGCGACACGAGTTTACTCCCTTGTCTGAGAAAAGGATACTCGACGTAGGATGTGGCAGTGGAAGTCATCTGCGGCGTTTTCTGGATTATGGAGCATTGCCATCAAATCTCTCTGGAATCGATTTGATAGCTCCCCGGATTGAACAGGCGAGAAGCTTGCATTCTGGCATTGATTGGCGTATCGGTAGTGCTCACAGTCTGCCTTATGCAGATGCAACATTTGATCTGGTGATGAACTTTGTCGTATTCAGTTCTATCCTGGATGAGTCATTATGCCAGAGAATCGTTGATGAGATGTGGCGAGTGCGAAGGCCGGGCGGTCTGATTCTTGTTTATGATTTCATATACTCTAATCCGCGTAATGCGGCTGTGTTGGGAGTGAGCCAACGAAAGATGGAGCAGCTTTTTTACAGGCCAGGAGTACAGTTTGATTTTCGCCACATCACCCTGGCTCCGCCAGTTTCACGTATTATAGCACCACGAGTCTACTGGTTAGCCAACATATTAGAGCAATGCAAAATACTCAACACGCATATAATAGGTATCATAAGTAAGAACGATAAATAAAGTAAAGATATTCAGAAAAACTTGCACATGGCATTAGTTACATCCAAAACATCTTATGGCATGTGTAAATTGGTAGCTTGCTTGCTGGTTTCTTAACCAGAATCCCGCCGTTTCTCAACCAGTTCTTAACTTGCATTGTTTAAATTTATATATAGAAAGATATGAATTTATAAATGCATGGAAGTACAAAGTAAGAGATATATTTCCATCAAATATGTTATCTGCGTAGTGGATGGTATGTAAAGGCAAATAGATTAATGACGAACAAAAAGCAAGCAATCTTCCTCTCACCTCTCCTGTTAAGTGCCTTGATTGCTTTTCTCCTTCTAGTTGCGATTACACCTGAGAAGACGCAGGCAGCCAGTCCAAAGGCGCCAACAGATCCGGTAAGTAGCTATCAACGCCTCGGTGGAGCGCAGGGAAGAGGTGGTGTAGAGGCCAGTATGGTGGGGCCGGGGGCGACGGCTTCCGGTCAGAGTTATTACCAGGTCTATACTTACTGGCAAGGTACGCTGGACCTGACGGTAATTGATCCCGATACTGGCGCATATCGTGCCTATGCTTCACCTGTAAGCAGCGAGCAAGGTGCAAGGAGCATAGGAGTAGGACCAGATAAGAATATATATATTGGTACATTACCAGATGCACATTTACTAAAGTTTGACACACGCTCAAGCAGATTTATAGATCTGGGTAGGGTGCCCGCTGATCCCCGCAGCGGCGTTCAGCAGACTTATATCTGGAGCATTACAACAAGTCTACATAACGGCAAGATATATGGTTGTACATATCCATCTGCTGATCTGGTAGTCTATAATCTATTGGATGCCAGTCCAAAGATGATCAATCTCGGTTCACTGGATCCTACCGGTCAGAATCAATACCTTTATAATTGCGTTGCTGACGCCAACCCCAGTAATCCGTACATTTATATGGGATTAGGTTCTGTCGCCGGTCAGATTGCAATATATAACGTTGATACCAACAAGGCAGTGACAGTTATCAGCACCTCGACTCCAGGTTTTGGACGGACGTATGTGGGAGTTGATGGCAAGCTTCATGGCTGGATAACAGACGGTGCAAAGATCCATCATTATCAATTTATCAATGGAACCATCATTCCTGAAGCGGGTGTAGACTGGTCACTCATGAACACGTTTGCCGATGGCCGCACTATCGTCGTGGGAACAACCAGCATGACGATCAGATATCCCGGGGGTTCGACGAAGACCTTTCCCTATCTTTACGCAGGCCAGCCGCTAACGATCTTCCGTATGGGACTGGGGCCTGATCAGAAGATCTATGGTGGAACAGTACTGCCCTATGATTTACTCTCCTTCGATCCAGCATCTCCCGCTACAGGCGTGAGGATGTTGGGAGAGGTCGGTGGCGGTGAGCCATACTCGATGCTGTCTACCAACAATCGGCTCTATATCGCTGGCTATGGCTCACCACTTCTTGGCATCTACGATCCAACGCAAGCCTTTGATGCGCAAATAAACCCGCTTGTTTTCAATCCCGCAGGTATGGCAACATCACTACGTCCCCAGGCGTTCATTGTGGCTCCTGATGGCCGTCTCTATAGCGGTAACGTCGCTCCTAATGGTGAGCTAACAGGTTCGCTGGTATCCTGGAACATACAGAACAATAGCGATATCGTCCAATACTATCCAGTGCCCAATCAGGGAGTCAGTTCACTGGCAGTCGCCGGGCAGTCGTGTAAAGATAGTGTTGGTGGTAGCTGTCTGATCGGTGGCTCAACAATCTATGGTGGTAGTGGTAGCACTCCTGTGGCGTCCTCGGCAGTGCTTTTTAGCTGGGATACAACGAAAAATGCGCTGGTGCACCAATATACGTTACCCAACGTCGGCGCTGTCAATACCATCACTGACCTGGTGGTTAACCCTTCTGACGGTTATGTCTATGGCATCGCGTCTTCGAGCAGTGGCACCTATGCCTTTGTCTTTAATCCGGCAACGGGGAAGTTTATCAACGGTGGTACTCTGCTTCCTTTCTCAGGAGCCATCTATAACAGCACTGTTCTCTATAAGGGGAAGATCTGGGGACTTACGTCTCAGGGCGTCTTCTCGCTCGATCCTATCAATATGAGCAAGGTGACGTTAAGCAAGAGCCCGGCTACAGTTACCGCTGGTTTTGTTCTACGCGGGAGTACATTGTACTTTGCTTCAAACAGTAGCCTCTGGTCGTATAAGCTCCCTTGACAGCCTTTTTTCAGGGGGGGTTCGGGGAGGAGGGATGTCGTCATCAAATGTGGCACGGGGACCCCTCGCGATCGGCCACGGGAGGCGCGTCCCGCCTCTCCTTTCCGGTTTTGCAGAGGGCAATCAGAATAGATACATAGCACATTTAGAAAAGGAGAAATCATCATGACAAAGAGCACAGCCCCTCACCCTAATGAAAAGAGTCTTGCACTCAGCGGTTTTTCCGGAGACGACATCCAAAGCGCGAAAGAGTTCCATGGCCCAATACTCGGGCTGGAGGCAAAGCGGGATGTGTAGAAACATTAGAACGCTCTTCAACTTTGAACCGCCGGTCACGGAGGAAGAGATTCGCGCTGCATCGCTGCAGTTCGTCAGGAAGATCAGCGGCTTCAACAAACCATCCAGGACGAACGAGGCTGCTTTCTATTCGGCAGTCGACGACATCGCCAGGATCTCGGGTCGACTTCTCGGCTCGCTCCAATCTCCCGCAGCCCCGAAAAATCGGCCCTCCTGATGTTGCCAGCACCTTGTGGGGAAAGGCAAAAAAGAGTCTCTCCTGCTCTTCTGCGGGGCATGATGCGATTGACCCACTAATACTACAGCCGCACTTAGCCGGGAACAGCCACGTAGAGAAGGC
>WNGD01000113.1_pt1 | contig 83233 bp, 81 predicted proteins | sample 5400671 | NCBI WGS metagenome assembly WNGD01 (sample SAMN13153369, study PRJNA577476) | soil metagenome | isolation source: 40 cm soil or saprolite under grassland replicate 2 | place: USA:California | collected 2016-06-15
TCCTCGTAAAAACTGTAGGATTACAGGCCGACGGCAAAAAACCGAAGACCTATTGTTGCCAATTCAGGAGCATGGTATGAACAGGTACAAACAGGGCTCACCGTGTTATTGCCTCATCGTCATGCTGAGTATCAGCATGACGATGACAGGCTGTAGCCAGGCCTCATCACCTGCTCACACGCACATTGTCGGTGCAGATGAGGCGACCACCTGGATTGGACACAACGCTCTCCCTTTGAAGACGGTTGAGCCCGGTGGCTCAGATGCTGATCTGCTGTTCCTCGAGCATCTCATCGGGAATGCCAGCATTGTTGGTTTGGGCGAGGAGACCCATGGCACGCACGAATTCTTTGCGATGAAAGCTCGTATTGCAGAGTTCCTGATCTCCCACCTGGGCTTCACGACCTTCATCATGGAAAATGACTGGGGACCATCCCGCCTAGTCGATGGGTATATCAATAGGGGATCGGAAACCATTGGGGACGTGATGCAACAGAGCCTGTTTCCTGCGTGGCAAACACAGGAGTACCGGGATATGCTCGAATGGATGCGAGCGTACAATACCAGTCCCACGCATACCACGAAAATTCACTTCTTCGGGATGGATATCCAGAAAGCCAGCCAGGGAGATTTTGACACGGCATATACCTACGTTCACATGGTTGATCCACAGCAAACTGCACTCGTCCAGCAGCTGTACTCCCAGAGCCAAGTCCAGCAGGTCTACGACCTGCTGCTTGCTCACCAGCAAGCATACGAAAACCGCTCATCGCCACAGGCATTCGTCCTTGCATTGCAAAACGCACGGATCATCGTACAACACACCACATATATCTCACAGCTGCCGCTACCGGCCTATATCCAGCGTGATGCCTTCATGGCGGAAAATGCGGCTTGGATTCATGACCATACCGCGTAGAGGCACCGTGTCCATTTACCCTGATCACCCCTATACATTGACACATGTCAATTTTTGCTTCTATACTGAGCATCATACTAGGAGAAAGGGACAAAACAAGGAAAGGTACTGCTATGTCATTTACAGCCGATGAACTACAATCCTTCAATGACATTTTAGATAGAAAACTGGCTAACCATCGCCAGGAAATGGAGCGTATTCTTGAGCAACGTTTACAATTTCTTCATCGTGAGATAGAGCAGCGCCTGCTTGCTACTCAACAAGAAATAGTACGCAGCCTCACTCAGAAACTCTCCGAAGGGCAGAAAAGCTTGCAAACTTTATTACATCAAAAATTTGGTGAACAGCAAATTGGTCTCACTCAATCCTTCAGTACGGAGGTTCGACAGCGACAGCAACAACAACAACCCCAACTCGAAGGTATGATAGATCGGGCCCTGGCAGCCCAACTGCTAGCTATCGCAGAACTACTCAATCAACGCCTTGCCTTCCAGTCCACAGATGATGTATCACTACAAACAGATGAACAGCCACAGAGCTTTGATACCATCGAAGTGCAAGCCGACTTGCTATGGGAAGACCTACTAGAGATATTTGGTAAAGCATTAGATGAACGTTTCGCTACCCTCAACGAGGCTACTCAAGCCATGTTCAGTAGTTGGAGGCAAGAGGTCGCTACACAACTTGCTGCTCTGCAAACACAGTTGCAGGTTGAAGCCATGCCAAGCAGACAACCACAACTTTACACTGGTGCCCTGACCAACATGGAAGAAGTATTCCAGAGCATTGAACAACTTGAACATCTTATCGAATCTCTGCAAGTGGCTATGACGGCCAACCATGCTATGCTCTCGAATCGTCTCTATCATCACCAGCAGTTGCCTCTTGAACGTGCTCACGTCAGTACCAAGAAGTCGGTTACTTCTGTGGCACCTACTGCGCAGGTTCATACCAACGGTGCTGGTTCCCATACCCCAGAGGTCCTAACTAGTGAACACGAGAGCTAACGGGCGTTACAGAGACCTGTATATACCCATCTATCTCCTCTTGAACGTGTGGAGACAGCCTGAGAAGGTAATCAGCAGGCTGAGTAACACCAAACTTCCATAGGCCGTTGCAAAGAGTACTGGCGAATGGAAACCAACACCCAGCACAGACGCCACAGCCAGAATAGTAGTAGAGATGACAAAAACTGGACGGTTTTTCGTCGCATATGCCGCTAGCAGAGGCGTTGACACGAGAGAGAGCGAAATGAGAAACCAGATCGTCTGTATATTCAGGCCCAGCATCAATAAGACGATACCTACCACAAACCCAACCACTATATCTACAGCAAAAATGGTTGCAATCTCTTGCCAGATGTTGCGCCTTTTTATCATCGGCTTTTTCGGCTTTCTCCCTAACAGGATAGGTTTGATCCCTCTCGCTTGAGCAGTATAAGTTGGCTGAGGAGTTACGAGTTGGCGTTGTCCGAGCATGATAGGTTTGATCCCTCTCGCTTGAGCTGCATAGATAAGTTGAGAGGTTGCAGGCTGACGCTCTACCACTAAGCTTCGTTTGTAAGCCTGCTCCAACGCCAAGGCAAATGTCTGCACATTTGGAAAACGCTGAGTTGGGTCTTTTGCCAGTGCTTGCATGATAACCTGTTCCACAGCTACCGGGATCGTAGGAACCTTTTCATGTATGGACGGTGGCTCACTGAAGAAGTGCTGAGACGTGATGGCAAGCGTTGAACCCTGAAAGGGAACATCTCCGCACAGCCACTCATAGATAACGATTCCAAGTGCATACTGATCGCTGGCGAAACAAGGATGGCTTTGCAACTGTTCAGGAGCCATATAGTGTATCGTCCCAACGCGCTCCTTTTTCCCTGTCATGTTGGCTTTATGAGCCGTAATAGCGATACCGAAGTCAGTGAGCAGAGCCTGGTCATTGCTCCCAAACAAGATGTTCTCCGGCTTGATATCCTGATGGATCAGTCCACTGTTGTGAATATACTGTAATGCTGCGGCAATTTGCTTAACATAATTGATGATTACTTTAAGATCGGTTGGCTCTTCAGCATCAAGGCGATGACGAAGTGTACCATGGGGAGCGTAATCCATGACCAGGAAAGGAATGTTGCCTTCCAGGCTAAACTCTAACACACGCACAATATGTGGATGAATGAAATGGGCAGCAATACGAGCCTCAGCAGAGAGCTTTTCGCTCTGCTCACTGGTCAGTTGTGTATGCAGCACCTTGACAGCGGCATACGTACCCAAGTAGCGATGTTCACCTAAATAGATGGTAGCGAATCCCCCTTGCCCTAATATTTTTATGAGTCGATAATTGCCAAGATATTGCCCGACACCGACTCTGGTGTGAAGTGTTTGTACTGTATTCATTGTCTTCATCCTGACGGTCAACGAGTGGTTGTACTCTTGTCTTACTGTTCGTGTTCTTAGTGTAATCAGGTCTATCTGTCAACTTGGTATCAATTACTGTCATAAGAGTGACACGTGTATGTCGACAAATTCGTGATACCTTCCTTAAATATCACTGACATTTGAGTAGAGGTGCTGTGAAATCAACACCTCAAGCTCCTGAGACCATCAAATATGAGAAACATATCTCCGCCTTAAAACGTGTTCTTACTCAAAGAGATAGGTGATACTATTCCTGTCACAAAAATCATTTCACGGAGAGAGACAACCAAACCCATGCCATCAATACTTGAAGGTGCCAAGCAAGAAGTACAAGCCACCAGGAAGCCATGGTACTATGTGAGCAGAACTGCACGATTACTGCTCGTCGCATACGCTATACAACTCACGCTCTTTGGCCTTTTAGCGTGGTGGGTACACTACCATCCTATATTACCGGTAGATGTAGCGATCACCCGCGAATTTCAGGAAAACCCAGCACCCTGGCTAAAAATTGCTATGATCGCAGTGAGCTACCCTGGTAGTACATTTATACTGCCCGCGTTGATCCTTCTAACGGCTCTCATCTTCTGGCTAATAGGTCTCCGTCTGGAAGCAGTCTTCGTTATAGGACTTTCTGTAGTAAGTACGATTGTGAATTTCTCACTGAAGCTACTCGTGGAGCGGCCACGCCCAAAAGCAGGCTTGATTGACGTGTTTCAAGGAGCAGCGGGAGGAAGTTTTCCAAGTGGCCATGTGATGGAGTATCTAGCTTTTTGGGGCTTGCTCTTCTCTTTTACCATTATCCTCTTTACAGGTGTGCGCTGGTGGCGTATCCTCTTGCTGGTCATATCAGCCCTCTTTATCGTTTTAATCGGCCCAGCGCGTGTCTACCTCGGCGATCATTGGGCCAGCGACGTATTAGGTTCCTACCTTATCGGTGGCGTACTTCTAGGTATTGCCTTGTGGATTTATCTTAAACTCAAGGAGAGAGGTGTACTCGAAACAAAGAGAGCGCGCAAGAGAACTCAAAAATCAAAGTTGTTCAGATCGTTTTCTTGAATTTGAACAAAGGACTGGGAGCCTTCCTTTCCACCTTTCAAGCGGGAAAGGAAGACTCCCGTTTTCTATGCGTCACTTTCTCATACCTGACTGCTGTACCAAGGCTGTCTACGCAGTTGGGCCTGTTGTCGGAGCTGTTTGAGGAAGGGTCATCGGCCCCGGTACCTCATCAGGCTCAGTTTGAGGTAAAGGCTGGTGAATGTCAGGTTCCGGTCTGGGCAAAGGATCTGGTGATGGTAACGGCTCAGGAGCTGGTTCTGGTAAGGGCTCGTGGGCGGGTTCAGGTAACGGTTCGGGTGCAGGTTGAGGCAATGGTTCAGGGTCAGGTACAGGTGAGGGAGTAGGTGATGGTTGGGGAAGTGGCTCAGGAGCTGGTTGTATTTCCATGAATCCTTCTTTTTTTGTCCCTTGCGATCTTGTACGTTTCCGACGCCAGCGCACGAAAAAGACTATCCCCAATACGACAAGGATAATTATCGCCGCACCAATCCAACTGGTAGTACGAGCGAGCTTCTCTACCTGCGCGAAGTCATCATGGAAAAACCATCCTGCTAGATAGCCAAGTGTTCCATAAAAGATGGCCCACACAATGCCGCCAGCAGCATTGTAAATGAGGAAGGTGCGCCAGGGCATCTGGTTGACACCTGCCAGGAAGGCGGACCAAGTGCGCAAGATGGCAATGAAACGGCCAAAGAAGACGGTTTTATTCCCATATTTCTGGAAAAACTTTTCGGCTCGATCAAGATGGTGTGGTTTCAGGAACAGGTAGCGACCAAAGCGTTCAACGAAGGCCCGTCCACCTGTGCGCCCTACATAATAACCAATATTATCGCCAGCGATGGCACCCAAGGCGGCACAGGTAATGATCAGCGGTAATTTTAACTGGTGATCGATAGCCGCATAAAAGGAGGCCAGCAGGAGCATCGTTTCGCCGGGGAAGGGTATACCTGAACTTTCGATCATAATAAACAAGGTGACAGCTGGATACCCTAGCACTTCTAGGGCATTCTGGAGCGTCTCTAGCGATATAAGTGCAGCTAGCGGTTCGGGTAGTAGACGCAGATATCCTATGTGTAAGAGTAGTAGCCAATGCATCATGTCACCTCTTTAAGCCTGATAGGTTACCTTGTCGTTGTCACGTTCTCAACTAAAGCACACTGTCTATGTCTATTATTCTGCATTACAAACAAGAGCAATACCAGTACTGGTATACCTATCATACATGACCAGGCAACCGCATTCCAGTGACCAAGAGGTAGCACATCATGGAAAAGGTAGACAATCAAGGATGTGGCAGAAAATGTGAAGGCAAACGCGGCCCATGCTTGTCCTCTTCTATCAGTAAGGGTAGGGATAGAGATAACGGCAAGGGCTAGCAGCCAGGTTACATACCAGGGGAAGAACCACGGTGTGACGATCAGCAATATACCTAAAGTCAGAAGTGAGGCAAGAATCAAGGTCCGTGTTGTGGGAACGCGCCATAGCCAGATCGCACCTATTACCATAGTACAGGCTAGCGCAAGCGCATTGATGGCGTTCCAGGTGCTATGTTGGCTGAGAAGATACACAGGTAGATAAGCCCACGAGTCGCGTGAGGGCAAGCCATGTACCTGAATCCATTCATAGGTGAAACGCAGAACGGAATTTTCCGAAAAATAGGCAGAGGGCGGCGAAGAAAAACTGGCTACGATATCATGAAAACTGTGTCCCATCCAGAAAGGCGCATAGAAAGCAAGAGCGAGTATACCGCTTACAACACCTGCATGCAACAGTTTGAGCAACGCAGGTTGCCAATTTACCCATCCCTTTGGTGCGTTGAGGAGCTTATCAGATGCCTCCTTATAGAGTGTATGTCGTACCAGCAATACGAGTACAAAGGCGATCAGTGGAGCAGCTGTGAATTTGATAAGCACAGCCAGCGTAAAAACAATTACCGGCAGGAGATAGTCCAAAAGATGTTTAAAGCCATTATGTTCTGCACGTAGACAGAGGAGTATCCCCAGCAGGATAAAGGTGATCATCAGCACATCGTTGTGCCCACCCATACTACTTTCCATGAGTGCCAGAGGATTCCACGCATAGAGCAATGTACCTAGGGCGACAGTACGAGGTTGGTACTCCATCTTCTTTAAAATTGTCGCAATCAGCCAGACATTGACCAGATGAGCGACCAGCGCAAACAGGCGGAAAGCTAGCACATAGGCCAGAGGAGAGGTGCCTATCAGCAGCGTCCAGAAAGAGCAGACAAGCAACCAGAGAGGACCATAAGCCGAGGTTGCATTTTTCCAGTCATCATAGCTGTTCAGTGGGTCTTGTGGAAAGGCCGAAAGGGTGACAAAATACGGATTTGACTGATGGGCAGTGATAGTACGACCATAGCCAACATAGACAAAGATATCCCGCGAGAGCATCGCCGGTATAAGTACGTAGATCAGCCCCATCACAATTGTAGCCGCCCAGATAATACGCATTATGGGTTGGTAGTCACTATCAGCCAGTTGCCGATGAATAAACCATGCACTTAGTGCATATATTCCGAACGCTAGAGCCATGAGCAACACGAACTCAATCGCACCAGTGGTATACATCGATCCCCAGGCGTTTTGGGCGAGGTGCAGATCAACGGGCAACCATGCTCCCCATACTAATAACACTTTGTTGGTTAGCAAGCCTTGGAAAAGCGACTTGCCAGCCATGTGCAGAAGAGCACTGGCACTCACGACTATACACGCGATTAAGCCCACGGCCGCTAGCCCAAGAGGGAGTATAGGTTTGACAGTCACCTGTACCTGAACAGATGCATTTTCAGCAACGGGCGTTGTTGGTGCTGCTATATTTTGTTTACTCATGACCCTCTTTTTCTAAACCATCCACTTGTTCATCATGAAAAGGATACTCAGCATTGCAAGTAAGGTGGGAAATACAATCAGAATGGCCTGATGCAAGCGTGGATGTTTCACCCCCAGCATGCCTAGCGTGATGAAGGCCGGGAACATTTCCAATACAAAGCGTTGGTTTGAGAGCAATACGTCCGTCTTGTCCGTGCCGGGGCTGAGCAAAATATACAACAGCAAGACCCCTACCCAGACGCTATAGCTGAGGCGTAACTTATTGCGACCCAGGACTGCCAGGACAATAAAGCCTAGTGTTGCACTCAAATCCAGAATGATATGAGCCTCGTTGAACGAACCAAAAGGTTGGTACCAAAAGAGATCAGATATTGCTTGTAATATGCCTACCCAGGGAAATGTTGTATGGCGTCCCCAATGGCTTTGTACATCCACAAAAGCCAGCGGATTACCAACCAGATGCCAGCAGTAAAGGCCGTAAAGAGCCGTGGCTAATGGCATCAAGAGAATCGGCATGATACTAAGCATCAGCTTCCAGCGTGTCGCCACCACACTCTCACGTGATACCCATAGCTCAATAATATAAGGTATCACCAGTAAAACGCCTGCCGAACGAGTGAGTGCAGCAAGAAAGCCCAGTAGACCCGCCAGCCACCATTTTTGTCGTCGCATCGCCAGCAATGCACCTGCCGTCAACAAGATGAACAACGACTCGTTATAGGCTGCGAAGAAATAGAACGCCGTTGGAAAGATACACAGGTAGAGTAACGTGCGCCGTGCTACCTGCTCTCCACTTATCTCGGTAGCCATCTGATAAATGATGAACATGGCTCCCAGTAATGCCGCATTACTGATGAGCGTACCAATAATTAAATAGCCTCGACCGCCTAGGAGGTGTGCTATCACCTTAATCATAAAGGGAAAGAGTGGGAAGAAGGCTACGTCGTAGGGCAGTTGATTGTAGCCATATCTCGCAATACGGATGTAGTTCGCAGCATCCCAATTTGCCCATGTACTGAAAAAGGCTGTTGTATTAACGGGTGTACTTGAATATTTGGGCGCGGTAAGCAAAATATAGCCAAAATACGTCACCATCATCAAGATGAGGCGCGAGCCGGTAAACAGCCAGAGAATATCACGAGTGGGAGCACGTTTCATAATTTACAACACCTGCCAGACTGAATCACTTGTAGCGATAGTATTACCAAAAATTGTAAGCAAATGAAGCTTCGTGTTAACTTGCATCTGTGCCAGCATCTGAGCCATTATATCAGGACTTTCATATTGTAAATACCATTGTGGATGTACCACCACATACTTTACATGGTATTTTTCCAATATGGCGACGCTGGCTGTTGATGGAAATTTGAGCAACAAGGCTGAGATAGTAGTTGTTACATTAGGTCGGTAACCACTCCAACCATTCACAATAGGATGATTGTGGTAGAGCGCATAGTAGTCATACCACGCCTCGTCCTTCTGTGTAAAATTCTCATCCAGATGGGCCATTGGCAGTTCTACTACCGGCTGCTTATCATCATGAGCTGCAAGCCACTGATAGACCGCTGGAATGGCGTTCCCCGTTGGCACATGTGTTACCGGTGGATGAGAGGGTAGTGCCTCTAAGAGTAAGACGAATGGCAGCACGATAAGGATACCTTGTGCCACAAAATTCTTGATTCTAGAGCGACGCGTACTTTTGTGTCCCTGCTCATCTTTTATCCTCTGCCATCGTGTTGCTAGCATTTCTTGTGCCCATGCCACGCTATAAGCAGACAAAAGTGCCAGTACCAGTAGTAATACGCCCATCAGGCGAGCTGGGACGCGCACGCCTTTGAAACCCGGTAAAACATAGTAAGCCAGCAACCATGGCATGGGTATTGCCGGTGCAAATGGATGGGTATAAGGATCGGTGGATATGCGTACCGTACCATGAGGGGCCGAATATTGCAGGAAGGGACCAAAGGCAAAGAGGAGTACGATCAGTCCTGTCCAGGTAAAGGCTCGCAAGGACACATTGTGCTTGCGAAATGCCAGTACAAGGCCAAACACGGTAAGCATGATAATCGCCCACCCAATGAAGAGGAAGTGTTCACCATCGAGAGGTAGCTTGACACCATTGTAGTAGTACACCCCATACAACGTATTAAAAGGTGCTGTAAACAAAAAATCCCGTATAAAGGCAGAATAGCTGGCAGACTCAGTAGCTGAGCGTACAAAGCCATTGTGCAGTGAGACAAGGTATGGTCTCATCAAAATGAAGAGAATGATCCCCACTCCCAACAAAACCGCGCAAGGTTTGATAGCCTGCCGTGCAAGCTGTTTGACATACGTCCCTCTCTGCTCACGTAGCTGCACTACAACACGTTTGCTATAGCGTATGAGCAGATAGGCTAACAACGTATAGGTCAGGAAGATCGCATAGTAGATGCTGCTTAAGAGCTGCAATAGATAGAATAGCGCGAAAAGAATCCAATGGCGCCATTTACTATCTTGCAATGAGCGATCCAAGTACAAGAAGGCTAATGGTATCCATTCACCTGCTACAATGTGAATATGATCGATCTGGGCAACACGATAAGGAGCAAAAGCATAGACGAGGGCGGCAATAAACGCTGCAAAACGCTTACCAGTATAGTAGCGTGCCGCAATATACATATTTGTGCCACACAGCAGAAAAGTGAGATAGAACGTCACATTATAAGCTAGAACAGGATTGTGGGTGAGCAAATAGAGCGGCGCAAAAAAAAGAACCTCACCTAACAGATTCTCAGAATAAGAGAGCGTCAGTGAATTGGGGTAGAGCAACTGTCCCTGCCACAATTGGCTGGGGTGATGCAGCAAAGTATTCGTATCCCATCTCATTGTCCAGATATTCAGCAGTGGGTCCCACCACATACCCAGAACTTCACCTGTAATATTGGGCGTGTAAAGCCAGGCCATGCCAATCACAAGTAATACCAGTGTAAAAATATACAGAGCATCATGCCAGTTCCATGTATGGGAGCGGCTAACAGCGGCAAGGGTTACTTTTTCTGGCTTAGCTTTGACTTCTGTTTGTGCGTTTATGCTTGCTGCCGACTGGACGACAACGGGTTTACTATGATCAGTGCTCATTATCCTGTGAAAAGCCTCTCTTAATGAGATTATAGCAAGTGAATCGCTAAAAATAAAACAGAGCAGTACTATATCTCTTTGATGTAGAGCGCCTCAAGATAGTCGAACATAACTTGTAGCCGCCATTGAATAAAACGAATGACAAAGGCCACTCAGTCACAGATAGTAGTATTTGGCATGCAAGCACGAAAAAAGGGGGCAAAAGTGTGAGCTTTTGCCCCCAGCTCTTTTTGAGGATAGCTTCGTGAGTAGAGCTTCATTCTTTCAGCAGTGCTAGTAAATGTTCCTCAATAGTTTGAGCTGTTGGGTAAAAGGCTGTCTCCTCCGGTGCGTCATATGGCGCAGGTGGCGCTGGTAGCGCAGAGACAAAGATAGGCGTAGCATCCAGATCATAGAAGCAGTTCTGTACAATCCATGAGTGTAGATGACGACCGAAGCTCGTTAGGTCTAGCTCTTCTGTAACCACCATAACACGGTTGGCTTCACGCACCGCTGCTGTTACAGCCTCCTTGTCAAATGGCTCAAGCGTGCGTAAGTCAACGATCTCAATTGCGCTCCCCTCCTGATGTACTACATCAGCCGCTGCCGTACACGCCTCTAGCACCATCGTACCCCAACAGATGATGGCGACGCTGCTCGGTCCCTCACCGATACGTATACGGCGTGCTTTGGATAAAGGTAAGGTATAGTATCCCTCAGGAACATTCCACAGTTCGGCCATGGCAGCAATAAGATTGCCATCACTATCTTTCGGTGGTTCAGAACGGTAGAGACGTCCCCGTTCCAGGAACGCTACCGGTGATTGTGATCGTGCCGATTCAAGCATCAGACCTTTTGCATCAAAAGGTGTTGAAGGGCAGACAGTAATCATACCAGGTATAGTTGTAAACCACTGCTCGCCAGTATTGGAGTGACCATAGGCACCGCCACCAATCGTGCTACTGGAAATGGGTCCACCACCACCACTCCCAGACTTAGTACGCAGCAAGAGTGGCACATTCCAATCGCCATAGCTTTGATAGAGTACTCGTGCTGCCAGACGCAGCGTCTGTGCGCCAGACTGATGATAGTCAACGAACTGAATTTCAGCGCAGCGAGCACTGCCATCGATCATCCCTGCCCCGGCAGCAATACCTACAATCAGTTGTTCATTAAGAGGACTACTAATAGCACACCCAGGAAATTTAGTAACTAATGCTGCTGTTGCACCAAAGACACCGCCTTTGGGACTACCCACGTCCTGTCCATAGACGAAGAAGTAGGGGTCGCGCTCGGCTAACTGAGCCAGTGCATCGTTAATCGCTCCCAGCATCGTCGTTGTCTTTTTCTCTCCTCGTGGCATATTTTCCTGCCACTCTGGTACTTCGATGACGTACTTCAGTACACGATCAGCAGTCGGCTCTGGCTCTTGTAAGACCTGCTTCTCAGCTTGATCTAGCTCAGCACGCACCTCTTTGCGGATGCGTTCAATATCATCTTCCTGCAAATGTCCGTTTTTGATGAGCCACCGCCCAAAGTTTTTCACCGGGTCTTTGGTGGCTGTTGTGTGTTCGATTTCCTCTTTGGTGCGATAGGATTTGATATCGGTGCTGCTCGAATGCGCATCGAGCAAGCCCATACGCAGATGCATCAGGACAGGTCCCTGCCCTGAGCGAATATGTTCCGCAAACCGTGCCGTTGCTTCATACATTGCTATCGCGTCGGTTCCATCAACCTCTTCGGCATAAATGTTTGCACACTTTGCCCATTCGACCAGTGAGCCGCTCCACTGAGCATATTGCGCCCTGCACACATCGGCCCAGTCGTACGCGAATATGCCTCGCGTAATGGCCCATAAACATCGCCTGTACGTTGCAACCACGCTGCCAGATCACGATAATAGAGCGAGAGCCAGTCTGTTTCATCAAGTGCCGCTACTGCCGCAGCCATACCTTCATGTCCAGCACACCCAATATAAAAAGGAAATTTACCTTGTGTCTTACGAGTTTTCAAAAGATCGTTCGTCATACGCGCCGTGACCATCGTGCGGTAAAGCGCAAGTACATCCAGAGGTTGGACTTTTAAAGTGGTCTCTCTCATGTGGATATTAAGTGTCATTCTGCCTCCTAGAAGTCGCCGTTGACATTTCGGGCTGAATTATCTCTATTTGCGACTATTATAGAATCCATTACTCGGAAAAGCAATGCTGATCCCAGCTTTAAGACCTCATCATATTTCTTTCCCTAGTACAAACATGCTATAATGCAGCCAATATACACATCTGTGTAGTAACTATTAACCTCCGCTAGCTTAGCAAGGGAGAGCATTTCCAATGGGAAACCTGATCCTGAACTCGCTTGAAATTCGTAACTTTCGTGGCTTCCGCCATCTACAAATAGAACGTTTGGGGCGGGTGAATCTGATTGTGGGGAAAAACTAGGCAGGAAAAGCCAACCAGACCTGGACAGTGCCATCACCACTGGCCGAGGCGATGCGTTTCCCATCCGGCGCCCATGAGACGGTAAATATCAAATCCGGACCCCCAGTTAATCCATAGTACGTGAGCAGGAGTGTCCCTCTGGTAATATCCCACACTTGTACCCCTTGATCACTTGTGAATGCAAAGTATTGGCTGTTGGGTGCCCATGCAAGTCCCGCCGTTGAGTATTGATCGCCCGCCTGGGAGGTGAACAGGACATTTCCTGTCGTAGCATCCCACACCTGGACTATTCCCCCTTCAGAGGAAACAATCTGCTTGCCATTCGGTGCCCAGGCGATATTCTGCACTCCTCGCAGGTGGCTCAGAGGTGGAAAGAGGATTGTCCCTTTCACCGCATCCCAGATCTGTACCTGACCATACTTGTCTACCACTGCCACTCGTCGGTTATCTGGTGACCAGACAGCGATATCTACTTCCATCTTTGGCTTCTTCGATTGTGCCAGGGTGTCCCCTGTTGTCGCATCCCAGACCTCTATCGTTCCACTCCCGCCCATCAGGGCAATATTTTTGCCACCTGACAACCAGCTCACACCTGCTATACCTTGACCCTGCTTTGCAAAGAATAGCAGGGGCGTACCTTTAGCCACATCCCATATCAAGACGGTCCCGTCATCACTTGCAGAAAGCATCTGCTTGCCATTGGGTGACCAAGCTAGACTCGTGATAGTACTCCCTTTTGGATGCCCCTTATATGTGACGATAGTGGTCCCTGTAGCCACATCTAAAATCTGCACCGTTCCCTTAGCACGGGCTGAGGCGATCCTGTTGCCATCGGGTGACCAGATTGCACTTGAGAAATTGTTCTGGTAGGTGATCAACGTGTTGCCCACAAAGCTATCCCAGATCTGGATGGTCTGATCGTCCGCAGCTGAGACAACGTGTTCACCATCGGGTGACCAGGCAACAGCATTCACTGTCCCAACATGCCCTTCACAGGACAGAATGAAATACGCAAGAGAGCTACCTTCTCCTCCTGACAATGCAAGATCACTTCCTAATCTCACGTGCCCCTCTCCGAAGGATGGGAGAGCAGTAGTGGTGTTGGCTGAGGGGAACGCGGCCCAGATATAGATCGTCCCATCAGCCTGCCCTGTCGCAAAGTGTTTGCCATTGGGTGACCAGCCCACATGCATTATGTCAGTGTTCATGTCTTGATAGAGGAAGAGGAGCGTGCCTGTCGAGGCCTCCCACACAGACAGGGTCCTTCTCGCCGAGGCAAGATACCTCCCATTAGGCGACCAGACGATGGTGATAGTATTGCCATGGCTCTCATCGACTTGAAATGTGCTAATCAGAGCGGCTGAGGAGGCATCCAACACCCGCACAATCCCTTTCACGCTTGCTGATGCAAGCCGTTTGCCATCGGATGACCAAGCAAGCGCAACCACACTATCGATATGACCTCGGTAGATGTGGATAAGAGTCCCTGTCGAGGCATTCCATATTTGGACAGTTTTATCCGCTCCTGCTGAGGCAACCTGATTGCCATCTGGCGACCAAACGATGGCAAAGACAGGGCCAGTATGGCCTCGATAGGTGAGAACAGAGACGCCGGTGGAGGCATTCCATATCTGGGCTGTGCCATCTTCGCTTACTGAAGCGATGTAGTTTCCATCAGCTGACCATGCCAGATCAGTCACGGCCTTTCTGTGCTTCCGATAGGTGAAAAGCGGAGTATCGGGAGAAGTACTTGCTTTACTGGTCGCAGACCAAAGCTGAACTGTCCCATCAGCATTGGCTGAGGCAACGATTTTGCCGTTGGGTGACCATGCCACGCTATCTACTACGCTGTCCGCACGATGTAGGAGAACAGGAACGCTCATTGTGGCCTGAGGACTATAGGCATAGAAGACAGTTGGCCCTGAATCGGAGGAAAGCAACGCTGCTGTCCCTGTGCGGGAACGTCTTAATACCAGACTTCCTGCCACGACCAGACCGCCTCCTGCCACAATCAGGCTGAACAAACCAACTAACATATGGCGGCGTGAGAGCTGAAGGAGGGTATGCCAGAAGAAGTCACCAATGCCCCCAATCCCAAAACTACAACACCCAGGAGCGAGAGTCCATACCCTGGAGGCAGGGCAGACCACCAAGCATATCCTTTGACGAGATTTCGCATGAGCGTAAGCACCAGGAAGAGTGCTACAGCCAGGAAACCGGAGTAGAGGACCGCATGCCAGGGAGTAAAGAAGGTGTCTATGATCGTAAAGTAATTGTGTGCCCACCCATCTATGTACACACCGCCCAGAAGCCAGCTACAGAGGAGAATCATGACCCAATCAAAGCGAGCACTACCAACTCTTGGTTCGAGGACTGGCACTGGTTCCACTTGGTCTTCCTGCAGATTTGTGGTCATCTTTCCGTCTCCCGGCGTCGCTTCAAGAGAGCAATTGACATGAGCTAGATCTCTTGCAAGTGTTGATCCTCTACGGTGCTTGTGCGCTGAGCGCGTATCACGGCTTCTGGTCGATTCAGTAATGCATCCTCGATACGCTGTCGATGCTTAGGTAGCGTATTGGCAGGTAAAGCCGAGGGAAGAAAATAGCGGCACTCGCGGGACTCTTCCGTCTCACAAAGCGTGCCGCCGATCACAGCACAACGAAACGTTAATACAACTTCCTGCTTTTGGGGTTTAGAGTAGACTCCCACCAGTCGTTCCACTTTCACTTCCAATCCGGTTTCTTCACGTACCTCACGTATCATAGCTTCATCAACCGTTTCTCCAACTTCCATCCCACCACCCGGCAGATTCCACCAATCAATGTCACGGCGATGTGCCAGTAGGACATGCTCCCCATCAAATACCAATGCATAAACGCCTATACGGAATCCCCTGGAACCAAGTATTCCTGATACATCCAGGCTCTCTGCCATCTTATACTCCCCTCAATATACAGCCTGTGGTACCCCTTTTGAGAGTCAGGCAATCGTGATTGCTAGAAGAACTTACTTGTCATAATTTATAGACGAAATAAGCAGTATCATGTAAAACCAGTTGTGCCAGCATGTATGCCTCCTCTTCATCAAGCTCATCAGCATCGATCATCTCTTCCAAAACCTGTTCCAGAATACTCCTCCCACGCAATGCACCAGCCCAGTGCATTTCGGGTAGATAAATGCCATCCGTGCTGAACATCAGCTTGCTCGCTGGAGCCACACTCAATGCGTGCCTTGTAAACGCGAGCATTTCTAGTTTATCAACAAAAGGGATAGTATAGGACAGGTCAAAATAGACGTGAGGATAGACTGCCGCCAGATAGGCACCAAGTTGGGTGTAGGGATAGCTTTCGTGCAGCAGTACTATAGGCATCGTTGCATATTCTTTGCGTTCCAGCACGTTGCGCAAGTGCAGGGGATTACCCAGGCGCATATCTGTATCACTATCCCCATAGCCCGTATGAAACTGGATGGGCAAACCCTGCTCGGCGGCCAGTTGAAAAGCAACATGCAACAAATAATCAAGCAAGGGCTTATGGGCAATACGTAGTTGGCCTCTGGCAAGGGCCTCATCGCGTGCTTCGACAAAGGAAGACACAGCCTCATCTTTGCTCCATTCTGCAATGTCTAAGCCGGTACGGTAGGCTACGATACTTTTTAGAGCGCAATAGCCAAGTTCACGTGCATGGCCCACCTGTGCCTCATAGTGCTCAAGCACGCTATCGAAGTCGTCATACGCGAAAACAAGCTCCTGCATGAGCGTTTCTAAACGCAACATCTTGACCGTGCGGCAATGCCCCAGTTGCCCCATACGCTCTGGTGTATAGCACTCGCTACCCGGGGGGTATGCTGGATCAAGGACGAGCGTATCAATATTTGCCGCTCGTAAGAGATGTTCCAGCAGAGCGTCAGAACCCAGGCGGTTACGTGTCGCCAGAATATCTTCCTCGTTGCGTTCACAGCCATATACTGTGGCCATCTGGTGGAGCAGCCACAGGTAATAGATGCTATGAGGGACATGCACTTCAGCAAAGCTCGGATCGCCCGCTTCGGTGCAGTAGCTGCGAAATTGCAGTACATCCATGTGCTGGTTCAACAAAACTGGATGACAATGATTGTCTACAACGGGAATACTCGTTAAATCAAGCATACAAGCTCCTCACTCAACCAGAACTGTGCAAAATTTGGACATTTGTAGGGACGTGATTTATCGCGTCCAGGGAGTGGCCAGGCCCCACTACCCCTAGGACGCGATAAATCACGTCCCTATAGCCTTATCTAGGTGCTTATAGGGTAATGTAACTCTCACCCTCGTTCCTTTTCCGGGAACACCTTTACTCTCTATGGAGAGGTTGCCACTATGCTTGTTGACCAGTACATCCACAAGATATAATCCCAAACCCAGCCCTTGTATTTTGGCTTTCACAGCATTCTCAGCACGATAAAAGCGTTCTGTGATATGTGCCTGCTCTCTCTTCGGTATACCAATGCCCTGATCTGTTATGGTAAGTTCTATACCTTCACTTTTGTGCCGTAATGCTATGGTAATCTGTCCACCTTCGGGACTATATTTAACAGCATTGCTCAGCAGGTGTATCACGACCTGCTCTAAACGCCTTTCGTCTCCCTGCACGCTTACCGGAGAGACATTGGTCGCCTCATCTCCGTTGACGGATATCTCCCCTCCATCAATAGAGAGGCGTAATGCATGATTTACCGTAAGAGGCGTATACTCTTTGATGGCTCGCCGAACTAAACGCAGCAAATCGACTTCTTGTGGGTAAAGTTCCAGGCGCTTCAGATCTATTCTACTAACTTCAACCAACGAGTTAATCAACACCTCAACTCTACGGGTTTGCTGCTCAATAGTCCGCAAGCTATGCAGGAGTTCATGGGTCTCCTGGGCATCATGCGCCGCCATATTCAATATTCGTGTCAGGCGGCGGTAGAGTATCTGAGTTTGACCCAGGATAGTAGTTAATGGATTTTTCAAATCATGGGCCACACGTACTAAAAAGTCTTCTTGTCGCTGAAGCTGACGGCGTAGCTGCTCTACCTCTTGTTGCCAGTCTTCTCTTGTCTCAAGAAACGCTGCCTTTTCAATTGACATACTGGCAAGGCGTGCCAGTGCTGTCAATAAGGCGACACTCCACTGGGGAAAATAACCACCTGCTCTGTCGAGCGGGCGGTGTCTCTCCACACCCAGCAGGCCCAAAACACGATTATTTACCTGTACCGGTGCATAGATAGCGGCCAACAAGTTGTGCGGGTTGCTATGTTCCGGAGATAGAGCAAAATTGACCGTGAATGTGCTACCTAAGCGTATAGCATGTACGTAAGCGGGTGATGGTTGCCCGATAGCATCCTGGGTAACATGTTCGATGGTTGCCAACTCAGTCTGTCGCTCTGTGTAGCTCTGTTCATCCAGGCCATAGAATGCCAGAGGAGTAATTTTACCTGTAGTATCGTGCAGACGAAAGGCAAGGCTAGTATCAACTAACTGTATTTGGGCAAGCAAGGCAGCCATGCGCCTGAGTATCTCATCAAAATCGTCAAGTGACTGCGTGTCAAAAATGGCTTCCGACAGGATGTCCAGGGCGATCTGCGCCTGTTTTTCTATCAGTGCATGCTCGCTGACATCTTGAGAGGTAATGATCACCCCGTGAAGAGATTGTGTTCCCGCTAGTAATGGCAAGGCATTTACCAGTAGTGTGCGTTGATCATTGACCTGAACAAGTTCATGAATGACTTGTTCGCCAGCTAATGCTCGCGCTACAGGTTCCTGCAAGGCCAGTACTTCAAGCTGTGACGGATCATCTATGTGCCAGTGCGTTAGAATGGCCTGATTATAGTACAGTAGCTCGCCTTGTGCATTGAGATAACACACACCCTCATTTAATACACTAAGCAACTGTCTGAAATCAGCCTCATAAAACTCTAACAAATTGACCTCCTTGCCGAGTACAATTTTGCATAACATTCTGAATTATACGCCATGTACTTAAAAGAACGATAGGGTCAGATATGCTTTTCCCCCTTTCACTCAGACTCTCTTGAATTCACACTGTTTCCAAGCTATACTTCGTACAGGCGTTCGTACATGTTAATAAGGAAAGCATCATGCTTGTTGCTTATGGTCCCAATGGTGTACCCGTTATCGCCGAGGAAACCCCTTTAGCACAGTTACAGCAGTGGTCACATGAACGAGCCTTGCACTGCCCCAACTGTCGGGGCATTGTACATCTGCGTGGTGGGCCTGATAGGCGTACCCAATTGCACTTTGCACACCAAAAAGGTGAATGTGTTTGGAGTACGGAAGGCGAATCGGTGCGGCATGCACGCGGCAAGATGGTACTCGCTCACTGGCTACGCCAACAATTTCCGCAAGCAACTGTCGCATTGGAAGAGCGTCTCCCCGAACCCAATCGTATCGCCGATATCTTTATCGTACACCTTTCGAGCGAGCGTTGGGCCGTTGAGTTCCAATGTGCTCCTCTCGATATCGATGAATGGCGACATCGCCATAATGCCTATCGCAACGCCCACATTCGAGATATCTGGATTATTGGCAATAACCGCCGCGAAAAGCAAGAAGCTTTTATTGAAGCCATCCTTGCTACGGCTCACGAAGTAATGTTTCTTGATCCGCTCGTCACTCCGCCGCGCATCTGGTTACGCTGGCCAGTTTCTCCTGAGACTCTACAATCCTGGCACAAGAGTGATGGCAACACCCTTTTCCTTGAAGGCTGGGTTGGTCGTCTTGGCTCTGGCGTCTCCTTGTCGGGCCAACTTCATGCTGTCCGCCTTGACAACGCTGGCATGCTCATTCATCCCATCCGTTCTACCCTCGAAGCACAGGCACAACTCCTTTCCGCTATGGGCCATGCAACGTCGGTAGATGAAACCCCTCTTTGCGCCTACTTACGCCATCAAGTAAGTGAGGAAGCTCTCTCCAGAGTTATTCTCCCGCTTCTGCATGCCTATCTACGTGATCCAGATTTGCTGCGACGCTATAACTATGGGCGCGGATCTGCCCATCAACCTCTCACCGAAGAAGACAAACAACGTATACACAAGGCCCAACAATGGCTAGCACGCTTAGCTCAACAAGGTTTCACCTCTTCACATTTGCACGAGCTTGCTAGAGAGATTCCCTTCATTGGTCCCTATAGCGCGTTCGTCAGTTATATAGAGATGTTACTTGCCCTGGCGTAATTGCTATTGGTGGAGCTGAAACTCATTGCTTTGCTTATACGTGTATCCTAAGTAATAGAACAAATGTAGTTCGGCAAAAGTGCTCTGCCTCATCTTGCTGAGCGTAAGGCACTCAAATAGGAAAGGATGTTGAAGAATGAATAGTTTCGTGAAGGGTGTCCTTGTTGGTGTTGGTATTGGTCTGGTTGTGGCTCCTATGCGTGGCGAAGAGATGCGCCGTCTCCTGGCAGAACGCTTCCAGGAACTCCTTGGTTATCTGCCGGAGAATGAGCAGATGAATCAATATATGCAGCAGGTTTCTGATCGCGTCTCCCAGGCCAGCAATAATCTGGGTGATTTAGCTCAGCAGGCCGCCAGCAAAGTCAAGGATACGAGTAGCAACTTAGGCGGTATGGCTCAACAAGCAGCGAGCAAAGTCAAAGATACCAGTAGCAGCTTGAGCGATATGGCTCAGCAAGCCGCCAGCAAAGTCAAAGATACTGGTAGCAGCTTGGGCGGTTTAGCTCAACAAGCCACCTCAACTGTGAAGCAAACCGCGAAAGTAACTGCTCAGGAAACTGCCGATATGGCGAAGCAGGGCGCAAAAGCAGGTGCACAGTCAGGAGCAGGTCTCACAGGCAAAGCCAGTGCCATGACAGGAACACCACCAGGAACAACCGCTACATCGACAGAGGCCCCATTCCCGTCGGCTTATCCTCAATATACCAACCCCGAAAACCATTAAATATACAAGGTGAGGGGTGTGCGTCGTATAGTAGTGGCAGGGCTTGCCCCTGCCATGTTATGCTTGCCCCTGCCATGTTATGCTTGCTCCTGCCATATTCTTGACCATCTGGGAAGCCCCTACTCCTCTATTGCTTTGCCACGATACGTTCAATTTTCAAATTCATGGCCGCCAATCGAGGCACAATGTTGCCATAACCTCGTTCCAGATAGTGAATACCCTCAATCGTCGTTGTTCCACGAGCGATAGCAGCTGCGATTACATAGGCCAAGCCTGCACGTAAATCCGGTATAGTAATAGAAGCGGTTGCGCTGAAAGGAGTTGGTCCCAGAATAATTGCGCTATGCTCATAGTTCTTATCGCGGTAACGGCAAGGCACCTCTCCCAGGCAATGCGTTGTTACCTGTGTCTTTGCTCCCAACTTATCTAAGGCCTTGAGATAGCCAAACCTATTTTCGTACACCGTCTCATGAATGATTGAGATGCCTTCTGCTTGCGTTAGCAAAATAGCGAACGGTTGTTGCCAGTCAGTTGAGAAACCCGGGTAGACGTCGGTTTCAATGACTGCCGAACGCAACTTATCCTTACGAAAGAAGCGCATACTCTCGACACCTTTTAACTCAACGCTTCCTCCTACCTTTTGAAAATAGGAGAGGAAGTTTCCGAGTGTATCTGGACGGATACCATGCACAGTGACATCCCCATTTGATGCACAGGCCAACGAGGCCCATGAGGCCGCCTCAATGCGGTCTCCCAGCACCTCCATATGGGTACCCATCAGTCGTTTAACCCCGTCAATACGAATCTCGCGTCCAGGTGAAGTGAAAATAACTGCACCCATGGAACGGAGCATAGTAATCAATTCAAAAACTTCTGGCTCAATAGCTGCATTAGAGATAACAGTGCGTCCTTCTGCTAGCACACTGAGGAACAGGCAGGTCTCCGTTGCTCCCACACTTGGATAGGGCAGATTAATATGCGTACCTCGAAATGGCCTGACACGATGCGCTGTATACCCTTTTTCTGTTTCGTCAACAATGCCACCGAATCTGCGAATAGCCTCTAGATGGAAATCAACCCCGCGTGTACCAATCTGACAACCGCCAACCACGGGAACTGAGACGGTATCAAAATGATGCAAAAGAGTACTCAGTAACAGAATAGGAGCGCGGTTGCTGCCAGAGTGAGGAACCGGCACATTGGAAGTATTCATGGTTGATGGATCGATATACAGAATATTATTGTCGGTACGCTTGACCGTAACGCCAATAGCTGTCAACATTTCGGCTGTGATATCTACATCTCCGATCGGCGGTACATTCGTCAATGTCGTTGGAGTTTCACTCAGCAGAGCGGCTACCATCGCCTTGATCACAAAATTTTTCGCACCCAGGCATTGAATCTCTCCCACAACCGGGTAACCACCCTCAATACGATATGCTAAACCAGTTTGAGCAGGCATATATGTTATTGCTTCCTTTTCCGAACATCGCTAATAATACTACTCTATATGGATATAAACGATTGTTCTGCGACGCTGTCACCCCAAAAAGGATTCCTGAGAGAAAATCATGCGTTTTCTCTCAGGAATCCTTTTTGGGGTGACAAATTGTTCGTTGTCTTAATATTTGTAGAAATGTTGGCGGGTCTCTTCTTCCGGCGATTTGTCCTTGAAGAAAGCCAATTCATTGTGTTTGACAGCAATGTAAGAGCGAGCCAGTAATGGCCCTAGGGCCTCCATCAGGACCTGATCATGCTCTAGTTCATCGACTGCCTCATCCAACGACGTTGGCAGGCGGCGAATACCGCGTTGCTCGCGCTCCTCATCGCTGTAGTTTCCTGGGTCGATCTCTTGTGGCTCACCAGGATCAATCGAGTTGCGAATACCATCCAGCCCTGCAACAATCAGTCCACCTATGGCCAGATAGGGGTTGCCGCTATGGTCAGCACACTTGAGTTCCAAGTTAATCGACTTGGCCTCACGTCCCCAAAAAGTCGAAGGTATGCGGATGGCACCTTCGCGATTGTCAAAACCATATGCTTCATAGGCCGAACTCCAGAAATGCGGCAGCAAGCGGCGATAGGAGTTGGGACTGCCACAGGTCAATGCCATCAGTCCGCGAATATGTTTCAGCACTCCGCCGATGAAATACTTGCCTAACTGGCTCAGCTCTCCACGTTCGTTGGCAGCATAGAACAGGTTCTGTCCAGGATGCTCACTCTTTTTTGTTCCCCACAGGCTAAGGTGAATATGTGCTCCACTCCCTGCCTGATCGAGGAACGGCTTTGGTGCAAAAGTAGCGAGCAAGCCGAAGTTTCGCGCTACTCCACGTGCCGTTTCGCGCACCAGACACACATTATCTGCTGCACGCAATACATCGGAGTGGCGAATCGAGAGTTCTTGCTGTGCCGGGCCAAGCTCCGTATGGAACAATTCAATCGAAACACCCTGGGCTTCCAAAGCCGCCAAAATAGCGTCAATCACCTCTGCCTCATCATCAAGCCCTCTGCTGCTATAGCACAAGCTATTGTCTGCCGGTACATACTTACCCCCCTCTTCACGAGCCAAATAAAACTCGTGCTCAACCGCTACCTCGGCACGCATCCCCTGTTCGGCTAAGCTTGCCACCATCTTCTTGAGAAATGTGCGTGGGCATGCTTCCCATGGTTGCCCATCGAGGCGGATCATATCGCACATCATGTTGCCCGTATTTGGCACATACGGCAGCGTCACAAACGTCTGCGGATCGGGAATCAGACGAAACTCACCCACCGGCCCCATACCCTCGACCGGAGCCAGCGACTCCACACTTGTAAAAGCCTGCATCGCCAGTGTTTGACCAATACCTTCGGTCATACGTGTAGCCAGTTTAGAAGCATGCGTGGCCTTACCACGAATAATACCTCCATTGTCACAATAAAGGAAGCGAACGAGCCGTAGGTTAGCATTGTGTGCTTGCTGCACGACATCCTGGACATTCATCAGTGTGTATACTCCTCTGTTTGTTGTTAAGTTCTGCATGGAAATTGAGAAAATGCTGATCGTGGGTAGTATAGCAAAGTGTGTAATAGGACACAAGAAAATCTGCTCAATTGGGTATGCGTAGGATTTTTGCAGGAAGCCCGCGAAGCACGGTAGGGGCGGCATTGATGACGCCAGTCTGCTTGCAGACTGGCGTCATCAATGCCGCCCCTACCATGGCTCATGGAAGAGAGCGCCTGCCACTATGCGAAAATCTTACGCGCACCCTGCTCAATTTGTGATGCACAAAATTTCATGAGCCAACTAGCAAAAAACGGGTGGAACTGCAAAGGTTCCACCCGTTTTTTGCTAGTTGACTTTATTTCCCCATGCATTCATGGGCAAACATCCTCAGCGACTCCAAATCCTTAGAATCCGGCAGAAATATGATCAGTTCCTGTGCTCCCGCCTCCTCAATTTCCGCTATGCGCTGACGAATGGCTTCAGGTGTACCAACCAACGCCTGTTCACGAATGCGACCTGAAGGGATATTGCGTCCAAATGGTTGTGCCTTTGCCATAGCTTCTTCGTCCGTCTTCGCAATCGCACAATTGAAAAGTACCGTGCGCTTAATGCTATTGTAGTCCCGCCCAATGTTCTCGCAGTGCTGCTTTATCACTGCAAATTTATGCTCAAGTCCAGCCTTATCAAGATGGCCGATATTGCAAGCATCCCCATACTGGGCCACCAGTTTAAGCGTGACTTTTTCGCCACCACCACCGATGAGCAAGGGAATATGCGGTTTCTGCACTCCCTTGGGCTGGTTGATCGCTCCATTGACATGATGGTACTTTCCCTCAAATACCGCTTCATCCTCACTCCACATTCTCAGGATGATCTCCACAGCATCTCTTAGCTGGCGTAAACGAGTGGGCCCATCAGGGAAGTCATAACCGTATGCCTTAAATTCTGGCTCGTGCCAGCCAGCTCCAATGCCAAAATCCAGCCGTCCATGCGAAAGCGTATCCACGGTCGAGGCCATTTTTGCCAGTAGTGCCGGATTGCGGTAGCCATTACACGTCACCATCTGTCCAATGCGTACCCGCTTCGTATCTCGTGCCAGAGCTGCCGTACTCGTCCAGCACTCAAATGTCACCTCCTGCGTCGGTTTGGGAACCGTGTGAAAGTGATCAAATAACCAGATCGAATCAAATCCCAGTTCTTCTGCCTCCAGGGCTACCCGCGTCATCGTCTCGTATGCCTCAACCGGATCGCTAATGCCAACTAGGTCCATCCTCCATCCCTGCGGAACCAGCACCCCAAATTGTAATGCCATATGCATAAACTCACTTTCTGTGTATTGAATGACAAGAGACTATTTTTTCCCTTATTAAGGTACACGAGCGAGTAAGGGGGTTCAGTTGAAACTGACGGTTTCTCTCAGAAACTTTGTCGATAGGAAACAAAATTCCTGTTTCTTAGCCTTGTATATCAGCTTACGCAATATCACCCCAATTCCTCAAAATATGAGGTCCCTGATAAAGGAGCACCAGATACTGGATGAGGTTGGCGAGAAAGTCCGGTTCACTATGCAAGCGTTGGGTGAGGAACGAGACGTATTTGGGCTGATTCATGCTGAAGATAGCAGGTGACAACGGGAACCCTGTCTGGGAGACAGGTAGAGCCACAAGAACCCTACCCTACGCGATATGCCAATCGTTTCATTTTCCCTAACTGGCCGTAAATGTCAGTGCGACTGTCGTATAGGCAGGAACTGGTACAGCTGCTTCATAACCCGTACTGCCTGCATAAAGGCTAACCGGCTGTGACACAATTGGACTTGAGGGATGCTGAGCATATTGCAGCGTAAACATCGTTGCCGAACTACTACTGCTATGGCCCGCATTCTGGGCCATCACATTCATCCCAGTGTAAGTGGTTGAAGTCGTATTGACGATGACGATACAGTCATTGGTACTCGTGTAAAATCCTGTGACGAAGATGCCGGAATGACTTGAGGATACCGTGTTGGCAACATAGCCCCCGTTGGTTATGTTGAGGTAATTTGAGCCACCAAAGAGCTCGTAGGTATAGTATTGCGGATAGGGGACAATGGTGCCATTGGTTGAACAATCCATCTGGGCATCGATAACTCCAAACATACAAATATTTCCTCCTGGAATATTCCAGGTATAGAAGGCTAGCCCTGCCGGCACTGAACTGGCGTGTCCAAAGGATGTGCTGGTATCGTTGACCGTATTGAGTACATCGGCGAGAAACAAGGCATTATTTAATGGTGCAAGCGTGGGATCGTTGCGGCAAATGTTGGGCACACAGGAATTCATATTATATTCATCAAGATAAATGGGTGTCGTAGCTGCATTGGATTGTTTCCCCGCGTGAACAGCTCTGGCGACCTGTTCATATTCTGCAGTTATGCCCAATACCGGGTCTTGCGCGTTAGAAATCAGCGATGTACTACCGCCACTAAAGCTTGTCCCGTACAGATATCGCTGATACGTCACAAAATCAATATATGGGTAGATGGTTGGGTCGTCTAGCAAGCCAGGAAACCAGATAGAAAGCTGTTGCTGCAGTGCATAGGCCAGAGCAGGCCCACCTATTTCGATGGACGTGCCATCTCTACTTGCTTGCTGCCTCATCTGGGGAGCGGCAGCGGCAAAAATAGCCTTATATTGGGCTAGCCGATCTTGCTGGGCATTAGGGTCTCCGTCGGGAACGCACATAAATTGAGCCTGATCTGGTTCATTCCAGATCTCATACATGGCATGAACTTGTGGGAAATTGTGATCGACATGGGCGACCATCAGTGCTGCCAGCTGGCCCCATGTCTGCGGCCCTTGATCCTGGCCGTTGACGAGATACATCGGCTTGATACGCGTCGCTTGAGCAGGCGGGCTATTCGTCAGACAGGGATTATGTTGTGGTGGATTCTGGTTCTGAGGCTGTAACCAGCTAGGAGTATACCCCAGAGTGATAATCGGTTGCAGATCATAGGCGACCACGTTCGCCATTTCCGCATCAAACTTTGTCCAACTTTGCTGTGAGGGATTGGTCAGGCTGGCAGCTGAGGGGAAAATGAGCGACATATAATCGTAGTCACCGACCTTCGCTAAACGGAAATTGGCCTGCGGAATAGCACTTCCATCATTATTGACCGCCGTTCCCATACCAATGCCTCCCACACCCAGAAACTGATAAGGAATGGGATAGGCTTGATTCTGTCGCGAACCGAAATCAGCACTTACATCTATTGGCCCTGTAATACCTTTCCCAATAACCACATTGCCAGATGTGCTCGTTCCATTAACCACATTGCCAGATGTGTTCGTTCCATTAACCACATTGCTAGATGAGCCTGTCTTATGTGGCTGTAACAGATATGATTGGCCCATCGATTGGGAGCTAATAAAAATGGCGTTCGATGGGGAAGATGGAGATGTCTTTTTCTGTAACAATTGTGTCTGATTAACGGTAAAAAGAATCGCAAGGAGCGCGACTGGTAGGCTCAGCAGGCTTAGAGCGTGACCCTTTTTCCCCACTCGAAAAGGCCATCGCCTGTGCTTACTCTTGTCCATACATATTACTTTCTCCGTCTACGGCATCTGTGGAACGCCAAGCAACATTGCGGGGTCTGGCACCCATAGTCCTCGTAAAAGCTGCTTGGTAGATTACTAGTTCACCCCTACTGGTAGAATCACCACCATGGCCGAAAACGGACATCTCCCCAAATAGTCCTGCCAATCACATATAGCCTGTCATTTCCTCTTTTTATTCTTCTTGCGCGACTGTTTCGCCATCTTATTTTTGGCTTTCTTCCGATCCCCTCCACTTCTGCGCGAAGTGTGTCGAGTATAAGCATTAGCAGAGACCGAAGGCGAGCTTCCTGCACTAATGCTCGATAGCACACTTTCGGCAACCGTCTGATTACGCCGTTCCTCAAGAGCCTCTTCCCTGGACATCAAGCCCAACTCGACCTGTAGCTCATACCAATCGCCCATAACAAATGTATCCACGCGATCAGCCGCGAAGGCACGTTCCATGAGCGGAGCCGCCTCTACGGCTTTCAGTTTAACTAAGCTCTCTATGACAGATGTAGTGACATCAATATCATCATCTTCATACGCTTTCAATTGCTCGGTGAGGACAGCGACAGACTCATCTCTGCTCTCAGGATGCATCTGCGCAATTTTTTCCAGACCACCAACTGCTGTAACGCGTGCCCAGGTGAGGTGAGTCGTATCAGCCATATACGCGGCCAGTGCGGGAATAGCTGCTGGTCCAATTCTTCCGTAAACTTCTGGCATTTCCTCCAGTACCCAATCGTCATCGTTCTCATCTACATCTTTCAGTAGAGAAAGTAACGGCTCTGTCGCCTCCTCGGCGTGTAGTGCTCCGAGCGTGCGCCACGCATGAATAGGAGCACACACTTCAAGCGTATCCAACTCGGCCCAGCGCAATTCCTCATCCGTCGCCATACGAATCAAATCAGGAATATGTTCCGGCCCAATACCCAATTCAAGATACTCCGGCCAAGCTTGTGGTTTCCCTCCATGCTCGTGAGCATCACCATATGTCAGCAACTTATCTACCGGCGGTGTATAGCTCTCTAAACCCATATCGATCTCCCTCAGACATTCTCTAAAGCGACTATTACTTTCCCATACCTACAGCACTATAAAACCTGTCAAAAAATCTGGCAAGTTTCCTCTCATCCAACAGCCCATTCGTCCGTACACTGCTGCACAAATCCAGCCCAAACGGCCCTACCTGCCGGATCGCCTCCTCAACATTCTCCGCGTTCAACCCACCGGCCAGAAAAATCGGCACCTCCACCGCCTCCCGAATCTTCCGACTAATCTCCCAATTATGCATCCGACCAGTCCCGCCCAACTCTTTCACTGCTAGCGACGGATTACCCGAATCCAGCAAAATGCCATGCACATACGGAGCCACCCCCACCGCCTCTTCAATCGACTCCTCATCCCTCACGTGAATCACCTGCACCAGCGCAATCCCCGGCAACGCCTCCCTCAACTTCTTATAGTCATCCACATGCAAACTATCACATATCTGTAACGTATTCGTCCGGCACCTCCTCTGTTGCTCAATAATCACCTCCGGGTCCTTCTGGCTAGTGAGGAGAAAAGAGGTTACCGCTGGAGGAATAGTCTTCGCAATCTCCGCAATCAAAGCCTCCTCTATGACACCTGGGCCGCTGGGCATCGCCGAGACAAGGCCGAGGGCTGAGGCCCCGTATGAGACGGCGAGCTGTGCTTCCCGTGTGTTACTGATGCAGCAAATTTTGACTCGTGGCTTGCGTGTGGGTTGCATGAAATTCACCTGTATCGTTACCAAGCTAGGATAGAGACATATTACTTATCTCTACCCGCCTACGCGCACCGCTCTTTGAGGCAGAGATTCACTGCCGATCTCCGAAATATATATAACTATGGCAGTAATGTTATCAAATCCACCATTTTCATTTGCCCTCTCAACAAGATGATAGATGCTCTCCTGAGGCCTCGATGACTCAACAATTCTTAGTATCTCATACTCACTTACTAATCTATGAAGGCCGTCTGTACAAAGTACAAGATAATCATTTTCCTCTAAATGCTCTTGAAAAAGGTCTATATTGACATCAACCTGAGCACCTAAATAACGAGTGCTGATATCACCTTGTGGGTGGATGCGAGCTTGATCTTCGCTCATTAATCCAGCTCGTACCTGTTCAGCTACCCAGGAATGATCTTTTGACAATGATTTTGTTTGGTGCTTACGTATAAGATAAGCACGACTGTTACCAACATTGGCAATATAAGCCATGTTACCACAAAGTACTGTTGCAACGGACGTCGTTCTCATTCCTCTCCTGAAGATGTTTTCTGTCGCACGTTGATAGATTAAAGCATTTGCACGTTTCATAGCATGAAGTAATGAGATAGCAACGTCATCACTACCATCCTGATAATACACATTGGGAATGGTATCTACAGCTATTTCACTTGCTACTTCCCCTGCCGCGTGCCTTTCACTCCCATCAGCCACAACGAACAATGCACCCTTTCGAGCCATCACTTGAACATATTTAGGGATGACGTAGGCGAAATTATCTTCGTTGTGTTCAAGTTCGCGACCAACGTCTGTTAGCTGTGCAACATCAAGACGAAGGTATCTGCCTTCATTTCTCTTGGGTCTTGTCTCTATTGCCACGGTAAAGGTTAAGACGCTAGCATAACGATCAGTCCGCTCTTTCGCCATCGCTTTCAGAACAGCCTGCTCAATATGAGTGGGCAAATCAGCATTAAGTTGTCTTGGTGCAGTTGGTATCTCCTGCATATGCTTGAACGCCATCGAAAAGAAATCAGGGACCGTAAAGGGTTGTCGTCCGGTAAAAAGCTCGTAGGCGATGCAACCTAACGCATATTGATCACTTTCTCTCCCGACCAGACCCTTAAACTGCTCCGGTGCCATGTAAGGTGGTGTACCGATGATGGTGGCTTGCTGGATAGTGAGTGTGCCGAGTACGGTGGCAATGCCGAAATCAGCCAGCACTATCTCACCTCTGGCATTGAACAGGATATTTTCGGGTTTGAGGTCACGGTGAATAATATGTTGCTCATGAGCGTGGTGGAGAGCTTCGCCAATTTGCGTAAGGATGCTGAGAGCTTCCTGTTCCGGTAGCGGTTTTCCTGTCTGACGTCGCAACCGATCTCGTAGAGAGCCGTTTGGGGCATACTCGGTCACCATGTAAGGAAAGCCTTCATGAAAACCGACGTCGATGATGGGCAAGATATGGGGGTGCTTGAGCCTTTCGAGCAGGAGGGCTTCCTGGATAAAGCTATCGCGTTCTTTTTGCGAGTTGAGAAGGACGCCATGCATAAGCTTGATTGCCACGATGCGGTTGGTGAGGATCGTATGTGCTCCCCGATAGACGCGGCCAAATGAGCCGCTAGCCAGTTCTTCGAGCAGGCGATAGTTGCCAATAGTATCCTGTATACTTGCCATCTTGCCCTACCTTGAAAGAGAGTTCCCACTGAGAACATCTTCATAAGGGGTGAGACATGAACCGCCCACATTGCGCATCCCCTAGCACAGTGGGTTCGGAAGCGTCGCCTCAGCCTCACGCTTCTGCAGAGCCTTCGATGCGCGTGCGCCAGTTCTTTCGGGTCCGTACCACCATGAAGCAAAATGAACCTCACCCTTCATAATCGAGCCTATCAAATATCCTTGAGCCCTACATCCCTACCCTCGGCCTATACTGCACCGCCTCCGCGACATGATTGGCCGCAATCAGCTCACTTCCCGCCAGATCGGCAATTGTCCGCGCCAATTTCAACACACGATGGTACGCCCTGGCTGACAAATGTAATTGCTGCATGGCTGCTTTCATGAGTTTCTCGGCAGCAGGTTCGACAGTGCAGAGGTCGCGGACTTCGGCTGGCCCCATTTCGGCATTGCAGGTATACTTCGTCCCCTTAAAGCGTGTGAGCTGACGTTCCCGTGCTACTTGGACACGCTTACGGACCATTTCGGAGGTCTCGACCTGGCGTTTATCCGACAATTTCTCATAATCGACACGAGGAACTTCGACATGAATATCGATACGATCCAACAGAGGGCCACTGATACGTTTCTGATAGCGAGCAATAGCTGAGGCCGAACAACTACACTCTTTGACCGGATCACCATAGTAACCACAAGGGCAAGGATTCATCGAGGCAACAAGCATAAAGTTGGCTGGATAAGTAATTGTTCCCTGCGCTCGTGAGATCGTGACAACCTTATCCTCCAGGGGCTGGCGTAGAACTTCCAACACATTCTGCCCAAATTCGGGCAGTTCATCCAGAAAGAGGACACCCCGATGCGCAAGGCTGATTTCACCAGGCCGTGGGATACGTCCACCACCGACGAGGCCAGCGTGACTAGTGGTGTGGTGTGGAGAGCGGAATGGGCGTTGCAGAACAAGAGGCATATCTGGCGGCAACATGCCACTGACACTATAAATTTTCGTTACATCGAGGGCTTCATCGATGATCATCCGTGGCAGAATAGAGGGCGTGGTACGTGCCAGCAGTGTTTTGCCAGAACCAGGAGGGCCACTCATCAAAATATTGTGACCTCCACTGGCTGCAACCTCTAAGGCCCGCTTGACATGCTCCTGTCCACGTACTGCCGACATATCCTGTCCGTAGCTTATCTGGTCGATAGTTTCAAGAATACGCGGATCGGGAATGTATGGCTCAATTTGCTGTTGCTCGTTGAGGTGAGCAATGAGGTGCCCTAAGGTCTCAACAGGGTAGATAGCGACTCCTTGAATGAGCGCAGCTTCCATAGCATCGGCAGCAGGAACAAAAACGGTCTTCACCTGCTTCTCGCTGGCTAAAGAAACCATCGGTAGAATGCCATTGGTATGACGCACGCTCCCATCGAGAGAGAGTTCGCCCAGAAAGAGACTCTCTTCTATCTGCTGGCCTGGATTAATCTGCCCTGATGCCAGCAAGAGGCCTATAGCTATAGGCAGATCATAAGCCGGGCCTTCTTTACGCAAGTCAGCCGGAGCGAGATTGGCTGTGATACGCTTATAAGGAAAAAGACAGCCGCTGTTCTTGATCGCCGAGCGTACTCGCTCACGCGACTCATTCACAGAGGCATCGGGAAGTCCCACGATAGTGAAAGCTGCCAGACCGTTCGAGAGGTCTACCTCAACCTCAATTAAGGCACCTTCCAGACCAATAACTGCACAACTCTGTACCTTTGCCAGCATGTTCGAAGCACTCCTCAACAATATTTTGTCAGCATTATGCCTGAGTTGCCGCAAAAATACAAGAGGTTTAGTAAGTCTATCCCACTTTTACTCAGACCCACTCGTTGTTTGTTCCGCTGCGAGCACTTGCTTGACCAGTTCGCGTGCCTTGTCAAGCGTCACACCTGACTTGAGCAAGACCTGGTAGGCAATCCCCTCTCCTTCACGCAGCAGGCCCAGCAGCAGGTGCTCTGTTCCCAGATAGTGATGGCCGAGGGAGCGTGCCTCCTGGACAGCCAGCTCGATACTCGCTTTGCCCTGCTGTGTCATTCCGATCTGGCCATCACCAATCGGTTGCTCTCCCGGAGGGTGTAGCGTTTCGATCTGCTTCCGCACGTCGCTCGGCTGCACCTGCAGCTGGTTCAGCACTCTGGCTCCGACCCCCTCCCACTCACTCATGATCGCTAGCAACACATGCTCTGTTCCCACACCATCATGATGGTACCGATAGGCTTCCTCATTCGCCAGCGACAAGACTTTGCGGGCTCGCTCAGTGAATCGAGCAAGCGGGTGATTTGGCCCTGGCTTCATGCTCACGACGACCCGTTGGCTCTCCACGAAGTTCTCGACATTCTCCGGGGTAAAGCGGTATTCTCCAGCAATGCGATACGCGATCAATTCGCCTCGCGTGACCAGTCGCCTGACCGTCACCGGCTCGATCCGCAGCAATTCTGCGACCTCTTCTGTCGTCAATAGACGTTCCATAGATGCCTCCTTGATAATAGAAATAAAATAGACTTCATAGAAGATATTATGGATTATTTCGAAGTAATATGCAATCATTAGGGATATTTAGACGTCCTTCACATTAGGGAGTCTTTCACTCGTAGGTTTGTATCCCCTTTTTCTCCTATATTTCTTGGATCGTCAAGTACTATAGATATATAGGACAGTATCACTCTTGCCAAAGATACCCCGTATCGCTTGGGCGGACGTAGGAAGGGAAGGGAGCAGAGCATGTCTCCACGGTCTATCACCGCACCATCCAGGAAAGCTATCGATCACTACTACCAAGAACTCGCCGCTTATGGTTCTCACAACGTCACGCATGAGACAGCGACACGAAGTGCCTTTCAAAAGCTGCTGGAGAACTTTGCCCAATCCGTCAACTGGCTGCTCATTCTTGAACAGCCTCTACCCAATGGCAAGCGTCCTGATAGGATGTTACGTGACAGCTTCAACCTGCCTCGCGGCTATTGGGAAGCCAAAGACACCAAAGACGATCTTGACACCGAGATACGTAAGAAGATCAACGCTGGCTATCCCCTCACCAACATCATTTTTGAGGATACCCGCCGTGCAGTCTTGTATCAAGGGAACAAGCGCATTCTCGATGCTAACTTGGTGGTAATATGAGTGAAAGGTTGAAGGATTGCGGACTGAAGGATAGAAAATCAGAGGACATCTTTGAAATTGATGGTTGATCGTCTCCCCAATCCGCCGAAATATCCTTCACAAAACAACATTGAGTTGCCAATGAGGTTGAGTGCATGATACTACTCATTTTCAATCGCTCCCAATGACCTGAGCGCGACTTTTTGGATCTCTGTCAATCCTTTCACTTGAGTAATATTCATCCGTTCGTAGGGTCTATCACTTCTCAATGTGTGCAGGCATTGACCACTGCTCACCTCCCACAAGCGCACGGTCTGGTCATCACTGCCGCTGGCAAGGATGCTCCCATCGGGATTGAAGGCCACTGACTTGACTTCCTCGGAGTGACCTTGCAGAGTCTTGAGCAACTTTCCGCTACTCACCTCCCACAGGCGCACCGTCTGGTCAGCACTGCCACTGGCAAGAAGCTTGCCATCGGGACTGAAGACTACCGACCTGACCCTTAGGCGATTTCCTCTTCTAACGCTGACAACCGCTTCAACTGTTGCTCTAAGACATCGCGCACATCACGAAAGAACAACTCCCCACCTGTGAGAAAAGTGGTGATCATGCCACCAAAGACCTCGCGAATCATTGGTGCCACGAGCTTCAAGACCAAAGGAGTTCGCTCCTCTCGAGGGTGGGCGTCTGCGAGAGAGAAGCAAGAGCAGATTCAGATCGATGATCGACGGATTGAGGATGGTGCCATTGCAGAAACGAGAACACGAGGCTGAAGACGCCAATCACGAATCCGCCGACGCTCGTGATGATCGACAAGATGATGGCACTCTGGGTCGGACCCTGGCTTTGCACAATGAGCACCGCAAGAATGATAAAAGCAAGACTTGCCACGAACCCAAGGCTCACGATGACACCCCGAATCCATGCAAATCGTTCGCGTTTGTGTGCGCTCTTGACAGATGACCTCTGCGCTGATGGTGCCATAATACCAGCTTAGGCATGGTTCAAATGAACTTGACACTTTTCTGCTCATACGAGGTAAACATTGTCAAGCAAGATTGCCTCTCTTGAACCTTGCCTTAACGATTTATTTACCCGTGATCGGAACCTGCTTCATAGACAATCCCCGTATCTATAAGATATCATAGAAACACGTATACATGCACTGGTGATACGTCGCCGGAAAAAAGGAGAAGGAATGGTTGACGCAAAAGCTTCTGAGAGTGCAGCCAACACTCAAGGCCATAGACAAACACACCCTCTGCATCCCTCATCACCACTCGCCATGCCCAAAATCGCTGCCTGGAACGGCCTCAACATTGAATATCATCTTCAGCCACCGGCGGAATGTGAATTGCGCCTGCCACAACATACGATCTGTATCTTGCTGAGTGAATGCCAGACGGAGAGACGTGTGGATGGTGGACAGCTGCAGCGTAACCATGCAGGGAGTGGAGAGATCATCATCTACCCTGCCTCCTCCGAGCAGTGGATTCGTTGGCAACAGAACGCTGAATTTCTTCTCCTCTTTCTTGATCCGGCCCTTGTCACCCAGACCGCTGACGAACTGGCTGATCGCAGCACCATCGAACTCATCGAGAGTAAAAAAGAGACACATGATCCACTGCTGCAGCAGATCGGTCTGGCCCTCAAGGCCGAGATTGATGAGGGGATGGCTGCTTTCTCTTCTCTCTATGCAGAGTCGCTGGCTAGCGCGCTCTCGGCGCACCTCTTACGGCGCTACACGGTTTGGAAGCCAACCATGCGTGACAGCATCGGTATTCATGCAGCCCCAGCGTTGCGACACGTCATTGCGTATATCCACGACAATCTTGACCAGCAGCTCACACTGGCCGAACTCTCCTTTATTGCTGATATGAGCACCTATCACTTCGCACGCACGTTCAAACAAGTCACAGGAGTGGCCCCGCATCAATATGTGCTCAATGCCCGCGTTGAGCGCGCCAAAAGCCTGCTCCTGCGGGGAAATTTGAGCATCGCCGAGGTCGCGCGAAAGGTCGGTTTTTTTGACCAGAGCCACTTCACCCGTTACTTCAAGCGGCTCGTTGGCGTCACCCCTCAAACCCTTCTCCGGCAAAACAGCAAGAATGTACTAAAGTAAAGAGCATGTTTTTCCAAGACGGTTCAATCTCCTGACATTACAATTGAGCTGGGAAGGGTGAAACTTGTCACCTACCCCTTTCTATGGCTGTTGTCGCCGTAGTTCAGTAACAATAAAGGAGGAGATGTATGACGAAGCAAGAGAACGAAGCGATTGTTCGTCGAACCTGGGAAGAGTTGTTTAATAAGGGCAACCTTGCGGCCGCAGATGAACTGATCGCGGCCAATTTCAAGAACCACGCCGCTCCTGGTGCCCCTGCCGGCCCTGCATCCTTTAAACAACTCGTGACTTTCTACCGCAGCGCCTTCCCTGATGCTCAATTCACCATCGAAGATTTACTTGCTGATGGCGATAAGGTGGTGATGCGCAATACATTTAGTGGCACTCATCGTGGACCCTTCATGGGCATTGCTCCGACTGGAAGGCGTGTTTCGCAGGAACAGATACATATTGTGCGTGTGGCTTCCGGCCAGGTAGTAGAACATTGGGCTGTGCGCGATGACTTGAGCTTGCTGCAACAACTTGGGGGTGTCCGCCCATAGATGAAAGGAATAAGAGATTTATGCCAACAGTACGTCGCATGGCTCTACCTGTACTCGCCGGTTCCCTCTTTCTACTGTTAGTCGGTACCATCTCTTCAAGTACGTTTGCTCAGGTACAAGGACCAGCACAGGCAGACCACAAACTCCAGCCTTTTACGCTCTCCAGTCCCAACTTTCGTGATGGAGGACCGCTGCCATCGAGCAGTGAGTACGGAGGTGGCTTTGGCTGTAACGGAGAAGATATTGCGCCTACCCTCACATGGAAAAATGTTCCCGCGCAGACGAGCAGCTTTGCTCTCGTCATGAATGACGTGGATGCTGCCGTCGCCGGAGGCTTTCATCACTGGATCGTCTACAATATCCCCCCTACGGCCCGAACGTTACAAGGAAATGCTCCCTATACTCAAGGGACCAACAGCCTGAATATTCGGACCTACTTTGGGCCGTGCCCGCCGGCGACAGGCGAGAAGCACCACTACATCTTTACGCTCTACGCGCTCAGCACTGACCATCTCCAACAGGATGGACTGACCTACGATGGCTTGATTCAGGCCATCACTGGACACGTTGTGGGCGCGACGACGATCGTTGGCACGTTCCGCCGCATCCCGCCAGGAACGGCTGCGAACTGAAGATAGGGCCTGTGTTATACTCTCCTCAGGTTGCACGGACAGAACGAGGAGAGTAAGAGAGGAGCGCACTATTATCTTCTACCTTACTAGAACCCGCATCCAGACCGAGAACCATTAGCAATGCATTTAGCTTGTCATGACGCCATTTCCTAGAGTCCTCCAACTCTCTCCCACTCAAATTTTTTCCTATACAAACACGCCCACTAGACGAGAGAACCCTCGGACTCTTGGAAGTGGATAATTGACCTGGTTGGAGAACCAGGAGCCAGAGCGGGGGACATGTGCATTAATGTACACAAACAATGGCGTTTTCTCATTAGAACTTGCGGTATAATGTTTCAGTTTATGGAAGCTATACTGCGAACAATGGACATCTGTTATTCATGTGTCAAGAAAGTTGTGCTGGCACATCTATCTCACCTTCACCTTGAGCAGCCCCGGCACACAAGCCGCAATCGCCAGCGTCGCAAAAATACAGGCAAGACCCCCACTGACCACCGAAATTTCAGGAGTCATCAAACCTGCCACCAAGCCCGACTCGAATTGCCCAAGCATAGGGCCACCGATGACAAACATGGCATTGACGGCACTGATCCGTCCCCGAAACTCATCGGGCGTGATCAGTTGCACCACCAAGCCACGTAGAATCATACTCACCATGTCCGCGGCACCAGCACCGGCTAAGAACAGGACGGAGAGCCACAGAGGTCCCGTCGTGACCCCAAAGGCAATAATAAAGATACCCCACCCGATAATAGCCAGCACAACCCCCAATCCCTGGCGTGAGATGCGTCCAATGCGCCCGGTAAAAGGAGTGAGGGCCACAGCCCCAATGGCCGTAGCGGCGGTTAGTATCCCCAGTCCTTGGGGGCCAATATGTAGGATATCACTGGCATAGACAGGGAAGAGGGCGCGTGGTGAACCAAAGAAGGTCGCGAAAAAGTCGAGGGAGAGCACGGCGAGAATGATCGGGTGCGCCCGCAGGAAACGCATCCCATCAACCAACGCACCAACACCAGCCTGCGCCCGCTTCTCAGATGGCACACGCGGGATGACCATCAGGAACAAGGCACCGATCACCACAAAATAGGAGATCACATCAATCCAGTAGGTGTTGGCCACACCCAGCCAGGCAATGATAAAACCACCCGCCGTCGGGCCTATAACGAAGGTAAGTTGCATCATGACCATACTTAAGGACATCGCGTCAGGCATCTGCTCACGCCGCACAAGCGTAGGGATAATGGCTTGTCGAGTGGGAAACTCGAAGGCTGAAACGCTAGCAGATACCAGCACAACAGCATAAATGATAGCCATGTTGATGATATGGAAGATGGTACACAGCGCGAGTGCAGTTGAGGTCATAGCCAACGTTATTTCTATGACCAGCAACAGTTTGCGTCGGTCAAATACATCGGCAAAAACACCGCCGACAAGTGATAAAATCAGGCGTGGAATAGCCTGTACTAACCCAATCAGGCCCAGTGCCACGGCAGAATGGGTAAGGAGGTACACCTGCCATGCTACGGCAACTACCTGCATCTGGGTACCGGCAGATGAAATTAATTGACCCCAAAATAACAGAGCGTAGTTGCGATTGCGCAATACGCCCCATGAACTCATGGGCTTGCTCTTCGGTGGAGGAGGAGTGGCAACAGCTACTTCGGGGGCTTCAGCTTGCACAGGTTCGTTAGAATACGCGTCTCTCTCTGATTCGGCCTTCATGCATGATCTCAATCTACGATAGGTAATGACGATACTTCATTTTATAAAATATACCATGTATGGAGTGAGTTCGCCGAGGCAAAAGTATCCAGCGGGCGTGGGTTGTCCTGCTTGCTTTTATTTCCTAGAGATCGAGGGAAATACAATAATTTCTTGTCCTGGCTTAAGAGGTGTTTGCAAGCCGTGAGAGCCGGTGACCATGACATTATTGACAAAAATCTTGACATGAGGACGAATTTGCCCATCCGGCGTACAGAGCCGCTCCCACACTCGCGGATGCACCTGGGCCAGGGCTTCTAAAAGCTGCTGCATAGTATTGGCCCTGAGAGGAATCTGACTCTTGCCACCACTATACGCGCTGAGGGTTGATGGTAAGCGTAGGGTTACTGCTGCTCTCTCTTCATTGCTCATGCCGTGGGTCACCTTCACCGGAGTTATTATACGAACGCCCCACGTATTGCTTTGAGTTAGCTGTTCGCAACCATATCGGGACTTGACGTATGTTCTAATCTTGGGCGTCAAGAATAGTATACTTGCAATAAACAACGTATGCAAGAGTGAGTTTTGGCATGATAAGCTCCTATAGTCTATAGGAAAGAGGAACTTCAACCCATAATCATTTTCATATTTTGTGTAGATCATGTTTTTTAAGAACTTCTAAAACATCGCCCACTCCCCGCACTACAACAGCCCCTGCCTGCAACAAATCCTCCAACAACTTTAATCCCTCACCGCCTGTATAATCTCGTGCAGCCATCGTCTCCCCTTGACTCTGTTCACCATCATGAGTAATTGCTTCGCTGGCAGAAGTATGATCAACCGGGTTCAGCAGAATAACGGATACACCACGCTGAGCGGCAGTCACAGCTTCTCGCAGCAGGGCTACATTGCCAGGACCAATAGGCATGGGACACAACACCAGCATATGTACTCTAGTAAGACTTCTCTGTACTTGCTCCAATACAGGCAAAGAAATAGGCGCGTAGGGTTGTTCGGTAATGACTTCATCGGCAAGACGTAAGGCAAGGGTATGGTCGCTATCACCAATGTTGAGCGCACCAGCAATGAAGGGAATGTGTGCATCGGCTAAAGCTCGCATGAGCAATTCACCAGAACCGCCACCGGCCATAACCAGTACTTGAGGTTGTACAGAAGATACGCCTTCCTCTTCGCTAACCTCATCGCTCGGCGGCAAGACGCTCAGATGCTCTGCTCCGCGCAGAATGCCTACCTGTACATTTATACCATAAACACGGCTGAGCAGCCTTGGCTCTAAAACCTCGGCAGGGCCAGCATCGGCAACCACACCACGTTGAAATAAGATCAGGCGAGGGAAGTAGCGGGCCGCGAGGTTAAGATCATGCATGGCCGCAATCACAGTCACTCCTCGCTCCTGGTTTAAGCGTTGTACCAGCTCAAGCGTCTCAATTTGATACTTTATGTCAAGATGTGAGGTCGGTTCGTCTAAGAGCAGCAATTGGGGCTGCTGAGCCAGGGCCATGGCGATCATAACACGCTGGCGTTCACCCCCGCTGAGGTGATTGAAGATGCGCTGAGCCAGGGAGGCGATACCAGTGGCTTGTATGGCATCCTGTACAATCTCATCATCGTACTTGTTTTGTAAGCCAAAGAAGTTGAGAAAGGGAGTACGACCCAGGCTCACCATATGCTCCACGGTAAAGGCAAAGGGCATATGCAGTTCTTGTGGAACGACGGCAATACGTTGGGCAATACGCCGTCTGCTCCACTCATGTAGATCGCGTCCCTCGAGAAAAATCTTGCCCTGCTGAGGACGCAAAATACCACTGACGAGGCGTAGGAGCGTGGTTTTACCGGAGCCATTAGGGCCAAGCAAGCCTACTCTCTCACGGGCCTGCACCTGAATATGCACATCGTAGAGGAGCGGCTGGCGATCATAACCAAAGGTAACGCCCACGACGCTGAGGAGAGGTGTTGTAGGTGGGAGAGAGTTGGGCACAAGAAATTGCGCCCCTACAGAATTTACCATCGGTAGTCTCGCTTGCTACTTCTGAGGAGGAACAGGAAAAAAGGTGCGCCGACAAGGGCCGTAAAGATACCCACCGGTAAGATGGTGGGAGCGAAGATGGTACGTGCCAGCAGATCGGCCAGGGTGAGAAAGATAGCACCACTCAAGGCAGAGGCAGGCAAGAGCAGGCGATGGCGCGGCCCCAGCAGCAAGCGCATGGCATGAGGCGTGACAAGCCCTACAAAGCCGATCAGGCCACTGATCGAGACAGCAGCAGCGGTGAGCAGTGAACCCAGAGCGATGATGAGCAACTTACGGCGTTCGACATGCAAACCTAAAAAGGCCGCGCTCTCTTCACCTAATGCAAAGGCATCAAGTGTGCCTGAGAGCAGCAGTGAAGCCATGGTAGCAGGAAGAATAATCATGCTCACCACCACCACTGGCTGCCAGCTGATAACCGAGATACCACCTGAGAGCCAGTTGAAGAGAGCCTCTATACTAAACTGAGCATGTGGGCTGAGAGTCAAGATAAGCGTTTGCAGAGCCACCAGCACGGCGTTGATGACTACACCAGCCAGCAACAAGGTCACAACCGGTGTATGTCCATCCGTACGCGCAATAGCGTAGACGAACATAACGGTCAGCATGGCTCCAACAAAGGCGAACAGTGGGGTGAGCGAGAAGACAGAACCATAGACAGTATCAAAAGGCAGGACAAAAGCAATAGCCGCACCCAGAGCCGCTCCCGAAGAGGTGCCGATGAGAAAAGGATCGGCCAGTGGATTACGCAGCATACCTTGAAAGAGTACCCCAGCCGCAGCCAGAGCAGCGCCCACAAGGGCAGTCCCCACCACGATAGGCATCCGTAGCTGCCAGATAATCACTTCGGTAGTGCTGTCCCATTGTTGGGTAAAATGGAAGAGGTGCGTACCATTCAGCAAAATTTGCAAGGTAGTGCTGAATGGTATAGAGATTGAGCCAAAACTGACCGCTAACAACATGACTAAAAGCAGTATGATGCCTAAAATAGACAGAGCAAGAGGAGCAGGCAAGCGTTGCAAGCTCTGACTAAGATGCTGTTCAGTTTTAGCTTTCTCTGTGGCGGTTTTCATAGACCTTCCTGGTCATGTCACTACTCTAAGTATAGGCGAAAATTCACCTGAATGCATCACCCTTGGCATAGCTTGCTCAGGGTGACGCATTCAGGTATGCCAATCTTGCTTCTTGTGTTGATAGATTTGAAAGGCCCTGCACCTGCACTAAAGGACAGTTGACAAGAGGGATAGCAAGGATGATACTACTAAAGAAAAGTAAGAGACGCCAAGCATAGCGTCCAGTTAAAGGACTATTCATCATATGGCAATTGAAAAAACTTTTTTTCGCCAGGTGGCAGGACAATTTGCCACCGGTGTTACTGTTGTGACGACTCGTAGCGGGAAAATACTGGCAGGCTTAACAGTCAATGCATTCTGCACGGCTTCTCTCGATCCGCCTTTGATCCTCGTATGCATCGACCTGAACAGCACAACCCTCCCTTGTATGCGTGACAGTGGGATATTTGCTGTCAATATTCTTACCAGCGAGCAAGAACACCTCTCGCGCTGCTTTGCTACCTCTACCGAGGAGCGCTATGAGCATTTTTGTCACGCGAGCTTTCACACTGCTGCTACTGGTTCTCCCATTATTGACGGCACCCTGGCCTTTTTCGATGCACGTATCGTCGCCGAATATCCAGGTGGCGACCATATAATCTTTATTGGACAGGTTGAAGCCATGGGTACGCATGGGCATATTGTCTTCGCAAACGAAGAAGACAGAGAACACGCCACTGTTTCTGGGTATGAACAGAATGGGTTGGAAAGAGATAAAGCACCGCTGGCCTACCATCTGGGTCAATATCGCCATCTTGCCTGTGATTATGTTAAACCTAGCCTCGCAAAATGACATGGATTGCATACAACTTATAGCACAAAAATATTGGCCCGAAGATCAGGCCAATATTCGTGGTCTTCGGGCTAAACTACCGGCTCGTCGAAGTTTTATCTGAGGGAACTGTATAGTGAGGTGATCTGGCAGCTTTATGCATGCGATACTCATGGACACCTTTTTTCAGCGTTCCCAGAGCTAACGTGGCGCAGGTGGGACGTGTCATGACCAGTTCGCGTCCAAGTTGTTCCACCAGGTCCTCAAAACTCATCTCTTCAACTTCTTCGGCGGTCATACCTTGCGTAATTTCGCTGACATATGAAGCGGCAGCACGGCTAATAGTGCAGCCTTCACCTTCCCAATTGACAGCCTCTAACTTGCCATCCTTATCGAGACGAGCATGCATGGTGATCATATCAGCGCACCCCGGATTGCCACCGGTGAGGCTGATATCAGCCTGCTCTAAGGGAGCGTTATTACGCGGATTTTCATAATGATCCATCAAAAATTCGATGGCTTCTTGACGATTCATGGAAATTTCACCTCTTTATAAGAGGAAACAAGCGGGAATAACAGGATATTCCCTTGAGACAGTGAATACGGAGCAGTACAGATGGATACCATAGATTGCATCCACCTGCACTGCAAAGACAGTTTGCTTACTTTTCGATGGGTGCACGTACCAGATTGCCCCACTCAGTCCAGGAGCCATCATAGTTTCGTACACGTGGATAACCTAGCAGCTCAGTCAGCACAAACCATGTATGGGCTGAACGCTCACCAATACGACAGTAGGTAATCACATCCTTGTCAGGTGTGATGTCATTGCTACCATAAATCTGGCGCAATTCTTCAGGCGTCTTGAAGGTACCATCGGCATTGGCCGCCATAGCCCACGGAATGCTCTTCGCGCCAGGAATATGTCCACCGCGCTGTGCCCCTTCCTGGGGATAGTTGACCATATGTATCAATTCACCAGTATATTCCTGCGGCGAGCGTACATCCACGAGGCCGCGGCCAGGGTTTTTCAAGCCACTGGCAACATCGTCACGGAATGCGCGGATGCTTTCATCGGCAGGTTGGGCATGGTAGGTGGTCGCCTCAAAATGGGGCACATCTTTGGTCTGCTCTCGCTTTTCTGCTTCCCACTTGGTACGTCCACCGTTCATGACCTTCAGGCTCTTGTGGCCATACATGGTGAACAGCCAGAACGAATAGCAAGCATACCAGTTGTTCTTGTCACCGTAGAGGACGATAGTCGTATCGTTCGTAATGCCCCAGCGACTCATCAACTGTTCAAATTCTTTCTGGTTGACGAAGTCGCGGTTAACGCGATCCTGCACATCGACATGCCAGTCAAGTTTGACTGCTCCAGGGATGTGACCAACTTCATACAGTAAGACATCTTCATCGGCCTCGATCAGACGCACATTGGGATCATTGAGATGTTCGGCAACCCAACTTGTCTCGACTAACACCTCTGGATGGACGTAACTAGATGCAGCATTGGCACCTGTCGTCGTTGTTTCTGTTCCAGACACTTGTCATTGTCCTCCCTAAAATATTTTTGACTACTTTTTCAAGCTCCTCCATGGGGTTCATGGATGTGAAGCTTAACTCCACTGGGTAAAACAAAATTGATCCGTCTTATATTCTATCCGCTAACTCGGAATTAGGCAAGTACTTTTTTTTAGCTTTACCACAATGCAAACTATGTATCTCGCCTGCGCACAACCCAGTATCCCAATATCCCAGCAATAGCTGCTACACCAATGAGGAGGAGTGGAAGAGATAAGGATGTCGTAGCCTCTGGTGGTGCAAGTACTTGAGCGCGTTCAGCCTCAGTAGTTGCATGATGTCGAGCTAATTCCAATTTCAGACTTTTCTCTCCTTGCTGCATCGCCCAACGATGATTGGCAGAAAAGATGGGCTTCATGATGAACGAGAAATAGCGGAGGAGCGGCTTCTCAGCATTAATCTTCCAATCGTACGTGATGTTAACGTCAGGACCATCCTGCTCGAATGTCCAGATGCCGCGCCCGTCAAAATCGCCCCATGCCTGGAGTGTAAAACTATTTTCCTGTACATTCGTCACACGAAAATCCCAGCGCAAGGTATAGGGCAACCAGCCCTTGGTATAGAGGCTGACCACTTTGCCCAGACCATGTTCATCGCCCGGCTCCAATACCTTTACATCTAAATACACCGAAGGCCACCATCGTGCCAGATCGACTGCATCATTTAAGATATCCGCTACTTCTTTTACCGTACTTTTCACGCGCCAATGTGTAATGAAATGATAAGCGTTACTAGTCATGAGAAAGCTCCTTTTCCATCACCGAAATAAACTTGTGTAGAGTTAATATATCTCATGTACGCACAGAAAAGCACTTGAGATTACATTCAGTGCAGAGACGTCTAGTGAAACCATATGCTAGGGTGAAAACGTACAAGAGATGAGACACACTGAAAAGCTTGCAATGGGGTAGCTATCATGAATACACACAATCTCGGCACACATTCAGTGCAACTTCACGATCAGGGTACGCTTGACATCATTGGCTCCGATGTTCGCTTAACACTTCCGGCTCGCGAGGTAGTGGAGTTCCTCCATTGGCTCAATGAGCATAGGAACATGCTCTATAAGGTCACACAGTCAAGCCAGGACACCAGGGAAGTGATAGCAGAGCTGCAAGCAGAACAAGCTATGCAGGCCGCGACTCAGGACGAGCCAGATATACCAGTGGATGAACCATAGTTGCATCGGCCATCTGGGTGAGGTTCAAAGTTTTGCACCTCAATCGGTGAGCCGTCGCCGTGCCGAGCCGCCTATAGTAGTGACGACCCTTGCGGTCGTCATGTTTCGCTATGAGATGCACTAGAGGAGTCATTTGCTGACCTTGCTAAAGCCAGGAATATATGCTACACTTTTTTACCGTAGCGTATATTTTCATTTCGCGCCCGTACCCTCACTGATGAACTTTTACATCAGTTACGACAAATCCAACGATCTATAAGACGACCCGTGTCAGGTGGTTTTCTGACCCGTTCTCTCTTCCGCGGCTATAGCCTCTTCATGCAAGGCAAAGACCCACGCGATGCCCACTTTATCACCAGCCGCATCTGTGGTATCTGCGGTGATAACCATGCCACCTGCTCGGTCTATACTCAGAATATGGCTTATGGCGTCAAGCCGCCACCCTTGGGCGAGTGGGTTCTCAACCTGGGCGAAGCGGCAGAGTACATGTTCGATCACAACATCTTCCAGGAGAATCTGGTTGCCGTTGACTATTGTGAGCAGATGGTACAGGAGACCAATCCCGGCGTGCTTGAAAAGGCCAATAAGACCGAGGCCCCGCACGCTGCACAGCACGGCTATCGCACCATCGGCGACATTATGCGAGCTTTCAATCCCTTCACCGGTGAACTCTACCTTGAAGGACTGCAAGTGAGCCGCTATACTCGCGAACAATTCTGTCTGATGGAGGGACGCCACGTTCACCCCTCGACCCTCTATCCCGGCGGTGTCGGCACCGTGGGCACCATCCAGGTCTTCACCGACTACCTCGTGCGCCTGATGAAGTATGTCGAATTCATGAAGAAAATTGTTCCTCTGCACGACGACCTCTTCGACTTCTTCTATGAGGCCCTCCCCGGCTATGAGCGTGTCGGCTATCGACGTACCCTGATCGGCTGCTGGGGCTCGTTCCAGGACCCCGATGTGTGTGACTACGACTACCGCACCATGGACAAGTGGGGACGGGCCATGTTCGTTACCCCTGGCGTCATCGTGGACGGTGAATTGATAACAACCAGTCTGGTTGATATCAACCTGGGCATCCGTATCCTGCTCGGCCATTCCTTCTATGATGACTGGACTAACGAGCGCACGTTCGTTGACCGTGACCCCCTCGGCAATCCGGTTGACAAACGCCATCCCTGGAACCAGACCACCATTCCCAAGCCACAGAAGCGTGACTTCAATGGCAAGTATAGTTGGACGATGTCCCCACGTTGGTTTGACAAGCGCACCGGTGATTATCTGGCTCTGGATACCGGTGGTGGGGCCATTGCCCGTCTGTGGGTAACAGCTCTGGCTGGCATTGTAGACCTGGGAGGTTACATCAAGGCTACGGGTCACAGCGTTAAGATTCGCCTGCCCAAGTCTGCCACAAAGCCAGAGGTAGAGTTTGAGTGGAAGGTTCCACAGTGGAGCAATGCCATTGAGCGTAACCGTGCGCGAACCTACTTCCAGGCTTACTCTGCTGCTGTTGCACTCCACTGTATAGATAAGGCACTCGCAGAAATACGGGCAGGTCATACCAGGACGTGGAATGATTTCACCGTACCTAAGGATGCCATCGGCTGTGGTTTCCACGAGGCCGTGCGTGGCGTACTCTCGCATCACATGGTCATCGAGAACGGCAAGATCGCCAACTACCATCCCTATCCCCCAACGCCGTGGAATGGTAGTGTGCGTGATATCTACGGCACTCCCGGTCCCTATGAAGATGCCGTACAGAACACACCCATCTTTGAAGAGAATGGACCTGAAAACTTCAAGGGTATTGATATCATGCGAGCGGTGCGCAGCTTTGACCCCTGCCTGCCCTGTGGTGTCCATATGTACTTAGGCGAAGGCAAAGAGCTGCAGATCGTTCACTCTCCTACCTTTGGCGTGACCCCGTAACATTGTTCATCCGAGAGAGGAGGTACTACTTCCTCTCTCCACCACTATAGAAAAGGATGTGCCATGCCACAAGACATGCATGAGCACCAGCAGCGAGCAGCGCGGCTCGAAGCTCTCATCCAGGAGGTTGCAGCGTTCCCTGACGCTCAGGCGCGTGCTACCACCGAGGAACTTATTCAGACTCTGTTGGATATGTACGGCGAAGGTCTGGCGCGTATCCTCGATCTGACGGCACAGAGTGAAGCACCTGGCCTGATTGAGATGTTTGCGAATGATGATCTGGTGAGTTCCCTGTTTTTGCTTCACGGACTGCATCCCATAGCTATCGAGACACGTATTGCGCGTGCGCTGGTCGAAGTACGTCCTTACCTCAAGTCGCAAGGTGGCAGTGTAGAGTTAGTAAAGATAGAAAATGGCATAGCGTATGTGCGTCTCGAAGAAAACTGTCACAGTTGTTCCGCCTCAACCGTCAACCTCAAATCAGTCATTGAGGAGGCTATCTACCAAGCAGTTCCCGATCTAGATGAGTTGAAGATAGAGGGCCTTACCGACCCACCACCACGCCAAGCTATACCCATGACATTTGTTCCTCCAAAACGTCGCAAAGATACTCTGGTGAGGTGAGTAAGCATGGCAGCATCTTCCGGACCTGATGAACAGAATAATGGGGATTCTATGGCCCCTTTGCAGGCACTCCGTCGCTTTACACGGGGACGGCAACCAGCACGTTCGTCAGCAGAACACTGTGAGCTATGCAGTATGGGAATTCCTGCTGAACACTTCCATCTGCTTGATCTCAGCAATCGTACGGTACTCTGTGCATGTCATGCCTGCTCGATCCTCTTCAATGGCGAGGGAGCTGGTGGAGGTAAGTATCGTCGGGTACCTCGACGTTACTTGAGTTTACTCGATTTCCAGATGAGCGACGAGCAATGGGATGAACTGATGATCCCGGTGAATATGGTCTATATCTTTCGCAACTCTCTCGCGAAGCGGGTCACGGCTTTCTATCCCAGCCCTGCCGGAGCTATGGAGTCTTTACTCAGCCTCAACAGTTGGGAGATGCTTGTCAACAATAATCCCCTCTTGCATGAACTGGAGCCTGATGTCGAGGCCTTGCTGATCAATCGAGTACGCGAGAAGCGTGAATACTACATCGTCCCCATCGATGCCTGTTACCTGCTTGTCGGCCTCATTCGCCTTCACTGGCGTGGGCTGAGCGGTGGAGAAGAGGTCTGGCAAGAGATTACCAAGTTTTTTGCCAACGTGCAGGCCAAATCTCAACCGATGAGAGGAGTTACTGATGCCAGACCTGAACTTTGAGGTTGTCGGTGCCGAGGTTCCTGCTTTTGCAGCAAACCCAACGCTTCTCTTCAAACTGCGTATCACGAGCACACCGGAAGAGGAGCATATCCATAGTATCTCACTGCGCTGCCAGATTCAACTGGCAGTGACACGGCGACGCTATAGCCCCGAAGCTCAGGCTCGTCTGCTCGAAATCTTTGGTGAACCAAAGCAGTGGCGTGACACACTACGTAATTTTCTGTGGACGCATGCCAATGTGAACGTTGCCCAATTCTCAGGAAGCCTCATTGCTGATATAGCGGTTCCATGCACCTACGACTTTGAGGTGACGAGTACGAAATACTTCAACGCTTTGGAGGATGGCGAGATACCGCTCATTTTTCTCTTCAGCGGAACTATCTTCTACGAGAATGCGCAGGGGAGTTTGCAGGTTGGGCAGATTCCGTGGTCAAAGGAGGCAAATTTCCGCCTGCCAGTCACGGTCTGGCAGGGCATGATCGCTCGCTATTATCCTAACACTACCTGGATTCGCTTGCATAAGGACATCTTTGACCAACTGTACCGCTATAAAGCTACTCATGCTTTGCCCACCTGGGAGGATGTCTTTGTGAAGCTTTTGCAAGCCAGTGGCGAGGAGGTGCAGTCGTGAAGATAGCACAGGTCAAGGAGATCGCGAACGCGGTACTCTACGAAGGGTATCTGCTTTACCCATACCGGCACTCTGCGATCAAAAATCGCCAGCGGTGGACATTCGGCGTGGTTTATCCACGAGCCTATAGCGAGGCCAGTGAGGGGTTAGAACCCTGGACGATGCATACAGAATGTCTCGTAAGTGGGCAGGACCCCTCAATCGATGTCTATATTCGCTTCCTGCACTTGATCCAGCGTACAGTTGATAAGGGTGGTGAGCAGAGCTCAGAGGACACCCATACAAAGCGAATGCTCGGTTATCAGGCTCTCGAAGCATGGGAAGAGGGTATGGAACGCGAGGTGTGCATCTCAGAACTTGACCTGAACGAGTTAGTCGCTTCCCCCCGACTGGTGGAGATAAACTTCCCAGCTGACCGCATGATGGAACAGGGTCGCGCTGGCGAAGTGATTGTGCGTGAGCAGAAGCCGCTTGGAGGAGATGTCATACTCTCGGCTGAGCATCTAGACACAAACCTATTCAAGCTCAGTATCCACATCGAAAATCGTACTCTCTCAACAAACCCAGGAACGGACGCAGCCCAGGCTGAAGCTATTCAGCGTCCGCCTATGCTACAATCATTCGTCTCCACCCACACCCTTTTGCAGGTACGTCAGGGAGTTTTCATTTCGTTGTTGGAGCCACCTGAAGCAGTGCAGGATGCCGTGCAGAGTTGCCAGAATATACACACTTGGCCGGTGCTGGTCGGCAATGAGGGCGAATGTGATACCATGCTCTCGTCGCCGATCATCCTCTATGACTATCCCCAGATCGCCCCGGAAAGTCCAGGGCCGCTTTTCGATGGTACAGAGATTGATGAAATCCTCATGTTACGCATTCTGACGCTGAGCGACGAGGAGAAACAGGAGATACGCCAAGGGGACGAACGCGCTCGCGAAATATTGGAGCGCACAGAAAGTCTCTCACCTGAACAATTTATGAAGCTGCATGGGGCCATCCGTAACTTGAAACCAGCAGCAAAAGAGGGTAAAGTATGAATAGTGCAGAGAGTGACGCCCTGCCACCAACATCCGTACAGGTAGCTGGTGGAGAGGCGCAGGTTGGAGATAGTGTGCTTTTACATCCAAAGGTACGGGCTGACGCTTTCGATATGTTGCTCAATGGCAAGACCGCTCGTATCGAGGAAATCCGCCAGGATTTCGAGGATCGTATCTACTTAGTTGTGACGCTAGATGACGACCCTGGTAGAGAACAAGAAGACGAGCGCATTCTGCCGGGTCATCGTTTTTTCTTCTTTCCAGAGGAGGTGGAACTGCTGAAAGATATCGGCCTGTCATGGAGGACGCCATGAGTCTGAACCCACCAGTGGAACAGACCTCCAAACGGATACTTATCGCTGGCATCGGAAACATTTTCCTGGGTGATGATGGCTTTGGTGTCGAGGTGGCCCAACGCTTGCTGAAGCGCAATTATCACCGCTACCCGGAGAATGTACAGATTATCGATTTCGGCATACGCGGTATGGAGCTGGCTTATACCCTGCTTGAAGATTACGATGCGCTCGTGCTGGTCGATGCCGTACCACGGGGTGGTCAGCCGGGCACACTTTACCTGATCGAACCGGAGTTGTACAATATCAGTCCGGAGAAAGGAGCAGCAGCAGGCCGGGTAGCACTAGACACCCATAGTATGGATCCGGTAAAAGTACTTGCCTTCGCCCGGACGTTAGGGGCCCGGCCCATCTATACGCTCGTCGTTGGCTGTGAACCATCCCCCTTTGGAGCGGATGAAGACTACACAGAGATGCAGATGGGTCTGAGTGAGCCAGTGAGTGCTGCTGTAGACGAAGCCGTCAAAGTGCTCGATAGCGTTGTCGAAAATTTATTAAGGCATGGCTCAAATAAAAGTGAGAGTGTTGCGTGATGCAAGCGCAAAACCCTCATCATGTGGAGCATGCCTAACGAACTAAAGAAAGGAACATGATAATGTTCAAGCTACTTCTTCTGGTAATTGCCCTTGTCGTAGCCTATGTCATCATTCAATCACTTCCTGATATTCAGCGTTATCTTCGCATTCAGTCTATGTAACACGTCATGGATCGAGGCTAGTCATGCATGAACTGGCTATTGCCCAGAGCATCGTTGAAGTCGTTGAAGAACACGCAACCGCATGCAAGGCAACCCATGTCAAAAGTGTGCGCTTGAAAATTGGCGAAGCCAGCGGCATCGTTGCTGCTTCGCTGACTTTCAGCTTTGAAATGCTGACCAGCTTCGGGCCAGTCTTAGCAGGAACGCAGTTGCTTATCGACACTGTGCCACATCGCGCACGCTGTCATCACTGTGACTGCGCATTTCCCGTTATGAACTTCGTTGCACAATGTCCGACCTGTCAAGAATGGAGCCACGACATCATTTCCGGCACCGAACTCCAAATCCTTGAAATGGAGATCGAAACCCAGTAGGGGCCTGATTTATCGCGCTAGTAGGGGCCTGATTTATCGCGCCCAACTAGTTGTGCTACGCACGACGCCAGTCAACACTGATCAACCTGTATGGCAGGAGTCCTAACAATGCCTAAAATAACCATTGCCCAAAATATTCTGGCTGCTAATGATACCATTGCCCAGGAAATTCAGCAGTCGCTAGCCGCACGCGGCATTCGTACTATCAATATCATGAGTTCGCCAGGAGCGGGGAAGACAACCTTGTTAGAGCGAACGCTGGAGCGGTTACGCGGACGCATGGGCATCGCTGTGATTGAGGGTGATATCGAGACCAGTGCTGATGCGGAACGCATCGAGGCTGCAGGCGCGGAAACGGTACAGATCAATACACGAGGAGCCTGTCATCTCGAAGCACACATGATTCGCTCTGCCCTTGCAGAGCTTGAGCTCGAACATATTCACCTGCTCATCATCGAAAACATTGGCAATTTGGTCTGCCCTTCCGCTTGGGATCTGGGAGAAGATATACGTGTTGTCGTCGTCAGCACCACCGAAGGGGATGACAAACCGGCGAAGTATCCCCAAATGTTTGCAGCCTCACAGGTTATGATCGTGAATAAGCTCGACCTACTCCCTTATGTCGATTACGATGTGGCAAAGGTCAAACGACAGGCGTTAGCCATCAACCCCCACTTGCAAATCTTCGAGTTAAGCTGTCGCACAGGTGAGGGGCTTGACACATGGTGTGAATGGCTTATGGCCTTTGTGCATGGTCAGGTAGCAACAACGCTATCCTGAAAAAAAGGTAGAAGCGATGGTATCAGCAGTAGAGACAACAATTCAGCGCAGGCGTATTCTCGTGCAGGGCATTGTGCAGGGTGTCGGCTTCCGTCCCTTCGTCTATGGGCAGGCATTACGCTGGCACCTGGTCGGCTTTGTGCTAAACGATAGCCTCGGTGTGACCATTGAGGTCGAGGGTACTCCTGCCGCGCTTGAGAGCTTTCAACGGGCCTTGTGCGAAGATCCGCCCCCCCTGGCACGTATTGATACCATTGCTACTGAACAGATCGCACCATGCCATGAAGCGACCTTCACTATTGCTCATAGCCAGGCCGGAGCCGAGCGTCATGCCCTCATCTCACCGGATACCACTACCTGTGCTGATTGTCTTCACGAACTGTTCGATCCCCACGATCGACGCTTCGGGTATCCCTTCATCAATTGTACCAACTGCGGCCCTCGCTTCACCATCGTGCAGGACGTTCCCTATGATCGTCATAAGACGACCATGAGCGTCTTTCCCATGTGTCCAGCCTGCCAATCTGAGTACGACGATCCACTCAACCGACGCTTTCATGCTCAACCTAACGCCTGCCCGGTTTGTGGTCCACAGGTACGTCCAGTTGATCAAGTAACCGGATATGGAGACCCCATTTTTATAGCTGCACAGAGGCTTGCCAGTGGAGCAATCCTCGCCATTAAGGGCTTAGGCGGTTATCATCTGGCCTGTGATGCCTTGAATGTTGAGGCTGTACAGCGATTACGTCAACAGAAGCATCGTGAAGCTAAACCTTTCGCCCTCATGATTCCCGACCTGGAAACTGCCTGCAAAATTTGTCAGATCGGTGAGGCTGAGGCGACCCTCCTTCAAAGTCACAAACGTCCCATTGTGCTGCTCAAGCAATGTCCCAATTGTCCCATTGCACCCGGCGTTGCACCGGCCTACAATACGCTGGGCATCATGCTGCCCTATACGCCACTGCACTACCTCTTACTGCACCACTTCGCGGCAACTAGTACTCCTGAGCGGCTAGCAGTGCTGGTGATGACTAGTGGCAACTTGAGTGATGAACCCATCGCATATCTAGACAGGGATGCACAAGAGCGACTGGCATCTATTGCTGACGGCATGCTGACCCACAACCGCGACATTCATATGCGTTGCGACGACTCAGTCATACGTGTTGTTGCTGGCAGCCAACAATTCTTGCGCCGTTCACGCGGCTATGCACCAGAACCGATACCACTGTCATTCGATTTTCCTATGCCCGTGCTAGCCTGTGGTGGACATCTCAAAAATACCTTCTGTCTGGGTAAAGGACGGCAAGCCTTCATCAGTCATCACATCGGCGACTTAGAGAACCTGGAAACACTGACCTCGTTCCGTGAAGGTATTGAGCACTTCCAGCGACTTTTCGATATTTATCCACAAGCTATCGCTTACGACCTGCACCCAGAATATCTAGCGACGAAATATGCTCTCGAGACAGATATCCCACACAAAATAGGCGTTCAGCATCACCACGCACATATTGCCAGCGTGTTAGCCGAACATAGGCTGAGTGGACCAGTCATTGGGATTGCCGCCGATGGTACAGGCTATGGCACCGATGGTGCCGTGTGGGGCTGCGAGCTTCTGATCGCTGACCTGCTGGGTTTTGAACGGCTTGCACATCTAGACTACGTCCCACTTCCTGGCGGTGAGCAGGCTGTACGCCAACCCTGGCGCATGGCAGCTATGTATTTAGCGCGAGCGTATGGAGAGGCTTTCCTGGATGTAGATATCCCCTTTGTGCATCAACTTGACCGCCTCAAGTGGCGCATACTGGCACAGATGATTGCACGTCACATCAACAGCCCTCAAACTTCCAGCCTGGGACGTTTATTTGACGCTGTAGCTGCCCTACTCGGTCTGCGCAGCGAGGTCATGTATGAAGGTCAAGCCGCCATTGAACTAGAGGTTCAGGCTGAATTAACTGAGCAAGCGGAGCTATACCCGTTCACTCTTGGAGATACCACGCCAGCCATTTTGGATGTGACTCCGATGATCCGTGCCATCGTGTCTGATATCCAACAGCGTCTACCAACCGCACAGATTGCCGGACGCTTCCACTGCTCAATTGCTGAGCTGTTGGCGACAGTCTGTCTCAAAGCACGTGAGCAGAGCGGATTGAATGTCATCGCGCTCAGTGGTGGTGTCTTTCAAAATCGCTTACTGCTTGAGCAACTTCTGCAACGCCTGGAGAAAATGGGCTTTCAGGTCTATACCAATCGGCGTGTACCACCCAATGATGGAGGTTTAAGTCTAGGGCAAATCGCCATAGCAGCAGCCCATTTGCAACAAACTCACTCATAAATGTAGGGGTACCCCTTGTGGGTACCCTGGCGAGACTTAAGGGGTACCCCTTGTGGGTACCCTCGAGAGGGGTACCCTCGAAGGAGGCTAATATGTGTCTTGGTATTCCAGGTCAGATTCTAAACATCGTAGACGACGCTAACTCTATCGCCAAAGTTGATGTCTCTGGCGTAAAGCGCAATGTCAGCATCGCGCTGGTACGGCCCGACGGCATTGAACCGGGCGATTGGGTGTTGATTCATGTCGGCTTTGCCATGAGCAAGATCAATGAAGATGAGGCACGGGAGACCATGAAAGCTTTACTGCTCATGGGCCAGACCTACACTGATGAGATGCAGATGCTTCACTCAAGCCAGATTGAATGACATTATACAAGATACCTCTTGGGGTATCCTGGAATAGTGAGGTATACTTGAAAGGCGAGTCTGCCACGACGCTTCCGCGTCTACCTAGCGGTCAGCAGACTCGAAAGGAAGTGTTTCAATGACGGCGGAGATGGAGGGCAAAGAACTGCCTGACCTGCAGGCAGTAGTAGAAGCCCGTTTTGCCCAGAGTATGTCGATACCAGAAATATTCTTCACACGCGAGGCGGCAAGAATCGCTGAGGCATGCTGGGCCATGGCACGCCGCTTTCATCAGGGAGGGCGCTTGCTAGCCTTCGGCAATGGAGCATGGGCCACCGATGCACAACACGTCTCGGTCGAATTTGTACATCCGGTCATTGTGGGCAAGCGAGCATTACCAGCCCTGGCCTTGACCAATGACAGTGCGACACTCAGTGGCACACATACATCTTTTGCACGTCAACTCCGTGTGCTCGCCCGTCCCCAAGATATAGCTATGGGCTTTTCACCAGACGGTAACTGTGCTAATGTAATTGAGGCACTTCACGTAGCCAAGGGTATAAGCTTGCTTACCCTGGCCCTGCTTGGCGGCAACGGTGGACTCCTGCGAGAAACAGAAGTCGATTTCTGTTTCGTTGTTCCATCACAGGACCCTCTGGTAATACAGGAAACGCACGAAACACTCTACCACATCCTATGGGAACTGGTGCATATCTATTTTGAACACGAAGGATTATTAGTATGAAACGCAATGCAGGCAGAGTACAAATTGAAGGGTGTCTATGATGTCGCAGGAACACAAGCTCCATGTAGGGGCCGCACGCAGTGCCCCTCAATTCATTGCGCCCTCCCACCAACCGCTTGCTCTATCAAACACAGGGCATTGCGATCTTACCATGGAAGGCCATTGCATCACCTGTTCCGACCAAGCCCTGTCAGCTAGAGTACTGAGCATCGATGCCACGACAGGATTAGCACTGGTAGAGATTGAGAACATAACGGAAGAGATTGATATTAGCCTTGTGGATGAGGTTAGTCCAGGTGATCGCGTGTTGGTGCATGGTGGAATAGCCATTGCTAATCTAGAAGAGGCCAACGATGAGTGATGCCGAAGGCTCTGAATATGATCGCCTCTTTTACCCCTTCCTTTTCGAGGGAGGCAAAGCCAGCATAGAGGAGGTTATGGCCCAGGTACGTCACTCAACGCTCGAAAAGTGCCGTGAGGTGATAGAGTTGCGTCGCACTACCTTGGCTCACTCACTCCAACAAATCGTTGAGGCCGGTCGAGCGATGGCGCGTGCCTTTGCTAGTGGAGCTACTCTCTTGGCCTTCGGCAACGGGGGCAGCACTACTGATGCGCAGGACATGGTGACCGAGTTACTTAACCCACCTTTCCCGCACTGGTCACCCCTGCCAGCTATTGCCCTGACAAACGACATTGCCGTGATCACGGCAGTGGGCAACGACGTTGGTTTCGATAACGTCTTTGCCCGCCAGGTTATTGCCTATGGGCGCAAAGGTGATATTGCCGTTGGTATCTCGACAAGCGGCAATTCAATAAATGTACTGGTGGCTCTTGAGCAGGCTAAAAAGCAGGGATTGCTGACAGTCGGGCTGGCAGGTTACGATGGTGGCAAGATGCTGCGCTCGAAGGCCGTGGACTTCTGTATCAATTCCCCTAGCGATCATATTCCACGTATTCAGGAGGCCCAGGCCACAGTCTATCACGCGCTCCTGGAGGTTATTCATACACTGTTGCAGCAAGCATAAGGGCAAGGAGGAACGCATTTATGAACATGAAATATGTTGACGAGTACCGCGACCCTGAACTGGCGAAACGCATCTGTGGAGAAATTGCGAAATTGAGTGATGGTCAGCCGCTCAAACTCATGGAGGTTTGCGGCGGTCATACGCACACCATCTATAAACATGGTATCGAGGACGTACTCCCCCGTAATATTGATCTTATTCATGGACCCGGCTGTCCTGTGTGCGTCTTGCCTATGGGTCGTATCGATGATGCTATCGCTATTGCCCATACCGATGGTGTGATTTTCACTACCTTTGGCGATATGATGCGCGTCCCCGGCTCGAAGGGTAGCCTCCTCGATGCTAAGGCTGATGGAGCCGATGTGCGCTTCGTCTACTCACCGCTTGATGCCTACAAAATTGCTCATCAGAACCCGGATCGTCAGGTCGTCTTCTTCGCCATCGGTTTTGAGACAACCGCACCTTCAACAGCCGTGACACTCTTGCGAGCGAAGGCCGAAGGTATCAAGAACTTCTCGGTCTTCTGCAATCATGTGACCATCATCCCCGCTATGAAAGCTATTCTCGACTCACCCGACCTGCGGTTGGATGGCTTTATTGGTGCAGGTCATGTCAGTATGGTGATCGGTATGCGGCCCTACAACTTTGTGGCACGTGACCATCATAAACCCGTGGTGATCGCTGGCTTTGAGCCGCTTGATATCATCCAGTCCATCTATATGATCGTGAAACAGCTCCACGAAGGCCGGGCCGAAGTTGAGAATCAATACTCGCGAGTCGTGCGTCCCAACGGCAATGTGAAAGCCCTGGAAGCCATGGCCCGTACGATGGAATTGCGGCCCTTCTTCGAGTGGCGTGGTCTAGGCTTCATTACACACAGTGCTTTGAAGTTGCGCTCCGAGTTTGCCGACTGGGATGCCGAATTACGCTACGAGGTGCCTGGATTGCGTGTGGCCGACCCCAAAGCCTGCCAATGTGGTGAAGTACTCAAGGGTGTCATCAAGCCCTGGGAATGTAAAGTCTTCGGTACCGCCTGCACTCCTGAGACCCCCATCGGTACCTGCATGGTTTCTCCGGAAGGAGCCTGCGCCGCCTACTATAGCTACGGCCGCTTCTCAATGGCCGCCGAGCGTGACCGCCTGAACATCCTTCCCATAGGCAACGTCACATCTTAAAAAGATATAAGGAAAAGAGCCTGGAGGTATCCATGGACGCATCTAAGCCAAACGATCCAGGGCGTATTGACGATGTACTCAAAAAGATTGAGCGCACAAGACAAGCTCGCCGTCATAAGTTTTATTTACGTGATGAAAAGATTACCCTCAGTCATGGCAGTGGCGGCAAATCAACCCATAATCTGATCGAAGGTGTGTTCGCACCGGCCTTCTCAAACCCACTCCTCGATCCAATGGATGATGCCGCGATCTTCAGTGTCAAGGGAAGCGGTCAGCGTCTGGCCTTCACCACCGATACCTACGTGGTCAGTCCACTGTTCTTCGCTGGGGGAGATATTGGCAAACTGGCCGTTCATGGCACTATCAACGACTTGGCCATGGCCGGGGCGGAACCGCTCTATCTTTCAGCGGGTTTTATCCTGGAGGAAGGTTTTCCCATTGCCAACCTGCGCCGTATCGTGGCCTCAATGGCGCAAGCAGCTACCGAAGCTGGTGTTGCCATCGTCACTGGCGATACCAAAGTAGTACAGCGCGGCAAAGCCGATGGGTTGTTCATCAACACAGCAGGTGTAGGCGTGCTGCGAGTCAACTGGCAAATTGGGCAGACGCAATTGCAACCAGGAGACAAAGTGCTGCTGAGCGGCCCTGTCGGCAATCACGGTATCGCCATCATGCTGGCCCGTGAAGCACTCGATATCGAAACCGAAGTGGAGAGTGATACTGCTCCGCTACATACTATGGTAGCTGATATACTGGCAGCAGCCGGTGAAGGTGTTCACTGTCTGAAAGACCCCACACGCGGCGGTGTAGCTACATCCTTAAATGAAATGGCTTTAGGCTCCGAGGTCTCCATTGCCCTTGATGAACACACTATCCCTGTGCATCCCGAAGTGCGTGGTGCCTGCGAGATTCTGGGTCTTGACCCTCTGACCATTGCTAATGAGGGCAAACTGCTCGCCATTGTTGCACCTGAAAAGGCACAAGCTGCCCTTCAGGCCATGCGTTCACATCCCCTCGGTCGCGAGGCTGCCCTCATTGGCACCGTCCAGGCCGAACCTGCGGGCCTAGTCTTCTTACGTACCGATATTGGAGGCATGCGTGTACTGGATATGTTGGTTGGCGATCCCTTGCCACGTATTTGTTAAATGGGCCTATCAGTGCGAAACGTCAATTATCTCAACTTGATAATACAAAACCAGTTAGGAAGCCGACTCACGATAACTAGGCGAGAGTTGTGGCGACTTTTAGGATCATCTAAAGCCAGCGAACAGAGATCGGTTGACACGCGAAAATAGGCATGCTATCTTAATCGTAGTTGCTGCTCTAGGCAGCACGAGGATTCCAGCACAGAAGAGAAGAAAGGGATGTGTATGGCTAGCGCGACAACGAAGCTCATCGCGGGGGGATGCTTTCGCTCTCGTGGGAGCGTGCAGGTTGTTGATACGTTTCGTGTCGCCCAAGGTCGTACTGCGCCCTTTTTTGGGAAAGACGTTGGCACGAAACTAGAGATAACGTAGCAGAACGTCAAGTCGACAAGCCGTGGGTGACACGAAATGATCTCGCCTGCGGCTTTTCTTTTTCCTTCCATTTCTCACCTGCGAGAAGGCCGTTGGGCGAGGAGCAAGAGCTGCCCACGGCTTTTGTGTGTGTTGTCTGGAAAAGATATGCGAGAATGGAGTTTTTCCGTCGATGAAGTCTCACGAGCACGAAACCACCTCACCGCCTCTCTGGCGTAATCACAACTACTTGCTCTTGCAGGGGGGCCAACTTGTTTCGTATATCGGAAATCAGCAGCAATCCATTGCACTCCCGCTCCTGGTCTTAGCCCTCACGGGGTCTGTGGTCCAGGCAGGTATTGCCGTGAGCTTGAGCACCATCGCTGTTCTTGTGGTCAGCCCGATTGCGGGCGTGCTCACAGACAAGTGGAACCGGAAAAGGACGATGGTGATCTGTGATGCTGGACGCATGTTCATCACACTGACCATTCCTCTCGCTTTTTGGTTCCACGCCCTGACCATGCTGCAGATCTATGTCGTTGTGGCCATTGCAGGCATTCTCGGAACGATGTTTAGCATCGCCAATACTGCTGCGCTGCCCAATGTGATGACGCGAGAGCAACTCCCAGTTGCTCTTTCCCAATCGCAGGCAGCGTATTCCTGTGTTCGCACTTTTGGATCACTCCTTGGGGGTACGCTCTATAGTCTTGGGGAGGTCTTCCCATTCCTGGTGAATGCCATCTCCTTTGGCGCGTCGGTGTGTTCACTGGGCCTCATTCGTGGGGATTTCCAGGGCAGGAGGGAAGGTACGAGTCTTCCACTGCACAAGGCTGTTGCCGAAGGCTTTGCGTGGTTGTGGAAACAGCCGCTCCTCCGATTTCTTACTCTGGTGAATGGAGCAGATAGCTTGCGCTATGGTGCAGGCTACCTTGTCATTCTGGTGCTTGCCAGAGACCTCCATACCTCCTCCAGTGGCATCGGCGCTATCTTTACAGCGGCGGCTGTAGGCGCTCTCCTTGGGAATCTTGTCAGCAACTGGGTGCGGAAGTATGTGAGCTTCGGACAGATTACGATCAGTATGCTCTGGCTTGAAGCCCTGATGTTTCCCCTCTATGCGATTGCCCCCAGTGCTCTTGTCATGGGCTTCATCGCTGCGGCAGAAGAGTTTGTTGGTCCGATGTATACCGTTTCACTCAATAGCTATCAGCTGATGGCCACGCCTGATTCCATGCGTGGTCGCACCAGCAGCACGGTGCAATTCGTGATGCAGGGTGCCCAATCGGTGGGAGCCATCATTGGGGGAATGGTGGTTCAAGGGGTCGGCGCCAAATGGAGCGCGCTCATCTTGGGTGGATGGCTGATGCTTCTTGCCATCGCTACTACCCTAAACAGGCGCGTTCGAAGCGCATCGCTCCCAAGCGCAGGATCAGCCACTCATACATAGGCTTCAACATGGGCAAACGGTGAAGCAAGAAGAGCCGTTCGAGTTCTTCATCCTTCGTCATGCTGCTACTGTAGCAGATTCGGCCCTGATTCTGCAAGAGCCTAGCCCTACTGAATGGTTACTTTTTAGATGTGTGATAGTTCACATTCGTATAGTGAAATGTTCCCTCCATTTTTTTCACGATCTCTGCTATCCTAGAGGGGAGGGGCCGTATTTTGAGTGCAGGGTGTCTAGATACGAGGGCGTAAGCCATTCTGAGGTAGGTATCATGACTGATCGAATTGGACAGCAGTTAGGACGTTACCGCTTAATCCGCCTCTTGGGAAAAGGCAGCTTTGGCGACGTCTACCTCGGTGAAGACGAACAAGAGCATACTCAGGTAGCAGTCAAAGTCTTGAAGGCACAGCTTAGCCCCAAAGAGATGAAGCAATTCATCACCGAGGCACGCACCATTAACCTGAAGCATCAGCATATCGTGGCTTTGCGGGACTTCGGGTCCGAAGATGACATTCTCTATCTGGTTATGGACTATGCGCCCTACGGCACGTTGCGCCAGCGACATCCCAAGGGCACGCAAGTGCCTTTGTCAACTATTGTCTCTTATGTGAAGCAACTGGCAGACGCTCTACAGTATGCGCATGACCAGGGCTTGATCCATCGTGATGTCAAACCAGAAAACATACTGGTAGGACAATCCCAGCACATCCTGCTGAGTGACTTCGGCATAGCTCTCATTGCCAAAAGCACCCATGATCAAAGCCTTCAGCGGGTGGCTGGAACCCTTCCCTACATGGCTCCTGAGCAGTGCAAGGGTCATCCACGACGAGCCAGCGATCAGTATGCGCTAGGTATCGTCGTCTATGAATGGCTCTGCGGCACCTGTCCCTTTAATGGTACGGGTATAGAACTCATCACGCAACACGTTCTGACACTACCCCCTCCTTTACGGGAACGAGTTCCAACGCTCTCGCCTGCTATCGAGGAGGCGGTACTCAAAACGCTGGCCAAAGAGCCACAAGAACGCTTTGAACGGGTGCAGGATTTCGCCGTGGTCTTGGAGCAAGCTAGTCAAGCGACAGGAGCAACGTATACCACTGTTTTGTGGAGCAAGGTACCCTCCTCGGAAGTGCAAGGAACACCATCTGAACATGCGCCTAGTCTGCCGAATGAAGCACTTTCATCTTCTTCTGCTGTACTGGTTCCTCCCTCCCTGCCAGAGCCACCTGCTACTCCTTCCGATGCAGATACCAAGCCACCACTGCCCATGCCTGCGTCTTCAGAGGCTGCATCCCAAACCTCAGGCCAGCTCCCTGCGAACGAAAGGATGTTATCTTTCCCAAAGAACTCGTTCACCATTGCTGCATCACCTGCTTCTGCCAATCAGCATGTCATGCCCTCACCTTACCCGGAGACATCTTCTCCACCACCATCAGCCGCACCCCTGTTGCCAACTGCTTCCCCAACAGAACGTTCCTCTCATCGTCGTTCCGCTAGGAGCAACGCAGCCCTTCTCATTGGCTTGGTGCTTTTGGTCATCATGGGAAGTATCGTTGCGCTCGCTTCATCTAGATTCGTCCTGTATGGAGGCAATCTTACACCAACAGTCATGTATCATGATTCCAGCTCCCCTGGTGCTATGTTTGGTTACGATGTGCAACACACACGCTACAACCCTCATGAACAGACACTGGCCCCTGGGAACGTGATTCAACTCGTTCCCGACTGGTCAGCCTCCATGGGACGTCCCATCTATTCCTCGCCAGCCGTGACGAACAGAGTGGTCTACGTCGGCTCCTTCGACACCTACTTGTATGCCTTTAACGCTCAGACAGGCCAACAACTGTGGCGAGCTCCCACAGATGGTCCCATCTATTCCTCGCCCGCTGTAGCAGGCAATATGGTCTATGTTGGCTCGGCAGGCGGCAATCTCTACGCTTTCAATGCTCAGACAGGCAAACAACTGTGGGTAGGCTTCATTCTTAATTCCGCTAACTCTTCGCCGACTGTGGCTGCTGGGAAGGTCTACGTCGGCTCGGCTGATGGCAATCTCTACGCCTTCGATGCTCAGACGGGCAAACAACTGTGGAAGGCTCCTACGAAGGGACCGATTGCCTCTTCGCCTGCCGTGGCGAGCGGAGAGGTCTACATCGGCTCCAACGACGGCAAGCTGTATGTCTTCGACGCCCAGACGGGCGCACCTTGGTGGACCTCTCAAGCTACAGGGAACGTTATCGGTTCCTCTCCTGCCGTGGCGAACGGAGAGGTCTACGTCGGCTCCTCCGATGGCACCTTGTATGCTTTCAACATTGCCACCTGTGCGAGGAACCCCTCCTGCCTGCCCGCATGGAAGGCCTCCATTAGCGTCTCCTCTGACAAAGACATCACCTCTTCACCTGCCGTAGCAAACGGGATGGTCTATATTGGCTCCCAAGATCACACACTGTATGCCTTCAATATCTCAAGGTGCGAGAGTTCGACGTTGCCATGCTCACCCATCTGGTCTGCGCAGACGAGGCGTGGCATTGAATCCTCGCCTGCGGTTGCCAATGGCGTCGTTTATATTGGCTCAGATGACAAGATGCTATATGCCTTCAATGCCAGCGCTGGTACCCTACTATGGCACTCTCCCCCTGCTAACGACATTATCTACTCCTCGCCGACGGTGGCGAACGGGGTGGTCTATGTGGTCTCGTTCGACGGCCAACTCTATGCCTTTCATTTGCCTGCATAGGCCGGGGCTCTCGGAAATAAAGTATCCATTCTTGCACATGGAACCACATGAAATATATACGGTAATGGTATACTCTCTTTACACAATGCGCTCTATCAGACGAAGTCTGAGAAAAACGATGTACTAGACTTGCCACGGTCAGAGCGTAAGATAGGGGCTGTACGTGGAAGGATCCACACGATGGTTGATGACGAGTACTTTTGGCCTGAAGAGGTGAATGTCGGCGAGGTAACCTATCCGGCGGGTGGAGCTTTTGGCCCGCGTTTGCAACGTAACCTCCAACTGGTCATGCTACACTCTGGACATATGATGGTCTGGATTGACGACGTGCCACACACTGTACCTGCTGACACCGTCTGTGTCCTTTTCCCCGGACATAAAGAGCGTTTCACATTCGCTGAGGAATGCGAGACGTGGCATAGTTGGCTGCACATCTTTCTCCCGCAACTTTCAGAGGCACTTGTTACCCGCATGGTTGGGCTACCCTGGCCTCTGCTACTCTCTGCAACGATGGTCGACCTTATACGTGAAGCACTGGCTCTGAAGCACTCTCCGCTTTCAACTGCTCCCGTTCTGCTGAAAGCTCTGGCTGTGCAGATGATCTGGCGTTACATCGGCGAAGGTGAACTCCTTATGAACGGGGCCACAACGCCGCCTGATCCAGCAATCGAGAATGCACGCCATTTCATTCACGCGCACGCAGCTGAGCCGCTGACGCTTGATATGATTGCTACAGCGGCGGCAGTTAGTCCATCATATCTCATTCGTTTGTTCCGGCAGCAGCTGCATACCACGCCCATGGCCTATCTCTGGGAGCGGCGAGTGGGACAAGGAATCGACCTCCTGAGACAGACCGGACTGAGCGTGGGCGAGATTGCCAGACGCTGTGGCTTTCAGACAAGCTACCATTTCTCACGGCGTGTGCACCAGGCAACCGGACTTTCTCCTTTAGAAGTACGACAGCAAGCATGGGAGTGCCGATGAGAGAGGTATCAGGCTCTCCATCCTTGCGGGTGATTGTAGGGGCGCCATTCATGGCGCCCAAAAGCGTGGGATGGCCTGACACGTGGGCGCCATGAATGGCGCCCCTACAGATGTATCCCGTATTTCACCCGGAAGGACATAGACCCAGGTATCATTGCGTGCTACAACTGCGCGAGCATGCTTGCACGGTGCTTGCCTTTCGCCTCTTGTAGGGTATCGCTATGAGTAATGCCCCCATAACACATACGCTGCCACCTATCATCAGCGTCGAAGGTGCCCCAAGAGATTGGGCGACCCAACCAGCGAGAAGATTCCCAAAGGGTGCTAGACCTAATGCGGTCATCATCCAGATACTCAACACTCTCCCTCGCATCTCCTCTGGTGTGAGCATTTGCAAAGTCGTGTTCGTGGTGATCGTCGACATCACCGTACAAGCACCTAACGCGACTAGGACCAACAGCGCAGCGTCCAATGCGCTTGCCAGGGCGAAAGCGAGGCTTGTCAAGCCACCTAGAACACACAGGATGATCAGCAGGAGCTTTCTTCGCTCTAGACGTTGGCTCAGTACTACCAGGAGGAGAGCTCCCAGCAGCGCACCAATACCAGATGCTGAGTTCAGCAAGCCCAAACCTGGTGCCCCTATATGAAAAATGTCACGTGCGAAGACAGGCAAGAGTATGACGTATGGGAAGACGAGGAAGGCAATCATGAATTGGAGTAGCAGGACTATCTGCAATGATGGACGCTTCCCGACATAGTTCAGTCCCTCACGGAGATCTTGCCATATCCCTTGCTGGCGGTTTCTGTGCTGCATCCGCATGGGATGGATCAGCAACAGCGGGATAATCACGGCTACGTAGCTGATGGCGTTGAGGTAGTAGGAGCCTGCGATGCCGAATATGCCGATTGAAAGGCCGCCAAGGGCAGGACCGATGACTCGCGAGAGATTGAACTGCATGGAGTTTAAAGCAATGCCCTGTTTGAGTTGCTCTGGCGGCAAAAGCTCGCCAATAAAGGCTTGCCAAGCCGGGAAGCCTACCGTATTAAATGTTCCATTGATGAGTGCCATCATAATAATTTGCCAGACGGTGATATGCTGCAATGTGGTTAAGATGCCTAACGATGTCGCCGTACCCAGAAAGATAATCTGAGTACCTATCAGCAGGGGGCGCCGATGAACCCTGTCTGCAATGACGCCACCGAAGAGAGACAGGACAATATTGGGCAGCAGCGCGGCAAAACTAACTAGGCCAAGAAGGAAGGCTGAGTTCGTCAATTGCAATACTTGCCAACTTTGTCCGACCGACTGCACCCAGAAGCCGATGCTTGAGAGAAATGAACCCAACCAGAAGACACCAAAGGTTTTTTGTCTCAAGGGCTGCAATGAGACAGGAAAAGTAATCTGACGCCCTAAAGTAATCTGATGCTGTACTGGAGAAAGAGGAGATGCCATGAAGAATAACTGACCATTTCTAGCTTCTTTACCATAGAAGATGTGTGAACTTTACATAAAATGTTTGCAATAATATTGTTTAGGAGTGACCCTTATCCGCCCAAACCCTTAAAACGCGAGTAAAGCAAAACAGGGCTGCCCACTGAGAATCTTCAGCGGGCAGCCACCGTACTACGTGGAAAAAGGTGAGGAGGCATCATTGCTTCTAAGACAATGATAGCATGAGAATAAAAAACAAACGATGGCTGAGATTGACTAGAATGTGTCTGAAATACGCATTTCTTCACAAGGATGTAACTTAAAAGGTGTGATAATATGAAACAAACCATCATATCAGATGCAAGCCAGAACCAAGTAGTGAGATGAGGGTTATGTTGTTCGGCAACTGTACTCGATTGAAATGGGAGGACTCTATCTGTGATACCTGATGATGTGTCCTTACGCCGGGATATTGTAGAGGTAGCCCGCCAGGCCGAGGCAATGGGGATGGTCATGCATTCCCAGGGGAACTTCAGCGCACGCATCCCTGGAACTGACTATGTGTTGGTTACGGCTAGCGGCGTGCCATATGTGAATATGGGGCCGGACGACATTGTGACCGTGGACATGGAGGGTCAGAAAGTGCATGGTATCCACGAACCGACCTCGGAGAGGGCGATCCACACGATGGCGTATCGCACTTATCCCTGGGTTGGAGGCTGCGTGCATGTGGAGTCTCCATACGTTAACGTCCTCTATACGTTGAACCTGACCATTCCGAACATTCTGGGTAACTTTGTGTATCTATTTGCAGGTAAGGGTCTCGCTGTCGCCCCGTCGCTTAAGAGTGGTAACCCTGACTTCGCCCGCATTACGCTTGAGGCGATGGGTGACCATTTCGGTGTGGTTTGGAAGAACCATGGCATGTTCTGTGTTGGTCAGGACATTCGCTTGGCGTTTGACCGCTGTGTGGCGGCGGAGCAGGCTGCGAGGGTCTACTACTTGGCTCTGGCCCTCAAGCTGGGCGAGCCGGACCTGATCCCGGCAGATGTCCAGGCTGAGATGGTAGCATTCGCCGAGGAGAAGGGCTGGGGGCGTGCGGTGTGAGTGGTATAGCCGTTCAGCAATATCTTTCAACTATTGTATTCATCATATGCATCGTGTATTCTATCCCTTAGAATTTCCGGAATAATTCCATTCACTATACTTAATAATCATCTTCAGGAAAATCTGCTGTTTCGTCGTCGGTTCAATCCTCTCTTATATCCTCAAGCATACCTCTCCTTCATCAGAATGCTGTTGGAAAGCTATGAGAAGATTCTCGTAGAGAATGCAGCCTACAGTTCCAGTTGGCTCGTGAGGAATTTCACATGCATTTCTAATCTATTTCCAATCTTGTTCCCGTACGATGGGGCTAATGTGAGAAGTAGAGTCTTGAATATCCTTAGGAGGAGGAACTATGAAGAAGCTTTATATCTGGTTGGCCGGGAGCGGTGCTATTCTTGTGATTATCGTCGCGGGTATGCTGTACACAACGCACTTTGCCAGTAGCGTCAACCAGACCCATATTGCACCGGGAGCTGTAACAGTAACGGGAACGCCCATTCCATCAGTGAGTTTAGTAGGTCTACAGACATTTCAGATTGTGCCTGCCCAGACTACAGCATCCTATAGCGTGTATGAAAACCTGATCTTCCAAAATAAACCGAATAATGATGCGATTGGTACGACGCACTCAGTGCAGGGCAGTTTCCACATACGAACTGGCACTTCCCCACTCATTGCAGCGATGAATGTGACGGTCGATTTGAGAACGGTGCAAACGGATGCTGCGATGCGTGATCGCTACGTTCGGCAGCACGCTCTGGAAACGGATACCTATCCGTATGCAACGTTCATTTCTGTCAGTACACAAGGCTTACCAGTGAGCTATAGTGACGGACAAACTGTTCATTTTCAACTGATCGGTAATCTGACGCTGCACGGCAAAACCAACAAAGAGACATTTGATGTGCAAGGAAAGGTAGAGGGTAAGACGATCACAGGAACAGCAACTAGCACCATTTATATGACGGACTTCGGAGTCGAGCCACCAAATTTGGCAAACATTGCTATTGCACAGAATAAGGTCGTCATCACCCTGGCCTTCACAGCGCAAGAAAGTTAGCTCGCGACCCACACCTGCACCGTCGTATCATTGCTCGCCGACGCAATATACTTGCCATCGGGAGACCACAATGCGCTCCATACGACATCTGTATGGCCGCGATAGGTGTAGGCATTGCTGCCTGTCAGGGCATCCCAAAGCTGTACGGTATTATCTCTCCCTCCTGAGGCGATGCGCTGTCCATTGGGTGACCATGAGACACTCCAGACTCGTGCGCTATGCCCTGTATACACCAGAGCAGTCTGGCCTGTACTGGCATTCCAAACACGCACCGTGGCATCTCGCCCACCGGAGACAATATAGTTTCCGTCGGGTGACCATGCCACGATGAGTACACCGCCCGTATGGCCTCTATATATTAGAGAGGTGCTTCCTGTGCTGGCGTTCCATACTCGTACCGTGCCATCCTCGCTACCGGAGGCAAGGCGTGATCCGTCGGGTGACCATCCTACCGTTCTCACTATGTCAGTGTGGCCTGTATAGGCCACGGCATTCCCTCCTGTTGTTCCATCCCAGACCTGAACCGTTTTATCCCCGCTGCCAGAAGCTACGCGTTGTCCGTCAGGCGACCATCCTACTGTATAGACAGGAAGAGTATGATTGGTATAGCTATACTGTCGGCTTCCGCTTGAGGCATTCCAGACCTGTACAGTGTGATCCTCACTCCCAGAGGCAATAAGTTGTTGGGAAGACCAGGAGAGTGCGTATACTTCGTTGGTGTGTCCACGATATGTGACGACATTACCCCCCGTTGTGGCATCCCAAACTTGCACAGTTTTGTCCTGACCACAGGAAGCTACACGTGAACCATTGGGTGACCACGTATCAGCATAGACCAGTCCACTATGACCACGGTAGGTGTACAGAAGATTGCCTATAGAGGAAGTTGGCTGAGTCGGAGTAGAGGTAGGTGTAGAAGTCGGAGTCGGAGTCTGGGGCTGTGGAGTTGTCCCGCCAGAAGGAACCGTTGGGGTTGAATTTGAGTTGACTGCAGGGGAACTGGAATGAGTAGGAGGAGTGCCCGTGGCTGGAGTTGTCTTCGTAGTAGATGCCGTTGTAGAACGTTGACCAACTTCCCACCATGCTACCCCACCAGCAATCAGGAGCAGACCTATGCCTGCACCCAGACCTGCTGCTCCTATTAAAAAGCCGCGCCGCGATGGCCCTTTCGACGTCGATTGTTGCTCTGGTGGTGCTTGTGGCGTATATACTGACGATACAAGAGGATGTTGTTGTGCTGGTGGCTGAGACGGTGTAGCTGCTAGCGTCTGCTCATGTGCTGGTCTTGCTGGTGGTACTTCAAGCACTGGAGGCGTAGCTGCACGAGTCGTATCAAACTTAGGGGAACTTGCAGGCGGGGTAATGTAGGTTGGTGCATCTACTCCACACGCCTGCTCAAAGGCATTGGCAAAGGCTTGTATGCTCTGGAAGCGTGCCTTGGCCTCTTTTGCCAGGGTCACCATCACTACCTGTTCAATATCGGGTGAGAGCGAAGGATTCTTTTGACGGAGTGGTGGTGGTTGGGCAAACAAATGCTGACTGGCAATCTCAGTAAATGTTCCATGAAAGGGGCGGTCACCGGACAGCCACTCATAGACTACAATGCCGAGGGAATACTGATCGCTGGCGGGCACCGCTCTCCCCTGAATTTGTTCAGGAGCCATGTAGCCTGCCGTCCCCACCGATTCCATGGCATTGCTATAGCGTGAACTTTGCGTCACGAAGGCAATACCAAAATCGCTCAGTAACACTTCGGAATGATGCCCAAGCAGCATATTTTCAGGTTTAATATCGCGATGGACTATCCTATGATCATGAGCATACTGTAATGCAGATGCTACTTGCTTCACATGGGGTAGGATAATATGAGGGGGGAGCATGACTCCTTTTCTATACTGTGAGCGTAGCGTTCCATTGGGGGCGTAACCCATCACCAGAAAAGGCGTATCTTCTTGCAGGCCAAAATCTAAGACCTTCACAATATGTGGGTGAACGAGCTGCGCGATGGTACGGGCCTCTTGCAGAAACTTCGCATTATCTTCATCTGTCAGGCGTGTCTGTAATATCTTAATAGCGGCTTTAGTATGCAGGTAGATATGATCAGCTAAATAAACGTCAGCAAATCCGCCTCTTCCCAACAAACGCTCCAAGCGGTAGTTGCCAAATTGCTCTCCAATACGATCACTCTTCATCATAATACGCCTCCTGAGCAGATGTTACAGGTGACAGAAAAATCTCTTGCACTTACCTATTCCTAATATACGATGTCTATCAAAGAAAAGTATAGATGAGGCCAATCAAATCCTAACATAGCCCTAAGTCATAGTCAAGAAAGGTTTCCACATTATAAATGTGTTTCTTACCACAATCACTCATTTTCCGATGGTAAGTTCGATTATGTGTTATGCTTTAGATGTTTGCTGCTTTTCACAGGTGCATCAAGGCAGAAAGACGACCTATAGATGACATGTATTCTCTCTTACAACATCCAAACAGGTGGCACTCAGCGTACTGACGAATTGATCACGATCATAAAGGCAACACAGGCTGACATCATTGGGCTGATCGAGGCAACGAATCTGGGGGTAGCCGAGCAACTTGCTGGTGAACTTGGCATGCATCTTCGCTTAAGTGGGCAGGCACGACATGAGAAAGACTGGCACGTAGGCGTATTGAGCCGCTTGCCGATTGTTGATGTGCATATGCATGCTCGTCCCGGCCTCTTAACCAAAGAGCATCTACTGGAAGTCTCTGTCGAAGAAGTTGATGGCACCCCTCTCACCGTCTTTGTCGTGCATTTAACCGCTGATTTCCATCGGCGTGCGGAGAGTGATCGCATTAGGCGTGCAGAAGTGCAGGAAATTCTGCGTATCATGGCCGCTCGCCAGGGGACACCTCACCTGCTCATGGGCGATTTTAACGCCATTGCCCGCGGAGAGAGCTTCAAAGTCAGTCAACTGCTCTCTTATGTGATGGATCCTCAGCAACCCTATCTCAAAAAATATCTTGATTTGGCGGCCCGTTCAGAGCTTGATTTCATTACCCGTTCGACCATACGCCTTCTCAAAACCATCCCGCATAATACTGTACTTTCGACAATTGCAGACTCTACGAGTCCACTGTATGCTCCTCGTGCGGGTCTGGAACTTCTTCAAGAGGCTAGCTACGTGGACTGCTACCGTCACATGAACCCTGCTAAACCCGGCTTTACCTATCCCGCTCAGTCGCCTGCCTGTCGCATTGATTTCATTTTTGCTAGTCCTGAGCTTGCCTTGCGTCTGACCAAGTCCTATGTGATCGTTAAAGCCGTAGGTGTCAATGGTCACAAAGCAAGCGATCACCTTCCGGTATGCGCAGTGTTTTCGTGAAGCAAAACTGTGTTTTAGGACAAGGGCAAAAACTCGGCTAGAGGATTGACACCATCCCACGTTCCCCACGTATCAATGGGACGAAAGCGTGCAAACAGTTCTTCGCGATACCAGCCTTCACGTCGCGTCCGCCGTATGACCTCCATATGTGGAGCCGTACCATAGGCGAAGGCGGTGATGGCCGGTAATGTGCGCCACACGCTGAGCGTTGCTTGATACAAGAGAGGTGCCTCACCTACACCCACCGATTGTAGGAGATCGGGCTGTTGGAGAAGATGTGCCGAGACTGCAGGTACCGCTTGAAGAAAAGCTGTTATCTTTGTCGGGCGAATGGTAGCGCGGGTCAGTATGACCCACGGCCCAGGTTCTGGTGGTGGAGCAAGTGGTACCCCAGCGAATGGTTTGCGTCCACCCCATTGACCGTGCCAGCGCACTGGACGCATATGTACGCTCCACACCTCGTCGGCGTGTTGGCGTATGCGTCGCATCACCCTGGAGGACTGCTCAAAGCGTTTCAAGGTCGCCACTGAGTCCCATACTGTAAACATGGCATAACGCTGGAAGTCGGCATGTGGATCAAACGCTCGTCCTTTGCCTACGCCGAGCAAACGCCAGAAGCGTAGTCCTTCTGTGGTGGCAAGGGGTAAACGATCAAATGCGAGATGAGCCATGGCCTGGAGGCTGGCACGTTGAGGATAGTGTGCTAGGGTAAAGGCCACCACGGGATCATCATTAGGGATGTACATTCAGTGCGTAGCTTCTTTCATATGCTCTGGCTTCATCAACTCTAGCAGTTGCTCTTCATCCTCAGTTTGTGCCGTATAGCCTTCGCGTGCCTCATGAATCTGCCAGACGATGCCTTTGCGTATAACATACTTCCATTGCAGATGTGGGCTATTGTTGAAGTCGGCAGGCACGGCCGTTTTCAGCAGATCAAGCACGTCATCAGGTGTGGGCTCGGCGATATCCAGCCGACCTGCCTGGATATCGCGTATATATTTCCCGATTACATCTTCGGGGTCTTCACGGAAGATCACACGCTGCATATTGCTCAGGTTGCTCATGGCCGCTTCGCGGTACTCTGTAACCTTCATATCGTTGATAATGCGGATGCGCAATGCCTCAAAGAAGCTATATTGGATGAGGCCGCTACAAATGAAACGGGCGATATACTTTTTCGACTTTTGCGGGTCATTTCTGTATTTTCGCCTTTTCGCATCGTCGGCGGCATCCCATTTCTTAAAGAAGGTTGCTACTGCATCCGCAACCTCTGCTATCTGCGGTACCGCGCTTAGATGCCTTTTCGCTGCTCGCTCAACATAAAGAGCTGCTATCTCATTGACCGTTTTGTGATCAAACAAGCCATTGATCTGATCAACTGCGATACCCCGTACATGGCGCAGGTATTCAATGCCGTGTTCATCTTCAGGATCATGGCAGTTACGTCTCGATTTCTCATAGGGTGTCTCGACGTACCAGTCAAGCGGAAGCCGTTTAATGCCCGAGGTGAACTGCTTATAGGGAATAACTTCGTTACGCCAGCTATTGATATGGATGCCTTTGGTACGAGCTTCGACCAGGAACATATTATCGTACCCTTTTGATGGCTCGCTCAACAGATAGACTAAGGCGGCATGGCTCCACTTACTATGGGTCGCCAAACGGATCATGTCCGCAAAGACATCTTTATGACTCTGGTTGACTCGTAATAGTACGTCTGAGATACGCAGAGGCTGGTCTTCATCCCTTTTGGGCAGAAAATAGTTTGTCGGGTCTTGAGAGACACAGGTTGCACGCAATGTCATGTTTATATGCTCCTTATTGGGTAGTGTGTGCGTTTCTCATCAAATTATGCATCTTCAAATACGTCTTGGCAAGTGAGCATGGTGACCGCTCCCGCCGCATGATGACCCTTGCGGTCATCATGCTTCGAAAAAATCGCACGCGTCGCATGGTCTACCAGGGTTTGTGAATTCTGGTGGGGTGGGCCGAAGGGCGTCAGCTTGCCTGCGCCCTTCGTCTTCCATCCTTCTCAGTTTACTCAGGCTACCTGGTGCTTGTCGGACTCCTCACCAAGTTCCCCTTCCAAACGTTGGGCCTTCACCTCGCTGCTGGTCAGCGGCGGGAGCGATGGCAACGCAAGCACGAGGTCGAAATCGTCGTCCGCTGCAATGCGGTTGAAGCGTTCCAATCCGCAATCGAGGCAGCAATGGACGAGCACATACTCTCCCTTACTGCGCTGGAAGCTGCCGATGGGTTCCATGCTTCCCCCACAGGCGCTCATCCGATCTCCTGGTCTCCGGTCATCGACATGACGTGAGAATAGGCAAAACGGACAGTGATTGCGATGATGCGTGCCACAAGCAGGTGGGCAGACAAACCGGTGACAATGCCTGCACTTGAACATCTCTTCCGTAGAGGCTCGCTGCTTGCGCACAAAACGCGGTTGGGCATACTCCTCTTCACCCGAACGCGGAATTCTCCTGTATGTTTTTCCCAATGCTGGATCTCTTCTTTCGCTTCGATAGGTTGTACCTCATTTGAGACATCGAAGGCGCGACAAAATTGGCCGCGCAAAGGGAAAGGACAAGATCCATTACAAATGTCGAATATGACTGTTTACACATAAAACAGGCTCTTTCTAGCAACCAGCTTGAAGACGATACCCTCGAAGGTATCGCTATGTTCGTCTTTCATGGGACAGCAAGGCATACTGAAATGCATAGGGAATGTGGGTTAGTGAGGCGCAGGAGAACTGCATCTAGAAAGAAGCCAGAGGTGAGGTAGACAAGGCAACAAAGGTGAAAAAACAACACCCACCTGACCCAAAGAACTGAACTACTCGCCACTCGAGGCCATAGATGAACCAGAACGAAACCTGCACATGAGTAACAGGCTCCAATCTCTGTCAGCGTCTATTTTCGGCTCTCAAGTCACAAAGCAAGTCGTTTATCTGCAGTTCGCAGCGCGGGTAACAGTGGGGACTTGCATCAAGAATCCACCTTTCAAGAGGCTTTTGTGTTGCCTATAGGAAAGTATAACAGCGTTTTCAGAGGAAGTCAACAGTTTGTATTTGACATAATTCCGATTTTGTGCTACAATTAGAACATGAATTCAATGTACTTTATACACTAACTCAGCTCTTATCGTACTTTAGCAAAGATAAGTTACTGGAGTATGCTTTTTAAGATAGATCAACTTCCAGAGAAAGAGAACTGGTCAATATGAGCGTTTTGCAACTGACTCAGACAATTCAGCTTGTTCCTGCTGCATCACTTGTGCAGCGCAAACAACCTGTACAACCGACTTTGCCCGGTTTAGAACCGGAGCCGGAAAGCCGTCCCATGGTCACTAATCGTCAGATTGCTGAGGTGCTTTCTGGTATCGCCAGCCTGTTAGAGGCTCAAAATAGCAATCCCTACCGTATTCAAGCGTATCGTAATGCGGCACGTGGCGTCCTGGACTTGACTGAACCGGCGGCTATGATTCTTGCTCGTGGGGAGGCCTTGCCCGTTCCGGGGTTGGGCGAGCGTCTACGCGCACGTATTAGCGAGCTTGTCCAGACCGGTACCATGACCTTCTTCAACGATGTAAGCATGCAATCCCTCCCGCCCGGTGTGCGCTCTTTGTTGTCAATCGAACACGTCGGCCCGCGTACAGCCATTCGTCTCTACGAAGAGTTGGGTATCGACACTCCTGAAAAGCTGTGGTGGGCGGCCAATCAGCAGCGCATTCGCCAGCTATCCGGCTTCGGTCCCCGCAGCGAGGCAAGATTGAAAGAGGCTGTCGCTCGTAAGCGTAAGGGAAGTGATAACACCTCACTGAGTGGGGTGGCTTAACGGTTGTAGATGAGTACCCTGACCCCTATGATGACCTCAAGTATGATGCCCGCAAGGGGCATGACGACCGCAAGGGTCGTCACTACTATATACGAATGCCTCGCCCTGGGGAGCCGTAGTATAGTAGGGATGACCCTTGCGGTCATCATGCTCACGATGCCACGCACTCTGCCAAAAAGTGAATTGCACCCGGGCCATACCTTGTGCAGGTGTGGCCCGCCATTTGTTGTGTTTAATGGTGTCCTGGAAGATGTGATACAATGAAAGTCACAGTGTTAACACAATGACGTATCTACAACTGTTTTTCCTGGCAGGAGGCAACTTCTATGACTGAGCGTACCCCCTATTTTCAAATTCCTGGTGCGAAATCGCGTGAACTGATGGCGCGGCGGAACGAGTTTGTGGCACGCGGCGTGAGTTCTGCAATGAATGTCTTTGCAGCTAAAGCTGATGGAGCTATTATTGAGGATGTAGACGGAAATCGCTACATTGACTTTGCAGGTGGCATTGGAGCTATGAACATTGGCCATGCTCGTCCAGAAGTCACTCAAGCTATCGCTGAGCAGGCCGCTAAATTCACTCATACCTGCTTTAGTGTTATGATGTATGAGCCCTATGTTGCTCTGGCCGAGCGGATTACTAAACTGGTCCCTGGCAACTTTCCCAAGAAGGCTATCTTCTTCAACAGTGGCGCAGAGGCTGTGGAAAATGCTGTCAAAATCGCCCGTTTCGCTACGGGCCGACCTGCGATCATTACCTTCGACAACGCTTTCCATGGACGCACGCTGATGACGATGACCATGACTGCCAAAGTGAATCCCTACAAGTACCGCTTTGGCCCCTACGCTCCAGAGGTTTATCGCGCACCCTTCCCCTATGCCTATCGCATGAACATGACGCCCGCGGAGGCTTCGGAATACTGTATCCAGGAGCTTGAGCGTATGTTTATCGGCGACGTTGCACCTGATCAGGTAGCTGCCATAGTCATCGAACCGGTACAGGGTGAGGGCGGTTTCATGGTTGCACCTCCAGGCTTCCTAAGCACTCTCAAAGCGGTCTGTGAAAAATATGGTATCCTCTTCGTGGCTGACGAAATTCAAAGTGGCTTCTGTCGCACCGGTCAGATGTTCGCTGTCCAACATGATGGTGTGGAACCAGACCTCATGATCATTGCTAAATCTATGGGAGCGGGTATGCCCATCAGTGGTGTGGTTGGACGGGCCGAAATCATGGACGTGCCACCTCCTGGTACGCTCGGCGGTACCTATAGTGGCAACCCAGTGGCCTGTGCTGCTGCTCTGGCTGTTCTCGATCTCTATGAAAAGGAGGACTTGGCTGCTCGTTCACGCGAGATAGGCAAAGCCGTTACGGATCGCTTCCTCAAGTTGCAACAGCAATTCCCCATCGTAGGCGAGGTGCGTGGGCTCGGTGGCATGGTTGCTATGGAACTGGTCAAAGATCGCACTACTAAAGAACCGGATGCCCGTGCGGCTAGTGATGTACTGGCAGCTGCTCATCAGCGCGGTCTCGTTCTCATTAAAGCTGGCATGTACGATAACGTGTTGCGTGTGCTGGTGCCGCTCTGCGTCACTGATGAGCAGCTTCAGCAGGGGCTGGACATCTTTGAAGATGCTTTCTCTACTGTGGCATCGGCAGCAGTGGCGACAACAACGTCTATTAGTTAGTGCAGTATCCTCAGACGGACCAAGGGAATGGGAAAAAGCCAGGTAGCTTGCCACCACTTGTCATGCTGTCCGATGCGTCTCATTCTAGCAGAACCAATCCCAACAGGTCAAGTGTTTTTGCACTAGGAGCATGATCGTGCGAAAAAGGGGAAAGAATGGGAATTCCCGTTCCTTCCCCTTTTTCGCGGGAAAGCTCAAGTAGTGATCAAAAATCCCCTCGCTCGATCATCTCAATAAACCTCTGCTCTAACTCATATGTCTGCTTCCCAGGCTTCCCATTGCCTATTACGAGAGTGTCAATCTGTACCACAGGCATAATCTCTCTGGATGAGCCGGTCATGAATGCCTCGTCTACCTGGGGTAGTTCTTCCAGGAGAATGGGGCGTTCCTCGATGGGAAAACGTCCCTGTGCCAGTTCAAGCACCACATTGCGCGTAATGCCCATCAATATTCCTGTCCGCGGTGTCACCAGGGTATTCCCTCGAAACACAAAGAAGTTACTGCGTGTTCCTTCTAATACATGCCCTTGCTCATTCACAAACAGGGCATCGTCAGCTCCACGACGGCTGGCATCCTTCAGGGCCCGTATGGCTGCCAGATAGCTGGTTGTCTTGGCTTCCGGGGCCACACGCTGCAAGCTCGTCGTAATCACCTTATACCCTGTGGCAAATCGCTGCATATCTCGTTCACCCAAGGGCGTAATCAGTACTGCCAGTGTTGGTTTTCCCACGGGCAAGATACTGTCCTCCGTTTCTCCGCCTGTGACCAGTAAGCGAATAGAGGCATTTTTGTAGGTATTGCGCGAAATAAGTTCATATACAATATCCCTAATTTGCTGTCGTGACCAGGGTATCTGTAACTCGATCAGTTCTGCCGAGTGATACAAACGATTGAGATGCTCATCGAAGTGAAATGGACGTTGATTATATGTGCGTAGTGCTTCAAATGCGCTGTAGCCACGTAGCACCGCCACATCATTGATAGATAGCGTTGCTTCATGGGGGTGTACCCATGTGCCGCTGATATACCACCACGCTGTCTTGTCTATCATGATATACTCTCCTTGTATAGATGCTTAACATATACACGTTATCATATCGCGTTCCCTACCATCCTTACCAGTTGTAATCAGGAGAACAAACGATGCCCAGAATATCATCGAAAGGAAAATGCAACTTTTGCCAAGCCGAGTATAGTAAGGCTGGCATGACTAAACACCTGGAAACATGCAAGACGCGAGCTACATCTATCGAGTCAGGTAGCCCAAGTACCACCTCTTCAAGGTCACGCAAGATGAAAACTAAAATCTTCCATATCCTGGTTGAAGGTTATCGATCACCGCAATACTGGATGCATCTCGACCTTCCAAGTAATGTAACGCTAACGGACCTAGACAACTTTCTCAGGCATATTTGGCTCGAATGCTGTGGACACTTGAGTGCTTTTAGAATTGATGGTATATCATACTCTTCAGATGAACAAATGATCTCATATTCATCCTGGAATTTTGGCCCTCGCTATAAAAGTATGGATGTCAAACTGGGTGATATTCTCAGCTCTGGACAGAAGTTTTCTTATGAATATGATTTTGGCACTACTACTGAACTGAGCCTGAAAGTCATAGAGGAGCGAGAAGGTGGGGCAAAAGAGAACTCCATCCATGTGCTTGCTAGAAATGAGCCCCTTAAAACGCTTTGCCAGTCATGTGGTGCACTTGCTATAGGAGTATGTGCAAAGTGTGGTGACGAAGGTGGTTGGCTATGCGACAAATGTGCAGAAATACATGAGTGCGGCAAGCATATGTTGATACCTATAGTCAACTCCCCACGAGCAGGTGTCTGTGGTTATCCAGGCATCTATTAACGTATGTGAAAGGAAGGCAAGAGACTTGGTTGATCTACAAGATATCCAGCTTGCCCAACAAAGATTGGCTGGCTATGTCCGTCACACACCACTTCTTATAGCCAATCCTGTCAAGCAAAACATCAATGATATCAAACGCCTGTATCTTAAGTTAGAAAACCTGCAAATCACGGGCTCCTTCAAAGCTAGGGGAGCGGTCAACAAGCTGCTAAGCCTCTCACCTGAACGGGTAGCACGAGGGATAGTGACGGCATCGGGAGGCAATCATGGCTTGGGAGTTGCCTATGCAGGTTGGCTAGCCCATGTTCCCGCGACCATCTATCTACCCTATGGCACACCGCTGATCAAAGCGCAAAAGCTGGAAAGCTGGGGAGCGAAAGTTCTCTTTGAGGGAGCCGTCTGGGATGATGCCAACCGTGCCGCTCTTGAAGTTGCTGAGCGCGACAACCTCACCTACTTTCATCCCTTTGCCGATCCTGCCGTGATTGCCGGACAGGGTACCATCGCCCTCGAAATTCTCGCGGATGAGCCACATATTGATGTCCTGTTGGTTGCCATTGGTGGTGGTGGTCTGATCAGTGGTATCAGCATCGTGGCTAAGGCACTCAGGCCATCTATCAAAATTATTGGCGTCGAGCCGGTTGGAGCAGCTACCCTGTACGAAAGTGTGCGAGCGGGTCAAGTCATTGAGCTTACTGAGATTCGTACCGAAGCCAACACGCTTGCGCCGCGTCAAAGTGCTGCTCTCAACCTGCAGATTATCCAACAAAATGTAGATGACATCGTGCTCATTAGCGACGAAGAGATGCGTGAGGCGGCTCGCTGGCTGTGGAACGAACTGGATATAGCCGCCGAACTCAGTGGGGCTGCAGCTCTTGCAGTTCTTCTTGCGGGTAAGGTACATGTTACACCTAATCAAAACGTTTGCGCCTTGATCTGTGGGGCTGGGACAGACGGCCTCACTTCATATCATCCTTAAAGAGGGCGGAAGTAAAACGCATGCCTCCAACTTATTATGCCTTGTCTCCGTATACATAGTGTAGCCAGAAACATACAAACAAGGCTATATCCAAGTTACCGTAAAAAACGTGTATTTTGGAAGAACACACTGGGACGTATTAGCCTGTATGGTGGCTAATAAAGTTAATAAAGTACAGTGAAGGAGTAAGATTATATGACACAGACCGATCCAAACATGGAACAGGGACGCGATTTTCGTGAAGAGTTGCCCGTGCTTGGTGAGCAACTGTTGAGCCGGGTGCGTGAACTCATTCATGAGGGTAATGTTCGCCGGATTATCATCAAGCAAGAGGGGCACACTATTCTGGAGATTCCGTTAACCGTCGGTCTCGTAGGTGCTGTGGTTGCCCCCATGTGGGCCGCTATCGGGGCTATTGGTGCTCTGCTCGCCCAATGTTCAATCGAAGTAGTACGTTCTGAGCCACCGACTGGTACTGCCAGCGATACGGGCGAAACGCCGCCGACAGGTCTCTAAGGCAGTCAAAGAGCTCATCTGTCTCTCCCCAAATAAGCAGTCTGGAAAATTTTCCAGACTGCTTATTTGGGGGAAGGCCGTAGTACTATTTTATACTAGCCTAACTATAAGCCTTGACAGTGCCTATATTTAACTATACAATTCAAAAGTAATTGTTGCACAGGTAACACGAAGGGCTCGATATATTTATGGCATCTGTTGGCTTACTGGAAGATAATGCTCGTATCGCAAAACTCTGCTCGACCTTCCTACACTTCGCTGGTCACCAGGTTACCGTTTATGAAACATCTCAGGAATGCCTCCAGGCTTTACTGTCAGAGAATAAAAGGTCCGATGGTTGCTCTGCTTTTCATGAAAACACCTCGGCTTCCTCTTTGCCTGTAGAAGTGCTGATCATGGATCTCTTGCTGCCTGATATCAGTGGTATTGATGTCTTGCGCTATCTGACAAGTCACCCACATACACAAACGCTGCCCTTGATTCTCTGTACTGCTGCTGCTCATTGTGAGGTGGCCAAAGCTTTGCGTGTGGCTCCTCATGCTGCTATCGTCGAAAAACCCTTTAAGTTACAAACGCTTGTCTCTGCAATCGCGAATGCCTTGCAGGCTCCTGCATAATAATCTTTGAGCTCGCTATCCCCAATGACCTCCCCAAGAATTTGAGGTGAAGAAGGCAAGAGAGTAGATGTGATATAATAGCTATCAAACTCATTGATTCGTAGCCTCGCACGCACGGAATAAGGGGTTCCACAGGAAAGCATAGCATACCAATGATGAGTACAAACGAAAAGGATGCACAGGCTCTTGATGCCTATTCTCATGCTGTTACTAGCGCGGCAGAGCGTGTTGGCCCTGCCGTAGTACGTATTGATATAGATCGTGGAGAGAGAAGACGGGTTGGCCCATTTCCTATCCCAGAGTTCAGCGGCGGACTTGGTTCCGGCTTCATCTTTGCCTCTGATGGACAAATTCTTACGAATGCCCATGTGATTGAACGTGCCCGCCGCATTCAAGTTACCCTTGCCGATGGCCGCAAATTCGACGCGGGTCTCGTTGGCAGCGATCCCGATGTAGATGTCGCGGTCCTGCGCATTGGGGCTGATCACCTTCCTGTTGCCGAGTTAGGGCGTGCGCCGCTACGGGTGGGCCAACTCGTCATCGCCGTGGGCAACCCCTATGGCCTCAACTGGACGGTCACTGCAGGTGTCGTCAGTGCGTTGGGACGCACTCTTGATGTTCCAGGCAAACGCAAAATGATCAACCTGATCCAGACTGACACACCTATTAACCCTGGCAATTCTGGCGGTCCACTGGTGGATAGTTTTGGACGTGTGGTTGGCATCACCACGGCTATGTTACCTCTGGCTCAAGGACTGGGTTTCTCCGTACCTCTAGATACTCTGAAGGCGACTATTGCCAGCCTCACTAAAAAGCGCGAGGAACAACCGAAGGGCGTATCTCTCGGCGTTGGGGGTATGCGTGTAAAAATTGATCCCACGCTCCAAAACGCTCTTCGTCTCAGCCAGCAATTTGGCATGGAAGTGCTAGAGATTCGCTACAACAGTCCTGCTGAACGTGCTGAACTCAAGCGCATGGACATTATTCTGGCTGCCGATGACGAAGTTGTTACAGAGCCACGAGATCTGCAACGCATCGTCCGCCGTCACCTTGCAGGTGAAAAAGTTACCGTGACTTTCTTGCGTGGTGGCAAACAACGCAAAGTTACCGTAGTACTCTAATATTCCTATAGCTCTGTCTCCAAATTGGCGATGCTATACGTGTACTTCTTCGAAGCGTATAGCATCGCTACATTTGATACTCGTTGGTGAAATACGTCTCATAAATTAAGAGAGTAATTACCATGGCAAGGTAAGTAGCCCCGAGCTAAAGGAAGGAAAAGAGAACTATGACACCATTCATCTTTGTACTAAGCTTGCTGATCGTACTGATCGTTGGCGGTATGTGTATCACCTTCTATCTCTATAGCCATGGTGCTGTTGGCAACCGCTTCGCTGTACCAGTACAGTATGTGCATAATGCTGATGGCTCAGATATGGTAGATGAGGATGAATACGCAGCCTAGATGCTTAATCTCAGGAATAGCCCCTTGCTCTTTGAGCAATTTATCAGACGTATCGTGGTCCTATCTCTATCTCAAAAACTCTCCAATCTCGCTTAACGCGGCCATAGCGCGGCAGGTAATCTCAACGGATTCGTAGTATGGCACGCCTTCTTCGCGCAAAATACGCAGAGCAGGGATGTCGTGTCGGGCATAGACTGTTTGCATCAGTACCGGCTTCTTATACTCTCGCACCAACTTGCCCAGTTCATGGGCCGCCATCTCCTCGCGTGCGCCAAAAGCCTCTGATAAGAGGTCACGATAGCCTCCGAAGAGACCAGTAGCAATCACTCCATCGACATCTGGGTTCTTTAAGCATACTTCTGTCAGC